>Ga0207652_10003291_pt1 | contig 13374 bp, 13 predicted proteins | sample KBSC63BmetaG_FD_184334 | JGI IMG/M metagenome (GOLD analysis project Ga0207652, IMG submission 184334) | Corn rhizosphere microbial communities from Kellogg Biological Station, Michigan, USA - KBS C6-3B metaG (SPAdes) (version 2) | ecosystem: Host-associated > Plants > Roots > Rhizosphere ... | reverse complement strand
TGCGCGGGCTGGAGGCCGTGACGCTGTCGATACCGCCGACGCCGGGCGACTCGCTGATCAAGGAGAAGCACAACGAAAACCTGTTCTCGCTGGCGGACATCTTCAACCAGCGCGGCTACGTGTCGGACTTCGTCTACGGCGGCTACGGCTACTTCGACAACATGAACTATTTCTTCGGCAACAACGGCTACAGGACCGTCGACCGCCGCGACATCCCCGCGGACGCACCGATCCACAGCGAGAACGTCTGGGGCGTGGCCGACGAGGACCTGTACACCCTGGCGATCGGCCAGATGGACAAGATCCACGCCAACGACAAGCCGTTCTTCCTGCACATCATGACCACGTCCAACCACCGGCCCTACACCTGGCCGAAGGGACGGGTGGACATGAAGCAGGGCACGCGCGACGGCGCCGCCAAGTACACCGACTGGGCCATCGGCGACTTCATCCGGCGCGTGCAGGCCAAGCCGTATTTCAGGGACACCGTGTTCGTGATCACCGCGGACCACTGCGCCGACAGCGCCGGCAAGTCACGCATCCCGATCAACCGCTACCACATCCCGCTGCTGATCTACTCGCCTGCGCACATCGAACCGCGGCGCGTCGAACGCATGACCGCGCAGATCGACATTCCGCCGACCCTGCTCGGCTTGTTGAATTTCAGCTACCGCAGCCGGTTCTTCGGCCACGACGTGCTGGACCTGCCGCCGGATCGCGACCGCGCATTCCCGTCGACCTACCAGAACCTTGGCTACCTGCGCGGCGACCGCCTGACCATCCTGTCACCCGGCCACAAGCTGGAGCAGGTCAAGCCGAACCGCGCCACCGGTGGGGCAGTGCCGTACCCGCAGATGGACCAGACCGAAGTGGATCAATCCATCGCGGCCTACCAGGTCGCCTACGACGAATTCCACAGCGGCCGCATGCGCTGGCGCGCCAGCGACGCCCTGCCGGTAGAGCCGCTGCCGAGTTCGGCGAGTTCCGCAAAAGGGGACGGAGGTAATTAAGCTCCGTAGTGTGCACACGCCAGGCGGGCGCCTCAGTGTCAGTTCAAGCTTGCTTTCGACGCGTCGCCGTTCTTGGCCGCTTCCCGCTGCGCACGCTTCTTCGCGTCTTTTTCCTCCAGTTTCTTCTTCTTGGCGATTTCGCGTTGGCGCTTTTCGAAGGAATAGTTGGGCTTGGCCATGAGCAATCCATATGGGCTGGAGGGTGCAGTCTAGGGAAACATGGCCGCCGGACAAACTATCGCCAACAACGGGGCCGGGTTCACTTAAGCGGGTCGAGTGCCGCGACAAGCCGGATACTTTGGACAGCCCCAGAACTTTTCGCCCGAGGCGCGGTTGCTGCGTTCGATCATGGCCGCGCCGCATTTTGGACAATCCGGCGATGCGACGGATGGCGTCGATGTGGGACATGCGGCGTTTTGCGGAGCAGCCACCGACGTTTGCGCTTCACGGATCATTGTGCGCAACGCTTCGCCGTGGATCAGTTCGATGGGTTTGCCTTGCGCGAAGCGGCGCGCGTCCGGCGTGAAGTCGCCGACCGCCACGATCTTGACGGCGCCCGCGCCGTGGTGGGCGAGTAGACCGTACATCTCTCGCACGACTTTCACATCCACGCGTTGGCTGCGCCATTGCTTGCACTGCACCAGCGTGATCTTGCCGTTCTTGCTCAGCCGCAGATCAACGCCACCGTCCGCGCCGCCGAGGCCGGTTTCTTCGATTCGGTAGCCCTGGCGCCGAAACGCCTCGCCGACCAGCATCTCGAATTGCTTCCAGTTCATCGCGCGCAGGCCATCGAGCCCGGTTTGCGTTTCCAGCAGGCGACCGCGTTGACGGCGCGCGATGAATGAGGCGAGGGCAGCTACCCAACAGATTCCGAGCCATACCCAAGCGATAGGCCCGAAGGCTCCGCCATTCGCCGCGTGGCCTACCGCTGCAAGAGCGACACCGCCTCTGGACGAGAAGTACCACCCAATCCCGTAACGAATGGCCACGTAACCGATGATGCCGAGCACGATCCCGACCAGCCACGGCATGGATGCGATTGAACCGAACAACCCCTGTTTACGCCGCGCCATGCTTTCTCTCCGTTGAGCCACTGTTCGACTTCCGCAAACGGCCACGCATGTTCGTGTTGACCGGAGCACTCGATGCGAGCTGCCGGTTGGACCCCATCTCCTATCGTGCGGAAGTGATGGCCCGCGAATAGCGCGAAAGGTAACCTCGAATTGGCGACGAAGCGCTACAAGTTGATTGGAGCAAAGCCATGAAGAAAGCCGATTCCCGCGTGGGCGATGTCCGCCGCATCAAGGCCAGCGGCAACGTGTTCGCCGATCTTGGCTTCGACCCGGCCGAGGCCGAAGTCATGAAGCTGCGTGCGGAAGTGATGATCCGCATCGAGCAGTTGGTGAAATCCAAAGACTGGACACAAGCCGAAGCCGCACGGCGGTTGGGCGTGACGCAACCGCGCATTTCCCGCCTGGTCAAGGGTAAATGGGAGGATTTCAGCCTCGACATGCTGCTGACGTTGGCCGCAAGGGCGGGGTTGAAACCAAGCTTGCGATTGGCGGCGTGACGGCGAGTCGCGTTACGCGCCGACCGGCCGCAACGACATCGCCACCGCTTCCGCCACGCGGATTCCATCGACCGCCGCGGAAAGAATCCCGCCCGCGTAACCGGCGCCTTCGCCGGCAGGGTACAAGCCTTGGGTGTTGAGGCTTTGCAAATCCTCAGGTTGGCGGCGGATGCGGATGGGTGAAGACGTGCGCGTTTCGACGCCGGTGAGGATGGCGTCGGGCAGCGCGTAGCCGCGAATCCGGCGCGCGAAGATGGGGATCGCGGCGCGAATGGCGGCGATGGCGTAATCGGGCAGGGCGGTGGCAAGGTCGGTCAGGCGCACGCCGGGTTTGTAGGAAGGCGTGACATCGCCGAGCGCTTGCGTCGCGCGACCTGCCAGGAAATCTTCGACGCGTTGCGCCGGCGCGGTGTAATCGCCACCGCCGAGTTCGAAGGCGTGCGTTTCCCAATGCCGCTGCAGCGCTACGCCGGCCAGCGGGCCTTCGCCGTAAGCCGCGTAATCGGCGGGCGTGATGTCGCACACCAGTGCGGCGTTGGCGTTGCGCTCGTTACGGGAATATTGACTCATGCCGTTGGTCACCACGCGGCCGGCTTCGCTGGTCGCGGCCACCACGGTGCCACCGGGACACATGCAGAAGCTGTAAACCGAGCGGCCTTTGTCGCCGTGATGGACGAGGTGATAGTCGGCCGCGCCCAAGATGGGATGGCCGGCCTGCGGGCCGAAGCGCGCGCGGTCGATCAGCGATTGCGGGTGCTCGATGCGGAACCCGATCGAGAACGGCTTGGGCTCGAGGTACACGCCGCGCGCGTGCAGCATCGCGAAGGTGTCGCGGGCGCTGTGGCCCAGCGCCAGGATGACGTGGTCGCTGCGCAGCGTTTCGCCGCCGGCGAGTCGCACGCCGCGCACATGGCGTGCGTCGTGCGCGTCGGTTTCGACAACGAGGTCATCCACGCGCCGGCCGAAGCGGATTTCGCCGCCCATCTCCGTAATGCGCGTGCGCAGCTTTTCAACCACGCCGACCAAGCGGAACGTGCCGATGTGCGGCTTGCTGGCGTAGAGGATTTCCTCCGGCGCGCCGGCGTCCACGAATTCCTGCAGCACCTTGCGGTCGTAGTGCTTCGCATCGTGGATATTGCTGTGGAGCTTGCCGTCGGAAAACGTGCCCGCGCCGCCCTCGCCGAACTGCACGTTGGACTCCTCGTGCAGGTGGCGTTGGCGCCACAGATCCCAGGTGTCCTGTGTGCGCTCGCGCACCGCCTTGCCGCGCTCCAGCACGATCGGCGCCAAGCCCGCTTCGGCAAGGATGAGTGCCGCGAAGATGCCGCAGGGCCCGAAGCCGATGACGATCGGGCGGTGCTCCGGCTGACCGGTTGCAGGCGCGATCGGGTGATAGCGCGTGTCGGGCGCGATCTGCAGGTCACGGCTATCCGCATGTCGCGCCAGCAGCGCGGTTTCGTCCGCGACCTCCAGCTCCAGCGTGTAGATCAGCATGATGGCGCCGCGCTTGCGCGCGTCGTAGCCGCGACGAAACACGGTGAAATTGCGCAAGGCATCGCGCGCGATGCCAAGCCGCGCGCAGATGGCGACGGGCAGGGCGTCGGCGGCGTGGTCCAGCGGCAGCTTGAGGTTGGTGAGGCGCAGCATGCGTTTCAAAAAGGGGACGGAGGTAATTAATGCTTGTTAATTACCTCCGTCCCCTTTTTTGTTGTCATGCGGCGCTGGTTTCGGCGGCACCGAGGTTGGTGTCGCCTCCGCATACATCGCGCCACAGGTAATACATCACGCCAAACATGACCGCGAAGATCACCAGCACGAGGGCGATGTATATCGGGATGGTCAGCGCGAACATCAGCCACGCTCCGACGAGCCTGCCGAGCAAGGCGAGAACAAGGATCACGACCGTGATCGCGATCGTCGCGATGATCCACGCAATGACGAGGCTTGCAGCAAGCACGAGCAACGGAAGCAGGTTTTTCAGTGCGCCGAGGAAGCCGTCGCCGATGGCATTGAACACGCCGCGGCGGCGCAGCGCGACCTGGCCCAGGCTGACCGAATAGAAACCCATCATGAAAAGGCCCATCACCGTGAACAGCGCCATGGCGATACCGAAGCCTTGCGGCAACGCCGGCGGCGGCAGGTGGTTGGTCTGCGCCGTCAGCACTTGCATGTACCAACTGACGATTCCTTGCCCCGCGGCCAGGATGATGATTCCCACCAGCGCGAGGTAGATGACGACGAGTGCGAGCCCGTAGCCGATCAGGCGCAACGCGTCGCCTTGGCGATAGGGGCTGAAGATGGCGCTTGCGCGCGCCGGCAGTCCCCGTTCGGCCGCATCGATCACCTGCAGGTAGCCCGCGTACAGCGGCACGAGCAGCAAACCGATCAGCATCGAGACCGCCATGATCGAGATGAAGACGGTCGGACTCGGAGTGGGGGCTCCAAGAAAGTGAAATTGGAACGGCAGCACGACCAGCGATGGCACCATCACGAGCAAAAGCAGGATGATCGCGCCTCCGAAAATCGGTTTCGGATGGCGGTAACCCGCGCTGATGCCGCGTTGCAGCCAGCCGAAGCCGGCCAACGGTCCCCTGGATTGTGTCGTCACGATGTCACCCCGGTCAATCGGCGCCCCCGCGCCGCGCGGCTTGAATATAGCGCGCCGCGCCGCTGCTCCGCGACTGCGATTTGCGCGCACAGACGTTCTTCACAGCAACGATCAGGTCTTTTCGGGGGCCGGCACGAAGAAAATCTCCCGCACTTCGACCGGCATGCGGCACGCCTTGACGCCCTTGCGCGCCCAGGCCAGCGCATCGTCCAGGGTTGCGGTCTCGACGATCGTGATTCCGCCCACCAGCTCCTTGGTTTCCAGGTATGGGCCGTCCGTGATGCGCACGTCGCCATCGGGCTGGGTCCGCAGCGTGTGGGCTGCACCGAGGCCACCGGCGAACCTTCGCACACCAGCCGCGACCATTTCGCGGTTGAGTGCGTGGATCTCCTCCACCATCGCGTCATCCTGCGTGGATGGATCGAAGTTGTCGGGGAGGTAACCGGCAATCAGATAATGCGGCATGTTCGTCTCCTGATGGATTCCAGACTGGCCAGTTGCCTCGTCTTCGCTTTGACGACGAACGGCGGGACCGAAAATCGACGTTGTCCGAAAGAATTTCGATCATTCGAACGATCCTGTTCGCACCTCGCCCTCGCGGACGTAGCGGTTGACCAGTACGCCTTTGGACGTGGCTTTGGATTGTTCCAGCCGGAATGCCGCCGCCTGCGAATGGTCGTCGAGCAGGCGCTTGCCGCGGCCGAGCAGGATGGGATAGACCAGCAGGCGCAGTTCGTCGACGAGATCCGTGGCCAGCAACTGGTGCACCAGCTCGCTGCTGCCTTGGGTGACGAGGTCGGGGCCATCGCTGCGTTTGAGTTCGCGCACCGCAGTGATGATGTTCGATCCCAGAGCGTGGCTGCCTCGCCATTCGAGCGTACCGGGATGGTGGGTGGCGACGTGCTTGGCGGTGCCGTTGAACAGGTCCGCGATGCCGCGATGCGGCGCGTCTTCGGCGACGTGCGGCCAGTACGCGGCAAAGATGTCGTAGGTGCGGCGTCCGAGCAGCAGTTCGAATGGGCGCTCGAACACGCCGCCCATCACGTCGTCGGATTCGCCGGCATAGGGCCAGATCCAGCCGCCATGGGCGAAACCGCCGCTGGTGTCTTCTTCCGGGCCGCCCGGCGCCTGCATGACGCCGTCAAGGCTGATGAACGCGGGAACAATGAGCTTGCGCATGTCGGTGCTCCTCTGCGGATCGATGTGTCCGCCTGTCATTGCGACGATCAGCGGGGCGCAGGATCGACAACGGACTGACGCGTGCGCGCCGGAAAGTACATGGAAGGCGGCGCGATCAGGCTTGGCGGCTCGGGTGCCCAAGCGCGCCGCATTATCATGCCGGGGTCGCTGCGGCGCGTTGCTGCAAGAGGATCCGGTACGATGAAGCACGAAGAAGTCAGCATCCGCACCCGCGACGGGGAATGTCCGGCGCATGTCTTCACGCCCGATGGTGCAGGTCCGTGGCCGGCGGTGATCGTGTACATGGACGCGTTCGGCATCCGTCCCGCATTGATGCAGGTCGGGGAGCGCGTCGCTTCCGGCGGGTACGTCGCGCTGGTTCCGGACCTGTTCTATCGCTACGGCGCGTATGGCCCGCTGGATCCGAAGGAAGCGTTCGCCGGCGATTTCCGCGCCATGGTCGGGCCGCTGATGGCGACCACGGATAATGCCAGGGTCGCGCAGGACACCGAAGCGTTCCTTGCGTATCTGGATACGCGCCATGACGTGGCCGGCGCCAAGGTCGGCACGGTCGGCTTCTGCATGGGTGGCGGGATGGCGATCACTGCCGCGGGCGTGTATCCCGGTCGCGTGGCGGTGGTGGTCAGCTTCCACGGTGGACGCCTCGCCACCGACGACCCGGCCAGCCCGCACTTGCTGGCGCGGAAGATTCGCGCGGAGTTGTACATCGCGGTCGCCGACAACGATCGCAGTTGTCCGCCGGAAATGGTCGAGCGATTCACGCAGGCGCTGGATGATGCGGGCGTGCGTTATCGCTGCGAGGTGTACCACGGCGCTTCGCACGGCTGGATGAAAACCGATTTTCCGGTTTACGACGAAGCGGCGGCGGAACGCGGCTGGTCCGAAATGTTCGCGCTGTTCGACCGCGTGCTGAAACAGGCGGCGCGCGGTTTGCCCGCCCGTTGTCATGAGAGGGGCCCGCGTAACGATTAATTACCTCCGTCCCCTTTTTATTGTTCCAGATGAACACGTCGCCCTTGCGGGCGCCGAACAGTTCGCTTCGCAATCCGTGCTGCTGCACTTGCGCGCGCATCCAGTTTTGCCACGCGCCCAGCTCTTCGGGAATGAAATGGCGCTCGCCGTTGGAAAAAACGTAAGGCTCGATCCTGTGGCTGCCGGGCCAGTAGCGCAGCAGGCCAGATTCCGGCGCGCAATCTTCCAGCGCTACCCAGACCGCGACCAGATGGGCCGGCGTGCGCGGCGTCATGAAGAGTGAATCGACATGGTCTTCCTGCTCGCTGCCGTATTCCAGGCTGAGCGAATTGCACACCGCAGGGCGTTCGCCCAGCAGTTGCAGCAGCAAGGGCACCAGCCGGTCGTTGAGCGCGAGCCGGTGGACGGAGGCCTGTTCCAGATAAAGGTCGTTGACCTTGAATCGGTGCGACGCCTGTGCGTCCGCAGAGACGTCGCGCAATCGCATCCGCCGGTCGATGTCCATGTCATCCACGGTGACGCGGGCGCGCCCTTCGTTCCACAGCGCGCGGTAGTCGGCGACCACCGCATCGATTTCCGCGTCGGCGTAGAAGCGCGGCAGCGTGAGGACGCCGCGCGCATTCCATTCTGCGATCGCGTCACGTGCTTGCTGTCCCTCCATGCTTTCACCCCCCCAAAAAGTGATGCAGGCGCTGCGTGGGATCGAAAATGGCAGACAGCGAAGGGCCGCGCATCTCCGCGACGATGTCGGATGGAAGTGCTCCGCGCCGAAGCGGCAACGAAGCACGCGGGCGCCCGCGGCGCATGTCATTGGCGTACAGTGGAAGCATGCGTGATCCGGACGACATGACGCTGGATGGACGAGGGCACCACCGCGAGGGCAATACTGCACGCCTGAACCTGCCGGGCATGAAACTGCTGCCTTCGCCTGCGCGCAAACACCTGCGGCGGCAGGTGCTTGCGGTGTTGAGCCGGGATGCGCCGGCGCCGGATTACGATGCGCCATTGGGCGATCCCGGCCTGTTCGGGCCGGACAGCGTGACGTGGAAACTCCACGCCGATTTTCCGTCGATGATGGCGGGCGGCCTGGCTTCGCTGATGTTGCAGGCGCTGCATCCGCTGGCACTGGCGGGCGTGTGGGATCATTCCGCGTTCCGCACCGACACGCTGGGCCGCCTGCGCAACACCACGGCGTTCGTGGGGCGCACGACCTACGCGCCGCGCGCGCCTGCCGAAGCGGCCATCGAACACGTGCGCGTGATCCATCACGGCGTGCGCGGCACCGCGGAGGACGGGCGACCGTACAGCGCAGACGATCCGCACCTGCTCGCATGGGTGCACTGCGCCGGGTGCTGGTGTTTCCTGCGTGCGTACGAGCGTTATTGCCATGCGCCGGTTCCACGGCCGATGCAGGATCGCTATCTCGCCGAAATGACGCTGATCGCGGAGGCCCTTGGCGCGCACGACGTCCCGCGGTCGACGGCGGAACTCGATGCATTCTTCGCACGTGTGCGGCCGGAACTGGTGTTCGATGCACGCACCAGGGAAACGCTGCGTGTGCTTGGTTCGATACGGTTGCCGATTCCCTTCGCGGGCTTCAGCCGTGACCTGTTCCTCGGTTCCGCCGCGGCATTGCTGCCCGGGTGGGCGCTCGATCTGATGGAGCGATCAAGCCTGCAACGCTTGCGCGATCGCGGCGCCGCGCGTGCCTTGCAGTTGATCGCACCCAGCGTGCGCGATGCGATGGCCGAAGGTGGTCTCGCCTGGCGCGCGTGCCGGCGCACCGGTGCGGATTACGAAGCGTTGTATCGTTGGGATGGCGCGTAGCGGAACCACGGATGCTGCCTGGTTCCGTTTGTGCCTCGCTACGCGCGTACCCGATGCCGAGGAGTAAGAACGTGGCACACATCGAACTCGGAGCCGACCGCGTCGGCGTGCAAATGAGCCCGCTGGACGAGGTACTGGCGCTGCACGGTTCGTTGTACATCCCCTACAGCCACATCCGCTCGGTCGTGTTCGAACCGGTGCCGGCGGCATGGTGTCGCGGCATCCGGATCGGCACCAATGTGCCCGGCGTGAAGGTCGCCGGAACCTTCTTCACCGACGAAGGTGCGATCTTCTACGACTTCCCCGCCCCGAACCGCTGCCTGACCTTCGAACTCGACCACGAGCACTATCGTCGCGTGGTGGTGCAGGTGGACGAAGATCAAAGTCCCGCGGCGTTGGCCACGGAGATTACGGTGCGACTGGGACGTTGACTCGACACGGCAGAGCGCGACGATTGCCCAACCGGTTCGGCGGTGATTCCACATGCGGTGCACTGCCCGCGCCGCTTCAAGTTCGCCTATCGGCGTTGTTGCCGCGCCGGGTATGCGCAGTTCCGACGGGGTGGCCCATTCACGGGCCGCCTTTGGGCTGGCACCGCGTCATTTGCACGATTCGGCGTTCGGGGCCACACGATCCCGCCGATCGCGCGACGCCGCTTGAGGGCCTCTGGCACGCGGGACGCAACCGTGTGGAAAGCTTTCTCGAATCGGAGAAGTGAAACCGGAGTCAGGGGCGTGCCCGCTATTCGGCAGCTGCGCTTGCGGCGGAAGCCGCATTCATTCGCCCGTTGCGCTGGCGATGACCCAGCCGAACAACGCGCCGTCGGATCGAATCAAGGGGTCCGGGGTGAACGGTTTGCCCCACAGGTGTCTGGCCGAGGCGACGAGCGCGCGCGCGGGGGGCATCCAGTGCGGCGCGGCACATCGCGTCGAGGCGACCGTGGTGCGCCTTGATGGCCGAGGCTGTCTCCGCGATCTTGTCGAGTACAGGTGCCGGTCCGAGTTGAGGCTGGTGCTGGATCGCGTGAACGATCACCCCGCCCACGTTGCGGTACATCCGAAGGTCCCCGGCGGTGGCCTCGGCGTCGCGCAGCAACTGCAGCGCGCGGAGGAATTTGTCGCGGGCTTCGCCGGTATCGCCCGCCAGCGAACCGGAGGCAGCCGCCCGAACGAGTGCCTCTGCGGTCTCGAACACACCGGTTTGTATCAGCCGCTCCACGTCGGCGAGCTGCTCCCGCGCGCCCTGCACGACGATACTTCCTGCAGCGTGCGTGACGAAACGGATGCGTGCGGCTGGCCGGCTCACCCGTTTCAGTTCGGCCAGCGTACGTTCGAGCTCGGTGTATTCGATGGCGTACTGCCCGACGATCGCGTCGAATGAAGCGTCGGGAAACGGCAGGTGCTCCGCCGGAGTGCGCGGCGAATAGCGGATCATCTCATCGCCGGGGCTTGTTCCCGCCGGGTGCAGGTCGGCCGCGTCCACCGCGTCGATGGTCACGCGGATGCGGCGGCCGCTCGCCACCTCTGCGGCAAGGCGGGCAACGGCGCCGTTGCCCGAACAGACATCGAGGATGCGCGCTGTATCGGAAATGCAACCGAAGAAGCGCCGCCAGCCGTCGGCGATCAATGGTTGATAGGTCGCCCCGCCTTCGCCGCCGCACGACGCGAGGCGGCCGTCGCGCCAGTACTGGTCCCATGCGGAGGTCGGCGCGCTCAACGTTCAACTCCATGGGCACGAGCGGTGATGCTGGAAGTCCGTGTGGCCAGGTGTGCGCGGATGGCCAGCACGCTGGCCCCGGGCACCGCTGTCGCGGTCCGGTGTTCCCTGGCGACGGTTGCTGGCCATTCCCGGTTCACGCGCTCTTGTCCCTGGCGTCCATCTTGATCGTCGCGTTCGAAGGCGCTTCCTGCGCCTGCAATTTCGCCGCGACCTGTTCGGCTTCGCGCATCACGCGCAACAGGTTGCGGCCGGCGAGGTCGGCCAGTTCGTCATCGGTCCAGCCGCGGCGCGCGAGTTCCTCGAAGAGGGCGGGATATTTGTCGACGCCGTCGAGACCCGCGGGCGTGACCTCGATGCCGTCGAAGTCGCTTCCGATGCCGACGCTTTCGACGCCGGCGATCTTGCGGATATGGTCGATGTGGTCGGCGACCTGCGCAATGGTGGCCTTGGGCTGCGGATGCGCCAGCTTCCATTTGTCCATTGCGGCCTTGGCGCGATCGGGCTGGCCAACGTACAGCGCGTCGAATTTCGCGGATGCGCCGGCGCGGTCGGCATTCCAGTCCGCGACGGCTTGCGAGACGAAGGTGGGATAGAAATTCGCCATCACGATGCCGTGGTTCTGCTCGACCATGCGCAGCACGTCGTCGGGCACGTCGCGCGGATGGTCGTCCAGGGCCCGCGCGCTGGAATGCGAAAAGATCACCGGTGCCCGAGTGGTTTCCAGCGCCGCCTTCATGGTGGCGGGCGAGACGTGCGAGAGATCCACCAGCATGCCGAGCCGGTTCATTTCGTGCACAACGGCGCGACCGAACGCGGTGAGCCCCTGATGCATGGGCTTGTCGTTGGCCGAGTCGGCCCAGTCCGTGTTCTGCGTGTGGGTCAGCGTCATGTAACGCACGCCAAGCGCGTAGTAGTCGCGCAGCACTGCCAGCGAGTTGTTGATCTGCTCGCCACCCTCGACGCCGATCAGGCTGGCGATGCGCCCGGATTTCTCGATGCGCTCGATGTCGTCGGCGGTGGAGGCCATTTCGAAGTCGTGCGGGTACTTCGCCACCATGGTGCGGACGATGTCGATCTGCTCCAGCGTCATCTGCACGGCCTCGGGGCCGGGGGTGCTCGCGGGAATCCACACCGACCAGAATTGCGCGCCGACATGGCCTATGCGCAGGCGCGGAATGTCGGTCATGAGGTGCACTTCGTCGCCGTCCTTGCCGTGCAGATTCGAGGTGTCTGCATCGAGATTGATGCTGCCGACGTTGCCGAAATGGGTGCGGATTTCCCACGGCAGGTCATTGTGGCCGTCGATCACCGGTGTTTCGGTGAGCACGCGGTCGACCCGCGCAGACAGGTTCTTGCTCGACTGCGCAGCGAAGGCGATGCAGGGCAGGGCCGACAGCAGGCAGGCGGCGATTCGAAGGTGCTTGGTCATGGCGTCCCCGGTGATGTCTTGTAGCGTCGAGCGGCGCATTCACGCGACGCGTTGCCCGTCGAGCCTATCAGCGTTTCGTCGGAGAATCGCTCAGAAAAACGTCGGCATCGTTTCCAGCACGCGCAGGTCATCATCGACCAGCAGTACCTGGCACCATTTGTCGAACGTCAGGCAGGGGTGCGAGGCGCCGAACGACACGATGTCACCGATGCGGAAGTCCGCGTGTTCGGGGATCACCATCATCGCGTGCTGGTCCATGACTTTGCGAACACTGCAGCCGGCCAGGGGTCGCGCGGGCTCGCCGGGCCGGTGAAGTTGCAACGGGATCGGCAGGTCGGGGTCGACGGAAATGTCGCGCTTGCCCATCGCAACCACCGCCAATCCCGGTTCGGGCAACGACTGCACGTGCGCGAATACCGCCAACGCCGGCTGCAGTTCGCCTTCGAGCTCCGGGTGGCGTGTTTTGATTTCGGCCATGGCGTTGCGATACGAGCGGTGGTCGTGCACGACGTAGCAGCCGGGCCGCAGCACCGGTGTGCAGTGGTCGCGCAGATCGGCTTGATCGAAGGCTTCGGCGATCAGGTCGAACCATTGCGAACCCGCGGCGGTGATGATCGGTTTGCGACCCGCGAAGGCTCCTGAATCCCTGAGGCCACGGACAGTTTCGACAAGACGCCGACCGTAGCTGCGGACGTCATCGGCAGCGCGGGCGCCGCCGATCAGGCCTTCGTAGCCTTCGATGCCGCAAAGCGCGACGGCTGGCGCGGCGGCGATCGCGGCAACGAGTTTGTCGAGCCCCGAATTGTTGCGCACACCACAGCGTCCGCCGCGCACACCGAGTTCAACCAGCACCTGCACGGTGAGATGGCGCTGGCCGAAATATTCATTTAGTGCCTCGACATTGGCCACACCGTCGACGAGGCAACAGTAATCCGCGCCGCGCTCGATCAGCCCGGCAACGATCGCCATGTTGGGCGTGCCCACCAACTGGTTGGCCATCAGCAGGCGCTTCACGCCATGTTCGAACGCCGTGGCGCAC
>Ga0207652_10003290_pt1 | contig 13385 bp, 11 predicted proteins | sample KBSC63BmetaG_FD_184334 | JGI IMG/M metagenome (GOLD analysis project Ga0207652, IMG submission 184334) | Corn rhizosphere microbial communities from Kellogg Biological Station, Michigan, USA - KBS C6-3B metaG (SPAdes) (version 2) | ecosystem: Host-associated > Plants > Roots > Rhizosphere ... | reverse complement strand
CCACGGGCAGACCAAACACTCCTCCCATGGCACCGAGGCCAAGTTCGCTGCCGTGCCCCATCATGCCGAGCGCGAGCGCCGCGATGCCCAGCGCCGCCAGACGCGCCAATGTCCACGCGAGCGCGAGGAGAATGGCAGCGTTGACCACGTTCTCTCGTCTGTACCACGTGGTCACTGTGACGAGGACGAGCGTGGCGATCGTTGCCAGAACACCGCCAGCCCACACGAGGAGTTGGCGGTTGGTAATCTCGCCAATGGAGAGCGTCCCCATTGCACCGCCTGCAACAAGGACGTACGCGAGAATAAAGCGTCCCCGTGCTGTCCGTCCCAAAAGACGCGCGAGCGCGTACAGGGAGGTCACGTGAGCTCTCGTCTGAAAGTGTGGAAATAAGCGGAAGGCGATGACCCCGTCTCGGGTGAGATCCATCACCCACCGGGCTTGTCCCGGTCACGAAAAGGAGCCACCGCCTGATGAAGAAGATCACCACCGAGGGAGCGCGTCAAGCCCAATGGGCAACCCGCTCTGGGAGACGTTGGAGACCTGCGCCCCGGCTGAGATCCAGCAGGTCGTGCAGCGCCTGCTCGAGAAGGAAGTGGACAAGATGTTCGGCTGCGCGAAGAGGGAGCAGCACACCCCAACGACCCCCGCGGGCTATCGCAATGAGTAGGGGAAGCCGCGGCAACTCGCGCTGACCAGCGGGACGATCACCGTGCGGCGGCCGCGTGTGCGGGAATTTGGGTGTTCACCACCCGCGGAATTTGGATGTACTTGCACACGAACCAGCCGGTCGCCGCGCGGGGGCACGTGCTCCACGATCGAGACCTCGCCCACGCCATCGTCGATCGCGTCCTCGAGCGCGGTCGCCTGCTTACGCTCGACGGGCCGCCACACTGGACCAAACATCTCGGGCTTGACGATCCGACCGCTCCACCACCGTCTCAACGAGTGGCGAGAATTTCCGGAAAACGCGCGCCAGAATTTCCGGAATCCACAACCTCGTCTACCTCGCTGGCCGCCACTGCCACGACAGTCTAGAGCGCGAGTTCCGGAGACCCGCAGGTGCTGTTGCCGTCAGCGTCTGCGTAATCCCCGTCCCAAGTCGGGAGCCCCCGACGAGCTACTTATCCGCAGTCCGTAAGGCGCGTTCAACGGCGGGAGCTCGGAACCGACCCGCGCATTATTCCGAAGCCGATCGCTTCTGAAGTGCAACATAGAGGTCGTGAATGACAGCGTAGACGAAAACGACGAGAAAGGGGAACAGCGCCTTGTACAAACGCAGGCTGAGTGAGAATGACGAAGAGCTGCCATGAACGTAGGTCCACACCAGATACGACAAAGCAAAAAGGAATCCCATGAGACAGGCCCGTCTGAACCCCCAGCCTTCCCGCAAGCCCTTGAGCATCGGCACACGCATCCATGACGCGATCCCAAAATGCGCAACGCCTGAGGGGTCCACTTGGCGCTGACCGGATCCTGGTTGAATCGCTTCTTTTTTGCTTTCAGTGCGCCAGCGGAGCATGATCAGTCACCGATAGTCAATGGAGTTGAAACGCGTTGAGCATCCCGATACTCAATGTGCAGCGTCTCGTGCATGATACCGCTGTCAGCCAACGTCGCAGCTGCCCGCCGGGTAACCTACGGATGCCAGCGCCGCCAGTAGTAGTCAACTGCGTCGTCGATTCCCACGCCTCCCAACGGGCATGCGATCGCGTTAGCAATGAACGTGTCACCTGCCGTTTTCCCTGCGTCCTTAAGGACATCCTTGGTTACGCCACGAGCCATGGCACCGACTGCTGCGCCCTGAACTACTGACTCGCTCGAACCTGTCACGGCACAGTGCGCATATGATTCGAATGCCTTGTTACTGATGGGCTGAAGCTGTAGTCCGACTTGACTCACGAACATGTTGAACTGCGTTGCGGTACAGCACGGCGCATTAGTGGCATCTCCCGAACCGCCCGTGTGGCCGGGACTCCACGTCCCTGGGAATGGATTGGTCGAAGGAGGCCTAAAAAGTTCCGGAGGTTGTGCTTGCGTAGGCGCATTGGCGCTGTGGGAGTTACTGCCGGCCGTTACAGTGACTGCCGGAAGCGCCTGTGGCGCCACCGGGATGGCTGTAATTGTACCCCCGCCGGGATCTAAGCAGAGGAGGTAAAGACCCCCATCGTCAGTCTCGAACCCACCGATATCCACCTGCCCTTCCGGGCAGTTGATCTTTTGGCTGAGCCCACTCGGATCCCACCCATTGATGGGATCATTGTCCCCATAGGCGTAGGTATTCCGCCCGCCGCTCAAACCGAGTGGATCTTCGGAGAGGAAGCTCCGGCTCTGGGGATCATACCAGCGGCTCCGGACATAGTAGAGCTGCGCCGTCCCGCCTTCCCAGACCAAGCCCTTCCAGCCCAAGCGCGTCTGGGGAAGCGAGTCGCCACTGAATCCTTCGACATCCCCCCACGGCCCGTAGAGCACGTGCTGCGTCACGCTCGCGCCGTTCGTCAGGCCGATGACATCCCCACGCCCGTCCTGCTGCACGAACTCGATCGTGCCGGCCGCGTCGCCCGTGATCCGGGCGAGCGCGGCATCGGTCCCCGGCAGGTAGGCAAACGCGTTCACGCGGTGCTGCGCCGTGCTGTCCAATTCTTCCAGGAGTTGCCCCGCTTCCCAGACGAACCAGCGGTCGACACGGCCCTTCGTGCTCCGCCGCGCGAGGTCCCCCAGCGCGTTGTAGGCATACGTCACGCTGTCACTCCCCGTCTTCACCTGGAGGAGCCGCCCGACAGCGTCCCACGTGTAGGTCGTCACGGTACTCCCTATCGTGCGCGTGGCGCGGTTCCCGTCGGCGTCGTACGTGTAGCTCGCCCCCAACCAGCTCGTCACGCGGTCCCCCACGGCGAAGGTCGCCGAATCCTTGGCGTTCCCATGGGTCGAATCCACCCGCGTCAGAAGATTCAAGGCCGCGTCATAGTGCGGGTAGCCATAGGTCTGATAGGGCACCGTACTCGCCAGGCGGCACCCGTAGTCGGGCTCACACGTCCGGTTCGTCGTCGTCGCGCGCTGGTACCAGCGGAGCGGCCCGCTCGCGTTATACGCAAAGTTCCGCAGGTCCCACGTCCAGCCATTCTGATAGCCGTTGATGTGCCCCTCGCTCGTCATCCGGCCCAGCGAGTCAAAGGCATACGTCCGGGTGAACACCGAGTCCAGGAGGTTCGTGCCGTAGAACGTGGAATAATCCTGGTGCGTGGTCGTGTGCAGTCGGAGGACAGTATAGTTGGGATAGATCGTGCTGTCGGGCAGCAGTTCCGCGTCCACGGTGAAGCGGACCTTGCTTGTGCCCACCACGATCGAGTCCAACGCGCCCGTCGTGGCGCTCCAGTAGCGGCGCTGCTTAAGAAAGGTGAGCGCGGTGGCCGACGAGGAGTCGGTGAGGGTGTCGCCCAGGACACCCTCGGTCTTCGTCCAGACCCGGCGGAACAGGGGCCCCGCGGCCACGACCGTGCTCGTCGTGTCGGCGCCCGCTTTGCCCGCCTTCAAGGTGTCGGTCTCGATACTGTTCTTGGCGATCACCACGCGGCCATGGTCCAGATACTGGAAGGAATCGGCCGGCGCCAGGGGGTCGCGCCTGGAGATCACGCGGCCCAGCGCATCGTACTGATAGGCGATCCACTGGCCGCGGCGGTTCCGCGCGTGCTTCACTTGGCCCGCCGCATCGTACTGCGCGGCGGTGTAGGTGCCCACCGTATCCTTGGGATCGTAGCTCGTGGTAGGCCAGCCCAGCGCGTTCACGTCCGTCTTGTAGAGCTGCCCCTTGGGGTCGGTCACGGCCGTCTGGTAGAGCGCATCGTAGCGGAGGGTCGTGGGACTCGCGCCCACGGTATCGTAGGCCGCCGTCACGCGATTCAACACGTCGTAGAGCACCAGGGCTTTGGGCTGCCCCTCGGCCTGCGCGACGGAATCCAGCCCCCAGGCGTTCATCACCGCGCGCGTCCATTGGCTGTCGGCCTTGACCGTGCTGTCGGCGTTCCCGAACGTAGCCTCGTAGAAGACCTTCGTCCGGTGCCCGGCCGGGTCCACTTGGGCCGTATCCCGGCCACGCGCGTCGAAGAAGGTGGTGTCCGGATAGCCGCCACTCACGCGGGCGATCGTCCAGTGGTGCGTGGCGTCATAGCTCAGGGTCTCCGGCGGGCCGCCCCCGCCCGAGACACTCGCCACCTGGCCCCAGGCATCGTAGGTGTAACTCGTCGCCGGCTGATCGTGCGGGTGACTCCAGGTGAGGAACGCGCCGGTGTACTGCGCGGAATCCACCTGGCCTTGGGGATCGGTGGTGACCGTGGCGAAGGGCCCCGTACGCGCAATGCGCGCGGTGTCAGCCAGGGCATCAATCGTGGTGAGCGGCTGCCCCCAGCGATCGGCGGTGTAGCGCGTGGCCACCGAATCGGGGTCGGTGACCGTGGCGTAGAGCGTGTCGGTGAACGCGGGCGCCGCCTTGGTGGGACTCGTGGGCCCGGTCGGCACCCCCACGGTCTGCCACGCGGTGTAGCGCACCACCGGGGAAGCCATGGTCGTACTGCCCCCCGTGCCGGCGTCGATCGGGACCTGGGGGAGCGTGACCTTGGTGAGGAACCACGACGTGGCGTCATAGGTGTAGCTCGTCACACCGCCCCGACGATCGGTCAGCGACGACAAGCGTCCTGAGGCGTCATACTTCAGGGTGTCGGCCTTGCCGTCCGGATCGGTCAGGCGCGTGACGCGCGCGTTCCCATCATAGGCGACGACCAGCGCGCGCGTGGTGGATTGCCCGATCCCCCGGGGACCCGGCGGCTCAATCGTGAATGAGCCGGAATTGTAGACGAACGTCGTCACCGCCGTGTCGCCCGAGACCAGCGGATCCTTGATGCTGGCGAGCTGTCCCGGCCCCGTATAGGTGAAAGTCGTCGTATTCCCCCAGCGATCGCGCACGGCAGTCATCCGGCCGACATTGCTGAACGTCACCACCGTGGAATCCGGGTAGCGCCGCGTATAGGTGAGCGTCCCGCCGCTGCCGCTCGATTGGAGCGTGGAGAAGTCGCCCGCGGGGCCGGCGCAGGGGTATGCGTACGCCTTGCACCCAAAGGCCACCCCCGAGGCATCACCCTCCACGATAACGACGGTGCTATCCGCCTGCGGCAACAGATGCTGCACGCCCTGGATGGTCCACCCCGCCACGGGCAGCAGGTCCGGCGTGCGGAGGTTGACGAGCAGGAGTTTCGTCGTGTCGGTCGTCACCTCCGTGTGATCGCCATAGACGGCCGTCGCCGTGATCGTCAGCGGATACACCCCGGTGGAATCCGCCGAGGCATCGAACTGCCCCGCGAGCCGGATGGGGTCCGAGCGGCCCGGCACAAGCGTCGTCGCCGTACTCGTGAAGTGGAGCGTGGTCTCGCCATTGAGGAACGTGATCGCCGTCCCTTTGAGCGTGGCCTGGAGCGTGAGCTCCGTGGGGCTCGGCGCTCCGGCCGCGAGCGTCACGTCGGCCGAGACCGTGGGCCGGACCGCCACGCGGCCTTCGTCGTAGTGGAGCGTCACGCTGCGCGGGCTCCCCAGCGAGACGTAGGGCACGGTGCCGTGATCGTACATCGCGGCGAAACAGGCCGTTGCGCACCAGCCGCGGCGCTGCGTGTCGTTCGTGTTCGCCGCAAAGGTCATCGCGGTCGCCCGTCCGCTCGTCACCGCCACCCAGGCGGTATCCACGTCATAGCTGTGCGTTGTACCGGTGTCCTGGACCACGAGGGTGAGCGTGCCGGACCCGCCGTAGGCGGGCGCGTGATAGTGCACCATTGCCGCGCCCTGAGTCCCGCTCGGGATGGTGACGCGGGTCGAATCGGCCGTGCAGCTCGTCACGCCGCTCGTGCAGCTCGCCGTGAGCAGATAGGTCTGCGGGGACGACTCGTAATTGGTAATAGAGAAACTCTGCGCCATGGTCTGGCTGGAGAATGCGTTCACCGCATCGCCTTTGGGCGAGACCGTGAGCTTCCGCGGGTCATAGGTAAAGTTTGCCCAGTAGTAGGCCCGCTGGCCGAAGTTGTCGGTGATGGATGCCGTGAAGCTCTCGGCGCTCTCAAATTTGCCAAAATGCAACGTAACGCTCGAGGTATCGCCCTCCCAGCAACTGGCCGAGTGCGTATACCAGCCGTAGGTGGTTGTCACTGAGACATGGTTCAGCGAGTCCGCGCGCGAGGCGGCGTTGAGGCCGCCATCATCGCACCAGTAGATCGCCACGTGCAGCGTACTGTCCGTCTGCGTGATACCCCATAGATTTGGCACCACTTGGATAACGGGTGGAGCGCCCGGCCCGCACAGCGTCGCCGGGTTGCAACTGAGCGGATTCACGCTGCCCGCTGCCTGCGTCGAGCTCGGCGCCTGCTGCGCGGACAGCGCAGCCCACGGGAGCACGAGCAGGAGCACGAGTTGCCTCGCCGAGAGGCGAAGCGCCATCCACAGCCGGACTGCCGGGGCACGAAATCGCATGGAGCACGCTCGATGTCGAAGGGACAGAGTCCATCGCAACGAGCGCGTGCTTTATCACAGAGCGTGCCGCAGCCAACGGCGACGCAAGTCGCTGCGGCACCAGCAGTTGCGGTTACGTATTGTAGAGTCCGTTTGCATTCTTATGCAGTCATTTGCGCCAATGGCATGCAAATGTGCATGCCGTTTTGCATATGCTGAGGCTGGTTTGCTACTCCGCCAGCGCGTCCGGCTCCCAATCGGACGGCAACCGATCCTCGTCCGGAAGGTCCAGGGGTAACGCCACGTCAAAGCGCCGACTGCGCCGGTAAATCGTACTGCGATCCACCTCCAGGAGCCGTGCGGCGCGGCCCGTGTCATTCCTCGCCTTGGTGAGCGCGCGAATCAGCGCCTCGCGTTTCAGCTCAATGGTGGACGGTGGCCGCGTCGTGTCGCGCTGATCGAGAATCGACCTGAGACTGTTGGCCGTGATCAGGGTGCCGTAGCTGAGAGCAACCACCCGTTCAACGGCCAGACGCAATTCGCGGACATGGCCAGGCCATGCGCGTGCCTGCAGTAGCCGCATGGCAGCATCCGAAAAGTCCACCGCTCTGCCCATCGCAGTGGCTCCGGCCCGCGCGAAATGCCGCACCAACAACGGGATGTCATCGAGGCGACGATCCAAACCCGGCACAGCGATTACGGCACCCCGCAGTCGTGCCAGAAGGTCTGCTCGAAACCGCTGCTCCCCCATACGTCGCTCCAGATCTTCATTGGCGGCCGCGATCACGCGAAAGTCGCTGCTCCGATTCGTTCGCGCGCCGCCAGGCCGGAATTCCTTCGTGTCCAGCGCGCGAAGCAGTTTCGGCTGCAGGGTCGGCGACATGCTTGCGATTTCGTCGAGAAACAGCGTACCGTGATCCGCCTCGAGGAGATAACCCGGGTGATCGGTCACTGCTCCAGTGAACGCGCCACGAACGTAACCGAACATCTCTGCCTCACCCATGGTGTCCGGAATCGCCGCGCAGTTGACCGCGACAAGTCGCCCTTGTCGCCCGCTTACGAGGTGTAAGGCTTGAGCGACAAGCTCCTTGCCGGCGCCGGTCGGCCCCTGGATCAGAATGGGGAGCCCGCAGCGGCCGAGCCCGAGGATTTCCGCCCGCATGCGGCGAATGCACACGGACTCTCCCAGTATCAGCTTCGCAATGTCCTGTTCAGTCATGGCTTCCCCTTCTCGGCGTTCTTGATGAAAGGCTGCGAGAGACTGTCCGCTTCCTGGTCCGTACGAATCACGTGCGGCGTGATGAAGAGGTAGAGCTCCGTGTCCGTGCTCTGCCGGCTCGTGCGGCCAAAGAGGCCGCCCAAGAGCGGAATGCTCGAAAGCAGCGGCACCCCGCCCTGCGACACATCGCGCTCTCGGTCGGTGAGTCCGCCCAGGGCCACCGTATGCCCGTCCTGGATGAGCAATGTGGTCTCGACCGAGCGCGTCGAGATGACCGGCGCATCGAAGGCCACCTCCGCCGTGGCGTTGTCCACTTCCTGCGAGACCTGGAGCCCCACGTAGCCATCGGGGCTGATCGTCGGGAGCACGGTGAGCTTGGTGCCCACGTCCTTGTACTGCACCACCTGGTCGCGCGCCGTGTTGTCGGTGGCCAAGGTGCGCGCGAGCTGCACGAAGGGGCGCTGGCTCCCGACGTTGATCGTCGCGGGCTCATTGTTGGCGGCCAGCACCACCGGGCGGCTCAGGATCTTGACCAGCCCCTTGGAGGCCGCCGCGGTGAGCGTGGCATCGATGTCCAGGTGGCTCACGTGCAGGAGCTGCAGCACGAAGTCCGTAAGCCCGGCCCCCGTCTGCGTCGCGCTCACGCTCCCGCCGGCGCCCACGCGACTTGGCGGCACCGTGGCATCCACGCCGAAACCCAGCGAGGAATTCCGCTGCACTTCGGCGATGATGACCTCGATGAGGACTTCGAGCGGCCGGGTGTCGAGCGCCTTGACGGCGGCGTCCACGAGCGCGAAATCCTCGGGCGTGGCCCGCACGAGGAGCGAGTTGCTCCGGGGGTCAGGCACAATGGTGACGTCACCGGTGAACGTGGCGGCGTGTCCGCCAAGCCCAGGAACCAGTCCGCTCCCCGAGGGAGATGCCGCCGCACTGGAGGGCGGCGGCGGGGATGCGGCGCCTGCTGTGCCGGGCGGAATCTGATTCGCCTGGAGTTGCTGGCTGAGTGTCGGGCCCGCTGACCCCGCACTCCCCGGTTCCCCCAGGGCGCTCGCGCGGCCATAGAGCGCGTTCACGGTCGCCGCCACATCGGCGGCACGCGCGTGGCGGAGCCGAATGATGAAGAGCTGTACGGGCCCAACCGAAGGTGGTGCCGCGGCCGTGTGCGCCGCCGGCACCGGCGCGGCGGGCGGCGTGGGCTCCACGCGATAGACGGCGGCGGCGGAATCGCCGACGAGCGAGAGGTTCTGGCTCGCGAGCAGGCCCTCCAGAAGCTGGCGCACGCCGGTGCGTGGCACGGGATGCGGGGTCTCCAGAGTCACCTTGGCGCCGGGGACGCTGCTCCCGAAGGCGACGGGCCGATCGAGATACGGGGCCAGTGCCTGGACGGCCGCGCGGAGATCGGCATCTACGAGATGCACGCTGACGCTGTCGTGCTCCTGCTTCACCGGCAGGAGCGGCGCGGCTTGCTGCGCGCCGAGCGGTGGCGCGAGTACCAGCAGCGCCGTGAGCGCCAAACCGGTCCGCCGCGCCCCGAGACGCGCACTCCTGCTCAGTGCCATGGATCGTTCACGGTGAGATGCCACGTCGTGTCCATCCCGGATATGGTGAGAGATGCAGCGTGCACGGCCAGCACGGTGAATCCGGACAGCGTGTCTCCGGCGTGGACGAGCACCGTTCCCTCGTGCCCCGGCACACCGGTAAGGAGCGCGGCCCATGGTGGTCCGCCCACGATGCCTGACAGCGTGAGTTGCGGCCTGGCCGGGGTTGCGGTGGACGCGCTCGTGCCGCCAGCCAGCGTGCCGAAGGCGACGTCCGGCGGCCGGCGCTCCACGCGGAAGGGGTCATGCTCGACGATTCGCGCAGCGTTCTGCCCAAGCGAATCGCGATGCATGGGCCACGACAGGTCGGCGCTCGCCCAGATTGCCGGGGCGGGAACACGAGGGAGCGCGACGAGGTGCGCAATTTCGACGGCCGTTGCCGCGATCGCGATCACTGTGATAGTCCAGAGTACCGGCTCGAGCGCTCGCCCCGGAGAGTATCCGCTCATCGTACGCCTGACGCGCCGGTTGCTGTGGCACCCATGCCTTCGACGAGAAAGTCGAGATGAAGGGATTCCGCACGGTCGTGCGGCGCCGTCGGGTCGGGCTGTGTGAGCGCGATGCTCCTGACCGCGAGGTGCGGGACACTGCTTTCCAGCTCCACCAGGAAGCTCGTAAGCCCCCGGATGTCACCCGTGGCGCTGCCACGCACGTGGATGGACGTGAATGCATCGCGCGCCGTGTCAGGCTGGACATCAACGGCGCCGAGGAGGATATGGGCGCTGTCGGCGGCGTTTGAGACGATCGCGGCGAGCAGCGCAGCCTGCGCCGCCGGCGTGGCTCCTGCCAGGAGAGCGCCGCGCAGCGCCTGCAGCCGTGCCGTACGCGCGCGAAGCGTATCGCGCTCCGCCACGCGCGCGCTGAGCAGTGCGAGCGATCGTACCAGCTCCGTACGCTCGCTGCGCGACGACAGAAGTGTTCGTGCACGCCAAGCATGCCACGCGGGAACTCCGCGCCCCAGCACCAGAATGAGCAGCAGCGCCGTGGCGCCCCGGGTGAGCGTGCGCCGATCCCGTTCAGGGAGCGCGAGCAGGCGCATGGACGGTATCATCGTGCTGGCCGCTGGCTGGAGGGAACGAGCGTGAATCGCACGGTGACACGGTCGAGCGAGTGCCCGCCCACAGCATCTTGCGTCACGGGGCCCACGATGGCGGGGCTGGTCACACCCGGTACCCGTTCGAGTGCGTCAACCACCTGTGCCGCGCGGGGTGCCAGCGCCACGAGCGTGCCCGCTCCACTCGAATCCACCTGAAATTCCAGGAGCACACTTTCGGCCGGGAGCGCGCGCGTGACGTCGGCGAGCAGGATCGTCACCGGCTGGCGAGATTGCTCGAAGGCGGTGAAGGACGCCAGCGCAGCGGTCGTGCGAGCCAGCAACCGCTGGCTGTCAGTGGTCGCACGGAGTTGAGGCATCAGTGCGAGCAATCGCTCCCGGGCAGCGGCGCCCTGGTGAGCCGCGAGGAACGGCGGAGCGAGCATCGCCATCATGATTGCCAGAACGCACGCCGACGCGGCGCGAACGGTTCGCACGCGGGACGGCGCGGCACGCGCTGCCGATGCGTCGTCCGACACGGCCAGCGGCTCATCCTTCGCGATGTGCGCCGCGCCATACGCATCAGCCACGATGCTTCCTGACTCGCCCAATGCGCGGAGCGCGGGCACCAGCCGCGGCTCCTGCGGTGTCGCGCCACCGGAGCACAAGGTACGTCGCACGGAGTGGAGCCGGCCGTCCGCGAAAGAGATGTCCGTGAGAATGTCACCATCCGCCACGGTGAATCGCGACTCATCCACGGCACGCTCCAGTGCAACCGCCGTTGGCACTACGGCATGAAGCCGGCAGTGTCCGTCGCGACAACCTTCCCGAACCTCCGTGATGACCGGCGCGTCCACCGCCGCCACCCAGCCGGTATTCGCATCCACCCATCGAATACCTGATGGTGATACCGGTACGCCGTTCACGAGGAACAGCCGGCTCAGTTGATCGCGCTCGAGTGTCGCGGGATCTGCTGCATCGAGAATGCCCGACACGCGCTTGAGCTGCGCCGTGGCGGCGCCAATCGCCACGATGACACGCGGTCGCGTCCAGCGACGGGCGAAGCGGTTGTCGGGATACTCCGCCAGCAGCTCACGAATCGTCTCGCGCAGCGGCGTCGCCTGCTCGCGTGCACGGTTCGCGGCCCACACGATTCGTTCGCGATCCATGACCACGACGCTCACTCGCGTTCTGGAGACGCCGAGCCCCAGGCGCCGGCGCGCACGGTGCTGGCTGAGCACATCGGCGAGGCGGTGAGCGGTACGCATCACTCGACCCATGTCAGTCGGCGCACGATGGCCGCGCGCGTACCGGCGCGCGCGAGGCGCAATTCAAGAGTCGTCGTGATCGGGGGGAGCCCGACCGTGCCCTGCACCGTGAGAATCCAGGCGTCGGGCTCCGGTGAGAGCATCCGGACGAGATCCTGGTAGCGCGCGAGCAGGCTGTCGCGTGCCACGGGCGAGAGCTCGGCGCTGAACGCGAGCAGGTCGCCGATGGGTGCGCCACGTGCGCGGTGTTCCGCGATTCGTGATACGGCTTCGCTGGTGAATCCGGGGAGCACGCCAATTACGCTGAGCGGGGCTCGACTCAGCACGATGCCGTCCGGGTCAACGCCGAACATGGAATCGAGTCCCGCGACATGCTCCAGACCCCGAACACGACGCAGCTCACGCACGTTGGCGAACGGGCGGTTTCGCGGCGGTGCGCGCCCCTGTCCCACGTACCACGCCTCTTCGGCACCATACGGCCGAGGCACGTTGTCCGGATCGCGCCAGTCGAGCACCGCATCCACGAGCGAATCCAACTCTACCGCGGGCACACCCAGCCGCTGGAACGCTCGCGTGAGGAGTTCGTCATCCGCCGTGTTGATATCAATGGCCCTTCCCGTGGGATGCAGTGCGATGCGGCAGCGGCTGGACGGCAGAAGCGGCGGATCGGCGAGTACCGGTGATGTGGCGAGCACGGTGTCCAGGTCAGCCCAGCGAGCACTGCGGCCAGACATCCCTGCCGCTCGGGCGCTATTCGCTGTGTCGGAGTTCGCGAGCGCGTCCGCCACGACAGCCAGCGTGCGCTGCGCACAGTCTTCCACAACCCACTCCGCACGTGTCTCATCGCGTCGGCTGCGGGAGCGCGCCGCAGAGCGCCGAGCCATGACGGCGATACCCATCCCCGCCGCGACGGCGCCAAGCATCACCCAGAGCACCGCGAGGAGCACGAACCCGGATCGCCGCAGCCGGAAGAAGAGAAGAGCGGACCGAGACTGTTCGCGCATCAGCCGCGTTCTCCGATGCGCACGATGAGCGTGTCGGCATGGCCGTCGCGACTCCGAATCACGCCCAGCGCGAGCGGGGCCGAGATACCCGTGCTCCACGCTCGAAACCACTGACCGCCGTTCGCGGCGCTGTTGAGGTACCGGAGCGCCCCGTACGACACGTTCGGTACGAGGCCGATGACCGGTGCATTGTCGATGCGTGCGATGAGCGTGGGCACACCGCGGACGGTGTCAACCGCCAGCACAACAATGCAGCGCTCGAGCCAGCCGGCGGGCACTTCGCACCACGATGTGAACCTGGCCTCGATCGGCGTGCCGGCGAACGCTACCGCCTCCGGTGTTCCCACTTCGACCCGGCCAGCGACGGCGCGCAACAGGCGCAGGCCGTTCGCGCTTGTCTCGATGTCCGCCGAGCGAATCGCCAGTGCGCGTGTCTCGTCTTGGAGAGAGCCGAGCACCTGGTGGGCACCCACGAGAATCATGCCACCCAGCGCGAGCGCCACGATAAGCTCGATCAACGTGAAGCCTTGCCGGACGAGCGTGGCGCCTCCGGTCCGGCTCATGGCCATACGACTGTTTCGCGCGCAGTCACGGTGCCGCATGCAAATCCTCCGGGCGGTAGAGCGATGTGGCCAGCACCACGTCGCCATTCATCGTGTCGGCGAGCGTCACGGTGTAGAGCGTGGGAAGGGGGCGTTCGACGCGGAGTCGCCAGGCGCCTTCCGCATGGTCACCCAGGTGCCGGTCCAGATCGGCGCGCGGCCAGAGGGCGACGGCAT
>Ga0207652_10003288_pt1 | contig 13388 bp, 12 predicted proteins | sample KBSC63BmetaG_FD_184334 | JGI IMG/M metagenome (GOLD analysis project Ga0207652, IMG submission 184334) | Corn rhizosphere microbial communities from Kellogg Biological Station, Michigan, USA - KBS C6-3B metaG (SPAdes) (version 2) | ecosystem: Host-associated > Plants > Roots > Rhizosphere ... | reverse complement strand
GGCCGCGGCGGGTGTGGCAAGCGGCAGCGCCGCGTTCGCCCACCATTCGTTCGCGGCCGAATTCGATCGCGACAAGCCGATCAAGCTTTCGGGCCAAGTGGTGAAGTTCGAGTGGGTCAACCCGCATTCGTGGATCCACATCAAGACCCCGGACGGCAAAGTGTGGCGCGTCGAGGGCGGCGCTCCGTCGGCCCTGCTGCGCCGCGGCTGGAACAGAAACTCGCTGCCCGCCGGCACCAAGATCATCGTCCAGGCCTTCCAGGCCCGCGACGGCGACACCCGCGCCAGCGCCGCCGAGATCAGCTTCCCCGACGGCCGCCAGCTTTCGCTCGGCAACCCGACCACCGAAGCCGTCGAAGCCGCCGCCAAGCGCGCCGGCCAGTAAGCCGCTTCCGCCTTCGGGCGGGCGCAACGTGACACGTGGATGCCGTGGCCTGGCGGCCGCGGCATCTGCTTGTCGGCGTCCCTAGTCCGCGGCGTCCAAGCCCGATCCGCCGGCGCCCGGAAAACAAGACAGAATCAACTCGCTCGTCTAGGCTGCGACTGGAGCGAATCGCCCCCTCGCGGGGAACCGAGAGATAATACAGGGAGCACCCAATGCCGCTGGTCAACATGAAGCCCTTGCTGCGCGACGCGATGGACAACGGCTACGCCGTCGCCGCCTTCAACCTCGTCGATTACGGAACGACCAAGGCGATGGTCCAGGCGGCCGAGGAACTGAACGCCCCGGTGATCTGCCAGACGAGCACCAAGACCATCCAGTACTGGAGCCACAAGGAAATCGTCAGCTGGGTGCGCACGGTGGCCGAAGATTCGCCGGTGCCGGTGGTGCTGCATCTCGACCACTGCAAGGACCTCGCGATGATCGAGGCTTGCGCCAAGGCCGGCTGGACTTCGATCATGATCGACGCGTCGCACTTGCCGTTCGAGGAGAACCTCGAGCAGTCGAAGCGGGTGCGCGAGATTGCCGAGAAATACGGCGTCGGCATGGAAGCGGAGCTCGGCCAGATCATGGGCGTCGAGGACGACATGCATGTCGCCGAGGATGACAGCGTGCTGACCGACCCAGAGGACGCCAAGCGTTTTTGCGACGCGCTCGACCTCAGCGCCTTCGCGTGCGCGGTCGGCACCGCCCACGGGTTCTACCATGGCGAGCCGAACGTGGATTTCGACCGGATCAAGGCGATCAACAGCCTGACCCACGTGCCGATGGCGCTGCACGGCGGCACCGGCCTTTCCGACGAAGTGTTCCGCAAGGCGATCGAGCGCGGCGCGGGCAAGATCAATATCTCGACCAACCTCAAGCACGTGTTCGTCGAGAGCTTCGTCGATTACCACACGGCGAAGCCCAAGGACTTCGAGCCGCTGCGGCTGATCGACGCGCAGTACCAGGCGTGCAAGGCGATGTTCTCCGGCTTCATCGAAAAGTTCGGCGGCAAGGACCGCGCCCAGCCGTACCTGGCGAAAGCGGCCTGATGCTCAACGCGATCATTTTCGATTGCGACGGCGTGCTGGTCGATACCGAGCGCGACGCGCACCGGGTCGGCTTCAACCGGGCGTTCGAGGCGATGGGCATCGACGCCGAATGGGATGTCGAGCTGTACGGCAAGCTGTTGCTGGTCGCCGGCGGCAAGGAGCGGATGCGCGCCTACTTCGACGAGTACGGCTGGCCGGAGGCCAAGGCCGCTGAGTTCGGCGGGCGCGATGCGCTGATCGCCGAGCTGCACAAGGTGAAGACGCAGATCACCTCGGAGCTGGTCTCGAGCCTGCCGGTTCGCCCGGGCATCCTGCGCATCGTCGACGAAGCCCGCGCCGCGGGAGTCAAGCTCGGCGTGTGCACCACTTCGAACCCCAAGTTCATCGATGCGGTGCTCGACTTGCTCGGCCCCGAGCGCAAAGCGGCGTTCGCTTTCGTCCATGCCGGCGATGTCGTCGCCAAGAAGAAGCCCGCGCCCGACATCTACCTGATGGCGCTCGAGACACTCGGCCTGCCGGCCAACGAGTGCGTCGTGATCGAGGACAGCCGCAACGGCCTGCTGGCCGCGAAAGGCGCTGGGCTGCCGACGCTGATCACCACCAGCACCTACACGGTGGACGAGGATTTCAGCGAAGCCGACCGGGTCGTGCCCGAACTCGGCGACGCCCCCACCATCAACGTGACGCTCGCCGACCTGGGCGAGCTGGCCGCGCAGCACGCGCCGGCCTGAAGAGAGGGAAGCAATGGCCGAGATTTCACAACAGCAGGTCGAACAGGCGATCCAGACCACCTGCGCCACCGTGCTGCGCAACGAGCACTATTTCGCCGATCTCGACGGCCTCGCGGGCGACGGCGACTTCGGCACCTCGCTGGCGACCGGCTTCCGCCAGATCGAGAAGGAGTGGGACGAGATCCCCAAGCCCGACATCGGCGCGCTGCTCCTCAAGATCAGCATGATCGTCTCCAAGCACGTCGGCGGCAGTTCGGGCCCGATCTGGGGCACCGGCTTCATGAAGGCCGCGATGCTGACCCGGGGCAAGACCGAGATCGCGCTGCAGGACCTCGCCGAAATGCTCGGCTCCGCGATCGAGGGGATCCAAGCCCGCGGCGGCGCCAAGCTGGGCGACAAGACCCTGCTCGACGCGCTGATCCCGGTGCACGAGAAGCTCGTCGCCCACGCCGCCGGCGGAGACACCGCGGCTTGCCTGAAGGAGGCCGCCCAGGCGGCTGACAGCGCTGTCGACGAAACCCGCCACCTCGTCGCCCACCGCGGCCGCGCCAGCCAGGTCGGCGATCGCAGCGCGAATACGCCCGACCCGGGCATCGTCGCCATCGCCACCATCCTGCAGGACTGGTGCAAGGGCTGCGGCGTCGACCGCACCCCGACCGCGCCCGAAGTCGCCAAAGCTACCGCCTGATCACAACAATACCGGAGAGGAAGACCCGATGAAGAAGTTCGTCAACGATACCGCGCAGTTCGTGCCGGAGTTCATGCAGGGCATCGCCCTCGCCAACCCGGACTTGCTGACTTTCACCCCCGAGTTCCAGATGATGACCCGCAAGAGCGGCGTCGACAAATCGAAGGTCTCGATCGTCCAGGGCTCCGGCTCGGGCCACGAGCCGGCCCACGTGATGGCGGTCGGCCCGGGCATGCTTACCGGCGCCTGCCAGGGCGCGGTGTTCGCCGCCCCGGCGGTCGATTCGTGCTACGAGACGATCAAGGCCTGCGCTTCGGACGCCGGCGTGCTGGTGCTGGTCAACAATTACCAGGGCGACCGCATGGCGTGGGACATGGCCACCGAGATGGCCACCGCCGAAGGCATCAACGCGCGCCAGTTCTGGATCAACGACGACGTCGCGGTGAAGGACAGCCTCTACACCGTCGGCCGCCGCGGCGTGGCGGGCAACTTCTTCGTCATCAAGGCCTGCGGCGCAGCTGCCGAGCAGGGCAAGAACCTGGATGAGGTCTATGCCATCGCCGACAAGGTCAACAACAACGTCCGCACGATGGGCGTCGCGCTGACCAGCTGCATCCCGCCGGCCAAGGGCACGCCGATCTTCGACATCGGCGACGACGAGATGGAAGTCGGCGTCGGCATCCACGGCGAACCGGGCCGCCGCCGCGAGAAGATCAAGCCGGCGAACGAGATCGCCGACGAACTGTTCGACGCGGTCGCGCAGGACATCCCGTTCAAGTCGGGCGACCGGGTGGCGATCATGGTCAACGGCCTCGGCGGCACGCCGATTACCGAGCTATATGTGCTCTACGCCCGCGTTCACGAGCGCGCCGAGCAGGCCGGCTACACCGTCGTGCGCAACTACGTCGGCGAGTACTGCACCAGCCTCGAGATGGCCGGCGCCTCGGTGACCATCCTCAAGCTGGACGACGAGCTCGAGAAGCTGCTCGACGCCCCGGCGGAGTGCGCCGCGCGCATCTTCTGATCTGGCATCGGACCCTCAAAAACGACGGGCGCGACCGCAAGGACCGCGCCCGTTTTTTTTGTGCCGGCGCCGGTAAGCGCCGCGCCGTCAGAAACGGCCGCGCAAGCCGACCATGATCGCGCGGCCCGGGGTGTAGTTGGTGAACGCCGCGTTCTCGAACTGGAAGTAGCTGCGCTGCTTCGCCTTAGTGATGTTGACCACGTCGAACGTCAGCTCCGGCAGCGCCGAATTCCCGAACCAGTCGCCAAGGGCGAAGCTGGAGGAGAAATCCCACTGCTGGTAATCGTCGCTGAACAGCGCGGCGGTGGAGATGCCGTTCTGGTTCGAACCGGCCGTCTGCGAACCGCGCGTGAACGTGGTGGAGAGACGGGCGGTCACGCCGTAGTTCTCGTAATACAGGGTGGCGTTGTAAGTCACTGGAGCGACGCCGAGGGCGACCGCCGAATTGGTCGCCGATCCGCTGGCCTTCTGGTCGACCAGCGTCACGTTCGCGTTGAAGCCCAGGCCCTTGATGCCGAGATACCGGTCGAACACGAAGTCGAGCGGCTGCACCCAGGTGAACTCGAGGCCGTTGATCTTCAGCGTGCCCGGCGAATTGACCTGCTGCGAGAGCGAGATCTGCGCCGCGCTCGGCCCGCCGCGCGAGGTGATGGCGGTCTGCTGCGTCGGCGTGATGGTGTCGTACGTGATGCCGTACTGCGCCAGGAACGAGAACGGCACCGTCGTGATCTGGTTCTGGGTGAACCCGGTCAGCGCCTTGCGGAAGGCGGCGAAGCCGATCATTCCTTCCTGCCCGGTGTAGTATTCGAAGCCGATGTCGATGTTGAACGACTTGTATGGGTGAAGGCTCGGGTTGCCGATCGACGCGTTGGCCGCCGACGGATCGCCGAAGTTGAGGCCCGGCAGCTCGGCGCTCGGGTCCGCGCGGGTCATCGTTTCCGAGACCGAGGCACGGGCGACCGCCTTGTCGGTGATGTGCAGCGCCGCGCTGGCCGACGGCAGCAGGTCGTTATAGCTGCTGTCGATCTTCACGAAGTTGAGCGTGTTGGGATAGCACGAGCCGTCCCTCGTCGCGACGCCGCCGACCACCGGGTTGGGGCAGACCGGCGCCACCTGCGGCCCCGGTCCGTCCGGATCGACGCCGATGTTGCGCGTGTCGGGCACCGACACGAAGCCGCCGATGGTCTGCTCGGTATGGACGTAGCGCGCGCCGACGTTCCAGTTCAGGCGCATGTCGCCGAGCGCGGTGTCGCCGTTGACTTCGGCATAGCCGCCGAGGGTCTTCTCGCGGATGTAGCCGCTGTTGGCGTTGGTGTTGGCCGAAGTGGCGATGCCTTCCGCGTCGTGGAAGCTGTCGTAGTGCGAATCCGCCCGGAAACGGTTCCAGTCGAGCGTGATGAACCCGTCCCGACCCGGCATCAGATAATTGGCGAGCGAGGTCTGCGGGATCAGCGAGCCGGCATAAGTCACCGGCCCGGTCATCCCTGAGCTGTAGCCGGTGCCGAACGCGGGATAAGTCGGGTAGCCGGCCGGCGCCGCGCCGGCCTGATTGAGCCCCTGGCAGCCCGGCTGAGTGTTCGGGCCCGGCAGGAACACGCTCGGATTGTCGCCGCACACCGCGTTCTGCCACGCCTGGCTGGCGTCATAGGCCTGGATGCGCCGCATCACGTCATCATAGGCGCCGCCGACCTTCAGGTTGAGGTCGCTGCCGCCCCAGGTGAGGTCGCCGCGCACCCCTTTGGTTTCGGTCTTGCGGCGCTCGTCCTGGATGTTCACGCGGCCGCCCGGCCAGCCGAACTTCGTCGGATCGTTGAGGTCGACGCTGCTGTCGATCACCGGCACGCCGCCGTCGTTGGTGTAATCCACCGTGACGCCCGAGCTGCCCGGCGTGATCACCAGCACCGTCGGCGATTCGCGATGGAACCGGCTGCGGGTGTAATTGGCCTGCAAGTCGAATTTCAGGTTATCGGCGATTTCGTAGTCGAAGCCGGGATTGACGCCCCAGAAGCGGGTGGTCTCGATGAACGGCCGGTATTCGAGGAAGAACTGGGCGTTCGCGTAAGTCCCGCTGGTGACCGTGCAGCCCGCGCTGCAATCGGTCTTGTCGTACGTCGTGTTGAGCGGAATGAGGGAGCCGTTGCGGCCGACCCAGTTCATGTCGATGCGGGTCAGGTCGTTCTTTTTCCAGCCGTACATCCCGTCGATGTAGGCGTGGAGCCGGTCGCCCTTGTATTCGAGGCTGACGATGCCGTTGATGCGGTCCTTCGTGCCGTATTCGTCGGACGGGCGGCCGAGCCGGGGGATCAGGCCGTTGTCGATCTGCTGGATCGTGGCGCCGGGGTTGTGCGCGAGCAGGAAATCCTGATTGACGGCATCGCCGGTGGTGAGGCCGTTGCCCGCATTTGCCGGGACGGTGCCCGGGATCGAAAAGCCATTGCCGCCATAGCTCGAGTTGCAGTTATTGGCGCGGCACTGTGAAGCCAAAATCTGGGCCGGAGTCGGCGTGTTCTGGACCCCATTCGTAGTGCCCGCGAGGCTGTTTGGCGTGGTAAGATTCGGGTTGGTCCAGCCGATCGTCTCGAAGCCGGTGGTGCGGACCTTGTTGTGGACGCCCGCGACGCCGGCGAGGATGCCGAAATCGCCGAACGTGTAGCTGCCCAGCAGCGAGCCGCGATAGCCCCACTTGTCGGCCACGCTGTTGTTGATCGCCTGGCCGGAATACGTGAGGTGCGCGCCGGGGCTGTCGAACGGCCGGGCGCTGCGCATGTTGACCGTGCCGGCGGCCCCGCCTTCGAGCATCTCGGCCGTCGGGCTCTTGCTGACGGTCAGCTGGGTGAACAGCTCGGTCGGGAACAAGTCGAGATCGACTTCGCGGTTCGATCCTTGCGCGTCGGTGCGGCCGGTCGAAGCGATGGCGATCGGCGCGTTGTTCAGCAGCACACGGGTGAAGTTGGTGCCGAGGCCGCGGATCGAGACGTTGAGGCCTTCGCCGGTGATCTCGCGCGTGATGGTGACGCCGGGGATGCGGTTGAAGGATTCCGCGATGTTGGTGTCGGGGAACTTGCCGATGTCTTCGGCGAAGATGCTGTCGGTGAAGCCGACCGAGTCACGCTTCGCTTTGGCCGAGCTTTCCAGGCTGGCGCGGTAACCGGTGACGATGATCGCGCTGCTATCGTCCGCGGCGGACGCCGGGGCCGGTGCGGGTGCCGCCGCGGGCGCGTTCTGCGCCAGGGCGGGATAAGCCCAGGCCGATAACATGACGGCACTGGCGAATGCGCCGCGGCGCGTGCGGAAACCTCGAGCTCTCATCAAGTCCTCCCCCGGAATGAGCGCGCCTCTCGGGCGTCGCCTTTTGAATTGGTAAGACACGTGGCTGACCACGTGCCGTCAGTCAAGCCACTAGCTTGCGTTGGTGGCCTGACCGCGATATCCCGTGGTCATGACCGAAGCTGGCAAGTCCCGCCTGTATGACCGTGTGGCGAAGGGCGTCGCGGGCAAGATCGCGGATGGCGAATTCGCCGTCGGGGAGCGCTTGCCGTCGGAGCGCGAGCTGGCCCTGGCATATGGCGTTTCGCGGCCGACGGTTCGCGAGGCCGTCTTCGCACTGGAGCTGGATGGGCTCGTCGAGGTCCGCAAAGGCGTGGGCGTTTTCGTCGCCGCTAAGTCTCCCCCCGCGGGCCAGGCGGCGGTCACGGACATAGGGCCGTTCGAGCTGCTCGAGGCCCGTCGGGCGTTCGAGGGGGAGGCTTGCGCCGTCGCCGCTTCCCGCATCCGCGACACGGACGTCGAAGATCTCGAAGCCCTGCTGCGAGAGATCGATTACAGCGGAGATGTGCTCGCGGCCGAGGACGCAGACCGGCGGTTCCACCTACGCATTGCCGAGATAACCGGGAATAGCGCCATGCACTCGGTGGTCGAGATGCTGTGGGAAGCCCGCGACCGCTCCCCGCAATATCGATTTCTGACCGACAAGGCGCACGATGCCCGCGTGGTTCCGCGCGAAGACGAGCACGCCAAGATCCTCGATGCGCTTCGCACTCGCGACCCCGCCAAAGCGCGCGCCGCGATGCGGTCGCACATCACAACCGTGGTGAACGCGCTCCTGAAAGCCACCGAAGTTCACGAACTCGAACAGGCCAGGGCCCGGGTGGACGAGCAACGGCGCAAGCTCGCCGGATCGGTCTGACCGCTCCTTGGCGGCGGTTGCCGAAGACTCCTGACGGTATCGGGGAAATGATGGTGAGCCCTGCTGGATTCGAACCAGCGACCTACTGATTAAAAGTCAGTTGCTCTACCGACTGAGCTAAGGGCCCCAATGGCGTCATTGGCCGCGGGCTCGCTTAGGGAGCGCGGCGAGGCGGGTCAACCGGGCGTGGAGCTGGCGCACGCTCGCACCGGTCAGGGGGTCGCGCCAGGTGGGGGCGACGGTGACGGCGGGGGCGAGGACGAAGGCGCGCTCGCGGAACAGCTTGTGGGGCACCGTCAGGGCGGGCGAGCTCCAGGCGCCGCCGCTCCACAGGATCACGTCGAGATCGAGCACGCGGGCGCGCCAGCGTTGGCCGCCCGGGCGGCGGCCGAACTCGCGCTCGATGCGCTTGAGGAGGGCGAGCAGCCCTTCGGGCTCCAGGCCGGTTTCGATCAGCGCCGCCGAGTTGGCGTAGCGGCGGATCGAGGGGCCGATTGGGTCGGTCTCGATCGCCGGTGCGACGGCGAGCACATGCACGCCGTCCGCTTCCAGCTGCTCGAGCGCCGCCGCCAGGACCTGTCGCGGCGCGCCGAAGCGAACGTGGCGCACATTCGAGCCGAGCGCGATCAGGTAGCGTTGGAGGGCAGCCATCGCGTGCCCCTTACCCGTGCGAGAGGGCTCGGGAAATCGCTTTCCTACACCGCAATGTTCTGTCTATGTTCGCGTCATGACTCCTCGTCCCTCGCCCTCCCCTTGCGCGGTCGCGTCCATTCTCGGATCTGTCGAGAGACACGCCCGGCCGCGCGCCGATACGGCCGCGGGCGACACGACGCCCGCAAAATTTCGCGCTGTCGCCTGTCGCCATTTCAGCGCCAAAGCCCTGAAATATAAGCATATCGGGTTTGTCGCCTTGTGCGACAGTTGTCGCCCTGTGTCGCCCCCGGTGTCGCCACGGTGCCGCGGTGCCGGAGGCCTAGATATCCTCGCAAATCCGCCCGTAAAGCTGCGGCCGGCGATCGCGGAAGAAGCCCATGCTGGCGCGGTGGCGGCGCGCGAGCGCCAGATCGAGCTCCACCACAAGCGCGCCGACATCCTCGCGGCCGAATTCGGCGACGCGGTCGCCCCATTCGTTGGTGATGAAGCTGTGGCCGTAGAAGCTCTGCCCGCCCTCGCTGCCGATGCGGTTGGCGGCGATCACCGGCATGCAGTTGCTGACCGAATGACCGACCATCGCCCGGCGCCACATGCGGTGGGTGTCGAAGTCCGGCGCCTGCGGCTCGGAGCCGATCGCGGTCGGGTAGAACAGCATTTCCGCGCCCATCAGCGCCATCACCCGGGCGCTTTCGGGGTACCACTGGTCCCAGCAGATGCCAACGCCGATGCGGGTGCCCATGACATCCCACACCTTGAACCCGGTGTTGCCGGGGCGGAAATAGAACTTCTCCTCGTAGCCCGGCCCGTCGGGGATATGGCTCTTGCGGTAAGTGCCGAGGATCTCGCCGTCGGCGTCGATCATCGCCAGGGTGTTGTAGTAGTGGTGCCCTTCCCGCTCGAAGAAGCTCGTCGGAATGGCGACCTTGAGGCTCTTCGACAGCTTGCGCATCGCGACGACCGACGGGTGCTCTTGCGTAGGCCGGGCGAGGGCCCAGAACCGGTCGTCCTCCTCGCGGCAGAAGTAGCCGCCGCTGAACAGCTCGGGCGGGAGGACGATCCTCGCGCCCTGGCCCGCCGCTTGCTCGACCAGCGCGGAGACGGCGGCGATATTGTCGGCCTCGGCCTCGAGGTTGAGATGCAGTTGCAGCGCGGCGACGGTGAGCGTGTCCATCCGCGCCGATTAGGCATTGTCGCGCGGGGTGGCAACGATGGGCTGGCGTGCTTATCTCGCGTGCAAAGGAGACAGGCATGAGCGATACCGAGACCGCCATCCTCGCCGGCGGCTGCTTCTGGTGCACCGAGGCGGTGTTCCGCGATGTGATCGGCGTCAGCAAGGTCGAGAGCGGGTATATCGGCGGCACGACCGCCAACCCGACCTACAAGCAGGTTTGCGGCGGCGATACCGGCCACGCCGAAGCGATCCGGGTCAGTTACGATCCCGCCGTCATTTCGTACGGCGAGATCCTCGACGTGCTGCTCGGCACCCACGATCCGACGCAGTTGAACCGCCAGGGCAACGACATCGGCACGCAATACCGCAGCGCGATCTTCCCGCTCGACGAGGCCCAGCGCGCCGAGGCCGAGGCGGCCATTGCCCGCTGGGATGCCGAGCACGCCGGGCAGAAGGCGGTCACCACGATCGAAGGCACGGCGGTGTGGTATCCGGCCGAAGATTATCATCAGGAATACTGGGAGGGCGAAGGGCAGCGCAATCCTTACTGCCTCGCGGTGATCCCGCCCAAGCTGGCCAAGCTGCGCAAGAGCTTCGCGGCGAAGGTGGCCCGCTAAGGGACGGGCGCGCCACAACGCTCGACATCGCTTGCTCAACCCCCGCAGGGTAGGATTGCGTCCCCCCCAACGCCGAGGTTGTCCATGTCTGTCGCCAAGTCGCGCGATGCCGCTTACGCCAGGGCGCATCCGCGGACCTCGGTTTTGTTCGGCGCGCTCGGCGCGGTCGTGCTCTGGTTCTTGCTCACCCGTTCGCACTACTTCGTCCGCTTTACCCCGGCCTCGTTCGACCCTTACTACTGGCCGCGCCGATGGGGGCTGGTCCCGCATGTCGCCGCCGGCTTGACGGCGATTTCGACCGGTCTGATCCAGCTCTGGCTCGGCCTCGGCGGCCGGACCGGCAAATTGCACAGGAGGCTCGGGCGGATCTATGTGGGCGCCGTTGCCGTGGGCGCGCCGGCCGGTCTTTATCTGGCGCTGAGCATCCCCGGCCATCTCGATTACCGCGCCGGTCTCGTCGGGCTCGACCTGGCATGGGTTGTCACCACCGGCATGGGCATGCTGGCGATAAAGTGGCGCAACTTCGCCCAGCACCGCGCCTGGATGATGCGCAGCTACACGGTGACGTTCGGCTTCGCCACATACCGCATCGTCTACTGGTGGCTCGCGCCGCACATCGCCATGCCGCACGATGACGTCGCCGATCAGTTGTCGGTGATCATGGCGTGGGCCTGCTGGTCGGTCCCGCTGATGGGCATGGAGGTGGCGTTGCAGCTGCGAGCGATGCGCGCAACGCGGCGGACTACCGCGATCCGGCCACCGGTGCGCGTGGTGGAGCTTTCCGAGGCCGCCTGAGCGGAGCTCTAGCGCGTGAAGCGGGCGATGAAGAAGCCGTCGAGGCCGCCATAGTCGGCGAGCATTCCGGGGTCGGTGCTTAGCCAGCCCTCAGGCGTCGGCAGGAGGCCCGCGGGCAATTCCTCCGCGCTGATCGGCAGCGTTTGCAGACTGAGCTGGGCCGCTTGTCCCTCACCCTCCTCACGTTCGAGCGAGCAGACGGCGTAGACCAGCACGCCGCCGGGCTTGAGCCAGCGCTGCGCCCGATCGAGCAGCGCGGCCTGGAGTTCGGCCATCTCCGCAATCTGGCGCGGGCCGATGCGGTGGACCACGTCGGGATGGCGGCGAGCAGTACCCGTCGCGGTGCACGGCGCGTCGAGCAGGATCGCGTCGAACGGCTCGGCCGGCTCCCAGGTCAGCGCGTCCGCGATCCAGATCTTCGCGGCGAGGCCGGCGCGCGCGAGGTTCTCGCGCAAGCGGTCGAGGCGTTTGTCGCTGATGTCGAGGGCGGTGACTTGCCAGCCCTGGCTCGCCAGTTGCAGCGCCTTGCCGCCGGGGGCCGCGCAGAGGTCCAGCGCGCGCCTGCCCTCGCCGGCGCCCAGCAACCGCGCAGGAAGCGACGCGGCGAGATCCTGCACCCACCAGGCGCCCTCGGCGAAACCGGGCAGCTCGGCGACGGCCGCGCCGCGCGGCAGGCGGACATGGCCGGGCGCGAGGCTGGTGCCGCCGAGCTTTTCGGCCCACGCCGCGGTCTCCGCCGGGTCGCGCAAGGTCAGGTCGAGCGGCGGCGGCGCGGCCAGCCCGCCGGGGATCACGTCCGCTCGCTCACCCCAGCGCTGCGCCACCGCGGGCGGCAGGGTCGGGACGACCGGCAGCGCCACGCCCCGCTTGTGCAAGGCCGAGAACACCCCGTGCGCCAGCCGCCGCGGTCCGCCGTCGAGCAGCGGCAGGCACGTCGCGACGATCGCATGCGGCGGGGTATCGAGCCGCAGCCACTGCGCGAGCATCATCCGCAGCACCGTGCGCGGCTTGGCATCGTCGGGCAGGCGTTGCTTGGTCGCGCTGTCGATCAGCGCGTCGAGGTCGACCAGCCAGCGCAGCACCTCGCCGGCGATGGCGCGGGCGAGCGCCCGGTCGGCCGGCGCGTCGACGCCGCGCAGCGCAGCCGCTTCGGCGCCGTCGAGGGTCTCGCCCCTGCGCAGCACGGCATCGATCAGCTTGAGCGCGCCACGGCGCGCGGGCACTCCGGGGGGCTGGCGCATCGTAGCGCCCCTATCCGCGATTGCATCGCGGCGCCACCCGGCCCATCTTCAACCCATGAGCAAGCGCGCGACCCGGCGGCCGAAGGAGGCCGTCAAGCCGGCCCACTGGAGCAACGAGCCTCCACCCAAACCCCAGGGCGGGCGCGGCGCGGACAAAGAAGAGCTGAGCCCGACGCGCTACGGCGACTGGGTCAAGAACGGCATCGCGATCGACTTCTAGCCGATCCAGCCCGAGAGCTCGCGCCGCGCCAGGCGTTCGAGCATCGCCATTCCTGCGTCGCCGGCATTGAGACACGCAAGGGTGGCGTAGTCGGTTCCGCCCGCGCCCAGGAATTGCTCGCGGCCGCGGATCGCCAGCTCTTCCAGCGTTTCGAGGCAGTCGGCCGAAAACCCCGGCGCGGCCACCGCTAGCCGCTTAGTTCCCCGGGCGACTTCGGCAGCGAGCGTCACGTCGGTCGCCGGCTCGAGCCACTTCGCGCGCCCGAAGCGGCTCTGGAAGGTGGTGACCACCCGCAAGCCCGGCCGCGCGAGTTGCGCCTCCAGCAGCCGCGCGGTCTTGCGGCACTGGCAGTGGTACGGATCGCCGAGATGAAGCGTCCGCTCGGGCATTCCGTGAAAGCTCAGCAGCAGGACCTCCGGATCAAACTCGAGCGCATCGAGCTGGCGGGAAAGGTCTGCCGCCAGCGCCTCGATATATAGCGGATCGTCGTAATACGGCGGCAACGTGCGCAGCGCCGGCTGCCAGCGCATGGCGCGAAGCCCGTCGGCCGCTTTGTCGAACACCGTCGCGGTCGTCGCCGCGGAG
>Ga0207652_10003284_pt1 | contig 13390 bp, 8 predicted proteins | sample KBSC63BmetaG_FD_184334 | JGI IMG/M metagenome (GOLD analysis project Ga0207652, IMG submission 184334) | Corn rhizosphere microbial communities from Kellogg Biological Station, Michigan, USA - KBS C6-3B metaG (SPAdes) (version 2) | ecosystem: Host-associated > Plants > Roots > Rhizosphere ... | reverse complement strand
GATCCAGCGAATCCAGCATGGGGAGGCCGAAGCCGACGCAACGCTCGCCGACGCCACCGCGGAGAAGCCGCTGGCGCCCAATCCGGCGGTGCTCCCCGCCTCGCTCACCGCCTTCATCGGGCGCGAGCGCGAGGTGGCCCGCATCGATGCCCTGCTCGAGAACGAGCGCCTGCTGACTCTCACCGGGCCGGGCGGGATGGGGAAGACGCGCCTCGCGCTTCACGCGGCCGCGTCCCAGACGGCACGCTTTCACGGCAGCGTGCACTTCGTCTCGCTCGTCCCGGTGACCGACCCGGCGCTCGTACCGCAGACTGTCGCCGAGACGCTCGGGCTCCGCGACGCCGGAGGCGTCACGCACCGGGAGCGGCTCATCGGGCATCTGCGCGAGCGGCGCGCGCTCCTCGTGCTCGACAACTTCGAGCACTTGCTCGAGGCGGCTCCCTTCGTGGCCGAGTTGCTCGCCGCATGCCACGGCGTGGCGGTGCTCGCGACGAGTCGCGCCCCGTTAGGCATCCGCGGGGAGCACGAGCTTCCGGTGCCACCACTCTCTGTCGCGGCACCAGAGGAATTGACGACACCCGAGCGGCTCGCTGCGCCCGGCGACGCGGTACGGCTGTTCGTGCAGCGCGCGCGAGGGGTGCATCCCGATTTCGCGCTCACCATCGAGAACGCGGCGGCCGTCGCGCGGATCTGCCGACGCCTCGATGGAATGCCGCTGGCGATCGAGCTGGCGGCCGCGCGCACACGGCTCCTTCCGCCGCGCGCCCTGCTCGCCCGGCTCGACCAGCGCCTCGACGTCCTGCGCAGCGACGCGCGTGATCTGCCCGAGCGCCACCGTACCCTTCGCGAGATGATCGGGTGGAGTCACGGGCTCCTCGGCGCACCCGAACAGACCTTTTTCCGCCGACTCGCCGTCTTTGCCGGCGGCTTCACGGTCGATGCCGTCGAGGCGCTGATGGCAGCGTTAGGCGACACCTGTGACGTGCTCGGGCCGCTGACGGCGCTCGTGAGCCACAGCCTGCTGCGGCAGGACGAGCAGCCGGACGGCGAGCCGCGCTTCGCGATGCTGGAGACGATTCACGCCTTCGCCCGCGAGCAGCTCGCCGAGGCCGGCGACGAAGACGCCGCGCGCCGCGCTCACCTCGAGGTCATGCTCGCCACGGCCGAGGAGGCCGTGCCCCACCTCCGTGGCCCCGAGCAGCGAACGTGGTTCGAGCGACTCGAGCGTGAGCACGACAACCTTCGCGCCGCGCTGGACTATGCCCTCGATCGAGGGCACGTCGACGCAGCCACCCGGATGGCCGAGGCGCTCGTCCGCTTCTGGATCGGGGGGTTTCTCACCGAGGGACGGGATCGCATCGATCGCGTGCTCGGTGCAGCCGGTCCCGCGCACAACCGGGAGACGCGCGCGCGGCTCCTCCTGTCGCACGGGGTGATGACACACATGCAGGGCGCCCCGATCGACGCGGCGCTGATCTTCGAGGAGGCGGAGGAACTCTTCCGTGAGGCGGGCGACGAGCGCTCCGTCGCGGTCACGCTCAATCACCTGAGCTGGTCCATGTACCTCGCGGGTAAGCCAACCCCGGCGATCGCGTTCGCCGAAGAGGCGCTCGCCGTTCACCAGCGCTTCGGCGACGTGCGCGGCATCGTGCTCGCGCACAACAATCTCGGTTGGGTGCGGTTCTACCATCGGGGCGAGTTGGTGGAGGCGCGCGAGCATCTCGGGCGTGCGTTCCGTGGCCAGCTATCGTTAGGTGATCCGCGCGGCGTCGCCTTCACGTCAACGACGCTCGCCGTGCTCGAGATGTGGATGGGGAACATCGAACGTGCCCGTGCGCTCCTGAAGGTCGGGATCGATGCCGCCTACCGGACGGGTGATGTCATCGAACGCGCGACGACAAGCCTATGGTCGGTAGTCCTCTCCTATGACACACTCGGGTCGGACGACGTCGTAGCGTTACTCGACGCCTGGCTCCCAACTCTTCGCGCGCATGGGTTTCTCTTTGCGACGGGACTCGCCCTTCGGATCGCCGGCGACCTTCGGCGCGACGCCGGCGATGCCGCAGGCGCTGAGCCGCTGTACGCTGAGAGCGTCGCGCTCATGCGTCGAGGTGACACCGCGCATCTCGCCCAGAGCCTCACTCGACAGGCCGACGCGCGGCGCCAGCGGGGAGCGTTGGCCGCGGCGCATGAGGCCCTCGATGAGGCGTTCGTGATCACGCGACAACTCGGGAGTCGGTTCCTTCTCCCCGAGTGCCTCGATGTGCTGGCGTGCGTGCGCCGTGACGAGGGTGATAGACGGGGCGCGGCGCGAGTATTCGGCGCGGCCGAGCGGCAGCGGGCGGCGATCGGGGCGGTGCTGCCACCGCGGCGCCGCGCGGCCCACGCGCGCGAGATCGAGTCGCTGCGTGAGGCGTTAGGCGCCGAGGCATTCGCGGCCGCGTGGGACGAGGACGAGCCGGCCGCCGCGCTCGAGATCAAAGGACTCTGACCCCCTTTGATCACGTGGCGACCACCATGAGGCATAAGGCACTCGTGATCCAGTACACCCCACGACGCCAATCGCCAGCCTTGAACGCCACGACAGAGGCGCCCACGTTCATGAGGATCAACAGGGCCGGGAAGATCAATTGACTGCGCTTGCTGGCGTCCATGGGGCTACCTCGGCTCGGTCGTCCGCTCGATCGCGCTGGCTGCAGGCCGCGATGACGGGGAGGGGATGGCTCTTTAAGTTGGTACGGTTGGCTGGTTCACTGTTCCACCTTATATGGCGGCAAACGCCCCCCGGATTTTTCATCGCACTCAAATCACGTCACGTGCGCCCTTATCATAGACACGCGGCGAAAGCCGCCGCCCTTGCCGCGCTCGCGCTCGTTGGTTGCCGCGGATCGAGCGCTGGCTCTCCGCCACACCCTGCCGAGGCGATGGGTGACGCGGCGGCCATCGCCCGCGCGAGCGCTGATAGCGCGCGCTATCCGTACACCGAGGCGGACATCCGCTTCATGTCAGGGATGATCCACCATCACGCCCAGGCGATTAAGATGGCCCGTTGGGCGCCAACGCACGGTGCGAGCGCCGCCGTCGTCCGGCTGACCGAGCGCATCATCAACGCCCAAACCGACGAAATCACGCTGATGTCCAACTGGCTGAGCGCGCGCCGGCAGCCGGTCCCGCAACCCAACCCCAACGGCATGACGATGACGATGGGCGGCGAGCAGCACGTGATGCTCATGCCGGGAATGCTGTCAGCAGAACAGATGAAGGAGCTGGACGCCGCCCGCGGCGAGGATTTCGACCGCCTCTTTCTCACCTACATGATCCAGCACCACAAAGGCGCCGTGTCGATGGTGAAGGAGCTGTTCGCCGCACAGGGCGCAGGACAGGATGAAACCGTCTTCAAGTTCGCATCCGATGTCCAGGTCGACCAGACGACCGAGATCAATCGCATGCTCGAGATGTTGTTCGCGTTAGGCTCCAACCCGTCGCCAGCCCCCAGGAGGCCGTGATGTCGTTTGTACTTCGTCGCTTTGGTTTCGCCGCCGCAGCGGTCGTTGCCGCCTGCGGCACCCCCAAGCCTGCGACGCAACCCAAGCCCGACCCCGATCCGCGCGTTGGCCTCAAGGCCGGACTCATGAACGCCGGCGAGGCGGTCTCGAACCTCAAGATCCTCGCCAAGGCCGTGTCGCCGCCGGGGTTCGCGGGGATCACCAACTCGGACCTCGCGTTCATGGGCAACTACGCGATCCAGGGGAACTACAACGGCCCGGTGATCTGGGACATGACGAACCCGGCGTCGCCCGTCATGGTCACGGCGTACACCTGTCCGGCCTCGCAGAACGACGTCTCGGTGTACAAGAACCTGCTCTTCATGTCGGCCGAGGCGAACAACGGCCGCATCGACTGCAAGCCCGGTGGCGTTGCCGACACGGTGAGCAAGGAGCGAATCCGCGGCGTTCGCATCTTCGACATCAGCGACATCCGGAATCCGAAGCTCGTCGCAAACGTGCAGACCTGCCGTGGGTCGCACACGCACACCGTGCTCGAGGACCCCAACGACCGCGAGAACGTCTACATCTACGTCTCCGGGTCGGCTGGAATCCGGTCACCTAACGAGCTCGCCGGCTGTGTCCGAGACACGCCGGACAAGGACGCGGCGTCGTCGCTCATGCGCATCGAGATCATCAAGGTGCCGGTGGCGCACCCCGAGCAGGCGGCAGTGGTGAACCGGGCGAACATCTTCAGCGGTCTCAAGGCGACCGGCACGCACGCGCCCGCGCCCGAGGATGTCGCGAACACCAAACGTCTCGCGGACTCCGTCCGCGCGGCTGGAGGGTTTGTTGCCAAGAATCCCAATACCGGCAACGACATGGTGATGGGGAATTTTTTCGTACGTCCCCAACTGGACAGCATCGTCAAGGCTCGTGGCGGCACCGGCGCGCCGACGGCGGCCGACTCCGCCACACTGCACGCCAACCTGCAGACGATCGTCGACCGGATGATTGCCGCCCAGGGGCCCGCGCCCGTCCCCGGCGTGTCGGCGATCTCCCCGTTCCGCCAGTGCCACGACATCACCGTCTACCCGTCGCTCGGTCTCGCCGGCGGCGCGTGCGAGGGGCACGGTTTCCTGCTGGATATCAAGGACCCGGTGAATCCCGTTAGGCTCGATGCGGTGTCCGACTCCAACTTCGCCTACTGGCACTCGGCCACGTTCAACAACGATGGCACGAAGCTGCTCTTCTCCGACGAGTGGGGCGGCGGCGGCGCGCCGAAGTGCCGCGCGACCGACAAGAAGGAATGGGGCTCCGACGCGATCTTCTTGATCGAGAACCGGAAGCTGAAGTTCCAGAGCTACTACAAGCTCCCCGCGGCGCAGACTGACAAGGAGAATTGCGTCGCGCACAACGGCTCCTTGATCCCGATCCCCGGGCGCGACGTGATGGTGCAGGCGTGGTATCAGGGCGGCATCTCGGTCTTCGACTGGACCGACGCCGCGCATCCGAAGGAGATCGCGTTCTTCGACCGTGGTCCGGTGGATTCTCTCCGGATGGCGAGCGGTGGATCGTGGTCGGCGTATTGGTACAACGGGACGATCGTGAGCTCCGAGATCGCACGAGGACTCGACGTCGCCGAGCTCACGCCGAGTCAGTACGTCACGCAGAACGAGATCGACGCCGCGAAAACCGTTCGCCTGGAGTACCTGAACGCGCAGGGCCAGCCGAAGTTCGTGTGGCCGCCCAGCTTCGCGCTGGTCAAGGCGTACGTCGATCAGCTCGAGCGCGGCAAATGTCTCTCGGCCAGCCGCGTCGCGGCGGTTCGTCAGGATATCGCGAGCGCTGAGCGTTCGTCGGGTCCGGCGCGCCACGATACGCTCACGAAGCTCGCATCGCAGCTCGAGGCTGACGCGAAGAGCTCGTGCGACGGACCGAAGGTGCAGAAGTTGTCGCAGGCGGTAACGAACCTTTCGAACACGCCGGTACCGTAAAGACCGAAGGGCTAAAAGATCTTTGTCATCCCGAGCGGAGCGAGGGATCCTCATCGTCCCGAGCGAGAGCCCTCTATCGGGCCCCTGAGGATCCCTCGCCTGTAGGCTCGGGGTGACATAGACCTCCGCCGCCTTTGATCCGCTCACCCTCTCGGCGTCAGCTCGTCCAGCGTGATCCGGTAAACTTTCAGGGCGGTGTCGTGGCGGATCGAGTAGCGCTTCGGATACAGGCCGGGGCGCTGCACCGACTCCGGCTGCTTGAGCTCCTCCGTGAACGACGTCGTCGACTCGAGGAACGCTTTCGTGATCATCGGCTCGATGAACTGAAGCTTGCCGCGATGGAAGCCCCAGATGAACGTCTGGTCGAACGCCTTCCCATTGAACTCGCCCGATTTCCGGTCGACCCAGTGCACACCCATCGACGGGATCGCCTCGTTCCCTGGTGCGATGTAGTCGTTCGGGACGAACCGGGAGTCCGCGACAACCGGGTCCCATCCACCCGAGATCGCCATGACGTCCTCCTCGTTCGCCATGTAGAAGTGGAAGTCGAAATGCGGAACCGTATACACGTGGTCGGGCATGTGCCCGGCGGGATTCCAGTGCAACATGTTGAACGTGTACTGCGAGCCCGCTTCCTTGGGGAATGGGAGGTTCAGAAACACCGGAGTGGCTGGCAGGTTGCGAAGCGCGGACTCGGAGAGCTCGACGCCAAGCGACTTCGGGATGCCCATGGCGTCGCGGACGACGTAGGTGCGGGCGGTCCCATCGCCCAAGCGCATGGGAGCCGCATAGGCAATGGCGTTGTTCGTCTCGCTCGCGCTGGATTCGCTGCAGCCGGCGAGGGGCAGGAGGGGAAGGACGACCAGGGTAGCGATGAGCGCGTGGCGGGCGAGTGACGGGCGCGGCGGGCAAATGGCGGTCTGCATGGCACGGCTCCGGTAGGGGGCGGAAATAGGCTGGTTTGCTGCTTCACCTTGTATGGCGGTAAATGCCCCACTGATTTTTCATCGCACGCAAAATTGCGCGATTGCCCCAGCATCACGCCCATGACCGACGTCACCCAGATGCTCCGCCGCTGGCGGGAAGGCGATCCCGAGGCGAGGGATCGCGTCCTGCCCGTCGTCTATGAGGAGCTGCGGCAGCTCGCTCGGGCACGTTTGCGCGGCGAGCGCGCCGGCCACACGCTCGGCACGACGGGGCTCGTGCACGAGGCGTATCTGCGGCTGGTGGATGTGGAGCGCGTGGAGTGGCAGGACCGGGCGCACTTTCTCGCGATGGCATCGCGCACGATGCGGCGGGTGCTCATCGACTACGCCAACCAGCGCAACGCGGCGAAGCGCGGTGGTGCTCGCCATCAGCTCACGCTCGATGAGGAGATTGCGGCGCCGGAAGTGAATCTCGATTCGGTCCTCGAGCTGGACGCCGCACTCTCGAAGCTGGAGACGATCAACCCACGACAGGCGAAGGCGGTCGAGCTCCGCTTCTTCGGCGGCCTCACGCTCGAGGAGACCGCCGAGGTCCTGGGGACGTCTGCGCCGACGGCGATGCGCGACCTGCGGTTTGCACAGGCATGGCTGGCGCGCGAGCTGGCAGGATAGGTTGACTCGTATGACCGAGTCTCAGGAGTCGAGCGAGCTCGAAGCGGCAATGCTGGCGGTGTACCGCGGACCGCTCGAGGAGTTCGTCAGCCGACGCGACGCGCTGGTGAAGCAGCTGCGCGCGGCCAAGCGGAGGGAAGACGCCGATCGCGTCAAGGCGCTGCGGAAGCCGAGTCGTACGGCGTGGGTGCTCGACAACATCGTGCACGAGGACCCGTTGGTCCTCGAGCAGCTCTCGGCTACGATCAGTGCAGCGCAAACCGTGCAGTCCGGAGCCGACATGCGAGCCGCGATGGAAAACGTACGGTCGGCTATCCGCGACGTGGCGGCGGCGGGTGCACGCGTCGCGATCCGCGCGGGGCAGCCGATCGACGCGAGCACACTCGTGACCGCGGTGCACGCAGTGATTGGCGAGACGAGCGCGTTCAGCGACCTGCGTGCTGGTCGGTTGGTCGACGTCCCTGACGGCGGCGGCCTCGACATCCTGTCGGCTATCACGATCAGTGTCTCGTCGCCGGCAGCGGTTGCTGCATCGTCGGTTGCCCCGTCGCCTCAACCGGCCGCCGCACCTGCTGCGAGGCGGCCTAACGTCGAACCGAGCGCGCAGGAAGTGGCTCGAGCCGCAAAGGAGGCTGAGCGCGCGATTGCCGCTCGCGCAGATCTGGAGCGCGCAGAAGCGTCGTTGGCGGACGCGCGCGAGCAATTGGAGCGTGCGCGACGCGACGCCGAGGAGGCAGCGGCACGCGTGCGAGATGCCGAGCGAGCAGTCACCGCGGCGCGCGCACGAGTCCGGTAGCGGTATCAGGTAAAACCCCGAGGCATCAGGTGTCGGCAGGCGTGGGGCCTTCGCCAGGCTCGCGCGCGGAATGATCGCGTGTCCGTCCGTCCATACCAATGGGTCGCATGTGACGTCACGGCTTCGAGCAGGTCGCGGTCACCTCCGCGTTAGGCCGTCTTATGCAAGATCGGACTACGGCAGTTGGGCTGGGCACGCTGATCGTTGCGCTGCTCGCCGTCATTTCAGGTCAGGGAGTCTCGCGGCGCGGTGCTCCCGAGTCTTCCTCATCCGCGGTCGAGCGCGAGACCGCGCCCCCTGAACCGGCAGGCGCCAAAACCGGATCGCGCGATGATTCACTCGCGACGACGGGGCGTGACCTGCTCGCTGAATTCTTCGGGGACGCGGCGTGGGAGTCGCACGTATGTCAGGACGGGAATGACCTAACGTGCTTCAACCTCGAAGTCCTGATCGTCTCCCTTCCAGACCCGATCGACTCGTTCCTCGACTGGGCGTTCGATTCCGATCTGGAAGCGATGCGACGTGCGCTCGAGCGCGCGCGATTCGTCACGGATCGGTTCTGGCTTCCATGGTACGACGACCGGCGCACCCAGCGGGACCGGCGTCCTACGCTCCTCCGGCGCAGTCATCCCGGTGTTCTGCTCGCCCGGAACACGGATTCGACGATGACAAAACGACGCCTCTGTCTCGTGTACGTCGTCGGTGAGGTGTCGACCGGCGGCGTTCACCGGGCGGCGCTCGAAGCGGCACTCGTCGAACGGGATTCCCTGCTGAAATCGGCCGCGTTCCGAAACTCGAAGGCTGCGCGCGACACCATTCGATTCGTGGGACCGTTCTTCACCGGATCGGCGCTGTCCACGCGTATGGCACTCGACCGGTGGCGTCGGATGTCCGGTGATTCGACCAGCTTCGCGTCGTTCGTGAGTGGATCGGCGAGCGGTGCCGCGAATCTCGATGTGTTCGACAGCCCCCAGGTGGCGTTTCACGCCACGGTGAATGCGGACCCAACGATCAGCACGGCGATGCAGGCGGCGATCATCGGTGCGCTCGGCGTACACCGCGAGCAGATCGCGATGCTCCGCGAATCTTCGACGCAATACGGGCAGCAGTCCAATCAGAGTGTCATACCTCCCCAGCCCTCGAGTCCGCGGACCGGGATGCTGACGATTCCGTTTCCCATGAGCATCTCGAGCTTGCGAGCGGAGTACGCCAAGCATCCTGCGGCCGACGCTGCAACCGAGGAGATCACGGGAGGGAAGAGGTCGCGGATCCCGCTCGCGCTGGATCTCTCGAATCAGCAGATCGAGAGCCCGTTGCCCCTCGCGCAGCTCACGCCGGCGACGGCGGAGCTCATGCTGGACGAGATCGTACACACACTCGAGGCGCATAAGATCCGCGCGATCGGAATCATTGGCACTGATGTACGCGACAAGATCTTCCTCGCCGACGAGCTGCACAAACGCCTTCCCGACGCGCGTCTCTTCACGTTCGGCAGCAACGCCCTCTACCTGCGGAGCGAGTACAATCGATCGCTTCGCGGCATGCTGGTCTTCTCGACGTATCCGCTGGTGCTGGAAAACCAATGGTGGACGCCGACGCCGAGATCACGCCGGCGACTCGCGTTTGCCAGCGATGATGCCGAAGGTGTGTTCAACGCGACGCTGCGCCAACTCCGAAGCGACGACTGGTTCGTGGAATACGGGGACCCGCTTGATCCGGCAGCAAAGATTCCGCCTGTCTGGTTGACTGTGATTGGACGTCACGCCGCCGTCCCGGTTGTGGCGTTGAGTGGGTTGGATACGATCCGGTATCTCCACGAACCGGCATCGGATAGGAGGGTATCAGGAGATACGACCAGGCATGCTCCGAGAAAGCGCTGGGCTGCGCAGACGGCGGACTCGGCGAACTGGTTAGGCACGTGGACCGACACGCTCGCCAGCCGACTCGTGCCGTTTGCGTCGATCATCGTCGCACTCGTCGCGTGCTTCGTCGTCCTGCGCTCGGATCAAGTGGCACGTCGGGACATGCCCATGCAGGACCACGACACCACGCAATTCCGGACTCCGCGTGAGACTCCACTGCCCGCGCCGGCGGGCGACGACAAGACAGACGAGTTTGTGGGCTGGGACCTCGTCAGGACAGAGCGCCGAGGGCAGTACGCTGCGCGCCTGTTCCACCGGGAGGTCTACACGTTCCTCCGGCACCTGTCGCTGCTCACGGTCTTTACCGCGACCTGGCTCGTGCTGCCTAACAGCACCGACGACCCGCACGCGGTCGCCAGGGCGTTGAAGTTCTTCTCCATCCTCCCGGCGTTAACCGCTGTCGTGGTGGTCACGTTCTTCATCCGTGGAGTTCGAGCGGTGTGGCGAACGTGGGGCTCCCCATACTGTCAGTACGCGTACGCTCCGACTTCGACCAATCAAAAGGTCCGCGAGATGGAGTCATCGCGCGAGCGACGCCAGTGGCGGCGCGACAGCTACGGGGTGATCGTCATCGGCGGTCTCGGCGTCTTCAATGCCGCACTGACGGTGTGGTTCATGATCAAGGTGTTGTGGCTCGCGCCGGAGCTGCAAGCGATCTTCCTTGCCCGCGCCCGACAGGTGGACAGCGGTCTTTCGCCCGTATTTCCGATCATCGTGAGCGCGGTGACGTTCGTGATCCTCTGCAGCTGGCAGTTGTCGCGGATCCGGCTCCTGCACGAGACCACGGCGTTCGAGGAAGCGTTCCTGCATCGCCTGGACAAGCCGGCCGAGAGCACGATCGACGAGACGAAGTCCAGGATCGCCGATGGGTTGCGCTCGGCTCGCCGCTGCCTTTCACGCAGCGTTCCGGGATTCGATGACCGCACGACGGGTCCGCTCGCGGCCGGGATCACCGCGATTTTCCTGGTTGCCATCTGGAACCACTTCGACCGTTCGTACGAGGTGCTGGCCGACATGCCTAACGCATCCGGCATGCACCCCTTCGACGCCATCTTCAAGCTGGTCGTGATCGTGATTCTCGCTGCAATGGCGTCGGCGATCATCCGGCTCGTGACGGTATGGATCTCCCTTCGCCAGACACTCCAGGCGCTCGGGTCGAGCCCACTCGTGACCGCATTCGAGCGCCTGCCCCGCCGGGTCGCCCGGCTTACACGACTGACGCTCTTCGCGGAGCCCTCGTCCTCGCTCGTACTCACGATCACGTCCACGCAGTGGTTGCATCTCCGCGGTCTGTTCAACGGCGACCACGAGGCGTTCGCGCAGGTCGACCCACAACGAACGACGCGGATACAGGCACTGTTGGCGCAGGAGGCACCGCTGCACGCCGGCGAGTATCGCCGAGCCGGGATGACGTTCGCACCCGAGCTTCGCGAGATCCTTGGTGCGATAGAGCAGTTCTGGGAAACGGAGCCGGCGGATAAACAGATCGCCGCCGTCATCGACGGACTCGGAAAAGTAAAGGTTGGGGATGGGGCGAGCACGAGCGGACACATTCGGCGCAGCTTTCCCGATCCGGTTCGCTTGTGGTTGCGCACGGCCGAGGAATTCGTGGCCGTGCAGGCGGTCGACTATATCGCGTGGGTCCTCCGGCACCTTCGAGACCTCGTGAATTTGCTCCTCCTGCTTCTCGTGCTGACGATGGCGCTCCTGTCGTCATACGCCTTCGTTCCACAGACGACGATTCGGTCGCTATTCCTGGTGCTCTTCCTCGCAAGCATCGCGGCATTGCTGGCCGTGCTGGGGCAGATGAATCGCGACGAGGTGTTGAGTCGCATCACGCGTACGGACCCCGGCCGACTCACCTGGGATACGACCTTCATCATCAATGTCGCGCTGGTGGCGGCCGTGCCCGTGTTGACGCTCTTGAGTACCCTGTCGCCGACACAAACGGACCTCTTCGGCTGGATCGACCGCGTCATCGGGACGTTAGGCAAGCGGTAACCGTGCGCCTACCCGGTGGCCCGCCGTCGCTCACGCAGCCTGTGAGGCGTTCGGCAGCACCGGCCCGCGCGGCCGGTAGGCCTCCTCCGGAATTTCCGCGAGCGTCGACGTCTGCACCCGGTCACTGAGGCCATAGAACTGCTGGAAGCTCATGATGAGCGGACGCCAGCGATCGGGGTCGATGCGATTCAGGTGCCCGGGCAGTCGTACTGCGTCCGCCACGTGCACTCGCGTTACGCGGACCTCGAGCGCGACGAGCGCCCCGCGGCGCTGTGGGTCTCGAATGGCGAGCGGATGGACCGCTTCGAGCGTCGCTTCGAGGTGCACGGGGCACTGGGCGACGCGTGGTGGCGAGACGTCGTGTGAGGGGAGCGGTGTGAATCCCCCGAGCGCGAACTTGTCCGGCTCGTGACGGTAGCCCATCGCAAGCTTGTGCGGCGGGACCGGGTTCGACGCAGTCGTTCGCGCGAGGCGGTTCACTGCCGCGGCCTCGTGCACCGAGGGCAGATTGAGCACACACTCGCCGGTGCGTTGAATGTTCGCCGGCGTTTGCGAGCGGGCGCCGAAGCCGAGCACGCAGCTGCGGCCGAGCCACCACGCGGATGACATGGGGGCGAGATTTGGAGCGCCGTCGGGGTTGATCGAGCTGACGAGGACGACGGGCGTCCCGAAGTACAGGATGGCGGGATCGATGATGCTGTGCATTGGTCGAGCAGGTTGGTTGCGTCGTTGGAGCGAGCGTGCCCCGCAAGCTTGCGTGGGCGTCTTGCAGAAGCCACCCGATTCTTGCGCACGACGTTAGGTGACGCTCGGGCCGACCTGGTCGTTTGAGATGGATGGTTTACTCACTTCGCCTCGCCTCGACCGTCCGCGCGGCACAAGCAGCCCAGCAGTCGCCCAGTGCCGATACGTCGGCGCTGCTCGCGGCGGTTCGGCAGCGGGTTAGCGCGAGCGCCAGCCCGGCGGGCTATGGCGGTGCGCAGGTCAGCTGGCTCGGCCTCCGACCCAACGGTCCGCCCGCTGATTCCCTCCCGCCATGCCCCGTGCGTCGCGGAGGGCCCGAGGCACGACCGACGAGTGTGGGCGCATGGGCTACGCACCTCTCGATTGCCGGCGAGCGCAAGACAGTTCAGGTTCAGTTCGGCTGCGACGCCGGACCCTCCGAGTCGCCACGCGTGCGCGCGTCGGAGGCTCGGGAGTTCACGTACACCCGGCGTGGGGCCGACTGGACTGGCGGCAGCTTCCGACCCGCCAACGATTCCGCGCGACCCATGTTGACGATCGCCGTGCCCGTCCTGTTGTGCGCCGTCTACGCGGTCCTGCTGCTTCGCGCGCGAGCCGGGTCACGCGCGGCCCGACTGGCCGCGTGGGTGACGCCGGTCGTCGTCGCACTCGTTGTTGGACTCGCCGCAGCACCTGGATACGGCGAGCCGCTCGCGGTAGACCTCCGAGCCGGTGCGTTTGCGCGCCGGGCGTTCGCGGCCGGTGGATATATCCTCTGCCTTACATCGGTAGCGGCAGCCGCGAGTTGGGCTGGACTGCGCCTCGCGAACTGGCGGCGGGCTCGCGGCGCGTGGCAGTGGGTCATCGC
>Ga0207652_10003272_pt1 | contig 13421 bp, 12 predicted proteins | sample KBSC63BmetaG_FD_184334 | JGI IMG/M metagenome (GOLD analysis project Ga0207652, IMG submission 184334) | Corn rhizosphere microbial communities from Kellogg Biological Station, Michigan, USA - KBS C6-3B metaG (SPAdes) (version 2) | ecosystem: Host-associated > Plants > Roots > Rhizosphere ... | reverse complement strand
GCCTTTCTGCTCAGCGCAAGTCTGGCGGCACGGCCTCGCTGCTGAGCCAGGCGACGGCTTCGTCGAGACTGAGCACCTTCTGCTGCTGTTCGCCGAGCGTGCGCAGGGCGACGGTGCCTTCCTCGGCCTCGCGCTTGCCGACCACCAGCATGTGCGGGACTTTCGCCAGCGAGTGCTCGCGCACCTTGTAGTTGATCTTCTCGTTTCGCAGATCCGCCTCGGCGCGCAGGCCGGCGGCCTGCAGCCTCGCCAGGACTTCGTTCGCGTAGTCGTCGGCGTCGGAGACGATCGTCGCCACCACCGCCTGCACCGGGGCCAGCCACAACGGCAGCTTGCCGGCGTAGTGCTCGATAAGGATGCCGATGAATCGCTCGAAGGTGCCGAGGATCGCGCGGTGCAGCATGACCGGCCGATGGCGCTCGCCGTCCTCGCCGACGTAGCTCGCGTCGAGCCGGTCCGGCAGCACGCGGTCGGACTGGATCGTGCCGACCTGCCAGGTGCGGCCGATCGCGTCGGTCAGGTGGAATTCCAGCTTGGGGGCGTAGAACGCGCCTTCGCCCGGCAGCTCCTCCCAGCCGAATGCTTCGGTCGCGCGGCCCGAAGCGGCGACGGCATCGCGCAATTCCTGCTCGGCCTGGTCCCACATTGCCTCGCTGCCGAACCGCTTGTCGGGCCGCAGCGCCAGCTTGATCGCGTACTCGTTGAAGCCGAGGTCCTTGTAGACGCTGTCGAGCAAGTCGCAGAACGCGCGCACCTCCTCGACCAGTTGGTCCTCGCGGACGAAGATGTGCGCGTCGTCCTGGGTGAACTGGCGCACGCGCATGATGCCATGCAGCGCGCCGTGCGGCTCGTTGCGGTGGCAGCAGCCGAACTCGGCCATGCGCAGCGGCAGATCGCGGTAGCTCTTGATGCCTTGCTTGAAGATCAGCACGTGGGCCGGGCAGTTCATCGGCTTCAGCGCCATCCATTCGGCGGCGTCGGAGACCAGCGGGCCCTCGTCTTCGATGTTCGGCACTTCGTCGGGGATGACGAACATGTTCTCGCGGTACTTGCCCCAGTGGCCGCTCTTCTCCCACTGGCGCGCGTCCATCACTTGCGGGGTCTTGACCTCGGCATAGCCGGCGGCGTCGAGCCGGCGGCGCATGTACGCCTCCAGCTCGCGCCAGATGAGGTAGCCCTTGGGGTGCCAGAACACGCTGCCGTGGGCTTCTTCCTGCAAGTGGAACAAATCCATCTCGCGGCCGAGCTTGCGGTGATCGCGCTTGGCCGCTTCCTCCAGCCGGACGAGGTACGCGTCGAGCTGCTTCTTGTTCAGCCAGCCGGTGCCGTAGATCCGGCTCAGCATCGCGTTGGCCTGGTCGCCGCGCCAGTAAGCGCCCGACACGCGCGTCAGCTTGAACGCCTGCGGATCGAGCTTGCCAGTGCTGGGGAGGTGTGGGCCGCGGCACATGTCGAGCCAGTCCTCGCCCGACCAGTAAACCGTCAGCTCGTCACCCTCGGGCAGCTCGGCGGCCCATTCCGCCTTGAACGTCTCGCCCTGCTGCTTCCAGCGAGAGATGAGCTGGTCGCGCGGCCACACCTCGCGCCGCAGCGGTTTGTCGGCGGCGATGATCTCGCGCATCCGGGCTTCGATCTGCGGCAGGTCCTCCTCGGTGAAGGGTCCGCGCGCGCCCGGCGCGAAATCGTAATAGAAGCCATCGTCGGTGGACGGGCCGAAAGTGATCTGCGTGTCGGGCCACAGCGACTGGACAGCTTCGGCCAGGACGTGAGCATAGTCGTGCCGCGCCAGCTCCAGCGCATCCGCCTCGTCACGCCCGGTAACGAGCGCCAGTTGCGCATCGCCTTCGAGCGGCCGCGTGAGGTCGCGCAGCTCGCCGTCGACGCGCGCCGCGAGCGCGGCTTTGGCCAGGCCCGGCCCGATCGCGGCCGCGACATCGGCGGGAGTGGTACCCCGCGGCATCTCCCGTACCGAGCCGTCGGGAAGGCTGATCTTGAGAAGTTCGCTCATGAAAAAATCGCTGCCAGTCGTTACCTGGGGTCGCCATGGCACATGGCGGCCTGATCCGGAAGTGCGACAGAATCGCTCCCTCGTGCGGCGAGATGTGTCCTTAATGCGTCAGGTTAATTGGGAGCCGCAGAAAAGCTGGATTTTGTCTTGTGAAAATTACGAGATTGCCCTTATAGGGCTCCTCCGGTTGGTCGCCGACTCCGAGTCAAAGGGGACTTCGATGTTTCGTTTTACCAAGAATGCCGCGGCGGCTGTCGCCTTGGCGGGCCTGGTCGTTTCGCAGCCCGCGCTGGCCGTCAGGTCGGCTGAATCGCTTCCGGCTCCCGGCGCGAAGGTAGCCGCGATGGGTCGCGTGGGATCTCCGGTGCGGAGTTCGGAGCAGCTCGTCGGGGTGCCGGTTATCGCGTGGATTATCGTGGCCGGTGTACTCATCGCCGTCGTCACGATCGTGTCGAGCGACAAGGGTCACAAGAGCCCGGGTTGATTGGCGACTGAAACGTAAAGTTTGAAAGGCCCGCATTGCGGGCCTTTTCGCTTTTCGGCTCAAGTTCCTCTGAGTCTTCCTCGCAGGTGCCTGGAAGGGAAGTCCCTGTAATGCGCAGATGCGGGGAAGGCCAAATGTGCCCTCACGCGTACATTCGGTCTGAGCGTGTCGAAGGACGATTTGCTGCGCGCGCTTCGTCGTTCGAGACGCTTACAAGAACGGCGGAGGGACCGTGGCGAACCCTAACTCGGCGTATCGGCCAGAACGTCGCTCCATTCCGGATGGCGGCGGAAGGCGGCTTCGACGTAGCTGCATTGCGGCACGATCTTGAACCCTTCGCTCCGCGCATCAGCGATCAGCGCGTCGACCAGCGCGGCCGCAATGCCTTTGCCGCGCGCTTCGTGCGGCACGTACGTGTGGTTCGCGATCCGCGCTTCTCCGCGGGCGACCCATGTAAGCTCCGCCTGGCGATCCGCACCTTCAACATCCGCGCGGTAGGCGCCGTGGGTCACGTGGTTCTCGCGGACAATCTCGGGCATCCTTGCAGCACTCCTTCTTGCGCCGAACCCCCGGCTTGGCCATGGCGTTCCCCATGCAGTTCCTGTCGGACAACGCGGCCAGCGTCCACCCTCGTGTCTGGGCCGCGATGCAGGCGGCCGACGCGGCGGATTCGCCCTACGACACCGATCGCCTCTCGGCCGAGCTCGACGATCGCTTCGCGCAAGTGTTCCAGCGCGAAGTCGCGGTGCTGTGGGTCGCGACGGGGACGGCGGCGAACTGCCTCGCGCTCAGCGCGCTGTGCCCGCCGCACGGCGGGGTGATCTGCCACCGCGAGGCGCATATCGAGATGGACGAGTGCGGCGCGCCCGGCTTCTACCTCGCCGGGGCCAAGCTGCTGCTGGCCGGCGGCGAGCACGCCAAGCTCGATCCAATGGGGATCGCCGAGGTGCTCGATGCGATCCGGCCCGACGTCCACCAGGTCCAGCCGTTCGCGATCTCCGTTACCCAGGCGAGCGAGTACGGCTGCTGCTACACGCCCGGCGAGCTGGCGAAGATCGACATGCTGGCGGGCTCCCGCGGGCTCAAGCTGCACATGGACGGCGCACGCTTCGCCAACGCGGTGATCCACATCGGCCGTCCGGCGGCCGAAGTGGCCGGCCCGGTCGACGTGCTCAGCTTCGGTTTCGTCAAGAACGGCGCGATGAACGCCGAGGCGATCGTGTTCTTCGATCCCTCGCTGGCCGACATGGTCCGCTTCCGCCGCAAGCGCGCGGGGCACTTGCAGAGCAAGGGGCGGTTCCTGGCGGCGCAGATCCTCGCCATGCTCGACGGCGACACCTGGCTGCACAATGCCGAAGCGGCGAACGGTGCGGCGCGGGCCATCGCCGCGGGCGCCGGCGAGCGGCTGCTCCACCCGGTCGAGGCGAACGAGGTGTTCCTCGCCTGCACGGCCGAGCAGCGCGCGGTGCTGCGGGCGCAAGGGTTCGGGTTCTACGACTGGGGCCCCGACGCCGCGCGCTTCGTCGCCGCGTGGGACACCCGCGCCGAGCACGCCGAAGCGCTCGGCAAGGCGATCGCCGGGCTGTGAGCGGCCGCCCTCACGCGCTGCTGCGGCCGCGCGTCGCGATTCCGTTCCTGACGATCGCGCTGATCTGGGGCTCGACCTGGTTCGTGATCACCGGGCAGATCCGCGGCGTGCCGCCGCAATGGTCGGTCGCGTTCCGCTTCATCCTGGCAACCCCGGCGATGTTCGGTCTGGCGCTGACGATGGGCAGCAAGCTGAAGATGCCGCCGCGCGCGCATTTGCTCGCGATGGCGGTCGGGCTGTGCCAATTCGCCGGCAACTACAGCTGGGTCTACCAGGCCGAACGGCATCTCACGTCCGGCATCGTCGCGGTGATGATCGGGATGATGATCGTCCCCAACGCGGTGCTCGGCCGCCTGCTGCTGGGCCAGCCGATCACCCGCCGGTTCGCCATCGGCAGCGCGGTGGCGATGGCGGGGATCGCCCTGCTGCTGGTCAACGAAGCGCGCGCCGCGCGGGTCGGCGGCGATGTGACGACGGGCGTCTGGCTGGCGCTCGGCGCGATGCTGGCGGCGTCGATCTCCAACGTCATCCAGGCCAATAAGACCGGCCGCTCGGTGCCGCTGCTGACCCTGATCGCGTGGGGGATGCTCTACGGCACCGCGATCGACGTGGCGATCGCCTGCGTCTGGGCAGGCCCGCTGCCGCGCCTGCCGGGCGAGGCTTACTGGCTCGGCACCGCCTATCTCGCTCTTGCCGGCTCGGTGGTGACTTTCCCGCTCTACTACGGCCTGATCCGCGAGATCGGACCGGGTCGCGCAGCCTACCACAACGTGCTGGTGGTGATCGTAGCGATGCTGATCTCGACCGCCTTCGAAGGCTATCGATGGACCAATCTCGCGATCGCCGGCAGCGTGCTGTCGCTCGCCGGGCTGCTTGTCGCGCTCAGGGCGCGGAGCGTTTGAGGCAATCGGCGAGACCGGAGCGGTAGTCGGCGAAGCGCGGCGCCCAGCCGAGCACGCGCCTGGCCTTGCCGTTGGCGACGCGGCGGTTCTCGGCATAGAACGCGCGCGCCTGCGGCGAGAGGCCGGCTTCGGCGAGGGTTTGCAGCGGAGGCGGTTCGCGGCCGAGCAGGCGGCAGGCTTCCTCGATCACCGCGTTCTGGCTCGCCGGACAATCGTCGGCGAGATTGTATGCGCCCGGCGGGCCGTCGAGCGCGGCGAGGACGCCGGCGGCGAGATCGTCGACATGGATGCGGCTGAACACCTGATCGGGGAGGTCGATCCGGTGCGCGGCGCCCGACCGGACCCGCTCGAGCGCGCTGCGCCCGGGGCCGTAGATGCCCGGCAATCTGAAGACGCGCGCGCCTCGCGCCAGCCACTCGGCATCGCATCGCGCGCGGGCGCTGCGGCGGCCGGTACCGGTGGGCGCGCTTTCGTCCACCCAAGCCCCTCCGGTGTCGCCGTAAACGCCGCTCGACGAGAGATAACCGAGCCACGGATGGCGCAGCGCGTCGCCGTAGGGGTCGAGCACCGGATCGGCGTCGCCCTCCGGCGGGACAGAGGAGAGAACGTGCGTCGCCTCCCCGAGACGCTCACGCACCGCGGCCTCGTCGTCGAAGGCGATTTCGCCGTCGCGTCCGGTCCCGCTCACCGTCCAGCCGAGGCGTTCCAACGAACGCTTGATCCGCTTCGCAGAATAGCCGAGGCCGAATATGAACAGATGCGCCATCGCTGCGTTCTAGCCGCATCACCCCGTTGAGGAAGACCCGAGCACTCATGGATATCGCCCGCACTCCCGCCACCCCCGACGGCAACCCTGAGATGGCCGACGCCGCGCCCGCCAAGCCGGCCGAGGCGCCGTTGATCCGGCGCGAGGATTACAAGCCTTACCCCTGGCGCGTGCCCGAGGTCAGCCTCGATTTCCGGCTTGGCCTGGAAAAGACCCGCATCCGCTCGATCATGATCGTCGAACGCAACCCGGAAGCCGAAGCTAGTTCGGTCTTGAGACTGAAGGGCGACGAGATCTCGCCGGTCGAAGTGACGGTGGACGGCCAGGGCATCAATTCCTGGTCGATGGACGGCGACGATCTCTGCGTGCCGCTGCCCGGCGAGCGCCACGAATTGCAGATCGTCACCGAGATCGATCCCGCGGCCAACAGCAAGCTGATGGGGCTTTACGCCTCCAACGGCATGCTCTGCACGCAGTGCGAGGCCGAGGGCTTCCGGCGGATCACGTTCTTCCCCGATCGGCCGGACGTCCTCTCGACTTACAAGGTGCGCATGGAAGGGCCGCGCGATCAGTTCCCGATCCTGCTCTCGAACGGCGACCGGGTCGCGACCGGCGAAGCGGACGACGGCACGCATTGGGCGGAGTGGCACGACCCGTGGCCCAAGCCTTCGTACTTGTTCGCGCTGGTCGCCGGGGATCTCGTCTGCAACCGCGACACTTTCACGACGATGAGCGGCCGCAAGGTCGAACTGGGCATCTGGGTGCGCGAGGGCGACCTCGCGCGCACGGAGCACGCGATGCAGTCGGTCAAGAACTCGATGAAGTGGGACGAGGAGACTTTCGGCCGCGAGTACGACCTCGACACCTTTAACATCGTCGCCGTCAGCGATTTCAATATGGGCGCGATGGAGAACAAGGGGCTCAACGTCTTCAACACCAAGTACGTGCTGGCCGACGTCGAAACCGCCACCGACGGCGACTACGACGCGATCGAGGGGGTGATCGGCCACGAGTACTTCCACAACTGGTCGGGCGACCGGGTGACGTGCCGCGACTGGTTCCAACTCAGCCTCAAGGAAGGCTTCACGGTGCTGCGCGACCAGTTGTTCAGCGCCGACATGAACTCCGAGCCGGTCAAGCGGATCGAGGACGTGCGCGTGCTGCGCTCGGTCCAGTTCCCGGAGGATTCGGGGCCGCTGGCGCATCCGATCCGGCCGGACAGTTACCGCGAGATCTCGAACTTCTACACCGCGACTGTCTACAACAAGGGCGCCGAAGTCATCCGCATGATGCGCACGATGGCCGGGCCGGAGCGGTTCCGGAAGGGCACCGACCTCTATTTCGCCAGCCACGACGGCCAGGCGGCGACGTGCGAGGATTTCGTCCGCTCGATCGAGCAGGGCGCTGGGCTCGACTTGGGCCAGTTCCGCTTGTGGTACTCGCAAGCGGGAACCCCGAAGGTCTCGGTTGCGCTCGATCACGCGGGCGACACGGCCACGCTGCGGCTTTCGCAGACGGTGCCGCCGACTCCGGGTCAGCCGGACAAGAAGCCGATGCCGATTCCGCTGCGGCTCGCGCTGTTCGACAGGAAAACCGGGAAGCACCATGGTGAACAACTGGTTACGCTGACTGAAGCTCAACAAAGCTTCAGCTTCTCGGGCTTCGCCGAAACGCCGGTGCTGTCGATCAATCGCGACTTCTCGGCCCCGGTGGCGATCGACCGCGAAGTGTCGAACGACGACCTGGTGTTCCTCGCCCAGCACGACGACGATCCGTTCGCCCGCTACGAGGCGATGCAGGACCTCGTCGTGCGCCATTTGTGCGGCGCGCGGAGCGGCTCGCTCGACGACAAGGCGCGCGAGCAGGGGCGGCAGGCGATCGGCGCGGCCTTCGCGGCGGTGCTCGGCGACGAATCCCTCGATGACCTGATGCGCGGCGAGCTGCTGATCCTGCCCGGCGAGACGTATCTCTCCGAGCAGATGCTGGTCGCCGACCCGGCCGCGATCCACGACGAGCGCGAAGGCCTCAAGGCCTGGCTCGGCACGACGCTGGAGGGCCAGTTCGCCGGGCTGCACGAGCGGGCGAGCGGCATAAGCCAGGGCGCTTCGGCGGCGGCCAAGGGGGCGCGCAAGGTCAAGACGCAGGCGCTGGCCTACCTCGCCGCCGCGGTGCCCCGCCGGGCCGCCGAGCTGGCGGCGGCGCAATACGATGCGGCGGACAACATGACCGACCGTCAGGGCGCGCTGATGGTGCTGACCGGGCTCCAGACCCCCGAGCGCACGCACAAGCTGCTCGATTTCTACAACCGCTTCAAAGGCAACGCGCTGGTGATCGACAAGTGGTTCGCGCTGCAGTCGAGCTCCCTCAACCCGAACGTGCTCGAACATGTGAAGGCGCTTGCCGAACACCCGGACTTCACGCTCAAGAACCCCAACCGCGTGCGCTCGCTGTACATGCCGTTCACCGGCACCGCGCAAGGCTTCCACGCGGCGAGCGGCGAGGGGTACCGGATCATCGCCGACCTGATCCTGGCGCTCGATCCGCTCAACCCGCAAACGGCGGCGCGCTTCGTCCCGCCGCTCGGACGCTGGCGGCGGATCGAGCCGGGCCGCGCGGCGCTGATGCGCGCCGAGCTCGAGCGCATCGCCGCCGCGCCGAAGCTCTCGCGCGACACTTACGAGCAGGTCACCCGAAGCCTTGACTGAGCCCGTCGAGGTCATCCGGTCCGAAGTGCTCGGCGCGATCCCGCACGGCTTCCTCGGCCGGCGGGGCGGAGTGTCCGAAGGAATCGTGTCCGGTCTCAACATCGGCCTCGGCGCGGGCGACGAGGCCGACGCGGTCGCCGAGAATCGCCGCCGCGCGCTCGCCGCGGTGCTGCCGGGCGCGCAGCTGGCGACGGTCTATCAGGTCCATTCGGCGGACGCGGTGAGCGTAGTCCGCCCGTGGCCCGACGCCGACCGGCCGCGCGCCGACGCGATGGCGAGCGACCGGCCCGGCGTCCTCCTCGGCATCGTCACCGCCGATTGCGCGCCGGTGCTGCTGGCGGACCCGCAAGCCGGGGTCGTCGGCGCGGCGCATGCCGGCTGGCGCGGCGCGCACGGCGGGGTGCTCGAGAACGTGGTCGGCGAGATGGTCGGCCTCGGCGCTGAGCGCGAGCGGATCGTCGCCGCCATCGGCCCGGCGATCGCCCAGCCGAGCTACGAAGTAGACGACGCCTTCCGCGCCCGGTTCACCGCCGCCGACGAGCCGTTCTTCGCCCCCGGCCGCGCCGGCCATTGGCAGTTCGACCTCGAAGGCTACGCCGCCGCCCGCCTCTCCCGCGCAGGCGTCGGCCGCATCGACCGCCTGGCCCTCGACACATACCCCGACGAAAGCCGCTTCTACTCCTTCCGCCGCGCCACCCACCGCGGCGAGCCGAACTACGGCCGGCAGATTTCCCTTATCGGCCTGCCGCTTTAGGGCGTTTTCCACCGCCGCCACAAAGCCGCCAAAATGCCTGTTGGCATCCCCGGCGCGCTCGTCTATCAGCCCGGCCAAGTCGCCGGCCCGGGGGCATCTTGGGCTTGCGCGACGCATCGGATTTCCAGCTCCCAACATTCTCACCACGGGGCTGCAGGCAAGGCAGGAACATGGCGACTGACACTGGCACCGCGGATTCCGAGACGCTGGCCATCGAAGACGGCGTTCGCCGCAGGGATTTCATCAATATCGCCGCGGTTAGCGCGGCCGGCGTTGGCGGGCTCGCCACGCTGGTGCCGCTGATCAGCCAGATGGCCCCGTCGAAAGACGTGCTGGCCGAAAGCACGACCGAGGTCGACCTGACGCCGATCCAGCCGGGCCAGGCGATCAAGGCGGTGTTCCGCAAGCAACCGCTGTTCGTGCGCAACCTGACGCCGAAGGAAATCGCCGAGGCGGAGAAAGTCCCGCTGTCGGAACTGCGCGACCCCCAGACGCTGGACGAGCGGACCAAGGACGGCAAACTCAACTGGCTGATCACGATGGGTGTGTGCACCCACCTCGGCTGCGTGCCGCTCGGCGCCGGCGAGGGCGAGAACCGCGGCGAGTTCGGCGGTTACTTCTGCCCGTGCCACGGTTCGCAATACGATACCGCGGCGCGCATCCGCAAAGGCCCGGCGCCGAAGAACCTCGAAGTGCCGGATTACAAGTTCGAGACCCCGACCAAGATCGTCGTCGGCTGAGGCGAGAGAGAAAACGATGAGCTTCCCCTGGGCCCAGCATTACGAACCCAAGTTCGCCTTCACGCGCTGGGTGGACGAGAAACTGCCGCTTCCCCGCCTGGTCTACAACGCGATCGGCGGCGGCTACCCTGTGCCGCGCAATCTCAACTACGCGTGGAATTTCGGCGTTCTCGCCGGCTTCTGCCTGGTGCTGCAGATCGTCACCGGGGTGATCCTGGCGATGCATTACGCGGCGAACGCCGGTGTCGCCTTCGATTCGGTCGAGCATATCATGCGCGACGTCAACTGGGGCTGGATGCTGCGCTATGCGCACGCCAACGGCGCCTCGGCGTTCTTCGTCGTGGTCTACCTGCACATCTTCCGCGGCTTCTTCTACGGATCGTACAAGGCCCCCCGCGAGATGGTCTGGCTGCTCGGCGTGACGATCTTCCTCCTGATGATGGCCACCGCGTTCATGGGCTACGTGCTGCCGTGGGGGCAGATGAGCTTCTGGGGCGCCAAGGTCATCACCGGCCTGTTCGGCGCGATCCCGCTGGTGGGTGAGCCGATCCAGACCTGGCTGCTCGGCGGCTTCGCGCCGGACAACGCTGCGCTCAACCGGTTCTTCAGCTTGCACTTCCTGCTGCCGTTCGTGATCGCCGGGGTGATCATCCTGCACATCTGGGCGCTGCACATTCCGGGTTCGTCGAACCCGACCGGCGTCGAAGTGAAGAGCGAGAGCGACACCGTGCCGTTCCACCCGTACTACACGGCGAAGGACGGCTTCGGACTGGGCGTGTTCCTGATCTTCTACTGCGCGTTCCTGTTCTTCATGCCGAACGCGCTGGGCCATCCGGACAACTACATTCCGGCCAACCCGCTTTCGACCCCGGCGCTGATCGTGCCCGAATGGTATTTCTGGCCGTTCTACGCGATCCTGCGCGCGTTCACCTCGAACTTCTTTTTCGTGCCCGCCAAGCTGATGGGCGTGATGGCCATGTTCGCCGCGATCCTGGTGTGGTTTTTCCTCCCCTGGCTCGACCGCTCGCCGGTCCGCTCGGGCCACTACCGCCCGCTGTTCCGCAAGTTCTTCTGGTTCGGCCTGATCCCGTGCGTGCTGGTCCTCGGCTATTGCGGCGGCAGCCACGCGGAAGAGCCGTACCTGATGCTCAGCCAGATCGCGGCGGCGTACTACTTCCTCCACTTCCTGGTGATCGTGCCGATCATCTCCTCGTTCGAGCGTCCCGAACCGCTGCCCTTCTCGATTACCGAGGCGGTGCTCGGCTCGGACAAGAAGGCCGTGCTCGGCGAGAACACCACTCCGGCGACGTAAGCGAACGGGTTTAGGGAAAGACACGTATCATGGTCCGTATCATCGGGTTCTTTGTCGGACTGTTCTTCGCGGTCGGCGTGCTGTGGGCTTTCGTCAACGGCGCCTACACCGCCGCGACGTCGCCCGCAGAATCGACCGCCGAAAGCGTGTTCCACCGCGAACCGAAGGACCTCGCGCTGCAGAGCGACGGCCCGTTCGGCACCTTCAATTACCAGCAGGTCCAGCGCGGCTATCAAGTCTACAAGGAAGTCTGCAAGGCGTGCCACTCGCTGAACCACGTCGCGATGCGCGACCTGGCCGAGCTCGGCTACAGCGAGGCGGAAGTGAAGGCCGAGGCGGCCAGCTGGACGGTACCGGGCGTTGACCCGAACACCGGCGAAGTGACGACCCGTCCGGGCACTCCGACCGACTATTTCCCCAAGCCGTTCGCCAACGACATCGCCGCCCGCGCGGCGAACAGCGGCGCGGTGCCGCCCGACTTGTCGCTGATCGCCAAGGCTCGCGAAGGCGGCGCGCCCTACATCTATTCGCTGCTGACGGGCTTCCAACCGGTCCCGGCCGAGGTGAAGAAGAAGTTCCCCGAGTTCCAGACGCCGACGGGGACTTACTACAACCCGTATTTCGCCAACCTCAACATCAAGATGCCGCCGCCGCTGACCAGCGACGGGCAAGTGACCTACAAGGACGGCACGGCGTCGACGGTCGACCAGATGGCGAAGGACGTGGCCGCGTTCCTGGTGTGGACCGCCGAACCGACGCTGGCCAAGCGTCACCAGACGGGCCTGCCGGTGATCTTCTTCCTGATCTTCGCCACCGGGCTGGCGTTCCTCGCCAAGAAGCAGATCTGGGCGGCCGCGCGGGTCCGCCGCGATTGAGCCGGCGGCGCTCCCCACAGGGAGCGTCGCGCCCATGAGCCCGGCGGAAATAAAGGCGCTGGTGCGCTCGGTGCCGAACTTCCCGGCGCCGGGCATCCTGTTCCGCGACATCACCACGCTGATCGCCCACCCCGAAGGGCTATCGGCGACGCTCGATCATATGGTCGAAGCCACGCGGTCCGCTCAGGCCACGGCCGTCGCCGGGATCGAAGCGCGCGGGTTCATCCTCGGCGCGGCGCTCGCCGCAAGGCTCGGCCTGGGGTTCATCCTGCTGCGCAAGCCCGGAAAGCTGCCGGTCGACACCCTCGGCGTCGATTACGCGCTTGAATACGGGCAGGCGCGGCTCGAGCTCGATCCGACACTCGTGGCGCCCGGAGAGCCGGTGCTGCTGGTGGACGACCTTCTCGCGACCGGCGGGACCGCACTGGCCGGGGCCGAGCTGCTCCGCCGGGCCGGAGCGCGGGTCGAGCGCGCGCTGTTCGTCATCGACCTTCCAGAACTGGGCGGCGGCGAGCGGCTGACGGCTGCAGGCGTCGATCCGTGGGCGCTGATCGCGTTCGAAGGGCATTGACGCCGTGCGCCGCTTGGTGGCAATCGCGCCACCATACGCGGGTATAGCATAGTGGTAATGCTCTAGCCTTCCAAGCTAGCTAGAGGGGTTCGATTCCCCTTACCCGCTCCACCCACCATCCCGCGAAAATTCGCTGCTTGCGCAGGCATTTGATTCCGACAACAATGGCCGCGGAGACGGAGGGCATTGTGGCGAATTCATCTGACGATCGGGCCGGCGGGCCGAACCTAGGCCGGCGCGCATTCCTGGGCACGGCGACCCTGGGCGCGGGGGCGGCGCTGGCCGGCGTGTCGACGCCCGCGCTGGCGGCAACGCCGAGCCCCCAAGTCGATTTCCCGGCCGATCCGCGCGCGTTCGGTGGCGGCCCCGCGAGCGCCAACAGCCGCGCCGAGATCGATCTTTACGATTGCGAGGTCGAAGGCCACCTGCCAACCGATCTCGACGGCGTGTTCTACCGCGTCGGGCCGGACCCGCAGTACCCCAAGCCCGCAAAATATGCCGGCGACATCCCGTTCGACGGCGAAGGCCACGTCTCGATGTTCCGCATCAAGGACGGGCACGTCGATTACCGCACGCGTTATGCCCGCACCCAGCGCTGGAAGGCGCAGCACGAAGCGCGGCGCAGCCTGTTCGGCATGTACCGCAACCCGATGACCGACGATCCGAGCGTCAAGGGCCTCAGCCGCGGCACCGCCAACACCCAGCTATTCGTCCAT
>Ga0207652_10003271_pt1 | contig 13421 bp, 16 predicted proteins | sample KBSC63BmetaG_FD_184334 | JGI IMG/M metagenome (GOLD analysis project Ga0207652, IMG submission 184334) | Corn rhizosphere microbial communities from Kellogg Biological Station, Michigan, USA - KBS C6-3B metaG (SPAdes) (version 2) | ecosystem: Host-associated > Plants > Roots > Rhizosphere ... | reverse complement strand
CGAGCACAGGCCGGCGGCGTTCGACGTCGATCACGAGACCGGGACTCGTGTTCACGACGCTGATCGCGTCCGCGCCAGAGTCGGCCGCAATTCGCGCCGCCTCAGCGATGTTGGGCAGCACCGGCGACAGCTTCACGAACACGGGACGTTTCGTTTCACGCCGCGCCGCGCTCACGACCGCTGCAAGCGAGGTCGGATCCGCACCGAACTCCATGCCGCCCGCTTTGGTGTTCGGGCAGCTCACGTTGAGCTCGAATGCATCCACGGCGCGCGGAAGATCTCGCAGCGATTCCTCGATGCCGGCGACGACGCTTGGATACTCGTCGATCGTGAAGCCGACGACGTTCACGATCTTTCGCGTGTCGAGCAGGTTCGCCGCGAGCCACGGCAGCTGTTCGCGCCGCACCGACTCGAGCCCTGGATTCGCCAGCCCCACCGCGTTGATCATCCCGCCTTCGAACTCGGCGACGCGTGGCGATGGAGCGCCGTGTCGCGGCGCAGCAGACACCGCCTTCGTGACGATGCCGCCCAGCCGATCGGCGTGCATCACACCAGTCAGCTCGCGACCGTAGCCCGCCGTGCCGGCGGCGAGAACGATGGGATTTTGGAAAACGAGCGAGCCGACGACCGTGCGAAGCGGTCCGTCGGTCGTCACCGCGATGGGCCTCTGCCCGCGCCGGCGGTGCCTTTTACGCGACTGTCGTATCGATCGAGATATTGCATGGCAGCATCGGCAATGGCGGCGGCGAGAGCACGTTGCTTCGCCGCATCCGAAAGGTATGCTGCCTCCGCAGGATTGCTACCGAAGCCGATCTCGACGAGCACGGCAGGCATATACGCCGTCACCAGCACGCGGAAACCCGCTTGCTTCACACCGCGGCTGGGCCCCGGATGCATTTTGCCGAGGCGTTGCTGAATGAGCGCCGCGAGCTCGCTCGATTCGCGCAGGTGCTCGTTCTGCTGCATGTCGCTCAAGATGAAGCTGAGCGGATCGCCGCTCTCGGGCTTGTCGCTCTGCTGCTCGAAGCGGACCGCCGAGTTCTCCATCTCTTCGACGCGACGCGCATCTTCGGTGCGCGCTTCGGACAGGAAATACGTCTCGAAACCGCGAGATCCGCGTGGATCTTTCCAGTTCGGATTCGCTGCGTTGACGTGAATCGAGATGAACAGATTGCCGCTCGCGCGATTCGCGATACGTCCGCGATCGTCGAGCGCGATGAGCGTGTCGGTCGTTCGCGTGTACACCACGTCGACGCGCCGCTGCGCGAGCTCCTCGCCCAACTTCTTCGCGACGGACAACGTGATGTTCTTCTCGATGAGCGTCCGCGGCCCGCCGATCGGGCCCGTCATTCCGTTGTCTTCGCCGCCGTGGCCCGCGTCCACGATGATGGTGCGCCGGAATCGCTTTGGCGGCACGGGTGGCAGACGACTGTCGTCCGCGCGCGAGCTGGCTCCGCTCGCCATTTTCGGAGGCGGCGGCGCGTCCGCGAGCACGCTGCGCGGCGCGGAGCTGGAGCGCTTGTTCGACGCGAACGCGAAGAGCACGAGCTGCGCGCTGTCCGAATCCCAACGAGCATTCGGCACGACGCCGGGAAAGACATCGGATACGAGTTGCAGCGGCACCAGCAGCCGTCCGTTCTCGATGCGCGGTGCGACCGCGAGCTGACGAACCGTATCGCCGATGCGAACCACGGCCACGCCGGCCTCGAGGTGAAGCTCGGTGCCCCAGACGTTGAGCGTGTATTTCGACGTCTCACCCGGGTCTCGTCGCAGCGACAGCTCCATCACGTCGGCGAGCGCTTCGGGACGCAGCATCGGCCCATCGGCGGACGCGACGACCGGCACGCGCACGCGCGAATGCGCGTCGCGAACGACGAGCGAGCGCGGCATCGCCGCCCCGATCTGCATCGCAACGAGGAGCGCGGCGATCATCGAGCGCGAGCGATACGAGCGATCTCGCGATCGGCATCGCGCGACCGTTCGGTCTCGCGTTTGTCGTGCAGCTTTTTGCCCTTGCCGAGCGCCAACGCCACCTTCGCCACTCCGTTCTTGAAATAGAGCTCGAGGGGAACGAGCGTCAGTCCTTGGCGCTCCACGGCCCCAATCAAACGACGGATTTCCTTCCGGTGGAGCAACAGCTTGCGCGTCCGGGCAGGTTCGTGATTCGTGTAGCCGCCGCGCTCGTACTGCGAGATGTGCAGGTTGAGCAGAAACGCTTCGCCGTCTTTGATGATGCCGTACGCGTCGCTGATGTTGGCGCGGCCGTCGCGCAGCGACTTGACCTCGGTGCCGGTCAGCACGAGGCCCGCTTCCCAGGTTTCGATGATGTGGTAGTCGAAGCGGGCCCGCTTGTTTCGGGCGATCGATTGGATCTCGGGCTTCGACTGGTCGGCACCCTTCGGGGTACCCTTTTGCGGCTGGGGCTTGGCCATCGGACGGCGAGGAGGAGCGAGCGCGGACGAAGAACCATACCTCGCGCGATGTCGCAACTTAGACGGGGCATCTCCGCGCAGCAACACGCGATACGTTGACGCTCCGGTCTCTGGTGACTAGCTTTTTGGGTCTCTGCCGAAGTGGTGGAACTGGTAGACGCGCTGGCTTCAGGAGCCAGTGGGCGCAAGCTCGTGGGGGTTCGAGTCCCCCCTTCGGCACTGTTGAGGGAAGAGGGAAGCGGGAAGGGGGAAGAGGGGGGACGAGGTGAACGGGACGGGGGAACGACGCAGCGATACGCTACGATTGTCCCCCCACCCCCAAACCTCTTCCCCCCTCTTCCCGCTTCCCCCTTCCCTCTTCCCTCAGTTCTGACGGCGCCACATTCTCCGGCAGCGTCGCTGTGCCGAACGCCTCGCGCAAGGCTTCGTTCGCCTCCGCGAGATAGCGCGCCAGGAGATCGCCGGCGCGATCGATGTTCGCGTCCTGCTTCTTGAAGCTGCCGCCCGCGAATGCGAACAACGTTTGCCCCATCCGCACGTGCGTCGGAGCGCCGGCCTTCGCCGCGAGGCCATCGCGATAGGCACTCAGCCGCGCGTTGAACTGTCGCTCGGCGGTTTCGGCCATCGAGGTTGCGATGTTCTGGTCGCGGCCGAGTGCTTCGGCGATCACGCGGGCGACGATTGAGGCGGTGCGATCGTCGAGCGCGTCGCGCTGCGCCGTGATCAAACCCATCGCCCGACGCGCGTAACGAAGCTCCCACGTTGCGTGATCGGTGTCGCCGCGTGTCGCGGCCGCGGCGAGCCATTCCACGTCAGTCGGATCCGGATCGCGAAACAGCACTTCGACGAACGTCGCCGCCCTGCGCTGCAGATCCCGCTCCGCACGCCAGCGCGCGAACAGTGGCATTGGTCGCTAGCGCTGCAGAACCGGCAGCGTTCGAGGACCAGCGGACTCCGACTCGAGATCGGACAGACCGACGCGCGCGCGGACTTCCCCTTCTTCGGCGAGGAGATCTACGAGGCGAACGCCTTCGAGCACGTCGTCGATCTTGCGCTGAAGGAGCATCCACACCGGTCGAATGCTGCAGGTGTGCGACGACGAGCAGCGCTCCTCTTCGACCGGATGCGAGACGCAGTGCAGATCGAAGGTCGTCGTCTCGGACGCCTCGATCACGTCGCGGATCGAGATCTGATCCGCGGGGCGCGCGAGCGCGTAGCCGCCTCGAGCCCCGCGCGTGCTCTGGACGATGCCAGCCCGACGCATGCGAAGCAGAATCTGCTCGACGTAGTCGCCAGGCAAACGCTCGACCTCGGCGATCTCACGGCCGGTGATTGGTCCCTCGGCCGCCCGACGCGCCAGATGGAGGGCGCAGATGACGCCGTACTCAGCAAGGGTGGTTATGCGCACCGATGAAAGTTAGCCGAATTTTCTTGGGAAGGGGGAAGAGGGAAGCGGGGGGAAGGGATATGGGGGAAGGGGGACGGCCAAATTGCGCCGTTTCCCCGTCCCTCGAACCCCTTCCCCCCTCTTCCCGCTTCCCCCTTCCCTCTTCCCTCAGTTCATCCTCCAGCCGAGACAGCATGCTTCCCGCCAGGCACGCCAATCTCCGTCATCTTCCGGAGATCGAGCACCTCGTCGATCTCGTCAGGCGGAAGGATCTTGTCCCGCTTCACCAGGTCGCGAATCAGCACGCCTTCCTTCACTGACTGCTTGCTGATCTCCGCGGCCTTGGCGTAGCCGATCTGCGGGGCGAGCGCGGTTGCGAGTGCGGCAGACCGCTCCACCCAGTAGGCGCACATCTCACGATTCGCCTCGATGCCCTTGACGCACTTGTCCGCGAGAACGTTCGCCGCGTTCGTGAGAATGCGCATCGACAGGAGCACGTTGTGCGCGATCACCGGCATCATCACGTTGAGCTCGAGCTGGCCGTGCTCGGCGGCGATCGAGACCGTCGTGTCATTCCCGATCACCTGGAAGCAGACCTGATTCACCATCTCGGGAATCGATGGATTGACCTTCCCGGGCATGATCGACGAGCCGGGCTGCACCGCCGGCAGCTTGATCTCGTCGATGCCCGTGCGCGGACCCATGACCATCAGTCTGAGATCGCTGACGATCTTGCTCAGATCCACCGCGAGCACGCGGAGCTGCGCGCTGAATCCGGCAACGTCGCCCATGCTCTGCATGAGCTGAATCCGATCTTCGCCAACGCGCAGATCGAGCCCCGTGATCTGCTTGAGATACTTGTTCATCAGGGCGGGGTATTCCTTCTCTACCGTCACGCCCGTGCCCACCGCGCTGCCGCCGATCCCCAAATCCTTGAGATAGTCCGCCGCCTGGTTGACCCGTTTCAGGCCGCGCGCGATCGACCCCGCATACGCCGTGAACTCCTGGCCGAGCCGGATCGGCATCGCGTCCTGGAGATGCGTGCGACCTGCTTTCACGACGTCGTCGAACTCGACGCCCTTCCCGGCCAGCGCACTTCGCAGATTCTCGAAGGCCGCGTTGAACGCCGGCAGCTGCGACAGACACGCCAGACGGATGTTCGTCGGGATCGTATCGTTGGTCGACTGCGCCATGTTCACGTGGTCGTTCGGATGCACGGGCGCATACTCGCCGCGCTTACCGCCCAACAATTCGTTGGCGCGATTCGCCAGCACCTCGTTCGCGTTCATGTTGTGCGAGGTTCCGGCGCCTGCCTGATACGGATCGACGATGAATTGCTCGCGGTGCTGGCCGGCCAGCACTTCGTCGGCGGCCTTCACGATCGCGTCGGCGAGCTTCGCGGGAAGGCGGCCGGTCTCCTTGTGCGTGAGCGCCGCGGCTTTCTTCAGCCAGATCTGCGCGTCGATGAACGGCGAGAGCGGAACGAATCCGGAGATCGAGAAGTTCTGGCGCGCGCGGAGCGTCTGGACGCCGTACATGGCGCTCGAGGGAACGTCGAGGATGCCGAGGGGATCTTTCTCGCTGCGAGTGTCGGCCATTGTTATAGTTTCATCATTGAAGTTGAGTGACTACCGCGCGGAGCTCGGGTCATTCGCACGCCACGCGATCACGAGCGCGAGACCGGCGGCGAGCATCGCGAGCCCGAGCCACGCGACGCTGGCGCCGTGCAACCGTCCAAAGGCGATCCGCCGCACGTCATCCACCGCGAGGCTCTCGATCGGTCCACCGATCTCGCCGCGCAGCCGGTCGATCCGGCGGCCGATGATGAACTGCGCGACAGCGCACGCCGCGACCATGAGACATCCGCACAGCGCACGAATGTCGCGAAGGCCGCTGCGCCCCCCGGTCGTCTGCAACACCACGATCGCCGCGCCAGCCGCCATGCCGAGATAGAACACGACGGGCAGTGCGCGGCCGACCACAAGACCGGCGAGCGTTCGCGATGGCAGCGTCGCGAAGAGCGCCGGCGCCACGACGAAGCTGAAGAAGGCCGCGGCACCAAGCCACAGCGAGAGTACCACCACCTGCACGAGCGCCGCGTTCTCTCGCTCGGCCATCGACGCCTATCGCCTCACGATGCGCGCGGCACCCGTAAGGAACGGATTCGTCGCGCGTTCCTGCCCGATGGTCGTGCTCGGACCGTGGCCCGGATGCACCGCCACCGCGTCATCGAGCTCGCAGATGCGCGCGAGCGACGCTTCCATGGCGATGGGATCGGCGAGCGGAAGATCGGTGCGTCCAATCGAACCGGCAAAGAGCAGATCGCCGCCGAAGACGATGTCGCCATGACGAAACACGACGTGTCCAGGCGCATGGCCCGGCACGTGAATCACGTCGAACGCCAGCGAACCGACCGATACGGATTCGCCGTCGGCAAGCTGTCGGTCGGGCGGGTCCGGCTGCTCGAACGGAATGCCGTACGCGGCCGCCTGCGCGTCCGCTCGCGTATAGAGCGGCAGATCCGCTGGATGCAGATAGACCGGCACGTCGTGGACGCGGCGGATACCCGCGATCGCGCCGACATGATCGAGATGCGCGTGCGTCAACCAGATCGCTTCGAGCGACGCGCCCGACTCGCGCAGCATTGCGAGCAGCTTCTCCGGCTCGTCGCCCGGATCGATGAACACCGCGCGATTCGTCGCCTCGTCGATGACGAGATACGAGTTCTCCTCGAAGATACCGACGGTCCGAACCGCAACCCTCACGCCGTATAACCTCCGGTGCCGACGATCGGCTCACTCGGATCGCCGTCAGCGATTGCCTTGAGATACTTCTCCACTGCGATCGCGGCCGTCGTCGCGTCGCCCACTGCGGTCGTCACCTGCCGCGTCAGCTGCGAACGCACGTCGCCCGCGGCGAACAGACCGCGGATGCTCGTCTGCATGTTCGAGTCGGTGATCAGATATCCCATCTCGTCGTGCTCGACGTGCCCATCGATGATGCCCGTGTTCGGTCGAAATCCGACGAAGACGAACAAACCGGTCGCCGCGAGGTCATTCGCCTCGTCGGTGACGACGTTTCGCAGCTTGAGTGTATTGACCAACCCGCGCTCGTCGGCTTCCACCGACTCGACAATGGTATTCCAGACGACTTCGACCTTCGGGTTTCCGAACAGTCGTTCCTGAAGAATCTTCGACGCGCGCAACTCGTCGCGGCGGTGGATCAGGTAGACTTTCTCGGCGTATCGCGTCAGGAAGTCTGCTTCCTCGGTCGCCGCATCGCCGCCGCCGACCACCGCGATGACTTGATTGCGGAAGAACGCGCCGTCGCAGATCGCACAATACGAGACGCCCTTCCCCGCGTACTCGAGCTCACCGGGAATGCCGAGCTTCACCGGTGTGCCGCCCGCGGTAATGATCACGGCGGCCGACTCGTACACATCGCCGGACTCGGCGTGTGTTTCGAAAGTACCGTCGGGACGCTTGCGCACGCTCGTCACGACGATGCCATTCTCGAACTTCGCGCCAAACTTCGCGGCGTGGTCGGCGAACTTCTGAGCAAGCTCATGTCCGAGGATCGTTTCGAAGCCCGGATAGTCCTCGACCAGCTCGGTATTCAACAACTCTCCGCCCGGAAAACCGCGCTCGAGCACGACGGCATTCAACATCGAGCGCCCGGCATACATGCCAGCGCACATGCCGGCCGGCCCAGCGCCGATAATGACAACGTCGTAACGATGCGTCGTGGCCAATGGATCCTCGTCTCAGACAGGCGAGCTCCACCAACGCTCGCCGCGCTCCAATGTCGTCAAATCTACGCGACGTGGGAACCGGCGTCCTTCGGGCCGATCACGAGTCGCGTCAGCGCGCCATGGCAGTGCGATACCGTGCCGATGAGCACTTCCGCCGCACCCGCATCCCCCGCGTTGCCAATGCGCGTGTCGGCCTCCACGACCTCCGCGGTGTCGAACATCCCGACGCCGTACGCGCGATGCCGACAGAACAGCGTGGCCGCGAGGAGCGGCCGGCCATCGTCCGTCTCGCTGCGCGCGTGTTCGCCGATCCGAACCGGAAGGCTCCACGTTCGTTTATCGCGCGTATGCGGACACGTGCGCGGCTCGACGCAGTTCACGGGACACATCCACGTCGCGAAGCTCACGTAATGCGTTCCGTCCTTGCCGGCACGCTCCCATGGGACCTCCGGAACGCGCTCGACTGGTTTCGTGTCGACTGAACGATCGGCGAATCGGCGCCGCGCGCGCGACACGAGCCATTCGCCCATGAGATGCGGCATGAGCGGGGACGGAACGATCGCGTCTCCAGGATGCGCGCTTGCCGCACCGGCCGCTCGATCGAGGTAGTCCTCGAAGAACTCGCGCCAGTCGGCGATCACGATGCGGATCGGCAGCGGCCCCTCGGCCTCGTGCGTGGCGATCTCGCGAACGACGGCGCATGCTCGATCGCGATCGACGACGACGATCTCTCGCGCCGTGAGCGCGCCGGCGCGCGCCGCGCGCTGGAGCTGCCGAACGTAATACGTGCCGTAGCATCCGCCGCCGACGACGACAATCGATCCGTAGTGCTGTCGTTCGTCGTCCCGCGAACTCTCAATGCCTGACATGCCGCCCGCCGTCGACGATGATCGTCTCGCCGGTGAGATAGTCCGAGTCCAGAATGAAGAGCACCGTGTCGGTGACGTCTTTCGGACTTCCATTGCGCGCGAGCGGCGTCGTCGCGCGAAGATGCTCGGCGCCCTCCTCGCTCCAGTTGTCCGGAAGCAACACTGTCCCGGGCGCCACAGCGCCGACGCGCACCTCCGGAGCAAGGACGCGAGCGAGCGCGCGGTTCATGTCGACGATGCCGGCTTTCGAGATGCCATGCGGCATATACGCCGGCCAGGTCTCGAAGGCCGCGAGGTCGGCGATGTTGACGATCGCGCCCCGAGCTTTCTTCAGGAACGGCGCCGCGGCTTGCGCGAGAAAAAACGGCGCGCGCAAATTCAGCGACATGATCGTGTCCCACTGCTGTGGGGTCACTTCGCCGAACGGTGTACGAATCATCACCGCGGCCGAGTTCACGAGCACATCGAGTCCGCCAAACTGCTGCGTGACTTTTCCAATCAACTCGCCGGCGGCGTCAGCATGGGTGAGATCGGCCGGGATTGCCCTTCCCTCCGCGCCCATGTCTCCGAGCAGGCGGACGGTCTCCTGTGCGCCGTCGGCCGCGGCGTTGTAATGAACGGCGACACGCATCCCTCGTCCGCCGAGGGCGAGTGCAATGGCGCGTCCGACGCGATGGCCGGCGCCCGTGACGAGCGCCACTCGTCCTTCCAATTCCATCGTAGTCTCCAGATCGGAACTGCAGGTCCCGCGGAAGTGCAGATCCCTCGCCTGTGGGCTCGGGATGACGGAGCGGTTTGGCTCGGGATGACGAGCAGCTGACTCGGCGTGACTTCTTACGCCGCGGCGCGGGCTCGAACGCGACCGTCCTGACGGCCGAGCCATTCCGCGGGCACACGCATCATGCCGAGCGTGCGCGGGCCTTCGGCGGCCCCGTGCCAATCGGACCCGCCGCTCGGCACCAATGAATAGTGCTCCACCAGCGCAAGCAGCCGCGCGATGTCCTCCGACGAATGGCTCGGATGGCGGACCTCCACACCGTCGATGCCCTGCGCGACGAATGCCGCAATCCGGTCCTTTGTCCCCGCCGAGCCCGGATGCGCCAGGACCGCGAGGCCGCCGGCCGAATGAATGAGATCGATTGCGTCGGTCACCGCGAGACGATCCTTGCCGACGAACGCCGGGCGACCGTTGCCCAGATATCGATCGAACGCGTCGCGAAGGTCGACCGCCCACCCTTCCGCGATCATCGCGCGCGCGACGTGCGGACGCCCAATCGCGCCGCCCGCCGCCTGCTCGAGAACCGCCGTGAACTCGATGCGCACGCCGAGCTCGTTCAAGCGGCCAACGATGCGTTCAGCGCGCGAGCGGCGCATGTCGCGCAACGCGACGAGCCGCGCCTCGAGCGCGCGCGTATCGGACAGATGCAGTCCGAGGATGTGCGTTTCCGCATCGTCTTCGACGGCGCTGAGCTCGACGCCCGTGATTACGCGCACGCCCAGCTCCGCGCCCGCCGCGAGCGCCTCGGCGACGCCCTCCAGCGTGTCGTGATCGGTGAGTGCGATCGCGCTCAGGCCGACGCGCTTCGCCTCGAGGATGACGTCTCGCGGCGCGCGCGAGCCGTCGGACGCGGTCGAGTGCGAATGCAAATCGACGAACGCCACGGCGCCGTCGCCGGTGGGCGCTGTCGCGGTCACTTCGTGTAGTCGGCTTCGGGCGACGTATCGCTCGGCTGCGAGGTGCCGAAGAGGCGCTGCAGATCGGCGTCGCTCAATTCCACGAGCGACTGCTCGCGCGAGCGGTTGCCGATCGGCGAATAGCGCGTGACGCGGACCTCGCGGCCCGCGCCGGTGCCATGCATGAAGAGCAGCCCGAACTCGTCACGGTCGTACTGCGTGACGCGGCCGGAGGGCATCACGATCCAGGTCTTTCCGTCGATGGCGACGGTGCGGGTCGGCATCTATTTGAGCTCCACTTCGACGTACACGCGATTGGGATCGAGGACCGGCTCCGGCGCGCTCGCATGCGCGCGCGCCAGGGTCTGCGGGTCCGCGGCTTCAAAAAACTCTAAAAAGGCGCCGGGTAGCCCGGTCTCCTCGAAGGCCCAGAAGCGGCAGTTGGCCTTCGTGTAATACTCCTGCTTCCGCCGCAGCTTCTCTTGAAACCGCTCGCGCTCGGGCGGCGTGACAAGAGTGCGTTGGATGGTCAGCGCCCGCGACATGATCAAAGCACCGTTTCAGGGAAGGTCTCGAGACTCTTCTTCACGAACGACATGAACTTGTCGGCATCGGCGCCATCGACGATGCGGTGGTCGAACGACAATGACAGATACGCACACGTGCGAATGCCGATCGTATCCTCGCCATCGGCACCGGGAACAACCTTGAGCCGCTTCTCGATCGCACCGACACACAGGATGCCGACCTGCGGCTGGTTGATGATCGGCGTGCCGAGCAGCGAGCCGAACACGCCGGGATTCGTGATCGTGAACGTGCCGTCCTGCACCTCACGCGGATCGAGGCGCTTCGAGCGCGCTCGGTTCGCCAGGTCGTTGAGCGACCGCGTCAATCCGGTCAGCGAGAGATTGTCGGCGCTCTTGATCACCGGCACGATCAGGCCCCAATCGAGCGCGACCGCAATGCCGAGGTTGATCTGCTTGCGATAGATGATCTCATTGCCGCGCACGGACGCGTTCAGCACCGGGTGCGCCTTGAGGCCATCGACGACGGCTTTGATGATGAACGGCAGATAGGTCAGCTTCTCGCCCGTCGCCTTCTCGAACTCCGCGCGATGTTTGGCGCGAATGCGCGCGATCCGCGTGAAGTCGACCTCGAAGATGGAATTCACGTGCGCGGACGTGTGCTTCGACATCACCATGTGGTCGGCGATGAGCGCACGCATCTTCGTCATCGGCTCGACGACGTCGCCCGGCCACGGCTCTGGGAGCGGGCCATGGGACACCGTCGCTGGCGCGGACGGCGCACCGACGCGCGGCGGCGCCTTGGCCCCAGACTCCAGGAAGTCGAGCAGATCTTTTTTCGTCACTCGGCCCGCGATTCCGCTGCCGCTCAACGCACTGATCTCGACCCCGTGTTCGGCGGCCATGCGCCGAACGAGTGGCGATGACTTCGTCCGAAGGCGTTCCTCGAGCGAGTTCTCGCCGTTGCCGTGCACTGGCGCGGTTACGGGTGCGGCGGAAGGATGCTGCGGCGCCGGGGCTGCCGGTGCAGATTCTTTGCGGGGGGGGCCCCCCGCTGGAGCCGCCGTCGCTGGCGCACCAGCTGCCGCGGCAGGCGCCGGTGCTGCCGCTGCCGCGCCGACCCCCGCGTTCACGTCGGTCTCCAGCCGCGCCACGACCGTCTGCACCGCGACCGTCTGGCCTTCCGTTACGAGAATCTCGGCGAGCACACCAGCCGATGGCGCAGGAATCTCCGCGTCGACCTTGTCCGTCGAGATCTCGAACATCGGTTCGTCGCGTTTGACCTGATCGCCGACCTTCTTCAGCCACTTCGACAGCGTTCCTTCGGCGATTGATTCCCCCATCTGGGGCATCACGACATCGATTCGAGCCACCGCTTCACCTTCGGTCGGAGTTTGCGCGGACTCTGCCGCGACGAAACAACCACACGGAAACCACCGGCACGATCACGAGTCCGCTGATCGCTCCCCACACAGCCCACGAATACCAATTGCACGGCGCGCCCGTTTCCGCCTCCGGCGCGCACCGCGATAGCGCGCCGGCGATCTTGGCGATGAGCACGGCAATCATTCCACCGCCGGCAAATCCCACGAACGCCGAAAAACAGCCGACACCAAGATACTCCCATTTCGTGGTGTCCGTCTGCCCCCCGTTCTCCGATCCCCGCTCTCGGTTCTCCGCCGCCATCAGTACGCCGCGACGGTTCGCGCCGCCCGCACGATGTCAGCCGTTTGCGGCAGCACGTAGTCCTCGAGCGACGGCGCGTAGGGAAGCGGCACGTCGTGCGCCGTTACTCGCATGACCGGTGCGTCCAGCCACGAGAATGACGTCTCATTGATGCGCGCGGTAATCTCGCCCGCGATGCCGCCCGTCCGTGTGTCTTCATGGATGACGAGCGCCCGGTTGGTCTTTCGCACCGTCGTCTGAATTGCCTCGTCATCCAGCGGCGCGAGCGATCTCAGGTCGATTACTTCGACGGACAGCCCATCTTCTTTCTCGAGGTGTTCCGCCGCCTCGAGCGCTTTCCAGACGGTCGCCGCGTACGTGATCATCGACAGATGCTTTCCTTCCCGCGCGACGCGCGCCTTGCCGATCGGCACGACGTGGTCCCCCGCCGGCATTTCACCCTTGATGCGGCGATAGAGATACTTGTGCTCGAAGAAGAGCACGCAGTCGTCGTCGCGGATGGCGGCCTTCATGAGACCCTTCGCGTCCTGCGCCGTGGCGGGATACACGACTTTGAGGCCGGGCGTATGAATGAAGCCCGCCTCGGGATTCTGCGAGTGAAATGGACCGCCGCGAACGTATCCGCCGCTCGGACCGCGAACCACTATCGGGCACGGCAGGAACGCGCGGTATCGCGCCGTCGCGACGTAGTTCGTCAGCATGTCGTACGCGTTCGCGATGAAGTCGATGAACTGCATCTCCACCACGGGACGCATGCCCATGTGCGCCGCGCCCGCGGCCGCGCCGACGATCGCAATCTCCGAGATCGGCGAATCGATCACACGCTCTTCGCTGTATTTCGCGAGCAGTCCGTCGGTGACTTTGAACGCGCCGCCGTACGCCCCGATGTCTTCGCCGAGGCAGAAGACGTTTCCGTCGCGCTCCATCTCTTCGAAGAGGGCTTCGCGAATCGCTTCGAGATACGTGATCTCGGCCATCAGACGTGCCCCGTGTCGTACGTGCCCCAGCCCTGCGCGCGCTCGTGCTGCTCGACGACACTGCCGGTGCCCTCGCGGAACCAGAGCGGCTTCTCACGCGGCGGATCTGCGTACACACCCT
>Ga0207652_10003270_pt1 | contig 13425 bp, 15 predicted proteins | sample KBSC63BmetaG_FD_184334 | JGI IMG/M metagenome (GOLD analysis project Ga0207652, IMG submission 184334) | Corn rhizosphere microbial communities from Kellogg Biological Station, Michigan, USA - KBS C6-3B metaG (SPAdes) (version 2) | ecosystem: Host-associated > Plants > Roots > Rhizosphere ... | reverse complement strand
GGTGCAAAACAACATGACGATGCGATTCAAGGCGGACTCCATAAAATGCTGGTGAAAAAAATGTTGGAAATAAAATGCTGATGAAATACGTAGGAGAGGGAATTAGTGTGGTTTACCTTCAGCTATGCTCCCGTCAGGTCTTAGCGCTGGAGGCGCGACCTATAGATGCTCGATGTGCAACTGCATCGGAACGAGAAATGCTATAAAACGCTGTTGTACAAATGCCGGGAAATAAAAGTAAAAATTATTTGGGATGAAAACGGTAGATAATCCCCGCCATAGGTTCGTTGCTAAAGAAGGTGGTACCTACAATAGATTTATCCGTCCCGCTATATTGGAAATCCGGCCCTTTGAAAACCTGGGCACGATACCCAAGGTGGATCCCAAGATGCTTCGTCAATGCGACCTCCGCCGCTACGCCCACCACCGCTACGCCGCGCAGGTTATAACTGGTCTCTGCGCTTGATAGCGTGGGAAGAAGGGCCATCATGCCTCCGCCCGCTTCCACCGATGTGCTCAGAGCTCCATGATGCGGTCCCTGCACCACATAGGTCGCGGCGAGTTCATACATGCGGCCGTTGATGTCCCTTTGACCGCTGTTTGTCGTGGCATCTCTCAATGCATATTGAAAATCGGGGCGAGAGTAAGAGACGGCGATGCGATAACCCACTGCCGGTCGAAGCTGCTGATGAAACGCTGCCAATGCAGTCACTGCATGCGTGGCCCCCAGGGTGCGCACCTCTGTCCCGGGGCCGCTCGCCTCTCGCGTGCCGATGAGGGTGCCCCCCATGGCAAATGTCAGGTCGGCCGGATACTCGTGATGAATACCGGTACGCACATGCCCAGACTTGGAACGGCGCCGTGAGGCGGTTGTTTGCGCGGTACCCGCCGGGCCGAACATATCCGGATACCCCGACTGTGTGGGCGGCTCGGGCAACGACATGGAAGCAAGTGGAATGAAGTGCGGCGCCGCGGCGTACGCGGTGTTCAGCGGCAGGCCCGTGCGAAGCCGCAGAGCTTGTGGAAGATCGCCGGGCAGGTCTCGTGGGGCGGCGGTCAGTGGGTGTGTGAAATGCCTGCTCGCCCGGCCTCGTTCCTGCGCATAACGCCGTTCTGCCATCGCCAAATCATCGCTCGGAGCACCCATCGAAACGCCACCCGCCAACGCGTTTTCCGTCGTCGTCGCCGAGAGCCCAGGCCCGCCCGACTCTTGCACTGCGGCCGCAGGTGTCGGCCTCCCGCCCTCATGCGGACGCGTCGACATAAAGATCGCCGTAGCGGCCAGCGCCAGCCCAGCGCCGGCCAGCGCGGGGTAGCGCCAGCGCGAAAGCATGCTGGGCCCGACCCGCGCCCCGGCGAGCGCAGGACGCATCGCCTTCCAGTTGCGTGCCATCACCGCTTCATCGACCACCAGCGTCGCAGCGTTTGCCTTGTAGGCGCGCAGCATTGTGGTGTACGCCTCGTATCTCGCGGCCAGGGCCGGGTCCGTTTGCATGGCGCTCTCCAGCTCGCTTGCTTTTTGCGGCGCAAGCTCGTGCAGGTAGTGGGCCACCAGGTCTTCGTCGTCGAAGCGCTTCATCGCGACTCCTTGAGAAAATGGGTTGGCGCGACTGTGGCGTCTACACCCGCCCCTGACGGCGCCAGCGTACGGCGGAGCTTGGTGATGGCGCGGAAAACGACCTGCCGCGCCGAGTTGGCCGAGATGCCGAGAGCGTCGGCGATCACGTCTACCGGCTGCTCCTCCAGATGCCGCAACACGAAGGCCGTCCGTTCTTTCGGCGTGAGGAAGCTCATGGCGCGCTCGCGTTCCAGTTGCGCTTCGGCATCGAGCAGCGCGGCCTCCGGTGTCATCTGCGGCGATACAGCATGCTGCGATCCCGGCGCTTCATCCAGTGACTCGGCGTTCCATGTCACATTGCGGGCCCGGCGTTTCAGCAAATTCAGTGAGCAGTTCATAGCGATGCGATACACCCATGTGCCAAAGGCCGCGTCTTCGCGGAACCTGGAAAGTTTTTTATAGGCCTGCAGAAAAGCTTCCTGCGCGGCCTCTTCCGCATCTTCGACGTTGCCGGTCACGCGCAAGGTCATGCGAAGGACCATAGCAAGATGACGCTCCATCAGAACGCGGTACTCCGCCTGATCGCCGGCTAAGACCCGCCGAACCGCCTCTTGCTCCCAAGGTTCCATTCGCAGGTTTAGACAACGGATCTGGCAATCCGTTATGGAGCACCTTCAAGCCAGGCCACTGATGCATCCCTTCAACGACGTGGCGGCAACGTCGACGCCGACGAAGTTATGCCATGGGTGCTGATAGCTGCCGCGTGCCGGGCGATGGAAAATGGATGCTATGTAGTATTCTATTCAAACTCTGTTGCACGTGAGGTTTTCCGATGCGAGCAGCCCTCGCCCTCTTCGCGCTTCTTTCCGCCTCGTCGTTGGCCCAGACGCCGGTCGTCTCCAAGTCTTTCCTCATCGCTGATGTTCATCCCAGCCCGTTCACGTCGAACCCGTTTATGCATGGCAACTCCATCCAGGGTGACCGCTACTTCCTCACCCAGGCCACCATCATCGACCTCATCGCTACTGCCTATGGCGTCGATGCGGACAACGTGCATGGCGGCCCCGCATGGCTTGAGCGCAACCACTACGACATCCGCGCCAGGGTCCCTCCGAAGACTACGCAGGACGATATCAAGCTCATGCTTCGCGCGCTTCTCGCCGAGCGCTTTCACCTCGTCGTCAAGACCGGTGTTGCTCCCATGCCGACGTACATCCTCTCCGCGGGCCCTGGAAAGCCGAAGATGACCGAAACGGAAGGCGCCGATGGCTCCTGTGTTCCACAGCCTCCACCGCAAAACCTTCCCCCCGGCGCTCCGACCTATTTCAACCTCAACTGCAAGAGCCTCACCATGGCCGCTCTCGCCGACGTACTCCATAACGCGCCCGGCGGATATCTCGATCAACCTGTTGTTGACGAAACCAATCTTGCCGGAACCTGGGACTTCAACCTCAAGTGGAGCGATCGCGGCCAGCTTGAAAAACAAGGCGCCGACGGCATCTCCATCTTCGCGGCGGTAGAAAAACAACTCGGCCTAAAGCTGGAACTCAAGACCTCATCCCGTCCCGTCTTCCAGGTAGTAAGTGTGGACGAAACTCCTACGCCTAACGTCGCTAATATCGCCGAAGCCCTTCCCGAGCCGCCGGCTCCTTCCTTCGAGGTGGCCGTCATCAAACCCAGCGCTCCCGATGAGCGTGGATTCGGGCGCATCAACGGCAATCAGATCGAGACGCGCGCGATTCCTCTGACGTTTCTCATCTCCTTCGGCTGGGACCTCAATCCGAACAATAAAGAGAGCATCGCCAACGCGCCGAAATGGCTCGACAGCACCAAGTTCGACATCCTCGCAAAAGCCGGGGCCAACGTTCGCGTCGACAAATTCGCCTCCGGCAACCTCATCAACTACGAAGACCTGCGCAACATGGTCCGGGCGATGCTTACCGAGCGCTTTCAGATGAAGTGGCACATGGAGGACCGTCCCGTCACCGCCCACACTCTTGTCGCGGTCAAGCCTCGACTCAAACCCACTCTCGATCCCACCGAACGCACCCGATGTAAGGAAGGGCCCGGCCCGGACGGCAAAGATCCCCGCATCGCGAGCCCGATCCTCAACCGTCTGATCACCTGCCAGAACATGACGATGGCGCAGATCGGCGACGAGCTGCAACGCGTGGCCGGGGGCTATATCTACAACACCGTTGTCGATGGCACGGGCCTCAAGGGCTCATATGACTTCACTCTCAGTTTCAGTTCCGTCGATAAGATACTTCCCGTTCCCGCCAACGCTGCCGGCGATGCTGCTACCGGCTCCGACCCCAACGGTGCGCTCTCCGTGTTCGACGCTGTCAGCAGAGAGCTAGGCCTGAAACTGGAAAAGACCAGACGGCCTTATCCTGTGCTGGTTATCGACCATATGGAAGAGACCCCTACCGAGAATTAGGCTAGCTGGCGACGTAATTGAGCTCAGGCCTAACTTTCGCGCGCTGGACATCGCGCCAATGAGCAGGGGGAACCCCCTCCCACGTTCGAAACGCGCGGACAAAGGAGTTCGCGTCTTCGTAGCCGAGAAGATAGGCGGTTTCGTTCAACTCGAGCAGCGAACTGTTGAGATAGTGGCAGGCGAGCTGATGGCGCGCTTCCTCAAGGACCTGCTGAAAGCTGTAACCTGCGTCCTGAAGGCGTCTTTGCAGCGTTCTCGAACTGATGTGAAGCTCGCGTGCGATGTCGTGAATCTTTGGACGCTGACCTGCGAGTTTTCTCTGGATCGTGGAGCGGACTCGTTCAGGGAACGTCTCTTCCACTTTGTGGCGCTTCAATTCTTCGTCGAATTGGGGCGCGAGCATGTCCAGAAGCTCGGCATTGCGCGTGACGAAGGGCAGAGCAGCGTCGGAGGCGCGGAAGATGATGGCATTGCGTGCGGCTCCGAAGACGATGGGGCAGCCGAAATGATGTTCGAGCAGCCTGGCGTGCGCAGGCGGGCGCACGAGTTCAAGGCGCAGTGGCGATATCCGCGTACCGGTGCCATGTCGCGCTATGCAGAGCACCCACGCGAAACACAGGTCGGTGAGCAACGTGGGTTCCACGCCGTCGGCGAGGAGCCAGCGAAACTGAATGCTCCACTCCTCGTCGTCGATTGCATGGTGAATTTCTTCAGGGCAGGAAAGTTGTTTGTAGCGCGCCATCTGCTGCATGGCTTCGCCGAAGCTGGCGGTAGAAAGGGCTGCAAGGGCGATGGGATCGAAGTGTTCCGGCTTGGACTCAGTGCCCAGCTCGAGACCGATGAGAGGATTGGCACTTGCCTGCCCGATGCCGCGCCACAGCGCAAAGAGCTCTTCCGTTGTGACGAGAATGCGGGGCTGCTCCAGCAGACCTGCCGGCAGGCCGGCGCTTTGCAGCAGAGCAGACAGACGGATTCCCGACTCTTGCAATCGTGCTGCGAGGCGGCCGGGAACCCGAAAGTGTTTGCTCATGGTTATGCGGATTTCAGTGAAGCCATGTCGATGGAGAAGCGATATTTTACGTCCGCTTTCAGCAGTCTTTCATAGGCTTCGTTTACCTGCTGGATAGCGATGACTTCCACGTCGGCGGTGAGGTTGTGCTGGCCGCAGAAGTCGAGCATCTCCTGGGTCTCGGCGATGCCGCCGATGGGCGAGCCGGAAAGACTGCGGCGTCCAAAGAGCAGGTTGAAGGCAGAGACCGCGAGTGGCTTTTCGGGTGCTCCCACGAGACAGAGATTGCCGTCGCGACGGAGAAGACCAAGCAGGGCATTGATGTCGTGGTCGGCGGAGACGGCGTCGAGGATGAAGTCGAAGCTGCCGGCATGTTTGGCCATCTGGTTGGCGTCGCGGGAGAGCACAACCTCGTCGGCGCCGAGACGGAGAGCATCCTCGACCTTGTTGGGCGAAGTAGTGAAGAGGACGGTGTGAGCACCGAGAGCATGGGCGAACTTGACGCCCATGTGCCCCAGGCCGCCGAGACCGACAATGCCGACCTTATTGCCCTTGGTGACTCCCCAGTGATGCATGGGCGAATAGGTGGTGATGCCGGCGCAGAGCAGAGGCGCGGCCCCGGCTAGGTCGAGGTTCGAGGGCACCTTGAGGACGAAACGCTCATCGACAACGACGCTGTCGGAGTAGCCGCCATAGGTGACGCCGCCGGTGTGCTTGTCGGGGAAGTTATAGGTTAGGGTCATGTTGGGGCAGAACTGCTCGAAGCCGGCCTTGCACTCGGGGCAGGTGCCGTCGGAGTCGACCATACAGCCGACCGCGGCGAGATCGCCGGCTTTGAACTTGGTGACAGCGGAGCCGACGCTGGTGACGCGTCCGACAATTTCATGGCCTGGGATGCAGGGATAAACGGTGGGCATCACGCCGCTCCACTCGTTGCGAACCTGATGCAGGTCGGAATGACAAATGCCGCAGAAGAGAATCTCGATCTGCACGTCCGTCTCGGTTGGATCGCGCCGCGCGATCGTGGTGGAGGCGAGCGGCGATGTTGCACTGGCAGCGGAGAATGCTTTCGCGTTGTACATGGCTTCAGAGTAAGACCTTTGGGAACACGCCAATATGCAGAATACGCCATTCTTTATGCCGATTACGCCATCCTGTTCCCAAAGGTCTCGACGGGAACGGGCACAGGACTGTTCACACACATTTAGAGCAAATCTCCTGTTGCTGTGAATCGGAAGAAGGCTTGCAGTACCGTTTTTGTGGGGAAAAACGGACATCGCCCTCTTCGCCTCCCGGTACACCTACAGGAGATTTGCTCTAGTCTGGTGATCTGCGCATGTCTTGAGAAAGGAACAGAAGACACTTGGTTATCGACTTGAAAACCGCACTCTCACACTTACCTCTTCCCGCCACACCAACATGGCCTGAAGGGGTTTGGGACAAGACCCTGTTGGAGCACGGGACGATGTCGCTCATCATCTTCACACCTCGGGGCCGCGACTACCAGACCAAACATTCCCAGGACGAACTGTACATCGTCATCAAGGGCTCGGGTACCCTGATGATCGCGGACGTGCCTCACACCTTTGGCGAAGGCGACGTGCTGTTCGTTCCCGCGGAGACGCACCATCGCTTTGTGGATTTCACCGATGACCTTACTACCTGGGCCATCTTCTGGGGACCTGCGGGGGGCGAATAATCCCCGGATTCGTAACAGCGCCGTATCGAGTCTGAAAATATTCCGCAGGAGGAGGCACTGCGCCTCCCCCTGCGACAAAGCAGTCTATGCCTGAACCCTATCCCTGCGCCCCGGGCTTCGCCGCCAGTACGTCCTTGAAGCTTGAACGATATTGCAGAAAGACCAGTACCCAGAGCACAGCCGCGAGCAGCGCTGGAGCAATGCTCGCCGGCGCAAGCGTCAGATGAAACGCCAGGATGTTATAGATCTCCGCTGCCAGCAGCGTCAGCGCGAGCGGCACATAGAATCCCGAAAGCAAAAGCAGCCCAGCAAGCAACTGCACAGCGAAGAAGAACGCGGCAAAGTGCGACGCGCTGATCGAGATGAAAAACTGCAACGCAAGCGGATTTGCCGGCGGTGGCTGGTGGATGAAGTTGAGAAATCCGTTGAGGCCAAAGACCGTAAACATCAGTCCCAGCAGATAACGCGCGATGACAGAAACTGTCTTCATAGGTTCCTCCTTAGATTTGCTGAGCGTGCGTTTGCACGGCTTGAAGGTGCGGAGCGAGAAACGCATCGCGGTCCTGCCCGTAGTTGAGTGCCGCGGTCCCGCCAGCCGTGAGGAAAGTCACATCCGTCACACCGAGGAAGCCAAAGACCGACCGCAGATAGGGCTCAACAAAGTTGAAAGAGGCCATCTGGGTCTGCGCATCGTAGTTCCCGCCGGTCGCGATGATGAATGTCGCTTTTTTACCCGTGAGCAGGCCCTTGGGCGTTCCATCCGCATAGGAAAAGGTCTTGCCGACGCGCGATATCTGGTCGATCCAGAGTTTCAGCACCGAGGGGACGCCGAAGTTGTGCATCGGCACACCAAACACGTACTCATCGGCCCGGTACAGTTCGGCGAGCAGCGTGTCTGAGAGAGTCAGCCGTTCCTTCTGTTCTGGAGTGCGCGTGTCCTCCGCCGTGTAAACAGCACCCACCCAATCGCCGTCGATAGGCGGGATCGGTGTGGCGTAAAGGTCGCGGTCGATGACCGTTCCATCGGGGTGGGAAGACTCCCATTGCGTAACGAACGCTCCGGTAAGCTGACGGGAAACGGATCGCCCATACAGCGGGCTCGAATCGATATGAAGAAGCGTGGGCATGTGAGAAGCCCTCCTTATACGACAAATGATGTTTAAGCGACATCTGTCGATTCAATAAATCGACAGATGTCGTATAAGCATCCAATGTTGGAGAAGGGCTATGCTTTAGACTGACGATGGCAGACACGCTCCAACCCGGCCACACAGCGGAAAGTACAGACCCCCGCATCCTACGCAGTCGCCAGATGTTGATGGAGGCGCTGCTCAGGCTATTGAATCGCAAAGAGTTCGACGACATCTCCATCCAGGAGATCGCCGATGAAGCCACGTTGAACCGGGCCACCTTCTACCTTCACTACCCGGACAAGAACGCCCTGCTGCAGGCGATGACGGCCGCTCGTTTCCGCGACCTGATCGCGCGACGTGGCCTTTCGTTCACCAACTGCGATGGAGCATTGCGTGCGATTGCGCTCGGTGTCTGCGATTATCTGGCCGAGACTGCGGGCTGTCCTTCCCAACTGGTCAAGATGCCGCTGGAGGGTTCCATCATCCCGGTTGTGGAGGGCATGTTTGTGGAGGGCGCCGCCCATCACGAACCGGCGCCCGGCGTCGATCCGGCGCTGCTCGCGACCACGGCAGCCTGGGCCATCTTCGGCGCCGCGCGGCGGTGGTACCAGACCCCCGGCCGCATTCCCGCTGAAGAAATGGCTGCCAGGATTGAAGCGATGGTGAAGCCGATCTTTTTCAGCGCGTCCGCGTAAAGTGCCGCGATCATTCCGATCTCTACGGGGCATCCGCATGGCGCGGATTTTTAACAAAGGTCGCAGCGGGATCATTCTGGACGAGAGCGGAATAAAAGCGCATGGCAAAGCGATTCTCACGCGGTATGCATGCGTGAAGTTCCGACCAGTACTCGGCCACTCCAATCGTCCGTAGCAGCTTGGAGTACTCCCGAAATTCATGAGGAATGATTCCTGCGATGAGCATGTAGACGATTCGTTTGCGGAGACGGGCTTTTTGCGGTGAGGTCAAGGACCGTGCGACGTAAAGCCCGGGCTGTGTGGGCATTCAGAACGCTTCCGAAGGGAAGAAACTGGTCTCTTCGATAAGGGTCGACGCCAAGAGCAATGCAGGCTGGATCAGTCGCGATGATGCGTTTGATGAGTTTGTCGAGTATCGGATAAATCCATTTCTTGTCGCCTTCGCTGTATTCCCGAGGATGAAGAGAGTCCTCAGCGATGATTCCCAGCGCGGTGCAATAGGCAGCGTGGCGCTCGCACACTCGAACGCGAGACCATTCACCCTCACCGTTGAGATCAATGACTTCCATCGGCGAGATCACTTGGGATGACGGCTTTACGGCTGCGAGTGCGTTTGGGAAGGACCGGAACGACGCGCTCGACGCCTTCACGGCCTTCGTGGATGACTTTGGTCTTGAGGTCTTTGAAGGCCTCGCGGTCGACCGGCGGAGCGGCGGCGGGTGGACCGAGGACGATGCGGGCGGCTCCGTTGAGGATGCGGCGAATGGGCCAGGAATGGTCGGGATTGGGAAGGGAGACTTCGCCGGTGCGCTGCTTTTCGGGACGGTAGTACCAGCGGCGGAAGAGGGCGAGGTAGTCGCAGATTTCGGCGATGTCGGGGACGGTTGCGGTTTGGGAGGCGAGTCGGTCGAGGACGGTGCGAGCGCGATCTTCGGGGGTGAGGGCGGTGGAGGTGGAAACTGGCCCGGCGGACGTGGCGGGGTCAGCCGCAAGCAGGTCCTTCGACTCGCTTTGCTCGCTCAGGATGACAGAGTTTGGGTCCTTCAACTCACTGCGCTCACTCCGGATGACAGGTTCGTCGAGCGGGATGGGCGCGAGCATCAGCGGTTGCGCGAAGAGGGAACTGCCGACGGCGGTTTGTTCGCGGACAGCACGGACGCCGAGTGTGGAGAGGCGCTCCGGGCCGGCAAGGCGGCCGTGCTCAAGGAGGAAGACGGCCGCTTCTTCCAGCTTGAGTGTTCGGTCAGGATGGTCTGGGTCGGTGCGGGGTGCAGCCTCTTGCAGGACGACGGCACGGAGGTCGGTGACCGGGCGGACGAGCTCATCGGCGAGAGTGGCGGCGGCTTTGACGCGCTCCCATTGCTTGTGAAGAGCGGCGGCCTGCTCGAAGTCCATGGCTTCACTGGCTGCTTCGCGCTGGGCGGCAACTTCGTTAAGCATCGACTCGCCGCGCGTGGCGAAGAACGCCTGCACGCGCGCGGCTTCGGCGGCGTAATCGTCGGCTGTGCAGGCGCCCTTGCAGGGCTCGATGCACTTCTTCATTTCGCCGTAGGCACACCCAGGGTGGTCGGGGTGGACCTGCAGGTCTTCATAGCAGCGGCGGAGCTTGAAGAGGTCGAGGACGGCATCGCAGTAGCGCTCGGCTGCGGCGCGCGAGGGGAAGGGACCGAATGTGTCGTTGAGCGCGCGCCGGCTGAGCTTGTTAGTGGAGTAGACGCGCGGATGCTCGTGCTGCATGGTGATGCGGAGGAAGTACGGCGGGTAGAGGCGCAGCCGTTTGCGTGCCTGCTCCGCGCCGAAGGCGGCGCGGGTGGCGCAGTACATGACCAGCGCGGATTCGAAGTCGGAGCCGGTGCGGGTCCACTCAATCCACCTCACCTTTTCGCGGAGGTTGAGGCGCTTCGAGAGTACGGGCCGCCCATGCTCGTCGACGGCTTCGGGTGGCGCGAGCAGACGGCGGAGACGGCGGCGAAGATCGGCGGTGCGGGTGAGGTAGGGCTCGGAGTTTTCGGCCTCGCCGCGGAGAGAAAAGACTCCCGGAGCGGCGGGGATAGCGCGCAGGGTTTCGTCGGCCTTGGCCGGGAGGAACTCGATGCGATGTTGGAATTCGAAAGGCCCGCTCACAGAGCAAATTGTAGCGGGAGTGGGCGGGCAGTCGTATAGTGTGTGTATGGCGTTGATGCTGAAGCCGGAACTCGAAGGACGAATCCAGCGAAAACTGGAAAGCGGTGGATATGAGACCGTAGACCAGCTTATTGAGTCTGTGCTTGACCGCTTGGACGATGACGAAGCGATCGGCGGGATGACTATGGCGGAGATACAGTCCAAAATTGACGAGGGCTGGGCCGCGGCCGAACGCGGCGACACCATTTCTGGCGAGGATTTTGAGGCGGAGATGGATGCGTGGCGGGCGCGTGTACATGCTCGGCTATAGAGTCGCGACTCCTGCAAAGCGAGACTTCGTAGAGATATTGGATCACCTGCTGAATGAAGCAGGCCCTCGCGTCGCACTTGATCTGGAGATTGAGCTGCACAAGGCTTTCCGCTTGCTGGCAGCGTATCCGGGACTGGGTCATTTGAGACAAGATTTGACGCCGAAAGCTGCGCGATTCTATCTCGTCGGCCACTATTTGCTTGTATATCGAAACGAGTCGGGAACGATTGTCATCTTCGCGATTTTGCATAGTTCGCGAAATATCAAATCCGTTTTAAGCAAAAGATCTTTTTAAGCGCCAGCGATGGTCATGCCTTCGATCCGTACAGTGGGTACTGCCCCACTGGAGCGAAACTCGAGGTCGTTGCCGATCGCGACCACGTTGCGGAACATGTCCTTCAGATTTCCAGCGATGGTAATTTGCTCAACCGGATAGGCAAGCTCGCCATTCTCGATCCACAGGCCGCTTGCGCCTTGCGAGTAATCGCCGGTGACGAGGTTGACGCCGAAGCCCATTGTTTGAAGAACGTACAGGCCGTTGGGAATGTCCGCGATGATCTGCTCGGGGGTTTCCGTGCCGGGTTCGAGAAAGTAGTTGCCGCCACCGATTCCCGGTGCGCCGGCTAGGCCGCGCGAGGCTTTGCCAGTCGATGGCATGGAAAGCTTGCGGGCGGTGTAGGTATTGAGCATCAGGTTCTTGAGGATGCCCTTTTCGACAATGATGGTGCGGCGTGTAGGCAGGCCGTCGCCGTCGAAGGGCGAAGTCCCGAAGCCTCCGACGCGGAGCGTTGAGCCGTCCGCGAGGGTATGGTCGAAGACCATCGTGCCGTCATCGATCATGGTGATGTTTTCGCCGGCCACCTGCTCGCCGAGTTTGCCGGCAAACATGGAGGCGTTGCGGTAAATGGCATCGCCGTCGGCCGCCGAGAGCAGGTTGCCCATCAAGCCGCGTGCGATTTCAGAGGCGAAGACGACGGGGCATCGCTGCGTGGGAACGCTGCGTGCGCCGAGGCGGCGAAGAGCGCGCTCGGCGGCCTTTCGCCCAACGGCTTCGGGCGTGTCCAGCAGCCGCGCGGTGCGGGAGCTGGAGTACCAGTAGTCGCGCTGCATGGCGCCGGTGGCGTCCTGTGCGATAGGGGTGACGGAGAAGCCACAGTAGCTGCGGCGGTACTCGTGCGAGAAGCCCCGCGAGTTGACCATCACCCTGCGAGCGGACGACGCATCGAAGCTCGCGCCCGAAGAATTTTGAATGCGCGGGTCGACGGCCATGGCGGCTGCCTCGCAACCGCGCGCGATTTCGATGCGGCGCTCGGCGGGAATGCTGTCGACGTCATCGAAGTAGAGCGCGAGGCTGTCGATGTCATTCGAGCCGAACTCTCCGCGCTCGGGGAGGCCGGCGAAAGGGTCGGCGCCGGTGACTTTGGCAAGCTCGACGGCGCCGGAGATGAGGCGGTCGATGCCGTCGCGCGAGAGGTCGGAGGTGGAGGTACTCGCGGTTCGCTGACCGCCGTCTCCCGCGAAAAAGACGCGCAGGCCGAGCGCGCCGGAGCCGGATTCGGTGAGCTGCTCCACCTGTCCGAGGCGGACGTTGACGGCGAACTCTTCACTCTCGAAGCCGACAGCTTCGGCGTCCGTCGCGCCCGCGCGAATGGCACGCGCCACGACCTCCTCAGCGAGGAGGCGCAGCTTCGTGGTCTGGGCTGTGTGTGTGTCTGACGCCATTCCTATCCGGGGCCTTAGTGGACGGGGCGGCTGGAGACGCGCAGTTCCTGGCCGTTAGTGGCGGCAAGTACGCGGATGGCGTCGCAGCAATGCTCGGAGTCGGACTTAGATTTGTGCGTGACGTGCGATCCGCCGCCTTGTGTCGCGGCGCGTTTGTGCAGCTTCACTTCGCCGTGGCAATGCTTGCAGCGGAACTCGGTGTCTCCGTCGATGAGTGCTTCGGCGACGGTTTTTACTTTCCAGAAGGGCTCATATCCGCCGGCGGCGCGAACACGCCTGCGCTTCACTTCGCACTCGTAAATCTTCTCTTCAACTACAGTTGTTTTGGTTGCCATAAGGCCCTTCTTGAGACGGTTGGAGGTGGGTGCGTGAGAGTACTGTATTGATTCTACGCTTATATCGCTCTCAGACGTTCAGTGGCCGGTCCCGCCGACGGTCATTTTGTCCAGCTTCACCGTCGGCATGCCCACGCCAACAGGGACACTCTGGCCGTTCTTACCGCAGGTGCCGATGCCTTCATCCAGCGCGAGATCGTTGCCTACCATCGACACGTATTTGAGCGCCTCGGGCCCGTTGCCGATCAGCGTGGCGCCCTTGACTGGCGCGGTGACGACGCCGTCTTCGATCAGGTACGCTTCGCTCGCGGTAAAGACGAATTTGCCATTGGTGATGTCGACCGAACCGCCCCCGAAGTTCACAGCGTACAGACCGCGCTTGACGCTTTTGAGGATGTCC
>Ga0207652_10003268_pt1 | contig 13431 bp, 10 predicted proteins | sample KBSC63BmetaG_FD_184334 | JGI IMG/M metagenome (GOLD analysis project Ga0207652, IMG submission 184334) | Corn rhizosphere microbial communities from Kellogg Biological Station, Michigan, USA - KBS C6-3B metaG (SPAdes) (version 2) | ecosystem: Host-associated > Plants > Roots > Rhizosphere ... | reverse complement strand
TGCTGTCGCTCATTCCCGGACGAGTTCCCAAGGGGTTCGCGGGTGCCGTGGCGTCGCGCGACGTGCAGGTATCGACCCTGCTCGGGTTCGTGGCGCTCATCGTCCTCGTGATCGCCTGCGCGAACGCGACCAATCTGCTCCTCGTGCGCGCCTTCACTCGACAGCGAGAGATCGCGATCAGGCTGGCGCTGGGAGCGAGTCGCGCGCGTCTGACGAGCCAACTGCTCATCGAGGGCCTCCTGCTCGCGATCCTCGGTGGGACTGGAGCCGTGCTCCTCACGCACTGGGCCTCGCACAGCGTGCGAACGTTGCTGCTCGGCGCTGGCGCGTGGACCACGGAGGTAGTCGACGGGAGGCTCCTCGCATTCACCGCCATCATCACGCTGGTTACCGGTCTGGTGACGTCCGTCGTGCCCATCATGCAGGCGAGTCGCGCCGACCTGACGGGCGCTCTGAAGCAGGGAGCACGGGAAGGCGGCGGACACCGCTCCCCGGTGCGGACCGCGCTGCTGGTCGTGCAGTCGGCGCTGGCGATCGTGTTGCTCGCAGGAGCGGGACTCTTCATTCGCAGCGTCCGGAACGTGGATGCGTTGCCGTTCGGGATCGATCTGGACCACGTGCTCGTGGCCGACATCGCGCACAAGAGCGCTGGACTCAGCAACGCCGATGCGCACCAGCTCTATCAGGAGTTCGCCGAACGCGTGCGCCACGTGCCGGGGGTGAGGTCCGCGGCGATCGCCGTCGGCTTGCCGTTCTCGATGAACTGGAACGTAGATATCGATGTGCCGGGGCTCGCGGTGCCCAAGCTCGCGCATTCGCCGTCGCAGTACGTGGTGACCGAGCAATACTTCGCCACCATGGGGATCCCGCTCGTGCTGGGCCGCGTGTTCACGGATGCGGACCGGCCCGGTACGGCGCCGGTCGCCATCATCAACCAGACCCTGGCGCGCCTGTATTTTCCGAATCGAAACCCGATCGGCGAATGCATGAAGATCACGCGCCGCGCTTCGGCCGCGCCCGATACGACGCCGTGCATGACGATCGTCGGCGTGGTGGGAACCACCGTCCGTCAAGATCTCGACGAGGGACCCGTGCCGCAGTTCTACCGGCCGCTCGAGCAGCTGCCTGACTCGGTGACCCGCAACGTGGTGTCGTTCTTCGGCTACGAGCTGGTCGTCCGAACCAGCGGCGATGCATCGCGATTCGTGGAGCCGGTTCGCCGAGTCATCCAGGCCACGGCGGCGACAGTCCCCTACGCCAAGGTTCGCGCCATGCGCGACATGCTCGGGAGCAGGACGCGAGCCTGGGATCTCGGAGCGAAAGTATTCACCGCGTTCGGCATTCTGGCGCTCGTGCTCGCGGCCGTCGGGTCATACAGCGTGCTCGCGTTCAGCATCGCGCAGCGGGTGCACGAGTTCGGCGTGCGCATGGCGCTTGGCGCGCAGGCAGGGGACGTCATTCGGCTGACGCTCTCGGTGGGTCTGGTGCCCGTGATCGGCGGCATTGGCGCCGGCGTGGTGCTCGCGCTGCTCGGGGGGAAGTACGTCTCGTCGCTGTTGTTCGACGTGGCGCCGAGCGATCCGACGGTGCTGGCAACTGTGTGTGCGGCGCTCCTCGGGACCGGCGTGCTGGCGAGTCTCGTCCCTGCGATCCGGGCAACGCGTGTCGATCCGGCGGTGGTGTTGAGGTCGGAGTGATGCCGAACACGTGGCGTCGCATGCGGGCCGCGTGGAGAACGGGACTGTGCGCCAGCCGATGCACGAGATTCGCGACGTTCACGCAAACGATGACTAAGGACGAGGCCGACCGCGCCGAAGAGGATGAGCGACGAAGAAACGGAGCGAAAACTGCATTCATCGTTGCCCCAGACCGTTCGGCGGTGCACGATTCAAGTCCATCGTGTAAAAGACCCAGATCGAGGATCAGACTGTGCCTGTAAAAGGAACCGTGAAGTGGTTCAACAATGACAAGGGCTTCGGCTTCATCACGCCCGAGGACGGCGGCAAGGATCTGTTCGTGCACCACTCCGCCATTCAAGGTGGCGGATTCAAGAGCCTGGACGAGGGAGAGAGCGTCGAGTTCGACGTGGTGCAGGGCCAGAAAGGGCCGGCCGCCGAGAACGTGACGCGGCTCGGGGGCGGAAAGCCGTCGAACGACAGAGGCGGCGACCGCGGCGGGCGCGGCGGCGGCGGGGGTGGTGGCGGGCGCCGTTATTGAAGGTGGACGGCGGCCTGGACAGCCGTCTCGACGCGCTGTGCGCGGACGGGTGGGAGATTTGGCAGCGATTCGATGACACGTTCCGACGCCGCGCCTTCCATCCGTTCGTGCCCGCCGACTACGATATCGCGCGGAATCTGCTCTCATCGCTGCGCGCTCCGGGACGCCGGTTCCTCGAATGGGGCTCGGCTACGGGTATCATCACCATCATGGCCGACATGATGGGCTTCGATGCTTATGGCATCGAGATCGATGCGGCACTGGTCGCGACGGCGCATGAAGTGGCGAGGCGCCATCGGTCGGCCGCGCGCTTCGTCGTCGGCAGCTTCCTGCCGGCTGGTTACCGGTTTCGCACTCGCGAGGGCGAGGGGCGCACGGGTACCATCGGGGACGGGGCATCGGGATATCTCGAGCTGGGGCTCGCGCTCGAGGATTTCGACGTGGTGTTCGGCTATCCCTGGGGTGGCGAGGAAGCCGTGATGTTGGACGTGATGCAGCAATACGGCCGTTCCGACGCCCTATTGTTGCTCTACGACTCCGATAACAGCGTGCGGGCTTATCGGGGCGGTCGCGTGAGCGCGGTGCTGTAGCTCTTGCAGGCCAGCTTCGCGTGTTTCGGCGCGGTCCGGAGGCATCTCTGGGACCATTCGATCGCCGCCATTCGTGGCAGCTCCTATCTCGAGCTGCCCACCCCAATTCCGTAGGCTCGACACGCACATCCGAAAAAGCTTCGGAAAACACAACCCCGGCTCCAAAACGTGGAGCCGGGGTTAGACGATCTTCCGCGCCGGGGTGCGCGGCAATCCAACCGCTAGGCGGCGTTCTTCTTCATTTGCCGGCGACGGACTGCAAGGCCAATTAATCCGGTAGCCATGAGAATGATGCTGCCCGGCTCCGGGGTAGCGGTCGTCGTGGTGATCCAGTCGCTGCCTTGATTGTTCAAGCCTTGAATGTGGGCCGCGACCAGGAACGGACCCGCGCCGCCGCCAGGGCCAGGCGCCGACAGCGTGTTGAAGCTTGCCGCGTTGAACGCCGCACCCGAGGTCGAATTGATTTGAAGGGTGATGGATTCGCCCGGAGTCAGCCTATCCGCGTTGGCATTGCTGAATGCAGCCAGGATGTCATAGAGTCCGTCTCCAGCAGCCTGGAACGCGTTGCTGCCAAAGCTGAACGTCGGGGTCACGTTGTTGATGGCCGCGCAGCTGATGCAGGACCCGACGGCACCCGTGAGTGGTGCAGCCGTGGTGTTCAGATACAGGTCGCCGAGGAAGCCGCCCGCATCGGCCAGATTGTTCGTGATCATGAGCTGCACAACACCGGCGGAGACGTCGTGGATCAAGACAGTAATGGTTCCGCCAATGTTGTCTGTTCCCCCCGAGAAGTCGGCACCGCCCAAAGTGAACGTCAGGTCGGCCCGAGCCACGGTCGGTGTCAGGACAGCTGCTGCGGCGGAAAGTGCCAATGAACCAGCAACCCGGCGGAAGAGGGAGGTCCTGGACATCGGTGACTCCGGCATGGGAGGTAAAAAAATTTACAGTTGGGAGGATAAACGGCGGCACGGCAGAAGGCGTGCCGTGCTCCAAGCGTACATAGCGCTAATTCAATGATCTCCAATTATTAATCCGTAATTGCATAAGGCACTGCGTCATTACGAGTTGTGTGCTTTCACCCACATTAGGTGCATCGTCGGCTCTACCGCTTTCAAGCGGCTGGAATTCGCGCGCTGTTGCGCCCGCGCAACAGAGATGTAGGTTCGCCGCTTCAGTTTAGGTTGCGAGGCCGATCTTTCCAAACGCGCATTCGGACGCAACATTCGGCGCTCAGTGGTCTCTGTGTCTCGCAACGATAGTCCGAAACCCGCCGGAGGGTTTTGTGAAGAAACACACGTGTACCACCATGCGAGGATTGACGGCGCGCCTCCTTTTCCCGGTCACGCTCATCGGGCTCATCGGGTGCGGATCGTACGTCGATCGGCATCTTGCGCAGGGCGACAGCCTTTTCAATGCGCAGCAATTTCGCGAGGCGATCGACGAGTATGGCAAGGCGCTCCGCTTCTCACCGGACAACCCACGGGGGATTCGCGGGATTGGGCTGGCCCACTACTACATCCACGACGCTCGAGATGCCTTCGTCTATCTGGCCAAGGCGAACGTGCTGCAGCCTGGAGTCGCGGACGTCGATCTCGCGCTCGGCGATATCTACCTCTCGAGTGGGCGGACCGACTCGGCCCTCAAATTCGCAAACGCGATCCTGAGCAAAGACCCCGGAAATATCGCGGCGCTGCGACTTCGAGGTACAGCATCCCTTGCTGCGCAAGAGCCCACGAAGGCCGCGGACGCCTATCGAACGATTCTTCAATCCGATCCACGCGATTCGTCCGCCCATTACTACCTTGGCCTCAGTCTCCTGGCGCAGAACAATCGACAGGACGCGAAGGGCGAGTTCGAAAGTGCCTTGGCGATATCCCCCAAGTGGGCGGACGCCTTGGCCAGGATCGTCGAGATTGACGTCGCGGATCACCACGTCGACGAAGCCCTAGCGGCTGCGAAGCAGCACATTGCGACGGCAGGCAAGACGGCTCCGCTGATGCGAGTGCTCGGCGATGCCTACGTCGCGAACGGAGATGTCGACGGCGCCGAAGCTGCGTACCGCGAGGCAATGCAGCTCGACCCAAAGTTCGTCGAGTCGCGGATCGGCCTGGCCAGCGTGTACTTCAATTCGAAGAAGCCGGATGATGCCCTCCGCCTCGTCGACGAAGCCATCACGATCGATTCCGCGAGTGTTCCCGCGTTCCTGCTTCGTGGCATGATCTTCCATAGCAAAGGGGATCTCAGACAGGCGCAGACTGCCTACGAGAAGGTCCTGTCGCTGAACCCGCGTCAGGCAAAGGCGGCAAACAACTTGGCTCTGTTGCTCGCCGACAAGCCCAACGGGGAGCAGAGAGCAGTCCAGCTAGCGACGATCGCGCACGATGCCGCTCCGGACGACCCGCACATCGCCGACACCTTCGGCTGGCTGTTGTATCGATATGGCATGCACAAGCAAGCGGTCGATGTCCTCCGTCAAAGCGCAGAGAAGCTGCCGACCGATCCGGCGATTCAATACCATCTAGGCATGGCACTCCAACAGGTGGGCGACGTCGACGGTGCGCGCCGTGCGTTGACGCAAGCGGTGAGCTCTCCCACGAATTTTTCGGGCAAGGAAGAGGCTCGACTCACGCTAGCCGCCCTGAAGTGAGGTCGTCCATGACCGGCGGATCATCGTGGCGTCAATTTATGGTTTGCTAATTACGCTACGCGTTCCCGGTGTTTCAACCGTCTGCCAACGGTCCCCACGCTCGAAAATCGTGGGGACCGTTGGGGTTTAGTGATGTTCAATCTCTGCCGTATCGCGCGGAATGCGAGGGACTCGGCAGCCCACGCGATGCGCCACGTGAAGAAGCCCGGCGCGAGACGCCGTGAAAACAGGGTCTCACGAATGTCCGTGGAGCAGGGGTTCCATCTGTTGCGCGAAGCAGTCCGGGCAAATCCCGTGGCTGAATAGGGTACCCGTGTGCCGCAGGAAGTACGCCTCGACGGAGTGCCAGAAGTTTTCGTCGTCACGGATCTTCCGGCAATACGAGCAGATCGGAAGAATGTCCCGAAGAGTTTTCACCTCCGAGAGGGCCGTCCGCAGTTCGCCCGTGAGACGCTCGCGCTCTGCCTCGGCCACCTTGCGTGCGGTGATGTCGCGGGCCACGGAGTAGATGGTTTGCTCGCCGGGATCTCGCGTCGCGTTCCAGCGAAACCATCGAAACGAGCCGTCCTTGCAGACGTAGCGGTTCTCGAACGACAGGGCCTGGCCGCCCCCGCGGACGTCCCGATTCTGGTTGAGCGTGCTGTCGCGATCGTCGGGGTGCACGAACTCGATGAATGGTCGCGATTTCAGTTCGGGGAGTGTGTAGCCGAGCACGCGCTCCCACGCGGGGCTCAGGCGCCGGAAGTAGCCGTCGAAGCCCAGGACGCACAGCATGTCGATCGACAGCGAGAAGAAGCGTTCGGCGATCGCGCCGGCGAACGCGCGCGAATCATCGGGATCGAGATTCCTATCAAGCAGTGGGGACTCTGACATCAGGCAAGAAAATAGGATGGCCGTGTGGCTGGAGCGGCGTGTGCGTGGCCCGTCACGCCCCCGTCCTGGGAGCGATACGAAGTGGGCTTTCATACACGGTGATGCGCCGCGAACAAATGACGAGCGTCGGGGCGACGCGTGACGGGACCACCGAGGGTTGCGAGCGGCGGCGGCCTTGATCAGCGCCGCCGCTCGGGCAGTCGGCGCGAAGGTTGAGGGCGCAGGGTCCGTCACGGGTCCACGGACTCCGTTTCTCATCCGGGCTGGCGTCGGGGCGGCGTCTTGGCGCTGTTAGACATGTCATATCGTCGCGTGGCGAGTGGCGCTGGCGTTTGGCCACGGGACTGCCCAGCCGCCCTGGCGCACGCCATCCGCCGAGTAAGGGGCGGGGCCCGTGAGCGGCGGAGCTGACTGCGCACTACGCGGCGTCCTCGTGGCACGAGTGATCTCGTGGCCGGTTCGTCCCGTCGGGTATCGCTCGCCAGACGCGCCATCGTCTCTGGTTGGACGACGTGCACATTACGTCGTCGTCGCCGACCCGAACCGGGCCGTCGGTCAGGGGCGGCGCTATTGCGTCCCCTTCGGTCGGCACCAGATTCTGGCACGGGCCAATTTCGGAACGAGGTGCCTCTCATGACTTCTTTCACCGAAGCGAAGAGGGATGCCGCGAGATACGACTCACGCGCAGCGGGGCGGGCCTCGTCTTCGGTGCGCACGGTCGCGCTCGCGAGCATGGTGGGCACCGCGATCGAGGCGTACGACTTCTTTCTCTACGGGACCGCGTCGGCGCTCGTCTTCGACAAGCTCTATTTTCCGACCGTCGATCCGCGAACGGGTACGCTGGCCGCGTTCGCGACCTATGCGGTTGGATTCGCCGCTCGGCCCGTCGGCGGGATCGTCTTCGGACACTTCGGCGACCGCATCGGACGGAAATCCATGCTGGTCTTCTCGCTGGTTCTGATGGGGCTCGCGACATTTGGTATCGGCTTGCTGCCAACCTATGCCACGATCGGTATGTGGGGCGCGGTCGGCCTCGTCGTCCTGCGCTTCGTGCAGGGTTTCGGTCTGGGCGGCGAATTGGGCGGGGCTGCGCTCATGGCAATCGAACATGCCCCACCCGGGAAGCGCGGATTCTACGGCAGCTGGCCGCACATGGGCGTCCCGATCGGGCTATTGCTGGCCAATGGCGCATTCGCGGCGAGCTCGAAGATGAGCGAGGGGAGGTTCCTCGCGTGGGGTTGGAGGGTGCCGTTTCTGCTCAGCCTCGTCCTCGTTGCCATCGGACTGTTCATCCGGCTCCGACTCGTCGAATCTCCGGCATTCCAGCGGATGCAAGCGGACAAGCGCGAGGCCGCACTCCCATTCGCAGAAACGTGGCGCACGCATTCGCGCTCGGTGTTTCTCGCGATCGGCGCGTCAATCGGTGAGAAGGCGGCGTTCTACGTCTATACAGTGTTCCTGCTGACGTATGGAACGAAGACGCTTGGCCTGTCGCGCGGCGTGTTGCTTGGCGGAGTGCTCATCGCCGCCGCATGCATGATCGTCGCGGTGCCGGTTGCGGGCGCAATTTCGGATCGCGTTGGGCGACGTCCAGTCTATGTGTTTGGAGCGGCGGTCACCATCGTGTTCGCGTATCCGCTCTACCAGCTCATCGACACGCGCTCGACGTCCCTCGTGTGGTTGGCGCTGACGATCGCCCTCGTGTTCGCCCACACCCCGATGTATGCGCCGCAGACGTCGTTCATGTCCGAGCTCTTCCCGACGCGACTCCGCTATACCGGCGTGTCACTCGGATACCAGATCGCGGGGGCCATCGGCGGTGGGTTGTCGCCGTTCATCGCCACGGCACTGATGCCGCATGGCCGGCTGGCACTCGCGTCGCAGCTCGCCGCCGGGGGAGCACTGACGATCATCGTGATGTCGTTGGTGACGGAAACAGCGAAGCGTCCACTCGCGGAGTGAGCACCAGCTCGCGCGCGAGCGCCACGAGGCCGCTTGTCTGAACCTTCCCAAGCGCGGTCCGTGGAAGCGAGTCGACCCGGAGGAACGCGCGGGGAATCTTGAATGATGCGAGTTGTGTGCGGCACCAGGTTTCGAGCACTTTCATGTCAATCTGGTCGTCGCACACGATGAAGGCGATCGGTACCTCTCCGCGAATGGGGTCGGGGATTCCGACAACGGCCGCGTCCCGGACCTGTTGCCTCGCGAGGAGGACGTTCTCGACTTCTCGCGGATACACGTTGAACCCACCGCTGATGATCAGATCACCGCGCCGGCCATGGAGCGTGTAGTAGCCGTCAGCCGAGCGTGAGCCGACGTCTCCCGTTCGGAACCAGCCATCACGGAACGCGTCGGCTGTCGCACGCGCGTCGCGCCAGTATCCCGAGAAAAGGGACGGCGACCGCACCTCGAGCTCACCAACTTCAGCATCGCCCAACACCCGCCCTTGTTCGTCGGTTACGCGGACCGAGACGCCAGGCAGCGGGACGCCGACCGACCCGGCACGACGATCGTCCGCGTACAGATTGCTCGCGATGATCAGCGTTTCCGTCATTCCATACCGTTCGAGAATCGCCTGCCCGTATCGCGCCCGAAACGCCTCGTGGAGATGACTGGGAAGCGGTGCCGATCCGCTGACGAAGAGTCGGACATATGTAGCAATCTCGCCGGCGAGAGCGGGGTTCACGACCTCGGGATCGAGCAAACGCACGTAGATGGTCGGCACCCCAAGAACGAGCGTCGGCCGAAACTCCGCCATTATTCCAGGCGTGGTGCGTTGATCGAACCGGGTGAGCAGGCGCAGGCGGCAGCCGGCGATCAGCCACGAGTGAAGACCGTTGCCGAGACCATGCAAATGGAACAGCGGTAGCATGGCGAGATATCTGTCTGCAGCCGTGATCTTCCAGATCGCGACGAGGGTCATCGCGTTCACCGCTAGTGCGTCGTGCGAGAGCACGGCCCCCTTCGGTACGCCGGTGGTCCCCGATGTGTAGACGATCAAGGCGGGTGCACTGCCGTCCAGCATGATGTTTGAGCGCAATGACGGTTGTCGCATCGCAGCCTCGCTGAGCTTCTCGAGGCCCCACACGGGCACGCCGTCCGGATAGGCAACCTCGTTCGCCGAAGCGACGATCGCTGCGGGCTCGGCGCTGGCGATGATGTGTGCGAGTTCTCGTTCTCGATACAACACATTCATCGGGACGAGAATCACGCCAAGCCGTACGCAGGCCAGGTAGAGATCGATGAACTCGACGCCATTAGCAATGTGAAGGCAGAGACGATCGCCCTGACGGAGTCCGCGTGCTGTGAGCTCGCGGGCCATCCGGCTTGCGCGGGCGTCGATCTCGCCGAACGTCAGGCTTCTCAGTCGTCCATCGCTATCGTCGTACTCGAGCCCAATGTCTTCGGCTCGGCCGCGGAGAGATACGTCGAAGAGCTGTGTGAGATGCATATGCAGTCGAACCGTCTCCAGTTCGCGGTAGGCGGACCAGGTCAAAGCGGTTGCCGGACTGCTGGCGATTCTATCGCGCTTCGCGTCCGGCCGGCAACCGCGACTTCAACATGTTCCTGTGGATGCCGCCGACGGGTGACCGGGCGGGCGATTCTGTTCGCCGAGTCGCCGATCTTCACGACGCTCTTCGGCGGCGACGAGAGTCTCGATCGGTTCTGGAAGAACATCGCGATCCGGTGAGCGCCGGCCTCTGGAACGCGGCTCGCGTCGGGGTCCGGACTGGTTGAACCCGAACGCCCCGGCGAATTGGCTCGCCGATGTCGCGAAATGGCGAGCAGATCTCGGCGTGGGCCACGAGCACCTCGACTACGAGATGGGTTTCTGGAATGTCGAGGGTGCGTCGGCGTATGCCGTCGTGTCAGGGACGCTGACTGTGACGATCAAGGGGAAGTCCGTCGTTCGGACAGGTACCCTTGCGTACACGTTCGCGAAGCGCGACGGCGCGTGGAAGATCGAAGCACAGGCTTGGGCCGTACATCCTAGCGCCTCCAACCGGCCTTCAGAAAGCGCTAATCATCATCGCGCGGGCCCCGACGTGAGGTCACGCGGTGGACTCCTTGTGGCGCGCCAAGAGGAACACCGGAATCGACCCGAGCTGCACCACCATCGAGAACGCAATGACGGCCACCACTGAAACGTCGTACAGCAATCCGACGGCGACGCTTCCAATCAGCCAGCCCACGCCGTAGCCCGTGTAGAAGATGCCGAACGCGAAGTTGCGGCGTCCTTCAGGCAGGCGGTCGGCGACGACGGCCTTGAACAGCGTGTCCTGCACGGCGTACCCGATTCCCCACAGCAGCATCCCGGCGAGTGCGACACCGAAGCCGCCAAGGAACACCAACGGCGAGAAGAGCGCACTCACGAACACGGCGCCGACGACGGTGCCGATTGCATTGCGATCGTACAGCCGTCCAAGCACCAGGTTCGCCAGCACGCCAAACCCCGTCGAGATGCCCAGCAACACCGGAATCCAGTGGGCGCCCGCCGTGCGATGACTCGCCAGGTGAAACGCGATGAACTCGAAGCTCATCAACCCGGCGCCGAAGCAGGCCGCACCCACCATGTAGATCCAGAACGCCGGTGTGAAGCGCTCGGCCTTCGCCGTTGGCGCGCCCTGTTCGAGCTTCGATGGTACGGGGAAAATCATGCGCGCCACGATGAGCGCGATGAACGCCAGCACCGCTGAGATGAGCAATAACGAATAGCTGGTGCGGTAGCTCGCGTGGCGGTACATCGCGAACGCGATGAGCAACGGACCGATCGTCGCGCCAGTTTCATCGAGTGCCGTGTTGAGCGCGTACACCCACCCTGTGCCGAGTGTGCCGGTCGAGTACGAGAGCATGGCTTCGACCGTGGGCTTTCGGATTGCGCGGCCCGTGCGCTCCGCGAAAATCAGCAGTCCCGCAACCTGCCAACTGCCGGCGAGCGCCATCGCCGGTACGGCGAAGAGATTGATGGCAAATCCGACGATCGTGACGGGCCAATACTTCCCGGTCCTGTCGGCAGTCCATCCCGCGACGGACCGAAGCGCGTAACCGAGAAATTCGCCGGCGCCGGCGATGATGCTGATCGCCGCCGCGCTCGCACCGAGTGAGCCGAGGAATTGGCCATTGATCGCAGCGCCGCCTTCGTACGTCGTGTCGCCGAACAGATTCACGATGCCCATCGTGAACACGAAGGCGAATGCCGCCGACGCGCCAGCGCGGCGCACGTCCGCGCCCGCAATCTTGCGATTCACCGAGTGCGCTCGCCGAGCGCCGCTGCCAAGGCGTATTGCGCCTTGTTGAACTGTGCGATCGCGTTCACGTAATCCGACCGCGCTTGAGTGAGTGCTTGCTGCGCTTGAATGTCCTCCAGCACAGCGCCGACGCCGAACTGCCGGCGCGCCTCGGTGAGTCGCAACGTTTCCTGCGCGCTCGCCAGCGTGCGCTCGGCGAGCCCGATCTCACCGCCATACGCGCGAACTCGGGCCACTGCCTGTAGCACCTCAGCGGAGATGCCCTCCTTGAGCTTCTGCTGGTTGAGCTTCGCGGTCGAGAGCTGCGCGCTCGCGGCGTTGATTCGACCCTGATCGAACAGCCCGCCCGGCCCCAATCGCCAGCCGATGCTGACAGTGTAATCCCCCATGCCTGCGACACGCGAGCGTCCGCTGTCCGGGCCACCACCGAGCGCACCGGCGAAGCCTTGAACGCCGACTGCCGGGATCAGCGCCCCGTAGACGGCGCCACGACGCGACGCCGCGGAAGCGTCGATCACCGCCGCTGCCCGGCGAAGCTCGGGTCGTGCGCGAATCGCTCGCGCAACCAGCGAATCCGCCGACGCCGAGGTGTCCACAACGGTGACCGGAACGAGATCGGAATCACGTGGCGCAAGATCGACGTTCGGATCGAGGTGCAGCACGCGAACCAGATCGACGGCTGCCAAGCGTTGTTGAGCGACGGCATCGCGCAGCAGCATCTGGTAGTGTTCCGTCTGGGACTGCACCCGAAGCTCATCGCCACGGAAGGCGATCCCGGCAGCGACCGCGTTGTGTTACTGATTCTGATAGTTCTGCGAGATCGCGATGGCGCTCTGCAGGACGTCGACGAGTGCCTTCGATTTCAAGAGCTCGAAATATCCTTGCGAAGCGAGCAGCACGGCGTTTTGCTGCTGCGCTTCCAGCCCTTCCTGGGATGCGGCGACGAGACGTCGCGCCGCGAGTGAATTGAAATACGCATCGCCGATCGCGACTTGAGCGATCACCGATCCGCCGGGCGGATAGCTCTGATACGCCGCGTTGCCGATGATGCCGGACGGAGATGCCTGTGCAACGCCATCGCGCCGATGATAGCCGACGCCTGGCGACACCCACGGAAGAAACTGTTCGACGGCGCTCGTTCGCTGCGCTTCGGCCTGCCGCACGGACTCGCGGGCGATCTGGACGTCGAGATTCTGCGCGTTTGCCAGGCGCTGCGCGGTCGGCAAGTCGATTGGATAGCTCTGCGGACTCGTTTGCGCTCCAGCGCGAACTGCGAGCGCGACACACAGCGCGACGATCGCTGACGGACTCCAGTGCGAAACCATCGTGCGTGGATTCATGACTTGGTCGGCCGGACGGATTGGCCGTCGATGAGCGGCTGCTTTCCGAGGCGTGCGAGCGCGACACTCTCGGGAATCCCGCTCGCGATCTCGACGTTCGCGCCATCTCGGAATCCGATCTTCACCGGCGTCTTGTGCACCAGGCCATTGGCGACGACGTAGACGAACGTGCCGGCCTTCTCGAACGTGCCGGCCTTCTCGAACGAGACCGCATCGCTCGGAACGAGCAGTGCAGTCGTCTTTCTCTGCATCTCGAACTCGACGTTCGCGTACATCCCGGGTCGCAGGGAGCCCGATGCGTTGTCGAGATCGATCTCGGTGAGCATCGTCTTGGTGCTTTCGTCCAGCGCGTGCGAGAATCGTGACACGGTACCGCGGAACGTGCGCCCCGGGAACTCATCCAGCGTGAGCGTCACGGGCAGACCAACACGAATGAGCGGCACCTCAGCTTCAGGCACGGACACCTGTACACGGAGCCGGCTCACGTCCATCAGCATCACCAGCGCTGCACCCTG
>Ga0207652_10003266_pt1 | contig 13432 bp, 11 predicted proteins | sample KBSC63BmetaG_FD_184334 | JGI IMG/M metagenome (GOLD analysis project Ga0207652, IMG submission 184334) | Corn rhizosphere microbial communities from Kellogg Biological Station, Michigan, USA - KBS C6-3B metaG (SPAdes) (version 2) | ecosystem: Host-associated > Plants > Roots > Rhizosphere ... | reverse complement strand
AAATCGGCGTGCGACCTCCGGAATCTGCGAGTGGAAGGCGGTATCAAAGCATGCGACCTGAGCCAGGTCAGGATAGTGTTGCGCAATCGCTTCAATCAGAGCGATCTCGCGGGGCACATGTATCGGCGCGAAAACCGCTGCTTTCCTCAGCCGGCTGATCACAGCCGTGTCAATCAGGTGCGGCGCAGAAAACCACGGACCGCCGTGCACAATGCGATGCCCCGCGCCAGATAACCTGGTGATTCCCTGCTCTTGCAGTGCCGCAAACATTACCGGAATGGCGTCAGCGGGGCCGGCAAAGCTTTCGCGCCGATCAATTAACTGCTTACCTTCTGCGCGCACCCAAAACTTCCCATCGGGTGTTCCGATTGCTTCGGCAGCCCCGATAAGAACGGCGTTCTCGCCGCTTTCGGTCAGCCGATATGCGGCAAATTTCAGTGACGAGGATCCACCGTTCAGCGTGAGGATGATTGCGTCCATCAGAGCCGCAACTCCGATGGCTCGATCTCAGGCAAGCAGGTTTCCTTGCCAGCGAGGCTACGCATCCCACCGCCAGTTCGTGATCTCGGGCATGTCCTCGCCGTGAATTCGGATGTACTCTCTGTGTTCGGCAAGCTTGCTGGTGAAGGTAGCAATCAACTGGTCTGACACGACCTTTAATCTCGGAACGCGCCGGATCGCGTCCATCGCGAGTTGAAACCTGTCCATGTTATTCAGGACGACCATGTCGAACGGCGTTGTTGTCGTGCCTTCCTCTTTATAGCCGCGAACGTGCATGTTGTCGTGATTCTTTCTTCGGTAGCACAGGCGATGGATCAACCAGGGATAACCGTGATAGGCAAAGATGACGGGCTTGTTCGTGGTAAACAAAGCGTCGAAATCGTCGTCATCCAGCCCGTGCGGGTGCTCAGAAGAAGGCTGTAATGTCATCAGGTCCACCACGTTGATCACACGCACCTTCAGGTCCGGCAGATGCTTGCGCAGAAGAGAAGTCGCGGCCAGTATCTCCAGCGTAGGCACATCGCCGGCGCAGGCCATTACCACGTCGGGCTCTCCGCCGTGGTCATTGCTGGCCCATTGCCAAATTCCTATCCCGGCAGCGCAATGCTTCACCGCCGAATCCATGTCCAGCCATTGCAGCTCGGGCTGTTTGCCGGCATCAATCAAATTCACGTAGTTGCGGCTGCGCAGGCAATGGTCTGTGACCGAAAGCAGGCAGTTGGCATCCGGCGGAAGATACGCGCGCGCCACTTCTGGTTTTTTGTTCAACATCTGATCAAGAAAGCCTGGGTCCTGGTGGCTGAATCCATTGTGGTCCTGTCGCCAGACATGCGAAGTAAGCAGATAGTTGAGTGACGCGATGGGTTTTCGCCACGGAATTCTGCGGCTCGATTCCAGCCACTTGGCATGCTGGTTGAACATGGAGGTGACAATGTGAATGAAAGCTTCATACGAAGAAAACAAGCCGTGGCGTCCGGTCAAAAGATATCCTTCCAGCCAGCCTTCGCACATGTGTTCGCTCAGCACCTCCATCACGCGGCCATCGTGCGTGACATGCACGTCAGTAGGAAGGATCTCGGCTTCCAGGATACGGTCAGTAGCTTCAAACACTGCGCCCAGGCGGTTTGATTCTGTTTCATCCGGACCCATAATGCGGAAGTTGCGGGTCTCTGCGTTCAGCTTCATCACATCGCGAAGAAAACGCCCAAGGATCCGCGTCGATTCCTGCATGACCGTGCCGGGCCTCTCCACTTCCACGGCGTACTGGCGGAAGTCCGGGAGCTTCAGCTCCTTGAGCAGCAAGCCGCCATTAGCGTGGGGATTCATCCCCATGCGCCGATTGCCCTTGGGCGGCAACTCTGCCAACTCCGGAATGAGCTTGCCTGAGCTGTCGAACAGTTCCTCCGGTTTATAGCTGCGCATCCAGTCTTCAAGGATTTTCAGGTGTTCAGGCTTGGTCGCCAGATCGGCCACGGGCACCTGATGCGAGCGAAAGGACCCTTCCACCGGAAGGCCGTCCACCATCTTCGGGCCGGTCCATCCCTTTGGGCTGCGCAAAATGATCATGGGCCATTGTGGCCGCTCGTCAATGTTCTCCTGCCGCGCTCTGCGTTGGATCTCCCGAATCTCCGTGATGACCTGCTCCATGGTCGCGGCCATAATCTGGTGCATCAGTTGCGGATCGCTGCCTTCAACAAAGTAGGGGTTGTATCCGTATCCGACAAACAGGTCTGTCAATTCCTCTTTAGAAATGCGAGCCAGCACAGTTGGGCCGGCAATCTTATAGCCATTGAGGTGCAGCACAGGCAGCACAGCTCCGTCACGCCGCGGGTTGAGGAACTTATTGGAATGCCAGCTTGTGGCGCATGGCCCCGTTTCAGCTTCGCCGTCGCCTACGACACAACACGCGATCAGATCAGGATTGTCGAACACTGCTCCAAAAGCGTGCAGCAGCGAGTAGCCCAACTCTCCGCCTTCGTGAATCGAACCCGGAGTATCAGGCGATGCGTGGCTGGGAATGCCGCCCGGCCAGGAGAACTGCGTGAACAGATGCTTCAGCCCTGCCACGTCCTGCGTCACCTTGGGATAGAGCTCCGTATAGGAACCTTCAAGATAGGTATTCGCTACAATGCCCGGCCCGCCATGGCCAGGACCGGCAATGTAGATGGCATCCAGCTCATTTTTCTTGATCACCCTGTTCATGTGCGCCCAGATGAAATTCAGTCCCGGCGTTGTGCCCCAATGTCCGAGAAGGCGCGGCTTTACATGCTCCAATTTGAGAGGCTCGCGAAGAAGCGGATTATCGTGAAGGTAAATCTGTCCGACGGACAAATAGTTGGCAGCGCTCCAGTAACGCTGGATTCTGCTCAGATCTTCCTGACTCAGCGGACCTGCCGGGCGGCGGTCAGCCACGGTTTCAGCCTGGGCGACGGTGTTAGGCATGCTCGCGGCTCCTGTCACTCTAATGATTTTACGCCTTCGCATGCGTGGCGAGTCTTACACCGGGTCTGATTTCCGGAGAGGCTCCAGCTCAAAGACGTGTTCCCGTTTGCAGGAGTTGCACGCCACAATTTTTCATTTCGAGTGTGAAACCAGCATGGGTCTCATCGAAGCAGCGGGAGATCAGGCGGAACGCCCAAATTTTGTGGCGTTATGTCTGCCAGTCGCATTAAAGGAGCAACGTTGAAGTGTGTCCCTGCTTCCATGCGCACGATATGCCCGGATATTGCCAGATCGTACTCCAGCCAAATACCTTGTTTGTGACAGGCAAAGACAACTTTCAATGGAGATACGAGTTCCAGATTCTGCTCCGCCACTTCCAGGCAGTGGTTCAAGTCCCGCACGAATCCGGTGTTGACGTGGCCATGCTGAAAATCGCGGCTGATGAGCTGGCGGACTCTGTCGTTCATAGCAAGCAAATCCAGATTACCTTTGCATTGCTGGGGAGATGCCTTGAAGTAGAACGAAACAGCATGGCCGCCTTCATCATAAAAATGGTTGATCATTTCCAGTTGCTCGGGGCTGATAGCATTTGGGAAACCAGCCGGCTGGCGAGCATGTTTATTTGACGCAACAGTCATAACTACCCTTCGAGCAACTTTAGGAGCATTGCGAAACTGTGGCCGTGACGGGCATCACAGAAGAACTAAACCCTCTCACAGAAAGCTCCCGCGGAACTCATTAATCGTGTTGGACCTGCCAGTGAGGTGTATAACGTAACTCTATCTGACCGGTGAGGTCATGCTGTGCGGTTGGACGCAGAATGGGAATCAGCCAGCGTTCATCTTGAACAAAAGTGGAAATCATCACGCCTGGACGCGCTTCCCAGGAGAAGGTTGCGCGGGCGTCGGTCTGCGTACCGCCTCCGGGAAGAAAAAGGTTGCTCGCCTTCAGCTGCCGGAAGTTCAGAACCAGTTTGCTGGTGGCGGAAAAATGATAGGTGCTCCATCCCTGGTACGCTTTCGCATCGCGACCGATAGAGCTGCCGAACAGGTTGCCTTTGTTCGTATTCGCGTCATGGTACTGGTTGTTGAAATACAGAAACGTGGGGCCGAGGTCCTGCGAGATCAGCATCTGCGTTGAAGCAGCTTCCGCCCGAAAATCAAGGTTGGCGAGCCCGGGGAAATGTGAAATGTAAACGCCCGGATTCACAGCGGACCGGCGCGGGTTGGCCAGCGGCGACGGATCGTCGTCACTATACATGTCACTGTAGAGCGTGAGCCATTTGCGCAGGCCGGGAACACGATAGGAAAAATCAAACCCTGACATTCTGTCGCCGGGATCGTTGCGGTCCCCGAAACTTGAAGGCGTGAACACGGAGACATCATTGAAAGATCCAAAATTACGGGCCAGAGCGTGCGCGGTGAACGGGTGCCCCACGCCGGCCCACAAAGACGCTCGAGTGAAACCAACCTCCAGGTTTTCTGTGAGATGAAAACTGATCTTCTGCAAGTTGTAGAACGGGACCTGAGGAAACTGATGACCGGAGAGCTTGCCGAAAAGAATCTCGCCGCGAATTTGTCCCAGCCAGTGCAGAAACCCGGGCAGTACCAGCGGCGTGGTTCGCGAAAGGCTCAAAGAGTACATGGGATCGGCATTGTCACTCAGCATGAGCGGCCCGGTTTCTGACGGTCCCAGCCATTGGCTTTGCTTGCCAAAGGTCATTGCGTACTGTCCCAGCTTCACGCCGGCATATAAGTCAATAAGATAAAAGCGGTCGATCGTCGCTATGGGCGCAGGTTGCAGAACAGGATTTTCATCTGCCGTGGCGATCGCCTGGCGCTGGGCATCGCTGAGCGGACCACGGCCGGGCGCATGCTGGTACTCGCCTTGTGCATAGAAGAAGAACCGTCCGGCCACTGCGCTGGCGCTCGCGCCGGTGATCAAGTTTGCGCCTTCGTCGTAGGGACGGCCGAAGTCATTCCACAGCGTTTGTCCAAAATGGTAGCTATCGCGCAGCGGCGTGCCGGAAATCTGCGTATAGCGTGAATACACCGAATCCACTTGCGCGATGTAATAGTGCTGGTCGTCATTGCTGAATTCCTGCTTCAGCCGTTCAATGCTTCTCTTGACGCTGGAATCCGGCGGCAGGTCCTGGGCATAATATTCGGCTTCTTCCACTTGGCGACGACACTCCGTCCGCGTCCATGGCATCAGGCCGGTGAACTGGGTACGGATGTAGCCCAGCGCGGCCAGTCGTTTTAATTCAGGATAGACCCAGCTGTCGAGCGGCTCGAAACGGGAGCCTAAACTGTCAGGATTCAATGCCTCGCCCGGAAGGCGCGAGAAGGTTCCGTAGCTCGCATCGTCAAGATCGGTATCGTGATGGCGATTGTAGATTTCGCGGCCAATGAGCCAGCCCAGCGCGCTGCCCACAACCACGTCCGCGGGAAAATGCTGGCGCGCCGTAACACGGCTGATGCTGACCGTAGTCGCCGCGCCGTATACCAATGCCTGCGAAAGCCATCCGGGATATTCATGCGCGATCAGTGACGCGGCCGTCCAGCTCAGCGTGGCATGAACGGAAGGAAAGGAACCATTCAGCCCGAAAGTCTGAAAGAATCTTCCCTGACCGTCGGTGGCAGTAGGGCGCTCGCGGCCGAAGACCACCTTCATCGCCTCATTCACGCCCAGGCTATCAATCATGGCTTCCGCGGAGAGCAGTCCGGTTTCGCGCGCCCTCGGCGCCGCGTGCAGACTGCCCCACACGTACATTGAGGCCGGCAGCGCCGCCATCCCGATCAAACCGCCGTTGGAAATGTCTTTACTCAGGCTGATGGCATCAGCGTTTGAGCGCTCACGCTCCATGCTGTGCTGATCGCTTCCAATCAACACGCCCGATGTCGCGGCTAGAGGCGCAACCCAGAAAAGATCTGTCCCACGAAGACGAAGCGGACTGGTCCATATGGCTTTCTGGTCCCCCGGCAGGTTCAAAAAGACACGTGGGATCGATATCGGCTGCGGCTCCGCGTTATCCTGCTTTTTCGTCGATGGCGTGGGGGACGGCACAGGCTGAGCGCTCCCGGCGGAACAGCCGATGCCTAAACACTGCGGCTGCTGCTGTGAACCACCGCTCGACTGCCAGCCGGATGCGTTGTGCGCGAGAAACACACAAAGAAAACTGGCGATGCCAATCGCCCTGAATGACAGATGCGTACCCATGAACTGAACAATTTGAAGCTGAATACACACTATAACAAAGTGCAGGCTCTGGGCTCGCGTTGATCTCTATGCCCGCGTGGATTGAACAAGAGCGTGCTGCAAAAGCTTGAGCGCGATGCCCCACCGTTGGCGCGCCTCCTCGCCACTGTCTCCGAATCCGGAGGTATAAGCGGTAATGCAAAACCCGGTGTAGTCGTCACCTTCGCACGCGTTCGCATCAGGAGATGAATGGTAATAACAGCGCCGTAGAACAAACTCAATCATCGCCGGGATGTCCGGTGCGCGTTTGAGCAATTCTGTCAGTTTGCGAATGAGCTCCTGATGCCCTTCAAGAGAACACCTTGCCTCGACCTCAGCGAAAATCAGGTCAACGTAGCTGGCAAACTTCTGCTGCGCGGCAAAAACTTCTTCTTCTGCAGATAGTTCGTTTGTCGTCCAGAGGTCTGATTTGGCGCTCTGCAGCGGAAAAACCAGGCTGTTCACCCGCAGCAAAAACTCGCGCATCTCCGGCCAGCTCTTCACTTCTTGCACTTCATCAATCAGCGTTGGATGGTTCCTCAGATCGTAATAGCGAAGTTCGTTATCTTCCGAGGACCAGGGCACCTCAAGCGCGGGATCATCGCGCTCGAGTTCCACCGAGCTGTCAACGTGCATCTAGATGAGCCCGTTCCGCCGGAAAAAGTTAATGATCTGCAGTTCGGCCCAGCGCCCGTCATGCCCATTCGGCGCTGACAAGAAGGCGCAGTGTCCCCCATGAGCTGTTTCGATGAACGTAATGTTTGGATTGGACAGCATTTTTGTCCGCGTTTCAGGCAGCAATCGAATAAACGGATCATCCTGCGCATGAATGATCAAAGTGGGGAGGGCTATGCGATCCACCACCCGCGCCGCCGACGCACGCGTGTAGTAGTCCTGGGCTCCGGCGAAGCCGCAGTACGGCGCCGTGATCACGTCGTCAAATTCACGGATGGTTCTGGGAAAACGGGCAACTTTCCTGTACCTGTCCGGAAAGAGCACGGACTTACGCTTGTACCGCCGCATCAGGCTGAGGAGAAACTTCCATTCATAAATAAGATTGGCCCGCTGGTGCATGGCATCAGCGGACGGACCGAGATCTGCCGCAGGCGATACAGCGGCCACAGCCTTGACCTCTGCAGGAGCATCAGTGCCCCAGTCGCCGGCCATTTTCAGAACCAGGTTGCCCCCCATGGAATATCCAACAGCGGCAATCTGCTTCAACCGCTTCTGTTCGATTAAGACTCGCATCACGGCCGCAACGTCGCCGGAGAGGCCGGAATGGTAGAGCGTGGGCGTGAGCCGTTCGGTGTTGCCGCAATTGCGCATGTTCATGCGGACCACGTTCATGCCCGCAGCCCAAGCCTTGCTGCCTGTCCCGATCACGTACTGAGACAAGCTCGAGCCTTCAAGGCCATGCACAATGATGGCTGTCGCGTGGCTTTCCGGATCTCTGTGCCAATGACAGTGACACAACACCTGCACGCCCTCTTCCACCTGAAAGAGCTGCTCTTCAGGAGCGGGTAGCACATTTTTGCGCGGCAGAAAGTTTCCCGCGAGCGTCTGAGCGTGCCGGTTGCTCAGAAATCGCCGTGGCACAAACGGCTCAAAGGGAAGCTCTTCAGGATTTCCGGGCATGGCGATCGAAAACAGTCATCTGGATATAATGGATACAGTTTATTTTAAACGAGCTGACTTCCATGCCGATCTTCGAATACATCTGCCAGGAATGTGAACACAAGTTTGAGGCCATCGTGCTCGGGCAGCAGAAAGCCCGCTGCCCCAAATGCGAGAGCAAACGCCTCGCGCAGCAGATCTCCAAGTTCGCCGTCGCGAGTGATTCATCTTCATCCGCTGATTCCGCTCCCTCTGCCTGCGGAGCATGCGGCGATCCGCGAGGTCCCGGCGCCTGCTCCATGAACTGACAATCGTGTAAAATGAAGCTCTACCTGTCACGGTGGGTATAGTTCAGTGGCAGAACGCCAGACTGTGGCTCTGGATGTCGTGGGTTCGACCCCCACTACCCACCCCATCACTTGAGTTCTTCTCTGATGTGGGCCCTGATTACGTTAGTACCCGCCTATTCCACTTCCAGAACAAAACGAGAAATTGTGCAGAAAGACCCGCGCTCAGTGCAATCATCAGCAAGTGAATCCGGGGGAAAAGATGTCGTCTCAGGAACTGGTTCATTCCATCAAAAACCAGCTCACAGTTGTTCTGGGCAGAGCGGATCTTCTAAGCCGCGCGCCGGTTGATGCAGATACGCAACGCGCCTGCCTTGAGATTCGGGCAGCCGCGAAAAAGCTGGATTGGCTGCTGCGGCAATATATGGATGGTTCTTTCTCCAATCGGGCAAGCTGATCCACATTCCGCCGGCAAACCTCCCTACCACCGCACGGAGCACTGAGGCGGCGCACATGTTGCGCCGCTCAAGTGCGCCGGTCCCTTCTTTCCGGGGCCGTCTCCGTTGCGCGCGCGCCTGTGTGTTACACTATTCTTTTCAACCAGATACCTCTAAACAAGCATGCTCTTTTCCAAGGAATACGTCGGGTACCTTTCCCGGCAAGTGACCCAAAAACTGATCGCGGGCGACTTCATTGAAGCTGATAATCCAGCTTCGGTGACGGAAGCCTTAAATACCGCCATGCTGGAGGAACTCCAGTTGGAGGACCGCATCAATGATGAGGTCCGCCTCATTCTGGAGCAGTACGATGACGAGATGCGTCGCGCCGGAGCCAGTTACCAGGAAATGTTCAAGAAAGTGAAGAATGAGCTGGTGCGCAAATACAAGGCGGTGCTGTGAGACTCTCCCGCGACAAAGTCAACAAGCTGGCCCACACCGTGGCTGATGCGCTGGCTTCCCTCGAGCAGGTGGCTTTCATTGAAGACCGCAACACCATCCGCATGGAAGCTCGCCGAATTCTGGAAGACCTGCTGAAGGAAGAAGAAAAGATCGACCAGGCAGCCCGGCAGAAAATTGAAACCCAGAGGCGCACCATCACCGAAGGTACGCAAGAGTGGGACATTCTGTACCGCAAATATTACAACGAGGAAGTCAAGAAGCTGGGTATCTGACCGCCAAGAAACTCAGTAACCCGCGAGCCGCCGTTCCTGCTCGCTCATCTGTCCCCAAAGCAGGTCCATGTTTTTCTGGATCCACTGGTTGGCGGGCTCCAGTTCGTGAGCTGAGTTGAACCAGCGATAAGCCATTACGCGGTCCTGATGCACACACCGGCCGCTGGCATAGAGAGCTCCCATCTGGACGGCCGCCGCAGGCTCATTTTTCTGCGCGGCAGCACGAAGATAGAGCAGCCCCTGCTCGCAGTTTTGCTCCACCCCTTGTCCGTGCAGGAACTGCTGCGCGCGAACCAGCAATGGGCTCGGCTTTTGCTCTGCCGGAACCGGAGCGTCAAAATTCTTGCCCGCTGAAGCAGAATCCGCCTTCTTGTTATCTCCCCGATCCGGAGGATCTGTTGATTTTCCATCGGTATCGGGCGGATCCAGCTGCGGAAGCAGTGTTTTCTCGCTTGCGGGCGAGACCTGGGCTACCGGTGGAGTATTCTGCGTCGGCCCTGCAGGATCGGGATCTGCCGTTCCCGGAGTCGTATTTTGCTGGTTCGGCTGAGCCGGGGCTGCCGCGGGTGCCTGCGCCTGGTTCGGCAACGCCGCCGGTGCCGGTGGAGTTTGGCCCTGGGCAGGAGTGGGCGAGGGTTGAGCAGGCGGTGCAGCTTTAGGATTCGCGTGGAGACTGGACCGATACTGCACGAAAATAAGTCCTGCAATGGCCGCGAGAATCACCAGGAGCACGAGCTTTCTCAGCCCGCTTCCTGACGAGCCTTCATCCTCCATCAGATACGAGGCGTCGTCGTCCGGCTCGTCACTCAAGCCAAGAAACGATGGCCCCACGATGCCGGAATTTTCACCGTGATCGCGACGGAATGCTTCCCCGCCGATGCGCGGCGAGGAAGCCGAAGCTTCTGCACGCTGGGAAGAGTCAGATACGCGCTCGCGAAGAGTCGTTCCCTGGATAGCCGGCATTCTCAAATCCGGGGGAGCATCTACCAGCACACTGCCGGAGGATGCATTCTCCGCTCGCACCGAGGCGCCAGTTCCACGCCTTTCAGCAACCCGCCGGTCAATTCTGGCTCCGCACATCCCGCAGAACTTATACCCTGGTTCATTTCCGTGACCACAAGATGCGCATTTCAGGTGTACGACTTCCTCGTGCACCCTGCGCTCGGTCTTGCGACGTTCAAGCCTCACGCCGCAGATCCCGCAGAACTTGTTGCCCTCCCGATTTTCCGTACCACAGAAAGTACAATTCATAATCAGCCCGGTCTGGAGCTTCACCAGATCCGCAGACGAACGCCTGCGAAAGCAAAACAGCAGCTCACTATTGAGATGACGATTGTGCGGCTCAGGCTGTAAGCCTCTGCCGGAAGTTCCTGTTCAGTTTAGAGAGAGGCTCGCCGGGGTACAAAGATTTAATTCTACTTAGTACCCCCTTCTTAAGGCGATCGCTTTCTGCAATAAAGAATGTTGCCTCGGCGTGAAAATGACGTCGCGAGCGCGCACCTGTGATAATGGGAGCAGTGTTGACTCAGGAACAACTCTCCGTGGCCGTGAAGGAGGCCGCGAGCCAGGCCGGCTTTGATCTCGCCGGTGTCGCGTCCCTTCAGCCTGAAGATTTTTCCGAATTGACGGCCTTTGCCGAATGGATCCAGCAGGGACACGCCGGCGAGATGAAGTATATGGAAAAGCGCACCGAATCCGGCGAGCTTCAGCGCACATCAGCCCGGAACGCGGCGCCCTGGGCCAAATCCATTGTGGTATGCGGCATCAACTACAACGCCGGCCAACCCTATTCCGTTAGGGTGAATGATTCCAGCAAAGGCTGGGTTTCGCGCTATGCGTGGGGCGCTTCCGATTATCATGACGCGCTGATGCCGAAGTTACGCCGAGTGGAGGAGGCCATTCGGGAGCTCGCGGATCAAACGCGGATGCAGATTCAGACCCGTTCGTACGTGGATACCGGGCCCATTGTCGAGCGCGTGTATGCCCGTCATGCGGGTGTCGGCTGGATTGGCAAGAATACCTGCATCATTAACCAAAAGCTGGGATCGTGGATGTTTCTCGGCGTGATTCTCAGCTCCCTTGAACTCGCTCCCGATCTTCCGGCTTCTGACCGGTGCGGAAGTTGTACGCGCTGTATTGACGCCTGCCCCACCGAGGCGATCCTCGCTCCTGGAAAACTCGATGCGCGCCGCTGCATCGCCTATCTCACGATTGAGAAGCGGGGCGAAATACCCGAGGAGCTGCGCGGGCAAATGGGCCACCACGTATTCGGCTGCGACATATGCCAGGACGTGTGTCCCTGGAACAACAAAGCTGGAAACGCTCCTCCCACTTCCCTTCCCGAGTTTCAACCCAGGCCAAACCTCTTCCATCCCGATCTCAAATGGCTGGCGAACCTCGATGTCGAGGGTTATCGCACAGCCCTTCGCGGTTCACCGTTGAAGCGGGCGAAATTCACCGGGCTCAAACGGAACGTGGCCATTGCCATGGGTAACAGCGGAAACAAGGATTTTATCCCGCTGCTGGAAAACATGGCTGCTGATCCAGATCCTGTGATCGCCAAGCATGCGCAATGGTCGCTTGAAAAGCTGAGTTCCAGCTGAGATTGAGCGTCAATACTGTTTCAGACTCAACTGCCCTGTTACAGTATTCGCCATGACTCGCTTGCTCATGTCGATTGTGGCCTCGGCCTTCCTGCTCGCCGGTTCTTTTGCGGCGCCGACACAAACACCAACGCAGCAACCTTCCAGCACTCCGCAAGGAGCGCATGCCACTCCCGCGGCAGTTCCGGCGCCTCGCCCCGCCGATGTGGACACTCCCGAGCATCTTCTCGCCGCGCTTTACGACGTGATCTCAGGTCCGGCGGGCAAGCGCGATTGGGACCGCTTCCGCTCGCTCTTTTATGCCGGCGCCCGGCTCATGCCCAGCGGCAAAAATCCCCAAGGTGTAATCGGCGTGCGAGTGTTAACGCCGGACGAATATGTCACACGCGGCCAGGCCTACTTTAGTAAAGAGGGCTTTTTTGAGCGCTCTGTTGCGAACCGCATGGAAATTTGGGACCGCATCGCGCATGTGTGGAGCACATACGAGTCGCGCCACGCGAAGGATGACGCCAAACCATTTGCGCGCGGCATCAACAGCATTCAGCTTTTCAATGACGGCAAGCGCTGGTGGGTGCTCAGCGTGTACTGGGAAGCGGAAGACGCCACGCACACCATTCCCGAGCCATATTTGCACTAGCCTTTTCGGAGATCAGGGCCGCGAACTCACAAATCCGGCCTACTTCTTCGCTGCCGCTCCTGACGCCGGGGACATCACGAGCAGCGTAAAGCTTCCCGGCTTCATCGTTCTGCGCGGACGCTCGCCTTCTTTTTCTGGCGGGGCCTCCTCGATCTGAGCGGTCACCAGGTAGACCTCATGGTTCCCAGGGTTCAGCGCCATGGTGCGGGCAAAACGCTCTGTTGGCGCGTTTTCAACCACAGTAAATTTTTGCGGCGTATCTTCATGAACAACGGTCAGAGTGCCGTCGCCGTTGGAGCTGTATGCAAGTTCTGTAGCCGAATCAAACGTGTTCGCATCCACGCCCTGGCCGATAGCAGGAGTGGCAACGACTTTTCCGGTTTCATCGTTCACGACGGCCATCATCTTGTTATGGCAACCCGCGAACAGCCTGTGATGCTTTCGATCAATTGCCAATCCTGATGGCTCTTCGCAGGGCGACAGCGACCACGTTTTGAGCACCTTCGCATTTCCCGCATCAATGCTCGTCTGCTCGCTCTTGTCCTCAATATTTACGAAGACTTTCCCTTTGCCATCTGAAACGGCGAATTCCGGTTTGCCATCCAGAGCAATCGTGGCGACCACCGCATTCGTCTTTGCGTCGATGACGGACGAGTTCTTGCTTCGACCATTGAAGGTGAACACCCTCTTGGAAGCCGGATCATAGAGGATGGCATCCGGATTCTCCGCTCCGTCCAGCTTAATTTTGGCCGTCTGCTTCAGTGTTTTAAGATCAAAGACAGTCACCGTGTTTTCGCGGCCGTTGCTGGTGAAACCCTTGCCCAACTCGGGCGCCAGCGCGATTCCATGAACGCCCGGTGTGTCGGGGATGTCTCCCGCCACGGAGCCCTTTTCAGGATCAACTACCATTACGTGCGTCCCGCGCGAGATAAAAAGCCGG
>Ga0207652_10003262_pt1 | contig 13438 bp, 12 predicted proteins | sample KBSC63BmetaG_FD_184334 | JGI IMG/M metagenome (GOLD analysis project Ga0207652, IMG submission 184334) | Corn rhizosphere microbial communities from Kellogg Biological Station, Michigan, USA - KBS C6-3B metaG (SPAdes) (version 2) | ecosystem: Host-associated > Plants > Roots > Rhizosphere ... | reverse complement strand
TTTTCCGAGCGGGCTGTTCGACAGGGCGAGCAGATAGCGCTCACGCTTATGCTGCGAGAGAGAGATAAAAGGACGAGCGCTTCCCGCTAACAACAGGCTCGGTCCCGCGCTCGCGAACAGGGACAAGAATTGGCGAATTTCAGCCTGCACCTTCGGCCCTTGCGCCTCAAGCTTCTCAGCCAGGCGAGACGCAACATGCAGGTCGTGCGCGCAACGCTGGTAGTACGCTACAACCTTGCTGGAACTCCCGATAGGGGGTTCCAGCGTCGGGAGCAGGGTATCACAAATGGCTTCCAGAATGGCAAATTCGCCGGGCGTGAGCCAAGCGGGGATACGCTGATGCTCTGTGACTGGCACGCGGGGGAACGATAGCGTAGTCATGTCGCGTGAATGCCTCCTTTGCTTACTCTTTCGATGTTCACTTCGCTTCCAAAGTGCTTTTCCCGCTTGCACGTTTTCCCTTCTCAATGGCCATGCCATTTTTGGGCGCTCACAAGGAGCTTACTCGCGATCGGTGAGTTCGTAGTTCTCGACAGTAGGAGCTGCGGTCAGGAAAGAAGCAACTTTCGCAAAGCGTTCCCGAAGTTTGTCCATTCCGCTGGCCTGGAGAGCTGCTTCGCTCTGCCAGAAGGTAATCCCCACAACCTTATTGCTGCCGCGATCCACGAGATTTGTGGCTCCCTGATAGCCCGCGAGACTCCGAAGCTCCGGCACGACTGTAGCGCGCAAGATATCGAGTCCTTCATCTACCTTGCCTGGCTGATACTGAAAAGTAATGACTCGTGCGTACATGGATTTCCTCCATTTCTGAATATCCGTGACACTTGATTAAGAACAATGCACGTCGTTTGGGCCAGAGCATACCTGATTCCTCTTCGCTGTATTTTCGCAATCGTTCCGCACTTTTTCGTCGCACGCTTGTGAACGTCGCTTGCAAGGGTTTCAGTTTTCCTGGCTGCCAAAAATATAGAGAGCAAGGCTTTCCTGCCGTTTACCCAGGCGGGAAGTGAGGGACAGCGAAAGAACTGCGAAGACGCAATGAAACAAGAAAGTGTATCCTGTTCATCTGGCTATCTATTCGTGTGTACTTTAAAAATACCGCTCAACTTCATTTCAAACTGGTGAGTTTTCAAGTCTTCTTCTTCACAAACTCATAACAATTCCACGTAAAGCCACGAAATAAGCGCCAAATCATTGAAGATCGGTGTAATTTATGGTAATATAACATAGGTCTGACATCTCCCCTTGAATAACTCTTCGCGGGGAGGTATGCTCTGTAAGCGAATTAACAACTTTATGTAAAGATAATGGTGCTGACGGAGGAACATGTTTCATCAAAAAACGAAGAAAGAGACAAGCAGAGGCAAACTGAAAAATAGGGCCACGAAAGCGTTTAGATTGATGAAACCAAAAAGTCTGTAATATATTGGCAAGCTAACTGGTGCATCTGGAAAGGAAAAGAACTTTGAATGGGCTTCGTTTTCAAAGAAAAGTGAATTGTCCGGTCCTGCCAGCAGTCCATCTTTACCGCGAAGCATTGATAAAGCAACTGAATGAAGCTGTCAACTGTTCGACCTCCGCAGGAGATAGACAATCTCTTCCTTTTAAACTGGTCTTTCTCCACGCTCCAGCCGGCTACGGAAAAACAACGCTGCTGACGGATTTTGCTCAACAAAGCGCTCTCCCCTGCTGCTGGTATTTTCTGGACCGGACGGACGTTGACCGGCTCACTTTTCTTACCACTCTGCTGATGAGTATACGCCAACGCTTTCCCGGATTTGGCTCTGAACTTGATACACTCCTGACAGGCGCATCTTCCGAATATGCCAATCATCCAGAAGGCTTGCATTATTTTGAAGTAGCTGTCAATGCCCTCGTCGCCGCACTCGATCGAGATATACCTGAACCATTTATCATCATGCTCTGCAACTATCAGGAAATCAATGAACTGCGAGAGATCAACGGCCTGGTTGGCTACCTTCTCCAACAACTTCCAGCCCACTGTACGCTGTTTATCGAGAGTCGCGTAATCCCCGATCTGGATTTTGCTCCATTGCTTGCAGGGCAAAAGATCTTCGGCGTGGGTATCAATCAACTGCGTTTTACGCCCGATGAGATCCACAAGCTGGCCCAGTTGCAAGGCTTAGAGCCTCTCACAGACTCGGAAGCCGGGATGCTTGCATCAAGCTTTGATGGCTGGATCGCTGGCATTCTCCTGGGAACGCGCCTGAACAATGTTCAACAATTCCATCTCACTTTACCTGATTCCTCCGGCATGAATAAGCCAGAGGGGCTGGTCACTTCGCGCTTCCTTTTCTCATATGTGGTGAACGAGGTCTTTAAAAGCCATCAGGAAGTGTACGCTTTTCTTAAAGATGTCTCTGTTCTACAAGAAATGTCTCCAGATATGTGCGCGGCACTACTCGACATTCCCATGTCAGAAGTCAACACGCATTTCCAATATTTGGAAGAAAAAGGTTTGTTCGTCACCCACAGTGGTGAGGGTTCTGAGGTCATTTATACCTGTACTCCGGTTTTGCGCAAACTTTTTCAGGAAGAATTAAGCAAGGAGGCTCCTGAACGCTTCTCTGCCCTCCATCAACGAGCTGCCAGATTGCTGAGTTCCAGCAACAACTATAGTCAGGCCATCTACCACGCGCTGGAGGCCAGTACCCATGAGATCGCGGCTGAGCTGATTATCGAATCGGCTGAACGTATGATGAACGAGGGGCACGCCGAGACACTTGCGCGCTGGATTGATGGTTTTCCTGCTGCGATGACACTTCGTCACCCCAGGCTTTTACTCATTCGCGCCAACATTTACTTGAAACAGGCTAATCATACCGATGCGCTTCCCCTGCTCGATTCCGCCGAAGAAGTTGTGCAGGCACTTATCAATCAGCATGACACTTTTGAACGTGATTGTCTTCCTACCTTCCAGGCCGAGATTACGATTGCGCGGAGCCATCTCTTATTCTGGCAGGGAGAGTATCAGCAAAGCCTGCATCTCTGCCAGCAGTTGTTAACGAGTCTCCCCGCCGATGAAGTGTTGCTCAGGGCTGAAATCTATATGCGGGTCGGGATGTGTCATATTCTTCAGGGGAATCTCACCACCGGGATTGCCCATTTACAGAAGGCTCTCCATCTCTGGGGACGGCATGCGATCCGGCGTCAGACCGCCGATGGTCATAGCGCACTGGCCGCAGCCTATGGATTGCTGGGTAATTTTTCTCTCGCGGATCACCATTTCTCTCGCGCCTCTGCCTGCTGGGAACAGTTGCAGGATATCTGGGGAAAAATTGGCCATATGATTCGGATGGGCAACTCGAAACTTCGTCAGGGCTTGTTTGCCGAAGCCGAACAGATCTTTCGGGAAGCATTAACCTTAGCGAGAGGTCCAGTGCGTTCCCAGAATGGTGAGGCTTATGCCCTCTCCTGTTTGGGGCAACTCTATCAACGCCAGGAGCAGTATGAGCGAGCGCTAGGGATGATTGAAGAGGCTCTGGCTCTGGCCCGGCAACTCTCCGATTGGGCCTTAATCAACAGCACCCTGGATGATTTAGCGATGAATTACCTCTACATGGGCGACCTGGAGACGGCGCAAATGCTCATCTCTGAAGTACCGTTGCAGACGGCTATGGGCGATCCGATCGGCTACAAGCTCGCTTCTCACGACCTTGTACATGGCACTATTTCTCTTCATCGGAATCAGTATGATCGAGCGGGGATATATCTTTCCAAATGTGAGGCTATTCTGAGCAACGCTGGCCTCAAGGAAGAACATCTTCTGGCTCTTCTACGCCTGGCTGCTGTCTGTATCGCACAAAAGAAGCTATCTGAGGCCGTACGTTGGCTGGAAACAGCCGCGACAATTATATCGACGAGCGAGGGCTATGAACAACTTGCCCACCAGGAGCTACGTCATTTGCCTGCTCTCCGACAGGCTATGCAAGATCATCCTGAATTTGACTCACTTTGCGTCCAGTTCTCGCTCAAGTGTGAGCATCAAAAAGAGCCTCGACCAACGAGCCTACTAGCGGGGCAGAAGGTAGTTTCCACGCCCGCTGTTACCTCGCGCCAGATCTCCATTCTGGCGTTCGGAGAACCAATGGTTTCGCTGGGGAACGAACCCATCACCCGCTGGCGTATGGCGCGCGCGATGGAACTCTGCTTCTACCTGCTCGATTGTGGTCGTCCGATGCGGAAAGAAGCAATTATTACCGCCCTCTGGCCAGAAATAGATGATCAAACCACACGCACCTTCTACTCTACCATTTATTATCTACGTCAAGCCCTGGGAGGTGAATCGGTAATCACTGCAAAGAACTGTTCATATGCCCTCAAGCTCGATGCTCTTTATGGCAAGAATATCTGGTACGATATCACGGCTTTCGAGGAGTATCAAGCTAAAGCGAGAGCCGCCAGCGAAGAGGAGGAAGACGAAGAGGCTCGGAAAGCCTATCTGGCAATGGTAGAACTCTATCGCGGCGATTATGTCCAGCCATTTTACAGCGATTGGTGTACCATCCGCCGTGATAATCTACGCACTGCTTATCTGGAGGCGCGTCAGCAGCTCGCACTCATTGCCTGGCGGGCAGAGGAAATTGATGAGTGCATTGTCCACTGGCAGCAAATGCTGGCCCTCGATAATTGGTTAGAGGAAGCTCACTACGGGTTAATGCGCTGTTATGCTCGCCAGGGAAAAAGAGGACTGGCGCTGCGCCAGTATCAACGTTGTAAAGATACACTGCAACAGGAGTTCGGAACGACGCCTAAAGCCTCTATCCAAAATCTCTATCAACGTCTGATGGGTTCACTCTAAGTAACTATTGCGAAACTGTGCGAAGAGTGTGATGGAAAGACAATGCGAAAACGTAGCAAAGAGTACCGATGAGTTGCGAAGATAGAGCGAAAGGGGATCAAGTATGCTACTTGCGTAAAGAAAATCAGGCCGCGCTCGCGGCTATCAAGGAGGAAATCAATGCAAGTAGCACGTCAACTCGTTCATCGTTCACCGAAACAAGCACATATTCTGCCTGCTCGTTTCAGTCAGTATGCACTGATAGGTGCTATCCTGGCCCTGGCTCTGCTAGCCATGCTTGCCTGGCAGTTGTCTGGAAATCTCCATACGTCGGCATCCACAACCTCACATCCAGCAACGCATTCCCTCTCGCAAATGGCGAATGTCAGCCCTGCCGCGACTCCTTCTAATGGAGATCCCTGGCCTCACCCATAAGATGCCGAGTCAACGCTTAATGAATCATACGACTCTTCTAGCGTATCAATCGTTATCACCGGGCGTGCTAGAAAGAGGGAGAAGAGATGTCCTGGAAAACAATTAACATCATTCTTGGCCTGGCAACGGTTGATGATGAGTTCTGTCATGCACTGCTGGCAAACCCCCTCGCAGCAGTGCAGGCTCAGCATTTTGAGCTGACCCCGGAAGAGCAGGCAGTCTTTCATGCTATTTCTGCCACAACTCTCGTGGAATTTAGCCAACAGCTTGTTGCGCATATGAAACCGGAGAAAAAAAGACCATGATACAGACAATGGGACAAAGCGATGCACGTGCGCAACAAGCCGAGCATCTGGTTGGTAACAATCAGCCAGACGAGAGCGAACGGGTGGTGCGCGTTATCATTGTCGAGGCCCATTCGCTTATTCGTGGAGCCTTCCAACGGATTATTGGAAGCTTTCTCGGCACAGAGGTTGCGGCTAGTTTGAGCAAGGCACAGGATGTTGTGGCGGCTCTGGTTAAAAACGAGAGTGACGTCCTGGTTCTGGGAAGTTCTCTGAGTGTTTCAGATTGTCTGGCGTGTGCTGAACATGTACGGACAATCCAGCCCACGCCAGGTATCGTGGTGATCCAGCAGCATCTGCATCCAGAGACAACGTTCCCCATTATCAAAAGTGGGATACAAGGTTTGCTGGGTGAAGATGCATCGGAGAAAGACCTGGAGCGGGCGATCACCGCAGCTGCGATGGGGAACACGTTTCTGGACCAACAGGCCCGCGATGTCCTGAACGCATCTCTCTCTCGCATTCCTCTCCACTTTACCGTGCGTGAGATGCAGGTGCTTCCCTTGCTCTGTCAGGGATTTTCGAATTTTTGCATTGCCCAACAACTCGGCTTGAAAGAAAAAACGATTGAGAAGCACCTGACGCATATCTACGAAAAACTTCATATTGGATCACGAGCCGAGGCCATTTTGCGTCTGCAAACTCTGCACATTTAATATTGTTATGCAAAACAGGCGCAATGCGCCTGCTCATAAGACCTCTCTGGCATGAGCTATCCGGAAAGTATAGCCCAGACAGATAGGCGGCATTTGCTGTGATAACAACGGTCGGAAGGCGTAGTTTTGCAACTGCACCTCCCGACCGTTTCGCCATTACTTCGAGGGTAATCTGTGGGTAAGGCGGTATCGCAAAATTCTATTACAACTAATGCACAGAGAACGGTTCCACTAGATTGTGTTTACACAACGATGTTTGGCATAGCTTATCAGAGGAGATGCAGAATATCATGGGACGAATATCCACTCATCCAAAAGGGAAAACAGCGCTTACACCCATCATTGAGCCAGCAACCGAACAAGCGAAATCCGAGACGACAACCCTCGTGTGCACGATACCAGAAGCCTCATCTCAGAGGGGCCAAGCGCGTGTGGCTCCGCGAAAGCTGGCGGTGAAATGTCCAGAGTGTAAAGCTCTGCTGCTCGCACGCGAATGTCAGAGGAATCAGCAGGTCTGTCCAAAGTGCCACTATCACTTTCGGTTAAGGGCGCACGAACGGATTGCCTTGCTGGTAGACCAGGGCAGTTTCACGGAACTGGATGCCGACCTGGTTGCAGTCGACCCACTCCACTTTGCCAGCCAGACGCAGGTCTACGCGGAGAAGCTGGCACAGGAACGTAAGAAAGTGGGGATCAATGACGCGGTAGTAACTGGTTCCGCTACAATCGAAGGCCAGGCCCTGGCGCTGGCGGTGATGGATTTTCACTTTATTGGCGGCAGCATGGGATCGGTTGTAGGAGAAAAAATCACGCGCGCCGCCGAGTTAGCTCTGGCACGACGTATCCCCTTGCTGATAATCACTGCTTCTGGGGGCGCACGTATGCAGGAAGGGCTTTACTCGTTGATGCAAATGGCCAAGACCTCTGCGGCTCTTGCCAGGTTGAGTGAAGCTGGTATTCCTTATTTGAGCCTTTTAACGAATCCGACCACCGGTGGCGTGACAGCGAGCTTTGCCATGCTTGGTGATATTATTCTCGCGGAACCTGGCGGTCTGATCTGTTTTGCCGGTCCTCGTGTGATTGAACAGTTTATGCATACCAGGTTGCCAGCAGGAACAGCGAGCGCGGAATTTCTGTTGCAGCATGGGCTGATTGACCTGATTGTCCCGCGTCATGAACTGCGCACAACGCTCGCACAACTGCTGGAATTCTATGGTAGAACGAGAGGAACGAGCAATGGAACCGATCAAGTATGATCTTGATTTTGAGCAACCCCTGGAAGAATTGCAGGAAAGAATACGCATGCTGCTCGCAGAAGGCGGAGAACTAGAAAATCCCGCGCGTATTCAAACAGCAAGAGAAGAACTCCACCTGCGGCTACAAGAAATATACGCCCATTTGAGCCCCTGGCAAACAGTCCAGGTTGCTCGACACAAAGACCGCCCTCGTGCGCTCGATTACTTGCACCTGATCTGTGATAATTTTACCGAATTACATGGTGATCGTGCATTTGGGGACGATCCTGCATTAATTGGCGGGCTGGCTACCTTCCACAAGGAAACAGTGCTTTTTCTGGCTCATCAAAAAGGGCGTGGGCCAAAGGATCAGCAACTGCGCAATTTTGGGATGCCTCACCCTGAAGGATACCGGAAAGCGCGCCGTTTAATGGGGATGGCTGGCAAGTTCAAATTTCCGCTTCTGTGCCTGATCGATACGCCCGGAGCTTTTCCCGGTTTAGAGGATGAGGAACGTGGACAGTCAGAGGCCATTGCCGCGAACCTCGCTCTCATGGCTCGTTTGCCCATCCCCATCATTGCCGTGGTTATCGGTGAGGGCGGGAGTGGAGGCGCGCTGGCCATTAGCGTCGCCGATCGGCTGTTGATGCTAGAGCATAGTATCTATACAGTCGCGGCTCCTGAAGCGGCTGCCTCTATTCTCTGGCGCGATAACTCTTTCGCGCCTTTAGCTGCCGAGGCAATGCGTATCAGCGCGCGCGAACTGCTCACAACCGGGATTATCGACGGTGTGATACCTGAACCTGTTGGCGGCGCGCACCGCGCTCCAGTTCTCGCCGCGAGCCATCTCCAGGCAGCGTTGAGTGAGCATCTCACAGCCCTCAAGCACTATACGCCTGAGGAATTGGTCGAGATACGCTACCAGAAATTTCGGAAAATCGGTTGTTTTACTCGCCTGGAGTAATTCACTTCATTTTTTCACGGAAGGAGACTGTATATGATGATGAACAGCCGGAAAGCATACGCATCATTTGAAAAAACGGTGCTTGACTTGTACGAACAGGGAGTGCTGACACTGGAGTATCTTGGACGTATTGCCCATCAATACTGTACGGTCGGGATTGATAGCGCGGGGAGCCAGTATTTGCTGACGCACGATGGCAAAGATCTACATCAGATTTGTATTGCCCTGGTCGATCCTGGCTTTGCCCTCGCTCTCCGGGGTTCGAGCGAAGATCACGAGGAAGCCTGGGAAAGAGAACTCCAGAAATGGGAGGAGATCGTACATCAACACTGGGGGTGGCAAGCCTATTGTGCTCCCTTTTTCGCTCCCCTCAACAAGATCCAGCAGACGTTGCTGCCCGAAAATTCAACATCGGAAGTCCAGGCAGCTTAAACGCAAGCGGTACACAAACTCTGGCCATTACATGCGCAGACTTGATTTAGAGGCCAAAGGCATCTCCAAGCATGGTTGCATAGGGATTTGTGGCCTGCTCCAGCCCGGCCAGGTAGGCACTGGTTGTGGCACGGCTCTCGTGACCCAAACGTGTCTGAATGATATCGATTGGCGCGCCGACCTGCTTCATCGTGAAAGCAAACGTATGACGTAATTTCTGGATGCGTGTCACGCCGAGATGAGCCTCACAAATATCAGCGATCGTTTGCTGGCCAATGGCTTTGCCGTATGTGCGATCACTGAATGAAATCCAGACAGGCAATTCTGCATCCAGCGCTTCAAGTCTCTCGCTGTAAATGGTTCGGAGATAGGCGAGCAAAACCTGCGAGAGGCGCTGCTCAAGCGTATCATACAACGTTTTCCTGTTCCGGCCACTCACAAACATCAGAATAATGCTCTGATCTTGCAAGACCAGGCTACCCAGAGTCAGGCTCGCCAGTTCGCGCGCGCTCCGGCCAGTGTTAAGAGCAACTTGCAACAATGTGTAGTCACGCTGCCCACGCGGTGTGTTGCGATCGATTTGCTGAAGTTTGCAGCGCACCTGCTGGACATCCAACGCGCTTGCTTCAGCATATTTGCGAATAATGTTGCGATTGAGCTTTTCAACCGGGTTGAGCCAGAAAGAGCGATCGTACATGCTAGCCCAGGTATAGAAACTGTTGAGAGCTGCCATGCGCTGATTGTAGGTTGCAGGTGCGACCGCGCCCTGACGGTTGCTCCCTGGAGAACGTAATGTTGCCCACGTGGCAATATGCGGTGTGAGCAGTTGGGTAGGGCTATCCAGATCCAATCCTTGCACTTGTAAATAGGCGCGCAGGGAGATGAGAATTTTGCGATAGATGCCCGGAGTTGCTTCATGAGCAGCAGAAGGATAATTTTGCGCCAGCCAGTCGTCAATTGCACTCAAGATGGTATCGCTCTGAGGCGTCTCGTGAGCACAGGGCAAGGCGAGCCTGGCGCAGTTTTGCTGCTGCCAAGCATCCTGCCTGTCCTCAAGTGACCGTGGTACATGTACTTGTGGTAGCGCAACCATCTGTTCTCCTCCTCTTTCTTTCATCCCTGTTCTTTCCTGACTACCCAGGAGAGCGGGAAATACGCAACTTCAGCTTGTGAACAGCGAACAGAAACATTGGCTCTGGCATCGCTCCTTTGTCCGTCATTGTCTGCCCGAAGCATACATTCACTGTCTTCACCATATCTTCGCAGTGGTTTTGCTCCTCACTGCGAAACCACTGCGAAGATTCTCAGGCGGGGAAACCCTACATCGAGGGAGGGGAGAACGGATGGTAGCTTGCGCTTCTCCTCTGTATGCTTGTGTAAGACGGTGAAAAATTGCAAGCGTTGAAAATACATAAGGAGCAGAAGATGGCAAACATAATGGGAAGGAATTCGCTCTTCGCCAGAAATGATTCTATGCATCCGCGAGAATACGAACACCAGGCGACCTACCGGGCATATCTCTTCGGCCAGTTTCGTTTATTCTGTGGCACGCAGTTGATGAATGATCTTTTGCGCAGGCGCACAAAAGCTGGCTTATTATTGCAGTGGTTTCTGCTCAATCCAGGCAAACTCTGCTCAGCAGATGAATTCATTGATCTCTTCTGGCCGGACGCATCGGCAGAGACAGCTATGGGAAATTTCCATGTTACCATGCATTATTTGCGCCGCGTCCTGGAACCAACGCTTGACTCTCGCCAGGAGCCGACCTATATTCGCCGCAAGCTCAATAACTTTTATTGGTTCCAGATGGACGAGCGCTGGTGGATAGACGCGAGCGATGTCCAGACGCTCTTTGAGCGTGCGCGCACCTGCGACCAGCGCGGCGAGGGACAGAGAGCAGCATTCTATTACCGCAAAGTGGCAGGTTATTGTAGCCAGGGCTTCTTAGCGGGAGGCAATGGAGAGGGTTGGCTGCGGCCCTACGCCCGGCGCTACACATATATCTACGCGCAAGTGTTGGCGCGTTTGATCCAGATTTACACGCAAGAGCAAATGCCAGAAGAGGTTTTGGAATATGCCTATCAACTGCTCTTCCTCGAACCCTGCCACGAGGAGGCAACACAAGTGATTATTGATGCCCACTTGCAGCAAGGCAATATCTCTCTCGCTCAACAGCGCCTTGATGAATTCCGACGGGCATCCCAACGCGAATTAGGATCATGTTCACAGCAAAAATTCCACATGCTTCGCGAGCGGATTCGGGCCGCGAGCAGATAAAGATCCCTGTTTTGCTTCTATCCTCTATCTGACTGATAATCTGTGCTTCTGCATAAAGCAAGGGAAATATGCTGAAAATTGGAATAGGAGTGTTAAGCGATGAACAGGGATGTATCGTCATCAACCTGCTGCCCGGAGAGCACGCAAAAACAGATAGAGCATATCATACAGGGTCACGCTCGCTATCAAGCATTCTTTTTTGGTCCGTTCCGCATAACACGGGCAGGACAACCTCTGGGAGAGTCAGGTTGGCGGCGCAATAAGGCAAAAGCACTGCTGAAATGGTTCCTGCTCAACCCCGGTGATCTTTTTGCCGCTGAGCAACTCAGCAAGCTCTTCTGGCCAGAATGTAGTACAAAGGTTGCAACGAATAATCTCCACGTTACCCTGCATTACTTGCGGCGGGTACTGGAGCCAGAACTTGCGCCCGGCCAACCATCATCATTTGTGCGCCGTAACCGACATAACTACTACTGGTTTGATCACAAGGATAGCTGGTGGAGCGATGTTGACGAAGTTCACCGCCTTTCAGCCTGTATGAAAGAGGCTGAACGCACAGGCGATCATGTGCAAACGCTTAGATACGCTCAAGCGCTCCTCAATTACTACCGCCTGGGATTCTTGCCAGAAGACATTTACGAGGATATCTTTGCTCCCTATCGTCGCCAGCACGAGTATGCCTCTATCCAGTTACTTACCAACCTGCTCAGCCTTTATACGCAATTCACTCAACTGGATGAAGCATTCTCCTGCGCTTTACAATTGCTTTCTCTCGACCCATACAACGAGAATGCGCTGAAAACGATGGTGCATATTTATGTATACCAGGGCAACATCGCTGGTGCACTCCGCCAGCTTGATGATTTTCAGCGTTCACTCAAGGATGATTTGGGCATCGAACCAGAAGAGGAACTCCTGGCTTTACGCGACACCATTCTTGGCGTTCGTTAATAAGAAGTTCCTCGATAAATCGGGATAGAGCACGATAAATCGGCTCTCTATAGTAAAAAAGGCAATTTCATAAAAACGGACTTATACTATCTTTCAGGTATCTGTGCCTTCAAGCTGAGGTAGGCCGCGTGCGACCAGAGGAGAGGACACGCGACAGGACCCCAGCGGTCGTGCCAACGTTCAACATATTCGGGATACAGTGGTGTACGGATGATCTGTTCTGGCAGGTCTCCCTGCTCGTTGGCTGCGCCTTCGACAAAGGCCAGGCAGCGCTTCGCTCCCGCAAGATTGCTTGTAGCAACGTAATACTCGCCCAGGAGAGCCGTCAGCAGAACCCACTCGCCACCGCCATAAAAGGTGTCACGAGCATAACGACGCACCCCGCCCGCATTGCCAAGCAAATCTTGCTCAATGCGCGCGACCGTTGCCTGTATCAGTGGGTCCGAGGGTTGGAACAGTCCGTGTTCCTGGAAAGGGACACTGGCCCAGAGCAGGCTGGCATCAACAACATCTTCACCGCCAATCTGCTTGATGAGATGCCCATCTCGCACCCCCGAATTGAGCAAGAATGCTTTGATCTGCCTGGAGGTTTCTAACGCCAGGGTAGCGTCCTGTCCATTCGCCTCCAGAACTGTCGAGATGGCATGGAGACCCGCGTAGAGTGTGGCCAGCGTGGAGACAGCTATCTGATCGGAAAATTCTTCCCAACAATCGGAGTTGGGCTGCTGCCAGAGAGCGGTAAGGTAGCGCACCAGCAGAGCGGAAGCATTGCTCCAGGTGGAGGGCATATCTGCTAAACCAACCACCTGCATATGCTGCTGTATGCCCCAGAGCAGCGTCCCAAAGCCGTCGAGCTGGAAATTGGGCCATTCCTCGTTTCCTCGCTGCCCATCAAGCGTGTAGCGCGTATGCAGGAGATCAGCAGGGTTCAACGGACGCCCATGCGCGGCATTTTCCACACAGCGTTCAATGGCCTCTGCCTGTTCAACAACCAGCGAAGTAGCCCAATCATAGAAACGGCGAGCACTCTCATGCTTCTGCCAACGATCCATAGCAGCGGCAATATATGTTCCATCGCGAAACCAGCAGTAGCTGTATGTTGGATAAGCAGGACAGGCGATATACGCGCCGTGTACTCCTTGGCCAGCTTCTATTACCGCAAAACTATGAGTAACAAGTGTCGTAGACATGTGCTTTCCTTTTTAAGCGAGTCCAGTTGTTTTGATGGTAATCATGCCCCAATATTCCAGCGTGGGTAGCGTGGTCTGGAGCCAGGTCGAACCAGCGCGTTGTTCCAGGCGATAGGCCAGAGCACATGGTCGGCCCTCGTCGTGGTCGGGGCT
>Ga0207652_10003251_pt1 | contig 13480 bp, 7 predicted proteins | sample KBSC63BmetaG_FD_184334 | JGI IMG/M metagenome (GOLD analysis project Ga0207652, IMG submission 184334) | Corn rhizosphere microbial communities from Kellogg Biological Station, Michigan, USA - KBS C6-3B metaG (SPAdes) (version 2) | ecosystem: Host-associated > Plants > Roots > Rhizosphere ... | reverse complement strand
CGCGCTGCGCGTTCACCTTGAAGATGTTGCGGACGGTGTCGGTGGAGTAGCTGTGTTCGCGGATCAGCGCTTCCAGCGAGCCGCGACGGCCGAGCAGTGTGGCCAGCTCGCCGCGCAGTTGGTCACCGCGACGCTTGGATTGCGTTTCTTCCGCGCGGCGTGTCTCCATCGTCTTGCGCAACTCGTTGATGTCGGCTTCGAGACGCTGCAGGCGCTCAGTCACACCTTCGAACGACATCTTGATCTGCGTGCGCTGCAGGCCGAGTGCATCGAGTTCTGTGCGGGCTATCTGCGACTCGGAGGCGAGGCGTTCATTCTCGCGCTCCAGGCCGGAGAGTGCGGCGCCCGCCTGCGCTTCTTCGTTGCTGGCCTGTGCGGCGCGCTGCATGATGTTCATCGCAGCGCGGCGCTGCTCTTCAGTCTTCTGCTCGGCAGCGCTGACGGCGCGGAAGGCTTCCTGAGCGGCCTGCTGCTGCCGTTGTGCGTTAGCGCGTGAGCCTTCGGCTTCGGATGTCGCGTTTTCAAGGAAGCTGCGATGCTCCTCGCGTTCCCCCGCGAGCGTTGCGAGCTGCGTGCGTGCCTGCTCCAGCTCTTCTTCGCCGGTGGCGAGGCGCTGCGTAAGGTCGGCGACGCGGTCGGCGTTGGAGGCCGTGCGCGCGGCGATGCGTTCCAGCTCGACGGCGCTCTGGTTGGCGCGAGCGGCGGCTTCGCGGATCTGCTGATCGAGTTCGTAGCCCCTGGCGACGCCGGTAGAGTGCTCCGTGTCCATCAGCTCCAGTGCCGCGGCCTGTTCGTCAATCTGCGCGGCGAGGCGGTGAATCTCAGCGGAGATCGACGTCTGCTCCGCATCCATCTGCGCGAGGCGGCTGGCGAGCACGACACGCAGCTTGTCGCGCAGTTCGTCGCGCAGAGCGCCGTAACGCTCAGCCTTGGCGGCCTGGCGCTTGAGCGTCGTCATCTGCTTGGTGACTTCTTCGAAGATGTCGTTGACGCGCGAGAGGTTCTGCTTCGCGGATTCAAGCCGCAGTTCGGCGAGGCGTTTCTTGGTCTTGAAGCGGGTGATGCCGGCAGCCTCTTCGATGATGCTGCGGCGGTCGAGCGGCTTCGACGAGAGCAGTTGGCCGATGCGTTCCTGACCGATGATGGCGTAGGTTTCGCCGCCGAGGCCGGTGCCCATGAAGATGTCCTGGATGTCGCGCAGACGGCAGATTTTGCCGTTAAGCAGGTACTCGGAGTCGCCGGTGCGGAAGAGGCGGCGGGTGATGGTGATTTCTCCGGCGCGGATGGGAGCGCGGCCAAACTTGCGGCGGCGAATCTTCAGCACAACGTTGTTCGGGTCGGCGGCGAGGGTGGCTTCGGTTGGACCGTCGTGGTTGGGATGGCCTCCGCGCTCTTCCTCATCTTCGTCGATGGCCTCGGCTGCTGCGGCTATCTCTTCGGGTGTGGAGTGCTCGTGCAGCATCTTGCGCTTCGTGACGCCGGGAGCTTCATAGGTGGTGCCGGGCTGGGCCTCGGCGACTGCTTCTTCGGTTTCTTCGGCGGCTTCGCGGCGGGCTTCGGTTTCGTCCCAGTCGCCGGAGATCTCCTTGACGTTGCGTCCGTCCACCACGAGTTCAGGACCGAGGCCGGGATCGTCGTAGACCTCGGGGTCAACCAGCGTGAGCGAAACCTCGGCCATCCCTGTGGCCTTGCGGTCGCGGGTGCCGGCGAAGATCACGTCTTCCATCTTGATGCCCCGCAGCGTTTTGGCCGACTGCTCGCCGAGCACCCAGGTGATGGCGTCGGAGATGTTCGACTTGCCGCAGCCGTTGGGGCCGACGATGGCGGCAATACCCTGGCCGGCGAGCTGCACTTCGGTACGATCGCAGAACGATTTGAAACCGAGAATCTGGACTTTGCGAAGCTTGAGCAACGGAGCACCCCTACGATTGGTTCGACTGTTAATTTTTGGCTTCGCGAGCGCGACGGCCTTGATTGAATCGTAGCGTTCGCGTACCGGCAGAATCAACATGCTCACGCTAGATGTTGTGGATAAGGAGTCCCTAACGCAAGATATTGGGATGTGTGATATTTTTTGATGAAATCCACGTCTATTAGCAGAGAAGGGACCTGGGTAAGAGGTTTCCATGCGGCGGGTTATGAAAGGATGTCTCTGCGGATGAATCGAGAGTCGTTCGGCGACTCTAACTTGCCACAGAGCAACAGCGTTCTTATAATCCGCATCATCACCTTAAGGTTCCCGTTTGCATTGGGGGCTGGTCACCCGCGATTTCTGCGGCATTTTAATCACTTGAGTCCTCCCGAGGAGTGTTTTCATATGAAGAAGGTCGTACTTGCTTCTCTGCTGGCTGTCGCCGGCGCCGGGCTTTTGGCGCATCCTGGTTTCTCGCAACAGCCGACGGGTCAGGCCGCAGCGCCGGGCCAGATTCAGATGTCGCAAGAGGAGTATGCGGCCTATAACAATGCCAAAACACAGACCACACCAGCAGCCCAGGCTGCGGCGTGGGAAGCGTATCTGAAGGCCTATCCGAACTCTGCTGTGAAGGAAGATGCGTTGCAGCAGATGTTGAACGCTTACAGTGCAACCTCGGACAATGCGAAAACTCTAGACGCCGCAGACCGCTTGCTGGCTGTCAATCCGAGCAACTTCTACGGGCTATTGTTTGAGGTGTATATACGCAACGCCGCGGCTGCCGCCTTGACGGATGCAGCGGCGAAGCAAGCCGGCCTGGATGCGGCTGCCGACTATGCGAACAAGGGAGTGGCTGCGCCGAAGCCGAAGGACATGAGCGATGCGGACTGGGCGACCCTGAAGCAGAAGGGCTATCCGGTATTCTATAGCGCTATTGGCGCTGCCGACCTCGCAAAGAACGACAACGCGGGCGCGATCGCGGCTTACAAGTCGGAATTGAGTTCGGCTCCCCTCGCGGCGACCACCACTCCCGGCTCGATCCTGATGGATACGTATTGGTTGGCTACGGCTTACTACACATCGAAACCGCCCGACTATCTGAACTGTGCCTACTATGCGGCCCGCGCTTCGGCGTATGCGCCTGACGCACCTCAGCCTTTCAAAACGACGTTCACCACGCTGGGCACTTATTGCTACAAGAAGTACCATGGCAAGCCAGATGGCTATGACGCGGTGGTTGCCGTGGCGAAGGACAACCTGGTTCCTCCGGCTTCGTTTGCGGGCAGCGTTACACCGGCGCCCACCCCTGCGGATATTGTGGCGAACCTGATCGCGACTACGCCCGACCTGTCGGTGCTCGCTCTTTCCGACAAGGAATACGTCATCCAGAACGGACGTCCGGCTGCGCCCGCCACGGATACCACGCCGGCGCGGCCTTCGGATGCAGACAGGGTGTTCGACACGATCAAGGGTAAATCCGTTGAGTTGCCCGATGTGACCGTGATTGCTGCGACTCCAGACCAGGTGCAGGTTGCGGTTTCCGAAGACGCGGTGCAGAGCAAGACGGCGGACTTTACGTTCAAGATGAAGGAGCCATTGAAGACGCTCCCGACGGTTGGCGATAAGATCGCGCTGTCCGGAACGTATGACTCGTACACGCAGACTCCGTTGATGATCACCATGACGGATGGTGCGGTCGTCGAAAAGAAGAAGCCCACAGCCAGGAAACCGGCTGCACCGGTACATCACACAGCGCCTCGCAAGAAGTAAATCAACGTGGTACGTGGAAACGGCCTCCTTCGCGGGAGGCCGTTCTGTTTAGGCAATGCAGCGGGTAGCCTACATCTGACCCGTGACCCATCCTTTCGGCGTACTTTGCCGAAAGGATGGGGTATCGCGGGGCGACCGTCTTTGGCTTCGGATGGTGACGATGGATGGCGGAGTAAAGCGGCCCTTCGACTACGCTCAGGACTCGCTACCGCAGACGATACCCCGCTCGACCCAGCGAGCAAAAAGCGCGCTCGCCGTGTTACGGATTCAGCAAATTCACAAACAGCCGGTACGCTCCGGGCACAGCTTCGGGCAATTGGCGATAAAGCGCAAAAGCGCAATACGTCCAGCGGCCTTTGCCTAAGGGCGTAGTGATCAGGCCTCCGCGCTGAGGGGCCTGGGGTTGGGTTTCGGGGCCGCCGGGGTCGTGAGTTTCGGTGAGTGCGGTGTAGTGCTGGTCCCAGGTGCTGAGGAAGCCGTGGCCGCGCTCCTCCACCCAACTATTGAAGTCGGCGGGCGTAATGCGGTTGGGCGTTGAGAGCAGCGGGTTCGCGGCGTCAAGCAGTTGCACCGGAGCAGTTTCGTCGACGACCTTTTCATTGCTGCCGAGGCTGAGCGGGTAAGGCGCGTCCGCTCCAGTAAACTCCGTTGTTTGATACTGCACGACGACGTTGCCGCCGTTGCGTGCGTAGTCCAGCAGAGCCTGCGTGGGAGCGCCGTGCAGGTCGGCGTGAGCGTTGTAGGTGCGGACGCCGAGGATGACGGTGTCGTATTGGGCAAGGTTTGTGGCGGTGAGGTCGGCAATAGTGAGAATTTTGGGGCCGAGGCCGATGGCGGCCAGCGCGGAGGGAACATCGTCGCCCGTACCGGGAAGATAAGCGATGCGTTGATGTGCCGGAAGGAGGAGATCGACAGGGACGACGCGGAGGGTCGCCGGCGTGTAGAGGTTGGTTGGTACAAGGCCGGGATAGCCGACAGTCCTGTAACCTTCGGCCTGCTTTCCTCCCATGCCCTCTACCGCAACAGAGAGTGTGTAGCTCGGCTTATCGAGAATGGATGGCTTGACGGTGAAGGGGACGGTGACGGTTTCGCCGGGCTGCTTGAAAGAGAGTTCGGGATTCGTTTCAGAGATCGCCCATTCGGGCGGGACCTTGAGTCGGACAGTGCCGCTGGATAGCCCTTTATTTGCGGAGGCGGTAGTGGATCGCACCTGGACAGTGACGGGGACGGAAGAGAGCGTTCGCAGCGCGACGGTGGCAGTCGGAACCACCGCAACGCTGAGGGACGGCACAAAAACCAGTGGCACGCCGGGATCGCCGGGGCCTGTGGAGGTTGTCAGCACGCGGCCGGTGAGTAGATCGGCCCCAGCGTAAGAGAAGCGCGTCCAGAAGACCTGGCGGGGCGTTTCCGGCGCGAGACGGAGGTCGCTTTCAGCGATGTCATAAACGGGCTGCTCGATGTTGCGGCGAGAGAAATAGGGACGACCCTCGGCCCGCATCATCAACGCCGGCGCCTTTGGGTCGGTTTCGCCAGCCATAAGGAGGCTGTCCCGGTGTCCCGAACTTTCCTCGAAGAAGGAAAATGTTGGATTGAGGCGCTCTCCGGGAGCGAGTGTAGCGGTGCTGGGAGCGAAGGTGCGCTCGTCCTTGCTTTGGCCGTTATACGAGCTGAAATCTGAGGCAACGCGAATGGAAGCCGTGGGACCATTGGTGAAATTGGTTTCAACACGAGCGATGCAACTGGGGAAGATTGCGGTTGAGCATTCTCCTGGAAGGTTGGTGGCGAGGTGGGTGGAAAGTGAGACGCCGAGCGCGAGCACCAGGGCGTCGTTCATCTGGACACGCTTAATGCGCAACTCGTGCAGCGTGTTGGCGCGCTCCTCGGCAGGAATCGCGAGCTTGTCCACGGATGCGATCAGGGCGTCGAGTGAGTGCAGGGCGTCGGCGAGTGTAGGCGCGCAGTCGCCCGCGTGCGTGTGGCTTTGGCGTTCGGCCATATCGATTTCCTGCTGCATCAGGGCGAGCGAAAAGCGCAGCGAGGATGGCGCGTGCGGTGCGAGGGTGGCGATCCCTGTCAGCGACGTGTCGATGCCGTCGAAGAAGGTGCCGGAGCCGCTGAACATGCGGTCGTTCTGGGTGTTTTGATCGATGGCCTGCATGCCATAGCGATGATAGGAAACGTCGAAGGCACCGGCACGGGCACTGCGGACGCCGGGGCCAACCTGCGAGCGTTGCAGACCGAGACCAATGCGTGCGAACTGAACGTAACTGAGAGGTGTGGTGGGATCGCCGTCCACCGAGCCCAGGTCGGCGGGGTTGGCGCCGGAGCGTGTGAGCAGCGGGTCGGTTTTGCCTTCGTGCACCACCACATCTACCGACGGCTGGGTTGTCGTAACCTCGCCGGTGACGTAGTTGGTGAACCTGGCGGGAGTGTACTGTCCGGTAGCGTAGTCAAAAAGTCCCTGCGGCGTAATGGATTGCATAGGCACGCGTGCGTAGACCCTCAGAGCCTGCCAGGGCAAAATGCCTTCGGCGATCATCTCGGGGAAGACCTTGGGGTCGGCGGCAGCTTTGAAGGCCTCCTGCGCGATCTGGCCGGAGACCTGGTGCTGTCCGTGGCCGTCGGTGACGCCGCCGATGAAAGTCGCCGTGATGACCAGCGGGCGGTAGAGACGGATGGCGCGAACGGCATCGTAGAGCACGCGGTCGTGGGTCCACTTGCCGAAGGCTTCTTCCTTCGTCTTGGAGAACCCGAAATCCACCTCGGTGCCGAAGAACTGATCGATGCCAGGATAGCGGTCAGAGGCGAGGAGCTCCTGCGTGCGCAGCAGGCCGAGCGCGTCTTCAAAGTCGCCGGTCATGGCGTTCTGTCCGCCTTCCCCGCGGGTGAGGGAGAGGTCGGCGACACGGGCGCCCAGGCCGCGCGAGTAGAAGGCTAGCATGCCGCCGTCCTCGTCGTCAGGATGGGCGACGATGTTGAGGATCGAGGCGCGGGTGTTGAGCTTGCGGAGCAGTTGCTGCAGGCCGCTGGCGCCCTGGTCGACGGGCAGTTCGCGGCCATCGTGGGGACGAACGTGCTCGCCGCGGAGGTTGGCGGGGTCGGTAAAGGTGTTTTGCGCCTGCACGGCTGCGGACGCGGTGAGGCATAAAGATAGCGCCAGGGTCGCTTTGAGCTTCATAGAAGTAGCGTCTCATATTCACAGCGGCTGAGGGTGGAGTCAAGGTTCCGATGCATGCGGACGCGGAAGGCTTTGCAACGTGGAAGCTCCTCGCGGAAGTTATACTGCGGTTATGAGTTGCGGGCACGTGGCGCTCTTTTGTGCGGAGGGGAAACGCTCATGGATAGTCTGCCCGTTGTTGTCGATGCACAGGCTGACGCGGATTTTCGCGAAGTCGTCATCGCCATCTATGGACCATCGGCAACCGAACTGAACTATGTCGAGCACGAGTTTGGGCATATCCGGCACATGTTCACAACGGGCATTTGCAGCGCAAAGGGCAAAGTGCTGGAGTATGGCTGCAATGTGGGTGCCACAGCGATCGTTGTGTCGTGCCTGGGCGGCGAGGTGACGGCTGTCGACGTCAACCCGGCTGTGCTGGAAGCGGCACGGCTGAACGCCAGGCGGTTCGGCAAAGACATCCAGTTTTTGCAGATCACGTCGGGGGATGCGTTGCCGTTTGCCGATGGCACGTTCGACCTGGTGATATGCAATTCGGTGCTGGAATACGTTCCTCCCGAGCAATTGGGTCACCAGCAGCAGGAACTGTACCGGGTGCTGCGTCCGGGCGGCAGAATACTGGTATTTGGCACCAGCAACCGCCTCTGGCCGAAAGAAAAGCACTCGCACAGTTGGTTCAACAACTACACTCCGATCTGGATCGACCGCATCACCGGCCGCCGCCGGGCGCGCGGAGTGTCACCCTGGAAAATTCGCCACGGCTTTGGAAGAACCAGGGATGTCCTGAAGGAGATGGGTCCCGGCGCGCTGATCGAGGTGAGGGACCGCGTCGGACAATCGCCGAAGATGCGGTCGATCCTGCTCACGTTGAGTACCGTGGCCAAGTTGCTGGGCACGTCCAACGGGCTGCTGCTGCCGTGGATCGTGGCCGTGCTGGAAAAAGACGGAGTTCGGGAGAACTCCATATAGCAAAGACCGCGATACACTCGGCGGATGAGTGAGGAGACACCACAGCTCCAACGAACGCTAACGTTGCGCGGAGCGGTGACGCTCAACTTGCTGGACATGATCGGCGTAGGGCCGTTCATCACCCTTCCGCTCTTGCTGGCAGCGATGGGCGGGCCGCAGGCGATGCTCGGCTGGGTGCTGGGCGCGGCAATTGCTTTATGCGACGGTCTGGTGTGGGCGGAGCTTGGCGCGGCGATGCCGGAAGCCGGAGGCACGTATCACTACCTGCGCAGGATATATCCGGGGTGGGTGGGGCGACTGCTGAGCTTTTTATTTTTGTTTCAGCTTTGCTTTTCGGCGCCGCTGTCGGTGGCGAGTGGGTGTATCGGGCTGAGCCAGTATGCGACGTATCTTGTGCCACAGCTCACCGGGCATACATCTCTGCACACGTTTCGGATGGGAGCCTACAGTGCCGGCGTGAGCGTTGGCCCGACCACCTTCGTGGCGATCGCCGTTGTGCTGTTGGCGGTGGTGCTGCTGTATCGCAATTTGTCGAAGATGAAGGGACTGTCGGCGTTTCTGCTGGCGACGGTGCTGCTGACCATCGGCTGGGCGGTGGTGACGGCGTTGCTGCATGGACACATTGGCCAGGCCTTTACTTTTTCGCCGGATGCGTTTCATCTTGACCGCGGATTTTTTACAGGGCTTGGCTCGGCGATGCTGATTGCGACGTACGACTACTGGGGTTACTACAACGTGACGTTTCTAGGAGGAGAGGCACAAGATCCGGGACGGACGATTCCGCGCGCCGTGCTGATTTCGATTGCAATTGTGGCCGCGCTATACCTGGCGCTGAATGTGAGTATCTTGTCGGTGCTGCCGTCGCCGGTCCTGCTGGGGCTGCAGAATCTGGAGGCGCGGCGGGCGCTGCTGTCGCAGTTCATGCAGACGGCCTACACTCCGGCCTTAGGTGCACACGCTGGGATTATGCTCGGGAAGGTGGCCGCCGTTCTGGTGATGGTCACGGCGTTCGCGAGCGTGTTTTCGCTGCTGCTGGGATACTCGCGGATACCGTTTGCGGCGGCGCGCGAGGGCGGATTTTTTTCGGCCTTTGGAAAACTCCATCCGACGCGGAATTTTCCGCATGTGGCGCTGCTGGCGTTGGCCGGGGTCGCGTGCGTGGCCTGTTTCTTTTCACTGGGAGATGTAGTGGCGGCGCTGGTGGTGATCCGGATACTCTTGCAGTTTTTGCTACAGCACGTCGGCGTGATGGTGCTGCGGCGGACGCAGCCGGACCTGCCGCGGCCATTCAGAATGTGGCTGTATCCGCTGCCTCCGGTGGCGGCGTTGCTGGGTTTTTTGTATATCGTCGTGTTTCGGCCGAATTTTCATCGCGAGGTAGCATTGGCGGGCGTTGTGTTGGTCGCGGGCGTGCTGGCGTATGCGGTGTGGTCGCGGTGGGAGCGGGCAGGCATCCAGAACGCCGTGGAAAGCGTACCCTAAGGTGATAGACCGGTGCGACGGACTGCGTCGCAGAAGAAAGGAAGCGCCCCTCATGCTTATCCGCAAATCGTCCGACATCGTATCCTCAGAGATCACTCCACGCTCCACGTATGAGGCATTCCAGGCGAACCGTCGAAGGTTTCTGGCTGGCATCGGATCGGTAAGCGCGGCTGCTGTGGCATCGAGTATTTTTTCGCGGGAGGCATTTGCCGCGACGAAGCTCACGACGGTGCCGAGCCCCTATAAGGTCAACGAGACCGTCACGCCGGAAGCAAAGGCCCAGAGCTACAACAATTTTTATGAGTTCGGTACGGACAAAGGCGATCCTGCGAAGAATGCGCACACGCTGCGCACGCGGCCCTGGACGGTGAAGGTCGAGGGACTGGTGGCAAAGCCGCAGACCATCGACATCGACACGATCATGAAGTATCGGCCGATCGAGGACCGCACGTATCGGTTTCGCTGCGTCGAGGCGTGGTCCATGGTGATTCCGTGGAATGGATATCCGCTGGCGGAGTTCATCAAGTGGGTGCAGCCGTTGCCGTCGGCGAAGTTTATCCAGTTTATTTCGCTGGCCGACCGGGGGCAGATGCCGGAGATTGATTCGAGCGGCATCAATCCTCCGTATTCGGAAGGCCTGCGTATGGATGAAGCGATGAACCCGTTGACGCTGCTGACCTTCGGCTCGTACGGCGAGACACTTGCGAATCAGCAGGGCGCGCCGATTCGCGTGATTGTGCCGTGGAAGTATGGCTTCAAGTCGGCGAAGTCGATTGTCAGAATCAAGTTTGTGGACAAGATACCGAATACGACCTGGAACGACTTGAATGCAAGGGAGTATGGGTTCTATTCCAATGTGAATCCAACGGTCGACCATCCGCGATGGTCACAGGCGCATGAGCGGCGGCTGGATGGGACGGGTGGAATTTTTCCGAAAACCATTCCGACACTGCCGTTCAACGGGTATGCAAATGAGGTCGCGGGAATGTATGCGGGGATGGACTTGAGGAAGAATTTTTAACTCGCTCCTCTTCACGTACTCTTATTGGTGACTATGCCAGCGCGCGCTATACCTTATTTGAAGATCGTAGTGCATGTGTTGTGCCTGCTGCCGTTTCTTTGGCTGGTGCATATCTATCGCAATGGTGCACTCGCGAATGAGACCGACCCGGTCAACTTCCTGACGCATTTCACCGGAAACTGGGCGTTGTGGATTCTGCTGACTGATCTTGCGATTACGCCAGTGCGGCGGCTGAGTTCTTCGTTGTCCTGGCTGATCCGGCTGCGGCGAATGGTGGGGCTGTACGCGTTTTTCTATGCCACGCTGCACCTGATGATCTACGTATTCCTGTTCTCTGGATACGACGTGCCGACGGCCTTTGCCGGCCTGCGGGCGGGGCACCTGGGGGAGCCGTTTCGCCAATTCAAGCTGGCGTGGCCAACCATTTACGGCGACATATTGAAGAGGAGATTCATCCAGGTTGGATTTCTTGCGTGGCTGATTCTGCTGTCGCTTGCGGTGACGAGTCCGCAACGCGTGCTGCGTGCCATGGGCGGCAAGAACTGGCAACGGCTGCATCGCCTGATCTATCTCGCCGCGATTGCGGCTTGCGTACACTTCTGGTGGCTGGTAAAGACCGGTGTGATGACTCCGTGGAAGGACAGCGCCGTTCTGGCGGTGCTGCTGTTAGCGAGGGTAGTGTACGCGGTGTGGAAACGGCGGGCGGCGCCAGTGCGAGCCATTTAGGTCACGGTACGCAACTTCAGCGGTTGCGATAGGGTCTAAACAGTGGGGGCTTGATCGATGAGTACTCGTGCGCTTGTTTTTGGTGTGGTGCTTGCGTTGCCTGCGGCGACTCTGTGCGGGCAGACGATGCAACCGAATGTGTCACAAGCGGTTGCGCAAAAGAACTCTCCGGACGCCGATATGCCGGCAGCCGATGCCGCTCAACAGAAGGCTGCGCGAACGTTTGCCGCGAAAGGCAAAGTCACGCCGCAGATTGCAAAACCTGCCGTCCTGACGCCATTGAATCCTCGTGAACGTGCGTTGCAACTGCTCGACCGATTCACGTTCGGTCCGCGGCCGGGCGAGGTGGAGCGTGTGCTCGCGATAGGCGCGGACAACTGGCTGGAACAGCAACTGAATCCCGACAGCATTGCCAACAGCGCTCTCAATAAGCGACTGAGCGATTTTCCGACGCTGAACATGTCGGCGGAAGATGCGTTGAAGACTTTCCCCGACCGTGGCCTGGTGACCGCGGTGGCCGACGGCAAGGTGCCGATGCCGTCCGACCCGTTACTGGCTGCGGTGTACGAAGTGCAGGTGCATAAGCTGCAGCAGGAGCGGGACTTAAAGCTTCCAGACGGCAACGGCAAACCGCGGCCTGAGCCCTCCGATGCGGAGACGGCCGCGCTGAAGAAGCAGGGCCAGGAGACGGCTGCGCGGATCGCGGGCGAGCTCTTTGCGCTGCCCAAAGCGCAGAGGATGAGTGCTCTCCTGGCGATGCCGATCGAAGACCAGATCGCATTTACATCGTATGTTGGGGGCGATCAGCGCAACCTGCTGTTGGCGGATTTTTCGCCGAGGGAGCGCGAGGCTTTTTATGGAATGTCGGCGCAGGTGGGTTCGTCATACTACATCGGAAATGAGCTCGCGCAGGCGCGTATCGTGCGCGACGTGCTGACCGAGCGGCAGTTGCAGGAGGTGATGACCGATTTCTGGTTCAACCACTTCAACGTTTTTATCGGCAAGGACTCTGACCAGTGGTACACGACTAGCTACGAGCGCGACGTGATCCGTAAAAATGCGCTGGGGTCGTTCCGTAACCTGTTGCTGGCGACGGCGGAGTCTCCGGCCATGATGGTCTATCTCGACAACTACACGTCGATTGGCCCCGATTCGATTGCGAACGGTGTGGACCCCAAGAACCCGAATGCGAAGAGGGGCAAGGGCGGCCTCAACGAAAACTACGGTCGCGAAGTCATGGAACTGCACACCGTTGGCGTGAATGGCGGCTACACCCAGACGGACGTGACGCAGCTTTCGGCGATCCTGACAGGGTGGGGTGTGGACCGCGCGAATCAGGCTGGGCCGTTCAAGTTCGACCAGAGACGGCACGAGCCGGGGGACAAACAGTGGTTCGGGCACACGATCAAGGAAGGCAAAAATCCTGATGGTTCGCCGAACGGAATGGCCGAGGGTCTGGAGGCACTCAACATCCTGGCGGCCAGTCCTAAGACCGCGCACTTTGTTTCGTTCCTGCTGGCGCAGCGCTTTGTCGCAGACAATCCGCCTCCTGCTCTGGTGGACCGCCTGGCGAGCGTTTACCTGTCGAGCAACGGCGATATCAAGACGATTCTGCGCGCGCTGATTGCCTCGCCGGAGTTCAACTCTCGGCAGTATTTTCGCAACAAAGTGAAGACGCCTGTGGAGTTTATTGCCTCGGCGTTTCGCAGCACCGGGACCGATCCAGTCAATCCAGGCGCGCTGGTCAACGTCGTCAAAACGATGGGTATGCCGCTGTACAACGCGTTGCCGCCGACGGGGTATTACATTACGGCCGACCAGTGGATGAACTCAGTGGCGCTGGTCGACCGATTGAATTTTGCCTATCAACTTGCGAACAACAAGTTTGCGAACCAGAAGTTCGACGCACCGAAGCTGTTAGCCATGGGGCTCTTGTTACCGCCGACTCCTGCTGCGACAAGTGGTGTGAAGCCGGTGACGGGGTCCGCGCCCGTGCGTACGGATGCTCATGTCATCGGGGTGGCGGCGGTCTCAGGCGGGGATGAAGCGCACGCCAGCGCCGCGGGTGCGGACGTGGTGCTGCGGGTACTCGAAGCGACGATGATCGGCGGAGCTGTGTCGCCGCAGACGAACCAGCTCATCCATAAGCAGCTCGATCAGCAGCCGGCGAACGCGAGTGCGACCGATACGCTGAATCTGCTGACGGCGCTGGTGATGGGGTCGCCGGAGTTTCAGATGCGGTAAGGTGCGATGCTCTGAACCACTTCTTGGTCGCACCCATCACAACTTTGTCATCTCGACCGAAGGCGGCGTTTTTTGACGCCGCAGTGGAGTGACTGTCTGTTTTGTCAAGCGGCTGCGGAGGCGATTCTTTGTCTTGTGTCTCTTGCTTTTGCGTTCAGTTGTGTCAGGAGTTTGTGGG
>Ga0207652_10003248_pt1 | contig 13486 bp, 10 predicted proteins | sample KBSC63BmetaG_FD_184334 | JGI IMG/M metagenome (GOLD analysis project Ga0207652, IMG submission 184334) | Corn rhizosphere microbial communities from Kellogg Biological Station, Michigan, USA - KBS C6-3B metaG (SPAdes) (version 2) | ecosystem: Host-associated > Plants > Roots > Rhizosphere ... | reverse complement strand
GAAGAGCAGAAAAAGAAAATAATACCCAAAAGGATTAATCCTATTGGAAACAATAAGGCTAACGATGAAGACCCCAAAAAGCGTCCCCGTCTTAGTATATACTGGATATATGCCGTAATTTTTGCGGCTATTATTGGCTATAATCTTTACAGAGGCACCTCAGGAAGCGGTTATGAAATTGATAATACTCAATTTTTTGCCATGCTTAAGCAAGGCGATGTTGACCAGATAAAAACCGTTGGAAATAAGAAAATTGTAAGAGTTTTCATTAAGCCTGAGGCCATTCAAAATAACCCCGATTTTTATAGAAATGTTTTTGGAAATGATTACGAGGCAGCAAAAAAAATACCTGCACCACAGGCTTTTTTTGGCATCATAAAAGATGAAACCTTCGCCAATACCATGCTTCAGTTTTACAAGGAAAATCCTACTATAAAACAAGTGCCCGATAAACCCGGTGATGAAGGAGAATTATTTGGGCAAATTGTAAGCACACTTCTGCCAATATTACTAATTGGGCTGTTGTTTATAATGATGATGCGTAAGGTAGGCGCTGGCGGCAGTGGCGGAGGCCCGGGAGGAATTTTTAATATAGGAAAATCAAAAGCTACATTATTTGATAAAGGCGCAAAAGTGAATATCAATTTTGGTGATGTAGCAGGCCTCGATGAAGCGAAAGTGGAAGTAATGGAAATTGTTGACTTTTTAAAAACACCAAAAAAATATACAGCGTTAGGTGGTAAAATTCCTAAGGGCGCTTTGTTAATCGGCCCTCCGGGTACCGGTAAAACACTTCTTGCGAAAGCAATGGCCGGTGAAGCCCAGGTTCCTTTTTTTAGTCTCAGTGGAAGTGATTTTGTGGAAATGTTCGTAGGTGTGGGCGCAAGCCGTGTGAGAGATCTTTTTAAGCAGGCAAGAGAAAAAGCGCCGTGTATTATTTTTATTGATGAAATAGATGCAATAGGCCGTGCAAGAGGTAAAAATATGATGATGAGCAATGATGAAAGAGAAAATACACTTAACCAGTTGCTCGTTGAAATGGACGGTTTTGGTACCGATCTTGGCATTATAATTTTGGCCGCAACCAATCGCCCTGATGTTTTAGACAATGCATTACTTAGGCCAGGCAGATTCGACAGGCAAATTACAATTGACCGTCCTGATCTTGTAGGAAGAGAAGCTATTTTTAAAGTTCATTTGTTACCAATAAAAATTTCTCAGACACTCGATGTACATAAGCTTGCAGAACAAACTCCCGGGTTTGCAGGTGCGGATATTGCTAATGTATGTAATGAAGCTGCTTTAATTGCCGCCCGTAAAAATAAAGATGCTGTTGACATGAGCGATTTCCAGGATGCTATTGACAGAGTAATTGGCGGTCTGGAGAAGAAAAATAAAATTATTCTTCCGGAGGAAAAAGAAATTATTGCCTACCATGAAGCGGGCCATGCAATTTGCGGATGGTTTCTCGAGCATGCCTACCCGTTATTAAAAGTAACGATTGTGCCAAGAGGTACAGCAGCATTGGGTTATGCACAATACACTCCTAAAGAGCAATATCTTTATAACACTGATCAGTTGATGGATCAAATATGTATGACATTAGGAGGAAGAGCATCGGAAACGATTTTCTTTAATAAAATTTCTACCGGTGCCAGCAACGATTTGCAACAGATAACAAAGATGGCTTATGCAATGGTAACTGTGTATGGTATGAATGATAAAGTAGGTAATGTAAGTTTTTACGATCCTGCGCAGGATAACACTTTTACGAAGCCATTTAGCGAAGAAACAGGTAAGATGATCGATGAAGAAGTAAGAAAATTGATAGAAGCGGCTTTTGAAAGAACAAAAAAATTACTTACAGAAAGAAAGAACGAAGTAGAAGTAATAGCACAGGCATTATTAAAAAGAGAGGTGCTTTTTCAAAGCGATGTAGAAGAGCTTATTGGCAAAAGACCTTACGAGGATAAGAAAGCACTTGACTTTGTTGATAATCCTAAAGAAGCAATTATTGATCCTCCAATTACGGGAGTAATTTCTTAAAGGCTTTTTAAATGAACGAATAATGAAGGTTTCTTCTTCAAAAGAAAAAATTTTAAAAAAGATAAGAGAGGCACTGAGTAATCCGGTGCCTTTGCCTTTTCCAAAAAGTGAAGGCACTAATTCAGTATTTCAACAGCAGGCGGAAGATCTTGAAATTATATTTGCTGAAGAGTTTACAAAATTGCTTGGGAAATTCGCTTTTTGCGTAAATGAAACTGATATGAAGCTTCAGCTACAACAACTCATTATCGAAAAAAAATGGGATAATATTTTTTGCCGTGAAGATGATCTTTTAAAAATTTTTGAAGAAAATAAATTTGCAGGTTTTAATAAATCAACGCTGAAAGATTGCGATGCAGCAATTACTTCCTGTAAATATCTTATAGCAAGAACAGGTTCCATCGTCATGACTTCAGAACAGCAAAGTGGCCGCACTGTAAGCGCTTATGCGCCTGTGCATATTTGTATCGCATATGTTAACCAGCTTGTTTATGAAACAAGAGATGCCCTTAAACTATTAAAAAAAGAATACGGTAATAATCTTCCCTCACTCATAACTTTTGCCGCAGGACCAAGTCGTACTGCTGATATTGAAAAAACGCTGGTTGTAGGAGTTCATGGGCCTAAAGAGGTTTATTTATTTTTGATTGATGAAGCAGCTCAACTGGCTTAGCAAAGTGCGATAGTTTATGTTAACTTTATAAGAATAAGAGAAAAAATTTGGTATGAAATTGACCGCATAAACCATGCAGATTAACTCCGGTAAAAAAATATATTTTCTTTCTGACTTTCACCTTGGCGCACCTGATCATGCTACAAGCTTAATAAGGGAAAAGCGAATCGTTGCTTTTCTTGATGAAATAAAAAATAATACTTCACATATTTTTATCCTTGGCGACTTATTTGATTTTTGGTATGAATATAAAAGAGTGGTCCCAAAAGGCTTTGTAAGAATTTTAGGCAAGCTTGCAGAATTAACTGATAGCGGCATTATCATTAATTTTTTTGTAGGAAACCATGATATGTGGATGAATGGCTATTTTGAAAATGAACTGAACATTGAAGTTTTTTATGAGCCAAAAGAATATGAATTTAACGGCAAAAAATTTTTGCTTGGCCACGGAGATGGCCTGGGGCCAGGCGACCACAAGTATAAATTCATAAAAAAAGTTTTTAGGAATAAAATTTCACAGGCATTATTTGGGGCTTTGCATCCTGCTGCCGGTATCGGCATTGCAGATTATATGAGCCGCAAAAGCCGCATGGCAACAGGTAAAATAGACGAAGAATTTTTGGGAGAAGACAATGAATGGCTGATCATTTTTTGTAAAGAGATGCTTCAAAAAAAACATTTTGATTTTTTTATTTTTGGTCATAGACACTTTCCAATTGATTTTAAGTTAAATGAAACCAGTAGGTACATAAATCTCGGCGATTGGATAAAATATAACAGCTTTGCAGTGTTCGACGGTGAAAACGTAGAATTAAAATTTTATTGATTATGACCTCTGCCTGCAAAAAACACTTTCGTCTAACCGTTACTGTTATATATATTTTTTGTTCTTTAAAAACGAATGCACAGAATGATTCTCTTTTTCGCTTTTTAAAAGAAATTGATTATCCCACTTCTTCCTTTACTGCCGATGATCTTGGTGAGCTTTATATAATTAATACAGATAATCAGCTCAAAAAATATAATGAAAAGGGCGATTCGCTTGGTGTTTTTAACCAGGTTACCAAATACGGGAAGCTGTCTTACGTAGAAGCGCAAAACCCTTGGAAAGTAATCCTGTTTTATAAAAATTATTCGACAATTGTATTGCTTGATAAGTTTCTTAATGTATTGGGCAATATTAATTTGCACCGGCACAATATTTTCCAGGTACAGGCGGTGACTACTTCTTACGATAATAATATATGGCTATATGATGAACAGGAAAATAAATTAAAAAAAATTGATGAGCAGGGTGATAAGCTGTTTGAATCTGTGGATTTCCGGCTATTGTTTGATTCAGTTCCGACGCCCAAAAAGATTATTGACACTGATGGATTTGTGTATTTGTACGACCCGGAAAAAGGCTTGTATATTTTTGATTATTATGGAACATTTAAAAATAAATTTCCTTTTCTGCATTGGACAAATGTAGCAGTGATTGATAAAAAAATATATGGTTTCGATAACGATTATATTTATGAATACAGCGCTTCATTTCCTGATGTAAAACAATATAAGCTGTCGCCTGAGTTACAAAATGCCAGCTCAATAGAAGCGAAGAACCACAGGTTGTATGTTTTAAAAAACCAGAAATTAGAAATTTATACACTTCACTAGATAGCACATTAAATTGCATTATGAAATTTCTTGACCAGGTTTTTTTTGATAATTCCTTACGCAGCTATCTCGTGGTTGTCACGGCCATCTTTATTGTGTTATTATTGAAAAGAGTTATTTCAAAATATGCTGCGGTATTGCTTTTTAAAATAATAAATAAAAAGGCAAACAAAATAGACAGGGCGAAATTTATAACTCTCATCATATCACCCATTGAAAGACTTCTATTGGTTTTGATAAGTTTCTTCATTCTGGAAAACCTGAATTTTCCAAAGGATCTGATGTTAACATTTCATGATGTTACAAGCCAGGATATAATTGAAGGAATCGCTTCCGCCATCATTATCCTTTGCTTTGTTTCTGTTATTATCCGCTTTATGGATTTTTTAGTTTTACTAATAAAAGATAAAACAACCGATGATAAAACTTCGCCAGGCCAGCATCAATTGCTGTTTTTCTTTAAAGACCTGATAAGAGTTATTATTATAATTATTGGAATTGTCTTTATTATAAAATTTTCTTTCAAGATTAATATTGGCAACATGCTCACTGGTTTGAGCATAGTGGGTGCAGCCTTAGCCTTATCTGCAAGAGAGAGTTTGGAAAATTTAATCGCCTCTTTTATTATATTTTTTGATAAGCCTTTTGAAACTGGTGATGTGGTAAAAGTGAACAATGTAACGGGAACTGTGGAACGAATTGGATTAAGAAGCACCCGTGTACGCACTGTTGAAAAATCAATGGTAACAGTACCTAACAAACAAATGGTTGATAGCATACTTGACAACTGGAGCATGCGAGATTCAATAAGAAATGAAATTAGAACATTTTTTTCCCCTCATACTTCCTCTGAAGATTTGGAAAAAGTGATTACGGGAATTAAGGACATACTTGCTTCGAAACAAGAAGACATCCAAAATTTTTCAGTTTATCTGCAGGAAATAAATAACGACAGTGCCATAGTTATGGTGATTTATTTCACAAAGTTTCCCATGGTTGCTGATGATCTCAATAAATTAAAAGAAGTTATAAACATTGCCATAAAACAATTGCAGGAAAAACATGAAATTAAACCTTCAGGTCCTGCTACTGTGAAATTGGTTGTTTAGTTATTGATTTATTATATCCGCAAGTTCTTTTTCCCAATGCCCTGTTTTTCCATATTCTACCAGCCTTCCAGATTCGTGGCCATCTTTCATAACAACAATGGTTGGTGTATGCGTAATATGCATTGCCTTTGCCATATTGCCTGTGGTATTCATGTGATGATCAACCGCAAACACAGTAACGTGATTTTCCGGGAAGCCCGATGCCTCCTGTATTTTATAAAATTTAGGTAAAATAAAGTGAGTGTCTTCACACCAGGTGCCACCAAAAAAGAGAAAATATATTTTGTCGTTATTGTTTCTAAATGCGGTCACAACAATGCTATCTGGACGGGGATATATTCGCTGGCTTTCAGCATACCACCTAAATGCAGTATCATTAATTAAATCGTTCTTGCTAATAATTCCTACCAGCATCTTTGCATTATCATGCGCAGTGTCTGTAACAATAATATAAGGATTAGGTAAATCCGTTTGCGCGTTCAAAGTAAAATTAATTATAAGCAGGATAAAAATTGGCAGCAGAAATTTTTTCATTATGAGCTTTATAAATTGTTCTTTAATTCCAATAAAAATGATTTTATTTTTTCCAGTGATTCAATCATTTCATGCTTTTCGCCAGCCGCCTTGTTATTTTTTAAAAACTCTTTCGCCCCATCAATTGTATATTTTCTTTCTCGGAGCAGGTGATAAATCATCTTTAAATTCTTAACATCTTCCGGCCTGAAAAAACGATCTCCTTTCTTGTTTTTTTTTGGCTTCAAAATTGAAAATTCATTTTCCCAATACCTTATTAACGATGTGTTTTCTTTAAACATAGCAGCTACATCGCCAATTGAATAATATTGTTTTTTAAAAAGAATTTCATCAGCAGGAATTTCAATCAGATCTGCATTTGTTCCCATTTCTTTAAGGCTTTTTCTGCCTCTCTTCTGTTTTATTTTATCAGGCGGCAATATCTTTTTATTCTCTTCCTTATCGAAAGAGTTGTTATCAAATTCAAATTTTATTTGCGATAAGGCCATTTAAACAGGTTTAACAAGCTTATAATTATTGGCTTTAGTTTGTCAATCCTTGTGCCAAATTGTAAAGCTGCTTTTGTAAATGCGGCTAAACAAAATACCTTTGCCATCTTAATTTTAATTCAAAGATAAATTTATAATACCCAATAAAGGCATGATGCAGAGCGAAGAAATCCGGAAACTTTTCCTTGACTTTTTTAAAGCCAAAGAACACACCATTGTGCCTTCTGCGCCTATTGTTATAAAGGATGATCCTACACTTTTGTTTACAAATGCAGGCATGAACCAGTTTAAAGATTATTTTCTGGGTAATAAAAAGCCTCCTTATTCAAGAGCTGCAGATACGCAGAAATGCCTGCGTGTAAGTGGCAAGCATAACGATCTGGAAGAAGTGGGCGTTGATACATATCACCACACAATGTTCGAAATGCTGGGCAATTGGAGCTTTGGAAATGCAGATGAAAAGCCACTACCTTATTTTAAAAAGGAAGCTATTGCATGGGCATGGGAATTATTAACGGAAGTATATAAGCTGGATAAAGATCGTTTGTATGTAACCGTATTTAAAGGCGATGAAAATGAAAATTTATTGAAGGACGAAGAGGCTTATGATGAATGGAGGAAATGCATTGATGCAGAAAAAATTTTATTGGGAAACAAGAAGGATAATTTTTGGGAAATGGGCGATACAGGCCCGTGCGGCCCATCTTCTGAAATACATTACGATAGCAGAAGCGATGAAGAACGAAAAGAGATTAACGGAGCAACCTTGGTAAATAATGATCACCCACAGGTAATAGAAATATGGAATATTGTATTCATTCAATACAACAGAAAAAAAAATGGAAGCCTTGACACTTTATCTGCTAAGCATGTTGATACAGGAATGGGCTTTGAGCGATTGGTAAGGGTTTTACAAAACAAGCAGAGCAATTATGATACGGATATTTTTACAGAAACTATTTTAGAAGCAGAAAAATTATCCGGAAAAAAATATACCAATACAGACAGTAAACAGGATGTTGCTTTTCGTGTAATTGCAGATCATATAAGAGCCATTGCATTTACAATAGCTGATGGCCAAATGCCTTCAAATACAGGCGCCGGCTATGTTATAAGAAGAATTTTACGAAGGGCGGTGCGCTATTACTTTTCTTATCTCGATGTAAAAGAGCCAATGCTTTTTAAATTGGTTCCATTGATTGCTGGGCAATTCAAGGATGTGTTCACGGAGTTGGATAAACAAAAGGAGTTTGTTGAGAGAGTTGTGAAGGAAGAAGAACAGAATTTTTTGAGAACGCTGGATAATGGCCTTAAATTATCAGAACGAGCTTTAAGTATAGCGAATTCAGTTTCAAATGAAAATTCAATTGCAAAAGTTGGAGGTTCAACATTATTTGTGCTTTATGATACGTTTGGATTTCCTCTTGACCTTTCAAAATTAATATTTGCTGAAAAAGGTTATGATGTCGATGAAGAAGGTTTTAATAAAGAAATGCTTCAACAGAAAAATCGCTCCCGAGCTGCTAGTGTAATTAATACAGAAGACTGGATAACCCTAAACGAAAATGGTTCATCAAAATTTGTTGGTTATGATACCTTTGAAACAGAAAGTAAAGTTCTAAAATACCGCAAAACAAAATCGCAGGGAAAAGAATTGTATCAAATCATTTTAGACACAACACCTTTTTATGCTGAAAGTGGCGGCCAGGTAGGCGATACAGGGATTCTAATTTTTAATGGGGAAAAAGTATCAGTTGTAAATACTAAGAAAGAGAATGATCTCATTATTCACTTTACAGAAAGACTTCCAATAAATATTAATGCAAATGTTATTGCAAAAATTGATGCAGATAGAAGAAAGAAAACAGCGGTTCACCACAGCGCCACTCACTTATTACATGCAGCGCTAAGGAAGGTTTTAGGAACCCATGTTCAGCAAAAGGGAAGTTTGGTTAATGATGAATATTTGCGTTTTGATTTTTCTCATTTTGCAAAAGTTACTAATGAAGAAATAAAAAAAATTGAATCTATTGTTAATGAAAAAATTCGACTAACCCTTCCCGTTATAATAAAGCAAATGCCCAAAGAAGAGGCTTTAAAAACAGGAGCAATGGCTTTGTTTGGTGAAAAATATGGTGAGGTAGTTCGTGTAGTAACAATCGACCCGAATTATTCTGTTGAGCTATGTGGTGGAACTCACGCTGGCAATACGGGCGAATTAGGTTTTTTTAAAATTACGGGAGAAACTGCAGTAGGTGCAGGCATCCGCAGAATTGAAGCAATAAGTGGGAAGGCAGCAGAAGATTATGTTGAAAAAGAATTTGAAGCCTTGCGCCACGTTCGCGAAAGCCTAAAAAACCCTAAAGACCTTAATAAAGGAATTGAAAACCTGCTTGCTGAAAACAGTGAATTAAAAAGGCAATTAGAGAAAGCTGACGCAAAACAATTGACTTCGTTGCAAAAAGAATTGTTGCAAAAGATTGAAAAAATAAATGACACTAATTTCATCGGACAAATAGTTGATGTGCCCAATGCTGATGCATTAAAAAAGATTTGCTTCGGTTTAAAAAATCAGCTTGAAAATTATGTAATTGTTTTGACGGCAGATATTGAAGGCAAAGCTGCTGTTGCTGTTATGCTTGATGAAAAAATTGCCATTGCTAAAAATCTTGAAGCGCCAAAAATCATCAAAGAACACATTGCTCCTTTGATTAAAGGCGGCGGCGGTGGCCAAAAAACATTGGCAACGGCCGGCGGACAAGATGTATCAAAGCTTAAAGAAGTAATTGAAAAAGTAAAATTATTGCTTTAAACCACTATAAATAATTATCCCAGTGCGTATGATTTTTTAAACGCCCCCGACTGTTTCTCCGGCAATTTTACTAAACAAGATGCGTCAGTCTGTTACCAATTTTTGTTAAACAAAAGTAATTATTTGCGAAAGATTTCGTAGTTCTGTAAAACTTCATACATTTGTTCTACTAAACATTTCGTATTTAAAATTTTTTACAATGAAAAAGAATATTTTATTTACTGCTGTATTAATGGCAGGGATTATGTTATCCAATGCATCCTGGGCACAGCAAACAGCACCAAAGGAAAAAAAATCAGAAGAAATTATTATTCGCAAAAATGGTGATAAGGATAAAAAGATGACGATTGAAATTGATGGCAATGACATAACTGTAAATGGAAAGCCTCTATCAGATTATCACGGTGGAGATGTGACGGTAATACGAAGAGATTTCAAGAATCGCCGCTCTGACAATTCGTTATTTGCTCCGCATGGCGACCTTTTTATGCAGGATTTTAATAATGCCAAGCCACATACTTTTTTGGGCGTAGTAACTGATAAAACTGACGATGGAGTAAAAATAACTCAGGTAGAAAAGGGTAGCGCCGCAGAAAAGGCAGGCCTTTCAAGCGGTGATATTATTACTAAACTTGATGATAAAAAAATTGCTTCACCGCAAGACTTGGCGGATGCCGTAAGAGCTCACAAACCCGGCGATGAAGTAAAGCTTGATTATCTTAGGGACAGCAAAAAGAAAGACACTAAAGCTAAGCTCGGTGAAACAAAAGCTATGGCAAGAGCCTATTCATTTAATAGAAGCCCTGACATGGATGGAAACGATTTTAATTTTAAGATGCCCCCAATGCCCAAAGCTTACAATATGCCCAACCGGAATTTCAACTTTTTCTATGATAGTGACAGGCCTAAACTGGGTTTGAAAATTGAAGATACTGAGAAAGGCGACGGTGTAAAAGTATTAAGTGTTGAAGATGGTTCCGCTGCTGATAAAGCCGGTATTAAAAAGGATGATATTATCACAGAGCTTAATGGCGAAAAAGTAAATGACGTAAATGATGCATCACAACAATTACGTGAATCAACTGATAACCCGAATGTAAAAATTAAAGTAATGCGCAATAATAGCGAAATGAACTTTGAAGCAAAAATTCCAAAAAAACTTAACAGTGCTGATTTATAAATAACAAGCGGGAGAATAAATTTTTCTCAAGTGTTTTAGTTTTAATTTAAAAAAGCTGCCCTCTAAGCAGCTTTTTTAATTTGTTTAGGTTTTCTTATACATAAATGGAAATGTCTTTTCATACCTTCGTGCTATGTCTTCTGTAGAAAAATATGAAGCTGTAATCGGGCTGGAGGTACACACGCAATTACTTACTAAGAGTAAATTATTTTGCGGTGACAGTACTGTATTCGGCAATGCACCCAATACAAATATAAGTCCCGTATCACTTGCGCATCCTGGCACTTTGCCCGTTATGAATAAAAAAGCTATTGATTATGCAATAAAACTTGGGCTCGCTTTTAATTGCGATATTGTTCGTAACAACTATTTCGCAAGAAAAAATTATTTCTATCCAGATCTACCAAAGGGCTACCAGGTTTCACAACACACAACACCTATCTGCAAAAATGGATATGTTACTATCAATGTGGAAGGAAAAGAAAAAAAAGTACTGTTAAACCGGATTCACCTGGAAGAAGATGCGGGTAAAAGTATTCATGACGCAGATGAAAATTATAGTTGTATAGACTTGAACAGGGCTGGTGTGCCCTTATTGGAAATTGTATCAGAACCTGATATGCATACTGCCGAAGAGGCCTTTGCTTATGTAACTGAAATAAGGAAAATTGTTCGCTATTTACAAATATGTGATGGCAATATGGAAGAAGGTAGTATGCGTTGTGATGCAAATGTTTCCGTAAGGCTGCGGGGCGATAGGAAGCTGGGCACTAAAGTAGAAGTAAAAAACCTTAATTCAATCCGAAATGTAAAAAGAGCAATTGATTTTGAAATCGCCAGGTTGATTAACATTTTAGAGAATGAGGAGGAACTGATACAACAAACAAGAAGTTTCGATGCTTCCAATGGAACAACTTTTTCTTTAAGAGATAAAGAAGAAGCGAACGATTACCGTTATTTTCCTGAACCAGACCTTGCTCCTTTTTTTATTTCAGATGAAAAAATTGAAACTATAAAAAACTCTTTGCCGGAATTGCCTGCATCATTGGAGAAAAGATTTATGGAGCAATACCAGTTACCACTTAGCGATGCAAAAGTTTTATGTGATGACAGGGAAACTGCTAATCTTTTTATGAACATAATTAATCACACGACTAATTATAAAGCAGCAGCCAACTGGGTTTTAGGCCCTGTGAAATCGTATTTAAATGACAACAATACTTCCATTACAGATATTAAATTAAGTGGAGATACATTTGCAAAACTGATAGAAATAGTCGATAAAGGAAGGGTGAGCTTTGGAATTGCAGCCAACAAAATATTTCCTGTATTATTACAATTTCCCGATAAAGAACCAATTAAAATTGCCGAAGATCTTAATGTTCTGCTGGAAAAAAATGATGATTCTTTGCACTCATGGGTAGACGAAGTTTTATCAAAAATGCCTGATAAAGTTTTGGAATATAAAAAGGGTAAAAAAAACCTGATAAGCTTGTTCTCCGGGGAAATAAAAAAAATAAGTAAAGGGAAAGCAGATATGAAAGCCGTAAGTGAGATTCTTAATCAAAAATTAAATCAATAGAAATATCCATGAAAAGATTAATGACTTTTATAACCACATTGTTTTTATTATCATGTAGCCATAATAGTGAGATAGGAAAGTTTACAGTTAATGGCAAATTAAAGGGAACTCCCGACCAAAAAGTTTATTTAGAACAAATATATTTTAGCCAAAAACCGCCCCAGGTATTGGATACAACGGATATGAAGGGAGGGGTCTTTAAGGTAAAAGCCATTGCTTCTGAGGAAGGACTTTACAGAATTAGGTTTGAAAAAAATGCGGGCTATATATTTATAAATGATAAGCCCGAAATCGATTTTAATGGCGATGCAAAAGATTCAACTCTTGAATCGAACCGCTTCAATACTCCGGCGAATGTTTCACTTACAAAATTCATCATTTCCCTTGATTCGATACATACCATTCTTATTTCGCAAGATCACAACTTAAGCGATGTTCAAAAACAAAATAATGATAGCCTTACTGCTTTTGCACAAAATCAGTTCAACAATACAGATACCTGGTACAAAAACTTCCTTTCTCAATATATTGATACTACCAAAAGCCCGATTGTCGCCATATTTGCTTTAAGTTATTCTCAGGAAATTGGGATGGATACCGTAAAAAAACTTATCGATGGCTTGTTGAAAAAATTTCCAAAAAACTCCGCGGTTGCTGATGTGTCGAAGCAATTTGAAGCTTATAATACAGCCCAAACGAAACAACAGCAACAAACTGAAGAAGGAGGTGTAGCAGTAGGAAAAATGGCTCCTGATTTTACATTGCCCGATGTAAACGGCAAACCATTTACTTTAAGTTCGTTGCGTGGCAAATATGTGCTGGTTGATTTCTGGGCAAGCTGGTGCGGCCCATGCCGCCAGGAAAATCCTAATGTGGTAGCAACTTATAATCAATTCAAAAATAAAAATTTTACAGTACTTGGTGTTTCTCTTGATAAAGAAAAGCAGGATTGGCTTACAGCAATTAAAAATGATGGGCTTGATTGGAAACAGGTAAGTGATTTAAAGTATTGGAACAGCGCTGCGGCCGGATTATATAATGTGGAAGCTATTCCCTATAATGTATTGATTGACCCCGACGGAAAAGTAATTGCAACTTCTTTGCGTGGAAGCGATTTAAGAAATAAACTGAATGAAGTTCTAAAATAATGTGCGGGGTTATTTAGAAATCTAAATGATTCTAAGCGCTTTGCTAAATGTAGTAATTACAAAAGGTAAAGCCATCCAAAAATACGGACGTATAAAAATCAGCATCAAAATAATCACTATCGCAGATATAAAAAATAAAACCCAATATAAGGTAACGGATTCTCGTACGTTATTCATTTGCAAAAATTTTATGCAAATATATATTAATCACTTGTTTAATAAAATTAATAATATTGCTACAGAAATTTATCATTC
>Ga0207652_10003246_pt1 | contig 13489 bp, 14 predicted proteins | sample KBSC63BmetaG_FD_184334 | JGI IMG/M metagenome (GOLD analysis project Ga0207652, IMG submission 184334) | Corn rhizosphere microbial communities from Kellogg Biological Station, Michigan, USA - KBS C6-3B metaG (SPAdes) (version 2) | ecosystem: Host-associated > Plants > Roots > Rhizosphere ... | reverse complement strand
GCCTTCATCGGCGTGAACGTCGCGGCGATCCCCGAGGCGATGCTCGAGGCGGAGTTCTTCGGCACCGCGCCGGGCTACGAGCGCGCTGTCTCGCAAGCGGGGCGCTTCGAGCTCGCGCACGGCGGCACCCTCTTCCTCGACGAGGTGGGTGACATGCCGCTCGCCGTGCAGGGCAAGCTCCTGCGCGCGCTGCAGGAAAAGGAAGTCGAGCCCCTCGGAGGACGGCGCGTCGCGAAGGTGGATGTGCGCGTGATCGCGGCGAGCAGCGTGGACCTGCGCCGCATGGTCTCGACCGGGCGCTTCCGCTCCGACCTTTACTACCGGCTCTGCGTCCTGCCGATCGAGCTGCCGCCGCTCCGGGAGCGGCTGGACGACCTCGAGATTCTTTGCGACCACATCCTGGAGGACATCGCGCGGCGCTCGGCGCGGCCGCAGCGCGAGCTCACGCCCACGGCGCTCGCGGTGCTCGCCGCCTATCCGTGGCCCGGCAACATCCGCGAGCTGCGCAACGTGCTCGAGCAGGCGACGATGCATTCGGACAGCCCGCGGCTCTCCGCCGAGGAGTTCAGCCTCATCCTGCCGCGCCTGCCCAGCCCGGCGCGCGCGGGAGAGCGGCCCACCCTCAAGCTCGCCGACGTGGTGGCCGACGCCGAGCGCAGCGCCATCCGCTCGGCGCTCGCGGCGGCGGAGGGAAAGAAAGTGCTGGCGGCCGAGCTGCTCGGCATCTCGCGCGCGACGCTCTACCAGAAGCTCTCCGACCTGGTCACGCGCTAAGGGTCGATCGCGCACGTTTTGCACCGTTGTGTCCGGATTTCCGGAATCGCGTCCGCCGTGCCGGATTTGGCTTTTCAAGCGCGGCTTCGCGGAGTAGCGTGCGATCCACCGGGCTGCGGCGTCCGGTTTCCCCGACGCCTTCGCCCCGGGCCCCTAAGATTCCACTCGCTCGGAGAAGAGACATGTCCGCATTCATGCGTGCGACGCTCGGCGCTTCCCTCGCGTTCGCCCTCGCCGGCTGCGGCGGCGGCGGCGGCCACGACGACCTGCCCGCGAACACCGCGCCGCCCTACCTCAAGGGCAACATCATCAGCAGCACGTACGACGGCACGAGCAACGACCTGCTCACGGCCGGGCTCGGCAAGACCGGTCTCGGCACCGGGGCGTGTCCCGCGCCGGCGAATCCGGCGTCGCCGACCACGACGGAGCTGCGCACGATCGCCATCTGCAACAACTATCGTGCGCTGGTGGACGTCGCGGCCAACGGCGGCTACGGCACGCTCTACGGCCCGAACGTCGACGCGAGCGGCAACGTCACCTCGAGCGAGGGCAAGATCGCCGGCGAGGAGGACATCGTCTACGCCGACGACGGCAGTGGCCGGCAGAACGTGACGCTGATGGTGCAGATCCCCGCCACGTTCGACCCGAAGAACCCGTGCATCGTGACGGCGACCTCGAGCGGCTCGCGCGGCGTATACGGCGCCATCGGCACGGCCGGCGAGTGGGGCCTCAAGCGCGGCTGCGCCGTCGCTTATACCGACAAGGGCACGGGCAACGGGTACCACGACCTCGGGGCCGATGCGGTGGACCTGATCCAGGGCCAGCGCGTGTCGGCGGCGAGCGCGGGCACGGGCGCGGAATTCAACGCGAGCCTGAACGCGGCGGACCTCGCGGCTTACAACAGCGCGTTCCCCAACCGCTACGCGTTCAAGAACGCGCATTCGCAGCAGAATCCCGAGGCGACGTGGGGCCGCGATACCCTGCGCTCGATCGAGTTCGCGTTCTACATGATCAACCAGAAGTACGGCGAGAACGTGAACGGCACGCGCTACCAGACGATCCGCGCCGACGGCACGGTCGTCATCGCCTCGAGCGTGTCCAACGGCGCGGGCGCGGCGCTGCTCGCCGCCGAGCAGGACACGACCGGCCTGATCGACGGCGTCGCGGTCGCCGAGCCGAACATCCAGGTGAACCCGCCCGCCGGGCTCGTGATCAAGCGTGGGAACACGACGGTCACCACCTTCGGCAAGACGCTGTACGACTACTTCACCTTCGCCGACCTCTACGAGCCGTGCGCGTCGCTCGCGACCGCGGCCATCGGCGGCGGCTCGGCGGGCATCCCCGGGGTCACCACGCCCAATGCCACGGCGGCGGCCAACCGCTGCGAGGCGCTCGCGAACCACGGCCTGGTGAGCGGCAGCACGACGACCGAGCGCGCCAACGATGCGCTGAACAAGATGATCGCGTACGGCTGGGAGCCGGATTCGATCCCGTTCATGGCGTCGCACTACTCGCTCGCGGTGCCCGCCGTCGCGGTCACCTATGCGAACGCGTACGCGAAGGCGAGCGTGAAGGACAACCTGTGCGGCTACAGCTTCGGCGCCACCCCGGTGAACGGGGTGCCGCCGCCGCTTTCAGCCGCCGCCGCCGCGCAGCTCTTCGCCACGGGCAACGGCGTGCCGCCCACCAGCGGCATCAACATCATCAACAACAACTCGGTGGGCGGAGCCGCGGTCGATGCCGCGTCCGTCTCGCCCTCGACCGGCAAGGCGGACCTGAACTTCGACGGCGCCCTGTGCATGCGCGAGCTGCTCACGTCGTCGTCGCCTGCGGCCGTGACGCTGCGCGCGAGCATCGATGCATTGAAGGGCACCGGCAACCTGCACGGAAAGCCCGCGATCATCGTGCAGGGCCGCTCCGACACGCTGCTGCCGATGAACCACACGTCGCGACCGTATTACGCGCTCAACAAGAGCGTCGACGCGCAAAGCCAGCTGCAGCTCTACGAGATCACCAACGCGCAGCACTTCGACGCGTTCATCGACAACGCCGCCGCCCCGGGCTACGACTCGCGCCTCGTGCCGCTGCACCGCTACTTCCTGCAGGCGATGGACCTGATGTGGGCCAGGCTGAAGAACGGCACGGCGCTGCCGCCCTCGCAGGTGGTGCACACGACGCCGCGCGGCGGCACGCCGGGCGCGGCGCCGGCCATCACCGCCGCCAACGTGCCGCCGATCTCGGCGACGCCCGCGGCGGGCAGCTCGATCACGTTCAGCGGCAATGTGCTGACCATTCCAGATTGATGCCACCGGCAAGCCTCGCCGCTCCCGTCGGCCGCGGCGAATGTCACTCAAATCCTGACGGGGAAAGAAAACGGGCGCCGCGGCGCCCGTTTTGCTTCATTGCGCTGACTCCGCTACTTCGCCTTCGCGGCCTCGTTCAGCGACTTGATCGTGTCGTTGTAGTCCTTGATCGCGGCATTGGCGGCTTCCTCGTTCGCCTTCATCACCGCCTGGCGCTCGTCGATGTAGCCCTTCATGCATTTCTGCCACGCCTCGACGTCCTGGTTGTAGCGCTTCGTCACGCTCGCATCGCTGCGCATCATCTCGCCGGGAAGCTTCGGCTTCTCGCAGCTGGGCTTGGGGATGGGAGCCGCAGACTGCGCGAATGCATTCGACGCGGCAACGAGGGCCGCCGCCAGGAGGAAACGGTTCATGGAAAGCCTTCCGGAATTCGATTTCGAGGGCGTTAGCTTACCGCATCAATCCGGCACGGCGACCGTGTAGTTGAGCGGCAGGCGCCCGCCATCGGCGTAGATCGTCTGTCCCGTCACGTACGACGCATCGTCGCTCGCGAGGAAGGCCACGACGCGCGCGATCTCGTCGGGCTCGCCCATGCGGCCCATCGGGGTACGCGACAGGATCTTGCGCTCGGCCTCGCGATTTCCGAGCACCGCGGTGCGCGCGAGCTCGGTGAGGATCGTGCCGGGCCCCACCGCGTTCACGCGGATGCGGTGCGGCGCGAGGGCGAGCGCCATCACCCTCGTGAGCTGGTTGATGCCGCCCTTGGAGACCACGTACGGCACCTGGTTGGGGATCGCGAGCACGGCGTTCACGCTCGACATGTTGACGATCGCGCCGCCCCGCTTCTGCCTCACCATCTGCCGGGCGGCCGCCTGGCCCGTGAGGAAAATCCCCTTCAGGTTCACGCCGAGCACGCGATCGAAATCCGCCTCGGCGAGGTCGAGGAATTCCGCCGCGTGCACGATGCCCGCGTTGGCGACCAGGATGTCGAGCCCCCCGAAACGGTCGACCACGAACTCCATCGCGGCGTCGACGGACGCCTTGCGGCTCACGTCGCACTCGATGAAGGCGCAGGGCGCCGTCGTGGGAGAGAGCGAGCGTGACGCGTCGTGCCCTGCCCTTGCGTTCACGTCGGCGAGGATGACCGAGGCCCCTTCGGCCGCGAGCACCTTCGCGCACGCGAGGCCGATGCCCTGCGCCGCCCCGGTGACGAGCGCGACCCTGCCTTCGAGACGCATTGCTATTTCGCCTTGGCGGCGTCGGCGATCTCGCCGCAGAAGGCATCCTGCCCCGCCGGGCAGCTCGCCTTCGCGCGCGAATACACGGCGTCACGGTCTTCCCTGGGCGCCGCGCGCAGGTGCGCAAGGACGAACTGCCTGAACGACGCGTCTCCCATGGCCTTCGCGAGGCCGGGAACGTCCTTCCAGTCGACGAGCTGGCGCAGCAGCGCATCGGAGAACGCGTCGCCGACTTCACCCGAATCGCAGTGGCCGAAATCCTGCTGGGCGCGGCGCAGTTGCTCCCAGTTGAACACGCGGTCGATGGCCTTCTGCGCGTTGGCGGCATCGGCCTTGCTGCATGCGCGGTCGGCGCCCCATGCGCCGGTTGCCAACACGAGGCCTGCAACGACGGGGGCGGCGAAGCGCATGGGTTCTCCTCTAGGCCGCCATTCCGGGGCGGCGGTCCGCGCGGTCGAGCCGCTCGCGGATCGAGCGGGCGATGCCCGCGGCATCGAGGCCGCATTCTGCCAGCAACTGGGCGTGGTCGCCGTGCTCGACGAAGTGATCGGGCAGGCCGAGCACCAGAACCGGCACGCCGATGCCGTCCCGGGCGAGCAACTCCAGCACGCCGCTGCCGGCCCCGCCCGCGGCGACGTTCTCCTCCACCGTCACCAGCAGGTCATGCGTCGTCGCGAGCCTGAAGACGAGATCGCGGTCGAGCGGCTTCACGAAACGCATGTTGGCGACCGTGGCGTTGAGCTCCTGTCCCGCCTCGAGCGCGGGCTTCACCATCGAGCCGAAAGCGAGGATCGCCACGCGCTTGCCCTCGCGGCGGATCTCGCCGCGTGCGATGGGCAGCGCCTTCATCTCGGACTGGGCTTCGACACCCACGCCGGCGCCGCGCGGATAGCGCACCGCGCTGGGCGCATCCAGCGTGAAGGCCGTGTAGAGCATCTGGCGGCACTCGTTCTCGTCGGCGGGCGCCATCACCGTCATGTTCGGGATGCAACGCAGGTACGAAAGGTCGAACGCGCCGTGGTGCGTCGGGCCGTCAGCGCCGACCAGGCCGCCGCGATCGAGCGCGAAGACGACGGGCAGGTTCTGCAGGGCCACGTCGTGGATCAGCTGGTCGTAGCCGCGCTGCAGGAAGGTCGAATAGATCGCGACGACGGGCTTCAGGCCATCCACCGCGAGGCCGGCGGCGAAGGTCACCGCGTGCTGCTCGGCGATGCCGACGTCGAAGTAGCGGTCGGGGAATTCCTGCGAGAAACGGACGAGGCCCGAGCCCTCGCGCATCGCGGGCGTGATGCCCACGAGGCGCTCGTCGCTGCGCGCCATGTCGCAGAGCCACTCGCCGAAGACCTGCGTGTAGGTCGGCTTCGGCTTGGCCACGCCCGACGCGGCCGCCGGCTTCACGAGGCCGACCCCCGGGTCGAACTTGCCGGGGCCGTGGTAGGCGATGGGATCGTCCTCGGCGAGCTTGTAGCCCTGGCCCTTGCGCGTCACGACGTGCAGGAACTGGGGCCCCTCGAGGCGCTTCACGTTCTGCAGCGTATCGATCAGGACGTCGAGGTTGTGGCCGTCGATGGGTCCGGTGTAGTTGAAACCGAACTCCTCGAAGAGGGTCGAGGGCGTGATCATGCCCTTCGCGTGCTCCTCGAAGCGCTTCGCGAGCTCCTTCATGGCGGGAGCTGCCGCGAGCATCTTCTCGGCGGTGCGGCGGGTCGCCGCGTAGAAGCGGCCCGACATCAGCTTCGCGAGGTAGTTGTTGAGCGCGCCGACGTTCTCCGAGATCGACATGTCGTTGTCGTTGAGAACCACGATCACGTTCGCGTGCGCCTGCTCGGCGTTGTTGAGCGCCTCGAAGGCCATGCCGCCGGTGAGCGCGCTATCGCCGATCACCGCGACGGCACGATCCTCGCGGCCCTCGAGGCGAGCCGCCACGGCCATGCCGATGGCGGCCGAAATCGAAGTCGAGGAATGCGCGGTGCCGAATGCGTCGTACGGGCTTTCCTCGCGGCGCGGGAACCCGCCGAGGCCGCCCTTCTGACGAAGCGAGCCCATGCGATTGCGGCGCCCGGTGAGGATCTTGTGGCCGTAAGTCTGGTGGCCGACATCCCAGATCAGGCGATCGGCCGGCGTCTGCATGACGTAATGCAACGCGATGGTGAGCTCGACGGTGCCCAGGTTCGAGGAGAGGTGGCCGCCGGTCGAGGCGACCGACTCCACGAGGAAATCCCTCAGCTCGGCCGCGACTTGGGCCAGCTGCTTGCGGTCGAGCCGGCGCAGGTCGGCCGGGTCGCCGATGGTCTCGAGGAGGGGGTATCGGCCCATGGCAGCATCCATTCTATCGGCTCCGGCGCACGATGAAGGCCGCGAGGCCGCGCAGGCGCTCGGCGCGCTCCCCGAAAGGCTGGAGCACGTCCAGCGCCTGGTCCAGGAGGTCGTCGGCGAGCTCCTTTGCCTGGGGCAGGCCGAGGAGGCTGGTGTACGTGGGCTTCCCGGCCGCGCGGTCCTTGCCGGCGGTCTTGCCGAGGGTGGCCGCGTCGCCCTCTTCGTCGAGGATGTCATCGACGACCTGGAAGGCGAGCCCCACGCACTTGCCGTAGCGGTCGAGCCTCTCCAGCTCTTCCACGGCCAGCCCGCCGCAATGGCCGCCGAGGACCACCGAAGCCCGGATCAGGGCGCCGGTCTTGAGGATGTGCATGTACTCGAGCTCCGGAAGCGTGAGCGCACGTCCCACCGCGTCCAGGTCGATGGCCTGGCCGCCCGCCATGCCGCGCGAGCCGCACGCCACCGCGAAGAGCTGCAGCATCGCGAGCTGCACCTTCGGATCGTCGGCGAGCGCGTGCTCGGCCATGAGCTGGAAGGCGAGGCTCTGCAGCGCGTCCCCGGCAAGGAGCGCCGTCGCCTCGTCGAACTCGACGTGGCAGGTCGGCTTGCCGCGGCGCAGGACGTCGTCGTCCATGCACGGCAGGTCGTCGTGGATGAGCGAATACGCATGGATCATCTCGACCGCGCTCGCGGCGATATCGAGGCGATCCTCGCGAGCCCCGGCGAGCTCGCCCGCGGCAAAGACGAGCATCGAGCGCACGCGCTTGCCGCCGCCCAGCGTGGCATAGCGCATGGCGTCATGCAGGCGCCCGGGCGCGATCTGCGACGCGGGCAGGAATCCGCAGAGCGCGTTCTCGACGCGCCCGGCCACCTGGCGCGACCAGGTGTCGAAGTCGGGCGGCGCCGTCACTGCGCCTCGAGGTCGCGCAGCGTGTCGCCGTCGAGGACCGCGATGCGGGCCTGCGCGTCGGCGAGCTTCGACTCGCAGAACTTGATGAGCTGGGCGCCGCGCTGGTATGCGGCCAGCGATTCCTCGAGGGGCAGCTTGCCTTCCTCCATGCGGGAGACGAGGCCCTCGAGCTCCTCGAGCGCGTGCTCGAAAGTGAGGCTCGCCGGCAAGGCCGGCGGTGTATCGGACATGGGGGAGCGAAACAGGGTTACGGCGGTAAGCAATTCTACACCAAGGTCTTGAAAACGAAGGGAACTCGCCTCAAAATAGAGGTCTGATCTGTTGCACCACTGACCGGGACGGAGCTGCAGAGTTAAAAGCTAGCTGACTCGATTTGCCCGCGTTGTTTTCAATTCCATTCGTTCTAGGGGGTTGGACATGACGGACCTCGCGAGTCAGAGGGCGCTCACGCGCTCCGCGCCTCACCTTCCGCTTTCCTGGTACTTCGACCCGCACGTCGCGGAGCTCGAGCAGAAGCTTCTTTTCGCACGCGGGCCCGGCTACGTGGCCCACGAGCAGATGGCGCCCAACCCGGGCGACTATCGCGTCCTCGACTGGAAGGCCAACGGCGCCTGGTCGCTCGTGAACAATGGCGACCGCCACGACCTGGTCTCCAACGTGTGCCGGCATCGGCAGGCGCGGATGCTCGACGGCTCGGGAACGCTCCCCGGCGGCACCATCACCTGCCCGCTGCATCGCTGGAGCTACGACAGCGGCGGCAAGCTGCTGGGGGCGCCCGCGTTCAGCGAGCAGCCGTGCCTCGACCTGCCGCGGCAGGAGCTGCGCAAGTGGAACGGCATGCTCTTCAACGGCAAGCGCGACGTCGCGCGGGACCTTGCGCGGCTCGGTGTCGCGAAGGAGCTCGACTTCGAGGGCTACGTGCTCAACAAGGTCGACGTCGCCGAGTACGACTTCAACTGGAAGACCTTCGTCGAGGTGTATCTCGAGGATTACCACGTCGGGCCGTTCCATCCGGGGCTGGGCCGCTTCGTCACGTGCGACGACCTGCGCTGGGAATTCGGCGATTGGTACAACGTGCAGACGGTCGGCGTGAACCAGGCGCTCGGCACGCCGGGCTCCGACGTCTACAAGCAATGGCACGAGCAGGTGCTCAAGTACCGCAACGGCGAGCCGCCGCCCCACGGCGCGATCTGGCTCACCTACTACCCGAACGTCATGGTGGAGTGGTATCCGCACGTGCTCGTGATCTCCACGCTGCATCCGCGCGGGTCCGAGAAGTGCGTGAACGTGGTCGAGTTCTACTACCCGGAGGAGATCGCGCTCTTCGAGCCGGAATTCACCGAGGCCCAGCAGAAGGCGTATCACGAGACCGCGATCGAGGACGAGGAGATCTGCGTGCGCATGACCGAAGGCCGGCGCGCGCTGCTCGCCGACGGCCGCGAGGAGCACGGGCCCTACCAGTCCCCGATGGAGGACGGCATGGTCCACTTCCACGAGTTCATCAAGCGGGAGCTGGGCCAGCACGTGTAGTTCTCCCTCTGCCTTGGGAGAGGGCGTGGGTGAGGGGGAAACAAAACGGGGCGGCCCGATGGCCGCCCCGTCTCGCTTTTAGCTCCTCCTCCGTGATTCTTCGTGGATCAGTCGCCGATCATTCGTCGAATTCGTGGACGACGGCCCACAGGGTCGCAAATGTATGCGAGGAGAAGTCGCGGTGCAAGTCCTCGTAATCCTCGGCCCGCACGGGCTCGCGCTCCTTGCCCTTGCGGATCTCGAACCAGCGGCGCTGGATCTGCTCGCGCACCGGATGCGGCGGCATGGCCGGGCGGCGCAGCGACGAGCTCGTGCCCGCGAAGAGCCGGCGCTTGAGCGTCACGTCCGCCGACGAGATGCGGAAGAGCTTGGTCAGCATGTTCGACGTGGCGCCGTGGCGGATGAAGAACTCGAGCTGGCGTGAGCGCTTGTTGAGGTAGCCGACCTGACGCAGGCCGTGATCGAGCGAGCCCGCGTCGATCTCGATCGCGACGCGCGGATCCGTCATCTCCGAGAGCTGGACCAGCTCCTCGGAGCTCAACGTGCGCAGCTCGTCGATCTGCCGCACGCTCAACCCGGGCGGCGGCGGCGCCTGCTTCTCGGACTCCTGGCGCAGCTCCCTGATCAGGTGCGCCAGGACCAGTAATCGTAGCTGCTGGTCGCGAATGACGAACATCGGACCCTCCCGCTTGTTCTTCTGCCTCGAACCTCGCCGTGCATCCCCGTGCGCAACGTGCGGCACAAAATTGCGCCGCGCAATCGCCCGTGTCAACCGGAATTCACGCTTTTTCGGCCACGGGAAAACCGCCGCCGCTAGGCCTCCTCCATCTCCAGCTTGAACTGCGACGTGAGCTGCTGCTGCTGGACCGGCGGCACCGCCGCGTAGTGGCTGAATTCAACGGTATACGCGCCCTGCCCGCCGGTGACCGATCGCAGGCGCGACTGGTACTCGGATACTTCCGAGAGCGGCGCCATGCCCTGGATCGCCATCAGCCCGCCGCCGGTCGATTCGGTGCCGGTGACCTGTCCGCGCTTGCTCGAGAGGTCCGACGTGAGGTCGCCCACGAAGCGATCGGGCGCGGTGATCTCGATGTTGACGATGGGCTCGAGCAGGATGGGCGAGGCCTTCAGGATCGCATCGATGGTCGCCTTGCGCCCCGCGGTCACGAACGCGATCTCCTTCGAGTCCACGGGATGGCTCTTGCCGTCGTAGACCGTCACGCGGATGTCCTCGACCGGATAGCCCGCGATGACACCGTGGTCGAGCGCCTGGCGCACGCCCTTCTCCACCGCGGGGATGAACACCGTGGGGATCACGCCGCCCTTCACCTGGTCGACGAACTCGAAGCCGCTGCCGCGCGCGAGCGGCTCGACCTTCAGGAACACCTCGCCGAACTGTCCGGCGCCGCCGGTCTGCTTCTTGTGGCGGCAATGGCCTTCCGAGCGGCGCGTGATGGTCTCGCGATAGGGAATCTTCGGCGGCTTCACGCTCACTTCCATCTTGTACTGCTGCTGCATCTTCTCGAGCTTGGTGCGCATGTGCAGGTCGCCCAGCCCGCGCATCACGGTCTCGTGCGTCGTGGGATGGCGCTCGATCCAGAGGCACGGGTCCTCGATCTCCAGCTTGTGCAGCACGTCGAAGAGGCGTTGCTCGTCGCCCTTCTTCTTCGTCTCGACGGCGATGGAGTGCATCGGCGTCGGGAAGTCCAGCGAGCGCAGCCGGATGTGATCCTCGTCGTGCGAGTCGTGCAGCACCGCGTTGAAGTCGATCTCGTCGATCTTCGCGACGGCGCCGATGTCGCCCGGCACGAGCGCATCGACCTCGACCAGCTCCTTGCCCTGCGATTGGTAGAGGTGGCCGACCTTGAAGGCCTTCTTGCCGTCACCGACGTAGAGCTGCGTCTCCTTCGTGATCGTGCCCTGGTGCACGCGGAAGATCGCCACCTTGCCGACATAAGGATCGACCACGACCTTGAAGACGTGCGCGAGCACGTGCTTGCGCGGATCGGGCTCCGCGTGGAATTCCTCCTCGTATTCGCCCTGGCCGCCGACGCGGATGAAGGGCGGCGCGTTGCCCTCGGTGGCGTCGGGCGCAAGGCGCGAGAGGATGTCGAGGAACTCCATGACGCCCGCGCCGCTGCGCGCGGATGCGAAGCACACCGGAATGAGGTGTCCCTCGCGCAGCGCCTTCTCGAAGGGCGCGTGCAGCTGCTCCGGCTCGATCTCCTCGCCCTGCTCGAGATAGATCGCCATCAAATCCTCGTCGACCTCGACCACCTGGTCGACCAGCGCCGAGTGCGCTTCCTTCACCGACGAGAAATCGCTTTCGCCATCGGGATTGAAGAAGCAGTCCACCACGTCCTTGCGTCCGTGCGCCGGCAGGTTGATCGGCAGGCACTCCTTGCCGTACACCTCCTGCAGGCGTCGCAGCAGCGCTTCGAGATCCACGTTCTCCGCGTCGATCTTGTTCACGAGGATCATGCGGCAAAGCTTGCGCCGTGCCGCCGCGCGCATCATGCGCGTCGTGTTGAGCTCGATGCCGTTCTGCGCGTTCACCACGATGACCGCGGTCTCCACGGCGGCGAGGGCCGCGATCGACTGGCCGGCGAAGTCCGGCATGCCCGGCGTGTCGACCAGGTGGACGTGGATGCCCTTGTAGGGAAAATTTACGAGCGCGGAGGCGAGCGAATGCCCGTAGGTCTTCTCGAGCGGATCGTTGTCGCACACGGTGCTGCCGCGCTCCGTGCTGCCCATCGCCCCGATGACGCCCGCCTTCCACAGCAATGCCTCGGCGAGCGTCGTCTTTCCTGCTCCGCCGTGGCCGACCAGGGCCACGGCATGGATGTTCTCCGTCGAATACTTCGGCATGGAAAAAGTCTCCTCTCTGCGTAAGCAGCAAGACCGATGCGAAGGAACTGGGAGTCGCAACTAGGGTACACCCGCTCGCCGCGGCGCGGCGCGTGCGGCCCTACGCGCTGATCTCGAGCACGATCCGCGCAGGATCGACGGAGAGCATTCGCGCGATCTGCAGGTACGTGCGGATCACGCCGCGCGCGTTCTCGAGCGCCTCCACCTCCGTCGCGCCGTGGCCGACGCAGCCCGGCAGGTCGATCACGCGCGCGAACCATGCGCCGCGCGCGCGGTGCAGGGAGACGCGATAACGCGTCGGGATGTGCGCGGACTCCATGGACCGCGAGATTAAGTTCGCCCGTGCCGGGCATCGCAGCGAAATTGCGAACGCGTGAAACGGATTCTCGCGCGAGATGTTCCCTGCTCGCGCCTAGCATGGCCTCACCGGTCGAAGCGCGGCCCAAGCCCGCGTCCAAGGCCACTGGCACTGAAGGAGGATCCGATGAAGGAGCTCACGCTGCAGGAAGTCCTGCGCATCGCGGGTGGCGTGCCGAATGCCGCGACGCTCGACGAGTCGACGTACCGCGCGCCGCAGGAATCGCCCCAGCCCGTCGACTACGCGCGGCTTCCCGGCAAGGACCTTCCCGGACCCGAGCCCACGTGACGTTCGACGTCGGCCGTGCTTCGCCGGCCCCGCGCGCGACGGATGCTGCGCCGTCACGCGCTCGCCGAATCCCGCAGCCTAGGAGCAATCGCAATGAAGGAAGTCGACAAGAAGGACCTTCCCTCCGTGCCGGGCGGAAGCCTGACGCCCGAGCAATCCATCCACATCGGGACGTGCTTCCCGCCGTTCCCCGCACCGGTCGTGGATGAGCCGTACGTGCCGGTGCCCGACACCACCAACACCAAGCTGTGATCGCGAAGGGGAGATGAACATGACGCAAGACGTACCGAAGGACGTGCAGGTCGAGACCAAGCCCGAGCCGGCGAAGGAGCTCGACACACAGCAGGCGGAGGCGGTGGGCGGTGGCACGGACGCGTGCACGATCGAGGATTCGATCAGCCAGCTGCAGAACTCATACGACACCCTCGTCGATACGGCCTCCTACATCATGGAGCGGGTGGTCACCGCGTACAAGGCGCTGTAGCGAAGCCCGGAGCCTCCGCGGGCTCCGCCCCCATGACCGCGCTCCCAATCTCTCCGGCACAAGCCGCGTTCCTGATCTGGAGCGCGGTCTTTTTCGGTGCCGCGATCGCCAAGGCGGTCAGCTCATCACTTGGCCTAAGCCCCTCCGCCTCGTTGGCGATGGCGATGTTCCTGCCGTTCGTCATCGACGGCGCCGTCGTGGTCGGCATTCCGCGGCTTCGGCAGGCCGCGCAGGATCTGCTGCGGCGGCCCATACCCCCATCGCGCTACGCGGAGGTCGCACTCATCGCCTGCATTGCCATGCTCGCGCAGCCGGCGCGTTTCGCGGGTTTCGCGCTCGTTGCGTGGGCGCAGGGCGGCGATGCCAGCGTGATCGCCGTGGGCGATCGATCGGACCTGGAGCATGCCGACGGGTCGATCA
>Ga0207652_10003242_pt1 | contig 13493 bp, 18 predicted proteins | sample KBSC63BmetaG_FD_184334 | JGI IMG/M metagenome (GOLD analysis project Ga0207652, IMG submission 184334) | Corn rhizosphere microbial communities from Kellogg Biological Station, Michigan, USA - KBS C6-3B metaG (SPAdes) (version 2) | ecosystem: Host-associated > Plants > Roots > Rhizosphere ... | reverse complement strand
CAACAAGACTATCGGGCTACGGCTGCTGCTGCCGTTGCAGCATAGAACTGAAGTGAAGTTTTTAAATTGCTCTCACCGAGTCTGCTGAGGAGAAAAAACAGGACGAAGAAACAGTCAAACGGCGTGTTGGAAAACCTGCGGCGAGAAATGGTTGAGATAACCGAGCGATTTATCAGGACCACACGCGCGGATCATCATCGTGGCCCGGAGAACATAATCTCCAACTAGAGGCCGGATACATTTACGCAGACTGATCTTCGCTCCGAACCACAGGCGGCGGACCATACATTATCGCCAACAATCTCCGACTTGCTCTTCTGTTACGACATAGTTTCTTTCTATTCTTCCAAGCATGTTCGAGCAAACATCTTTCCATCCCGAGTCTTTAACTGCCGAAACACGCAAGCGAAGCGTGTTCGCGAAAATAGCCTCCCCAAAGGGCCAACTCGCTGCTAGCATGAGCTGGTGCCCACGAATGAAAAGCGCAGTGGTGTCACTGTCTTTCTTGTTCTCACTCTGGGCTTCAGCTCGATTTTTTACTTTCTGATTGCGAAGTCCAGCCAAGTTGGTGGTGGATGGGGCGCATACATCGGGTTTCTAATGTGGTGCCCTGGCCTGTCCGCGCTGGTTACTTGTAAGTATTTGAGGCGTGACTTGTCGAGCCTCGGGTGGAACTGGGGAAAGTCTCGTTACCAAATTGCTTGCTACTTCATCCCACTGGCATACGGGACAGCGATATATGCGTTTGTCTGGCTAACTGGACTTGGTGGCTTTTACAACTCGCAATTTGTCGAACGTTTTTCCGAGGCTTTTGGACTCGGCCCCATACGCCCTTGGGTGAGCATTGCCCTCTACTTCTTTTTCACTGCGACGATAACTGTAATCAGGGACTGTGCCACGGTCCTTGGAGAGGAGATCGGCTGGCGAGGATTTCTTGTACCTGAGCTTGCGAAACGGAACAGCTTTGCGGCGACTGCCATCATTTCTGGATTCATTTGGGCTCTGTGGCACTATCCCATTTTTCTGCTTGCGAACGGCTACAATGGCGGCACACCGGTCTGGTACTACCTTCCACTATTCACCGTGTTGCTCCCGGCTATCAGCTTCGTCTGGACGTGGATGAGGCTCAAGTCGGGCAGCTTGTGGCCGGGTGTCGTATTGCACGCTGCACACAATACATTCATTCAAGAATTCTTCGATCCGCTTACGGTTCACAACAGCAAAACCAGGTACGTGGCGGGCGAATTCGGTGTCGCACTGCTCGTAATCTCTATCCTGATGGCAGTATTTTTTTGGAAACGACGCAACGAACTGACACCTGCCGCGCAGCCCGTGCAACAAAATGGGGCGATTTTGACATTCTGACGGTGACAGTTGCAAACCGCACTGGCACGTGACCGAAGCCCCATCCTCAGGCAGTTCCGATCCCTCTCTCAAATCTATGGGTCTCTGAACTCCTCTCTAAACTGACCGCGCTATCGGACCTACGGCCTCCTAGCGCTTCGGTAAAGAATGATGGAGACAATCATGAAAATCGCAGTGCTCGGAAGCACGGGGCTCATAGGATCAAAGCTCGTCACGAAAGCTTGGCTCAGTCAGCCCATCCCTAGGACAGAACCCCGAAGCGCAGCCTAGGTGCAGTGTTTCATCCCACTATCACGAAGTTAGGGAAGAGTTAATTATGACGATCACAAAATTCAGTTTGGTCCTGGTATGTCTCATAAACGTCACCCTGATGGCTCAGGAAGCTAGAGTGACTCAGCTTTTGTCCAAAGACCTGACGGACCTTCCCAACAAGGAAGGTCTGATGATCAATGCCTAAGCTGAACGGGATAGAGACGGCCACCAGGATCCGAGAGCTTTGCCCGGACACGCACGTAAAACTTTTCTCAGGACACGGCTACCCGTAACAACCGTTCGTGACTTTCAAGTACAGACGATCCGATGAGTAAGCAGCCCAGTACCATAATTTATTTCGTTTCCGCCCACGATAGTCTCCCAACCCCCGCCCCCACACAGGCATGTAGTTCGCGGCTACTGACGGCTTTGCGGGTGGCGGTCAGAAGATTGGATATCACCGAGCGTGGGAGGCTCTTCGTCAGGGGATTGACCAGCCAAGCGAAGATGAGCGGGATGTTGCGGCTGAGCGCGATGGATTCGAGCTGGACGTACGCGCCTCCGTCCTTCTCTTCAATGCGCCAGTAGGTGTCCAATCGCCAAAGATAGCCGTGGTCGTTGCCCACTGGGAGCTCGCGCTGTTGGGGCGTGTCGGGATTTTCCACTTCGGCCATGCGCGTGGAATAGGAGCGGCTAAGCCCTCGCGTGGGGCCGTCGTTGGCGAAGTGCACATCGAAGGTCGCATTGATCACGACCGTCACCGTCGCCTTATGATAGAGCTGGTAATAGATGCGGGCTTCGTCAACGTCGCGCTCGAGGAGTTTCGATTGGCGAATGTCGGGCGCGTAGATGTCCTTGTGGTGATCGTAGTCCTGAAGGACGGCCGCCACCTGCGCGAGAGTGGCGCCGGGAATAAACATCACGCCCGCCCAATGATGCACCATCCCGCCCGGGATGTGGATGGGCCTGCCGTCGTCCCTGGTCTGGAGCTGCTCGATGTAAATTTCACCACGTCGAAGCTTCGCGTACATTTCCTGGCGGGAGGCGTCGGGAAGTCGGTCGATGATGAAGAAGCGATCCCGGCGCAGATCGCTGGCCTGCATGTCTATCGTGACACGAACGTAATGATCGAAGGCAGCCGCCGTTTCCGACTTCAGCACAGCCGCGTGCGCAGAGGCCATGAACAAGCCGAGTAGCAGGCAGAACGTGGTGATCGCGCGTTGGGTCACTTTCTCCATCTCTAGGTAGAAGGACAAAACAGCATTGGAGGTATACCTATCAACCTTACAAAACCCAACGCGAAAGCTCATGTTTCATAATGTGGGAAACTTGTGGCAATGGCCGTTCGCGCGATGATCTTGAGGCTTCCAACCGCTTATCAGTCGGTTGACTGTGTCCGAGCAACTGCCCTTATGGCAACCATCGGATTCGACGAAATGACGAGCTTCATCTTCTTGAAAATGTGATGGCGAACCATGGTGCCTCGTCGAGCTAATTGTTTTATCTGTGTGTCCGAATAGCGCATGCTTACATCGTCGTGCCGCCAACAAATCAAAGAGTATGATGCGGGCGCGCAGGAGAATTTCTTACGAACCGAACATCCGCTGGCGATGAGATTCCTCCGAAGTGTTCTTTGATCGAAGTACATGTCGCGGAGTTGAAGCAGTTGTTCAACTCCATAGATCCTTCGCCTTTTCGCAACAGAGATTTGGATCCAAAAGCCGAAGATTTCATCGTCGGCTGGGCTAAAGATCTGCCGCGGAACATGCCTATTGCCCTCGTGATCGATCTCGACCGACCAGCTGGCTTGCCCAATGAGGCAACAGTCCTGCGCGAGGCGATCCACGAGTTCTTTAGTCAAAGAGCAGAGATGTACCGGCGGCGACTTCGGGAGTTGTTTCGCTTTGGTCGAAGAAGCCTGCTCATTGGTCTTGCGGTGCTAACCGGTGCCATCGGTCTGGCGCACCTGATTGCTGTTTCGACTAAAGATAGCGGCATTGGCGAGATCATTCGCGAGAGCCTTACGATCGGCGGCTGGGTTTCCATGTGGCGTCCGCTGGAAGTGTTCTTGTACGACTGGTGGCCGATCCGTAACGAAGCCCGTTTGTCCGACCGCCTTGCAGCAATGCCGGTGCGGATCCGGTACCTGAATGCAGCGGGTAGTGAAACGTGGAAAGAAGATTGGCCAGCAGTACCGCCACCGGGTTAGCAGGCGAGTAGATAAAACGACGTTAAACTGATTTTGATCCTCATTTGCGCAACATCTCTGAAGTCGGCATATCGTATCCCCATTAAGGGCAGTAAATATCGTCAGGCGCGTTCCCTTCATCTTTGGCCTCGCCTATTGCATCCAATAATTTCCTTGCGCCTCCACGCTTCACTTATGTTCGCGTCAACGTAGCGGAAATCGCTGCGGTTGCGGTGTCGTGCAGAGGGGTGGCGATCTTAAACTCGCGGCCCATGCGGGCCACGGCACCGCTGAAGATGTCGAGTTCAGTTGGCCCGCCACGCTCCAAATCCAGCAGGAAGCTGGGCTTTATCTCCGGCGCCAAACCGGCGATGGTCGTGAGCGTTTGCTCGATGTCCTGTTCCGAAAAAGCCACACCGCGCGCCCGACCGACCGCAGCGATCTCGCGCACCGAGCGTTCCATCAGAAGATTGCCAAACTGGGCCTCGCGCACCGCACCGATTGGTCCGCGCGATAGGCCGCAGGCCGCAGCCACCGTGGCAATGAACGCAAATTTCCGCCACAAGTCGAGAGTGATGTCGGCCGAGGCCTGGGCGTCCACTCCCGCATCGGTGAAGGCTGCGACGATCCGTTCCACTCGTTGCGAGATCTTGCCGCCGAGTTCCCCGACGGTCATCTTGGCGAAGCTGCTGCGCCGCTCGATAATTCCCGGGGCGATCTTGACGACGCTGATGGTGGTCAGTCCACCCAGAATCTGCGCCTCCGCAACGGAGAATGCGACTAAACGCTGCACGGTGTCGACGCCATTGAGGAGAGGCAATACGATCGCATCACCCTCGGAAAGAAGCCGGATGGTCGGCGCAACCTCTTCAAGTGAGTAACTCTTCACCGCGACTATAGCAAGCTCGGTTCCGGCGATCTCACTCGCCGATTCCACAGCCGACACCTCGGCCACAAACTGCTCGTCGGGAAGACGAATTTCAAGCCCGCGCTGACGTATGGCAGTCAGGTGCTCGCCGCGTGCCAGGAGCGTTACCCGGTGGCCCGCTCGAGCGAGCAGTCCTCCGTAATAGCCTCCAACACCGCCAGCGCCGATTACAGCAATCTGCATTGGGCACCTTCGCCGAGAAGATTTCGCTGCGGATAGTTTACCTTTCCTGCTAGAAGCTGATTCCGCGACATTGCGCTAGCCCGCGAGTCGTACACACAGTCAGGACAGTGGAATATCGGCGGGGGTGCTAATCGTGGCTCCCAGAATCCGCGCATATTTAGATCGCCTTTTCAACGCGGACCGGACGCGCTTGCATTTTGAAGAAGGGTCTCTGTCTCAATAACGGTGCAGTATTCGCCGTCGAGATTGGCGAGCGACATTGCATGCACGTCGTCGGCTGAGCGGGGCCGTCCATAATAATCCGGCTTAGCGAAAGTGAAGCAGGCGTCTGCAACAATGTAGGTGTCAAAGCCGAGATTGCCAGCCATTCTCACTGTCGCTTCCACAGAGTTATTCGTGCTCACTCCGACAATCAGGAGTTCTTGGACATGCGACGCTCGCAACAGTTCTTCCAGGGGTGTACCGATGAAGGCATTATTGGTTGTTTTCGCAATCACTGTCTCACCTGGCAGAGGCGCCACCTCTTCCTTGAAGCAATTGCCGATTTGTCCTGGGCGATAAGCCGACTCAGGGAACGTCGAGTCGTGACGAATGTGGACGATCATCCGCTTATCCGTTCGCCATCTAGCGAGGAGACGCGCGATCTTACTCTCAGCGTCTATATTGTTCCGTGGACCGTGCACCGCGTGATAACTCGCGTCAATTGCTTTCTGTAGATCAATAATGATCAACGCCGATCGAGCGAATCTAGTCATAAGTCCCGATTGCTCCCACAAAAGGTACGAATCTTAGAGCACAAAATCACAAATTCTTGTCGGGCTTCCCTTAGGCGGTATCTGGGCGTTGATATCATCGCATGAGGCTACAGCGACTTAAATCCCAGGCCTTAAGCCTGATCCGCATGAACCATGTGAAGGTGCCTCTCAGCACTTACCCCGGTATGTTGGCCTATCGTTGGGTAGCAAACCCGGTCCGAAGTTTGTGCCTTGACGCCATCCAGATAGCAATGCGATTAGATCGTAAAGCGACCACGAAACTCCAGAGGCCACAAGGACGATGGGCGCGATCTTCGCCGGCGCCTGTTGGTTAAAAGCAAAGTTTAGTAGGGGCAATACCATCGCAGCCAAGAAAGGCAGGCTGCCTACCCGAATCTGGCGCAGATCGCGGGCAATGATTCCCAAACGAGAGGAATACAAGCCTAGTTTCATAGCCCGGTAACCGTACAGGAGAGTGGTTATCAGTACCCACGGCCACACGTAGATGGTTCCAACACCAAGCTTGTAATGCCAGGACAAATAACTCCACACAAGGTTCGCAATTGCGCTCGCAATCACTGCAGCGCCGACCAGTCGAATTACGGTTCTTCGGATCATTTCCTTTTTCTCGTTCTGCACCCCCAATATCCGTCGGAACAGCACGGCCCATAAGTTGATTGGGGGAACCCGGAGGCAGGGTCATTGCGACTCAATCGGCCCCCGGCCGCGAAGATTGGCAACTTCTCGACGTCGCGCGTTTCGTGTTCGATTACGAAGATTGCGTTCGTGTGCCCGAGTAAAGCTCGAAATCGGTCGATGGACGCACGGCTCTCTGCGCGACTGGTGAACGCAAGCCGCTGGGAATATTCCGTCCGAACATGCCGTATCTTGCCTGAGCGTCAGTTGCTGCGCGCATACTCCAGCGCCGCTTGCCGCCGTCGGTGAACCATGCCGAGAATTATGCCTGCGAGAGTGAATTGCACCGCGCCGACGCCCGCTTCCACCGCTAACCACGACGGTATGTTTGGAATGCTGTACTTGCCAGCCTCCGCCAGGGCGATATAGCTCACCAGGAAAGCCCCGAAGAGCCAAGCGAAGCGTACCGCGTCGATCAGCTTTCCACTGTCGAATCGCGAGCCCGCGAAAACGAAAGACAGAATGGTTCCCTGAATCACCATGGACGAGAATCCAAGCACGAAGTTCGGCTCCTGTCTAAGGATGCCGATGTCCGCGTAGTGCCGAGCAAACAGCGCGAAATGTGATGTACCTTGAACGAGGAAAGTCACAACGATATAGCCCAATAGGAAAAGAATGTGTCGTTTCATTTCTTCTTCTTTGTCCTTTGACGGTGTAATTTTTCGGGGCGAATCGAGATCGCCCTGGATGACGAGGCACGAGGTTTTTCCGATTTTGCGAGAAGCTTCTCCACATAGGCCCGTGCCAGCCCAATCCAGTGCTTCAGGTCGCCGTCTTTGGCGAGGCCGGCAGGGTTGATCATGATGAATCCCGCCATCGGTCGACCAGTTCCAAGACACGGACTGGCATGCGGTGATTCGAGTACCAGAGGTTCTGCAGCGGCTCCAACGCGCACCATCAATCCCTTCTTCGAAGCACAGCACAGCATGTTGCCGTCCAGCAGAAAAGTGATCCCGCCAAACATCCTGACTTCGCGGATGTCACCGCATCCGGCGAGAGCGGCGCGCACGCTGTGGGCAAGTTCCTGATCATCGGGCATGTTGCTCCTCCTGAGCGAGCAATTCCGACAATTGATCGACGGCGCCGACCCAACCCGCAGCATGCCGCTCGATGGCATCAATGCGGCCGAACCTTTCGTGACGGATAACTAGTTCTGAGCCACTCCCGTCCGGTGTGATGGCGACGCTGACCTCGGATTCAATGCCGGCATGTTCGTCCGGTGGCTCTATGACCCAGGAGAAGACGATTCTCGAGGGTGGATTGATCACACGATATGACCCGGCCACGATGACAGTGGCTGCGCCTGGGATATGGTAGGCGAAACGGTAAGAGCCCCCTTCGCGGAAATCGAACTCGAGAACAGTGAGGCGGATTTCTGGAGACGGCCTCAGCCAGCGGCTGACCAACTCGGCTTTAGCGAATGCGGCGAATACTTTTTCCGGATCGGAAGCAAAGCGCCGCCGGACTTCAGCGTAGGGCTTATCTGTGATCATCGCTCTGCGCCCTCCGCGAGGAGCCGGTCCAGTTGGTCCACAGCTCCTTCCCAAAATGCTTGATGACGCGAGATCCATCTGGCTGCCTGCTCAAGGGCCCTCCGCCGCAGCCGGAACTGATGGACGCGTCCTTCCACCTTTCGCTCCACTATCCCGGCTTGTTCGAGCACTTTCAAGTGTTTCGAAATCGTAGGCTGCGCGGAGTGGAATCGGCGGCCGAGTTCTCCGGCGCTGCGGATTTCACCCTGCGCCAATGCATGAATCATTGAACGCCTAGTGCCATCGGCCAGAGCATGGAACGTGAGATCGAGAGCCGGGCTGGATCGCATAGCCAAACGACTATATATAATTTGCAGGAAATATACAACTCGGACAAGAGAATCAACGGCGGAGTCATCCTCTCGTAGTCGACTCAACTAAGTCGTCCCCACCGCACGTCGGTGCGGACTCCCGTTCTCGCAGTCCCTGTACGGGTTTGAGACAGGTCTTGTAGGATCGTCATGCTAGTCTTCGGGTGCAAGAAATTGCCGGCCCGTCAGCGAGGACGTTTCTTCGCAATAACGAGACGGAATCACGGCTGAGGGAGCCCCATCGCTCTTATGAAGATTCGCTCAGCGAGCGTTGCAGACGCCGAAGCGATCGCGGCTATCTATGCCCCGATCGTGCTCGAGACGATCATCTCGTTCGAATGGGTGCCTCCGACTGCGGAGGAATTCCGAGCGCGAATAGCGAAGACGCTTATCAAGTATCCCTGGCTTGTCGCGACGGACGACACTGACCAAGTCACGGGCTACGTTTTCGCCGTCGGTCATAAAGACCCGGCGTCGTACCAGTGGTCGGTCAATACCTCGGTGTACATTCGGGCGGATAGTCGCGGTCGCGGTGCAGGAAAGGCTCTCTATACCGAACTGTTCCGGCAGCTCGTCTCGCTCGGGTACCACCGCGCGTTTGCTGGTGTCGCGCTTCCCAACCCAGCAAGCATTGCGCTGCACGAGTCCATCGGATTCAAGTTACTTGGCATTTACAAGAATGTTGGTTTCAAGTTTGGTGCCTGGAGAGACGTCGGCTGGTGGCAGAGGGACTTGCAGCCGCCGGAAACTTTGCCAGAGAAACCGCCTTCAGCTTGGACGACAGCGAAGACCTAACGGCAATTTCGATTCCGCCCGCGAGTCTCGCGTTCACGGGATGACGTTCGCGGCGTTCGACGGTCACTCCTCCGCTCAATCGTAAGCACGGCGACTTGCCCAGAGAGGGTCTCGCTGCAGCCTGAGCACAGCCAAGATTGCGGACTGCAGAATACTGTGGGCCTGTCTCCAGCCCGCCTAGGAACGCTGGCGTGCGGATTCGCGCTCGAAGAGCGCCACGATGGGTTCGCAAAACACACTTGGTACCGGGCCGCCCAATATTTAGCCGATCACTGCATCCAAAGGAAGGTCGTCAAAATACCATTCGACCCGAATGCGAAAGGGTTTCGCCACTCTCCGAAATCTGCCAATCCAATTCCTAGCTGCGTCGCTCGTTGCCACGTCGAAGAACATCGACTTGAGCCGCTGATTAAGCAGATTTAGTTTCTCGCCATCGAGTTCATCCGACTTTCTCTCCATCCAATCGAGAAGCTCCGCTGCATCTGGCCAACAGTGATGATTTGCTTTGTTGATTCCGGTCAGTCGCCAATCCGCTGTCGGCCATACTTCCGATCGTTTGAATGCCAACGAGCGAAACGGATTTATCCCCTGTCTTTCCAAATCAGGGTTCTCGGTCCGTTAGCAAACTAACGCAAATCTCCGTATTAGCGGAGTCGAATCCAATAGGCAGAGCACGGATTTCATCCTCCCCGCACCAGACCCGCCAGTGGTTCAACAACCCTTGCAGCGCCGACTCAAATATCTTGCTGAATTTGGATAGCTCTTCCACTCAATGGAGCTCCTTTCCCGCAAATTCTGGATTTCCACGATTTCCAAACCGCCAGTGCAAGTAGATCGGAAAAACAGCCTAACACGCAGGGCGGTTGTCTAACCGCGATTCTTAGTTCTACCTCTTCCGGCTTCAAAGTCCTTTTGATGTCGCTCCGTGTGGTATTGGCAGCAGCTGATCCACCAATGCTCTTGTCGGGCAAGCAACAGGCTGTGGCCTCTTTAAACTTTCGGCTCCTGCCCTTCAGGCGCATAAAAGTCTACTGCCAGACGGGCCCTAAGCACGGCCTGTCGAAAAGCCTCCGACGCGAAGATCGGGGAATAGCGTTGCGGCCTGAACACGGCTCGACCGGCGATCTTTTCCGGGCGTAAGACGAGCCGTCGGAACCGGGCAACAATGAAATTGTCGCCACTCCCGTAGCGATCGAAGTCCGACTTCTCGAAGTCGATGCAATCGATCACTTCGAGCGGGTGCATGACCGCATACTGCTCGGGCCATAGATTACCGCTGGGCTGTGCGATCTTCACCGGCAAGTACTCGGATTTAGTATGGAATCGCTCGCACAGCCTGCGCAGCTTCGGAGATATGACATACTTGGAGCCCGACCGGAAGAGGTCGGGCAGTTCGTCGAGCTCGAATTCGAGTTGAATCGTTACAGGCCGCCAGCCGGCCGCTTGAGGCTCGGACCGCTGATCTTTCAGAGCCTTCCAGACGATGCGATCCCTGTCTGCCACGTCATGAGGGACTTCCGCTCCAGAGTCTAGATACCAAAACCGGTCACGGCCACCAATCGTTACCTTCTGGTCGTGGCTAACGGACCGCCCGGCCACCCACGGAATGCGAATGAGAAAGGTCGCAGCCGCTCCCGCTGCCAAAGTGAGTAGATTGCGACGCGTCACTACGATCATCTTCGGTACTTGGACTCCCTTCCTCGAAACAGAATGGGGCTTTCTCATTGACTCAGTTCCTTCAGTCGAGCAAGACGCGTTGCTGCACTCGGGTCGGATCCTAGCTTCTGACTCAATAGCTCATAAGCTTTTCTGAATTGAGGTTTCGCCTCGACAGAGCGTCCCGTGACAAGGAGCAGTTCTCCGAGTTCTTCCGAGACATACCCCTGTTCGGGATATTGGATCAGATCAGTTTGAATGGCAATCGCGTCATCGTACCTTTTCAACGCGCGAAAGCATCGGGCCACGGTCCACCGCGCAATACGAATACGGACGGGATCACCAGCCGCCTGTTGAAAACCGAGAGCAGACTCGAACGTGGTCAACGCGGTATTGAAGTCGCCCATGCTGAAATACGTCCACCCAACATTGTTGAGTAGACTGCCCTTCCATTTCTGTGCTCTTGAGTCCTCCGACTTTGCCGCAATCTGGAGCGCCTTTTCATTCCACAGGACCTACTCCCGTCCCTCAGACACGATTCCCATCATGTGGGCAGCGTCCACCGCATAGACATCGAAGTGTTCTTGTTCCGCCAATGCGATCGCTTTCAGAAAGTACGGTTTGGCGTCATTTCGGTTGCCGCTTGAATTCGTGAGTCGTCCTTTCTCGATCTGCATGCGAATCTCAACGATTGGCGAGTGCACATTGGGTATTTTGGAAAGCTCTTCCCATGCTTCATCAAACCTGCCCTGTAATCCTAAAGACCGGGCAATCTGGGTACGCAGTTCGTCCGTAGATCCCGGATACACTGCGATAGCATTCTTCAGTTTCGTCTGGGCTTCAGTTAACTCATGAATTGTCCACAGGGCATCAATTTGCTCGCTCGTAAGCGAATTGGAAGAAGCATGCAATGAGTTTTGAGACATAGGCATCATTCCACGATCAAATTGTCGTCGTTAAGAAACATAAATCTGAAGGTGTCTCGAAACGAGCGAAAACAACACCCGCGGATGCATTCGTCGATTTAGTGGTGCCCGGAGCCTCTAGTGACATTCGTGTTAGTGACAGTCATTTCTTTGACGCCGCTACATAATGCATGATAGCCGTGTAAACAATGTATCGCAGTGCGTTCTATATGACCTTGGTAATTTGCGTCCAGCGACGGATGCCCCTAACGTTCACTATGGAGGACAAGAACCAATATGAGACTCGGAATTGTAAAAGCGATAGCGTGCCTGACACTGCTGGTGTCATTCGCGCATGGGCAACAGCCACAAACAGCAGCTGCGCAGCCGGACAATGTACAGAAGTCCCAAATCAACAATTCTTCAGCCAGCGTTTATATCTATCGATACAAGCAGTTCGTAGGTAGTGCGCTTTCGCCTTCGGTTTTTTGCGATGAGAACGAGCTAGCACGCATGGAAAACGGCAGGTTTTTTGTGGCGAAACTCTCTCCTGGCAAACATACCTTCCGTTCCAACGATAAACAGGCGGGCGTAGAGGTTGAGCTGAAAGGCGAACAGGATTATTACATCCGTGTAGAAATTGCGACTGGGATGATGAAGGGCCACGGCAGGCTAGTTTTGGTCGCATCCGAACAAGGTGCATACGAAATCAAGAAATTGAAGCCATTGGACAGGGACAAGGTAAAGGATAGTGAGCACGTTGCCCTCGCAAGCGCCGAGCCCAAAGACTAACTTCTGATCAAATGGAATTGGCGTATGCCCATGCGCAAGGGTAAACTCTGGGCTCGTTTGAGCCTGATGTTTCATATTGCATTCTGGGTAGCGGCGTTAGTCTGGCTGGATATTGCGGGCGAAGCAGGAAGCCCGCTTCCAGACAATTGGCAACAGCTGTTGTTCTGGGCGCATATCGCGGAAGCGGCAGCCTTGTTTACGCTTAGCGCCAGCGCCGCATGTGCTTTCATTTCTCGTCGGCGTGAGTCAAAAGTTCCAATTGCCGGGGTCGTGTCTTTATTACTACTCGTCCTGACGGCATATTTCTGGGCGAGCTTGTTGAATAACAACAACTTTTAGGGACGACAGCCAGTGTGGCTCGGCCGAGACCGAATTCCGTGCTGAGCAGCAGCACATGAGAGATTCGCGAACTGTGGCAGCCTCCTATCGGTGACCGAAGGCCGCCTACCATCGCTTTGGTTCTCGAATGGAGAACGCTGTGAAAGGACGAAACGCAAGATGGTTTATCCGCTGTGTTCTGTGAAACGCATTCTGACGCGGTGGGGCAGCATTCTATTTGTACTTGGCGCCTTCTCGTCATGCGTATGTAGCCAAACAACCCCTGATCCAGCATCCGTCTCCACTCCGCGTCTCGAATTCACTGTGCAAACCGGTCACACAGCAGAGATTGAAGCTGTCGAGTACTCGAGCGACGGCAAATTTTTCGTGAGTGCCAGCAAAGATTCCACAATCAAGATCTGGTCGCCAACGGGAACGTTAATCCGAACCATTCGTCCTGGTTTCTGGGTGCAGTATCTTGCTCTTTCATATGACAATCAGTTAATTCTGGCAGCCTCACGCACCGGGGTTGTCTTCCTCATTTCGCTCGAAGGTCGGCTCATCCACAAATTCCCGTATATACCGCCGAAGGAGGGTTACGTTTCAAGTGTTGCCATATCAGCTGACAATCGCACTATCGCCATTGCAACGACGCATGGACTCGTGCTCTACCAACTCAACGGCGATACGGAGAACCAGCTGCAAACGGACCAGGCCCCCTCTGAGATTCAGACTGTGCTTTTCACTCCGGATGGTCGTCTTATCACCGGAGATATTGACGGCAAGCTCATGTTCTGGACTGGAGAAGGAAAGCTGA
>Ga0207652_10003239_pt1 | contig 13506 bp, 9 predicted proteins | sample KBSC63BmetaG_FD_184334 | JGI IMG/M metagenome (GOLD analysis project Ga0207652, IMG submission 184334) | Corn rhizosphere microbial communities from Kellogg Biological Station, Michigan, USA - KBS C6-3B metaG (SPAdes) (version 2) | ecosystem: Host-associated > Plants > Roots > Rhizosphere ... | reverse complement strand
AGAGCATTACAACATTCGAAGGCTGCCTCAGCTGCTGACCGCCATCGTTGCGCGCATCGAGGGAGCACCTTGGTCTAGCGTGCAGTTCACCTTCGATCCCCGCCCACAGATCGAGGCGTGGACAGCCGCCGTACAAGATCTGGACAGAGCCCTCGACGCGCGATTTGGCGCGGGGCGAGGCGTCGTCGTCGCCATGGTTGAAAACTTCGACGTCCTCGCGAAAGACCTGTTTGGTAGCGAACCCGCAAGCGACAAACCGAACGCGAGTCGGAGGGCGGTCGAGCAAGGCGCCGCGGAGCAATTGTTGCGCAAGCTTCTCAATAGCGGAGATTCTCGCCTTTTGCTCATCGCGGCTGCTACGGGAACGGTCGATCAGGACTATGAACGGCCCTTGTTCCATGCCTTCAAGCCGATCGATCTGGAGATGTGGACGGCTGACGACTGCATCGCATATTTCAACCGCCGGCGGGCGCTTCAAGGCCAAGGTGTATTGACGCTGCACGCGGAGGCGCGTGTGCGCGCGATCGCCCGCTTCATTGGCGGGAACCCGCGGCTCGCCCAGTTGCTTGGCGACGTCCTCGAGTCGCAGGACGCTCATAGCATCGCCAGCGTATTGGACGAGCTGAGTGACCATCTGGCCGACTACTATCGTCGCCGCCTCGACGACCTGTCTCCACAGGCGGCCGCTCTTGTCGACGCCCTCATTCGCGGTGGTGAACCGTGCACCCAAAGCGCGCTAGCCCAGCGAGTGGCCGCACCCGGTCAGTCTCAGGTCGCCGATGCGTTCAGCCAGCTCATTCAGGGGCGTGTCCTTTCCGCCGAATCACAACGCGGAGGCTCGGGGACCCTATATCAGGTCCGTGATCGGCTGTTCGTACACTTCTATCGGCGGCGATACGGTGGACCAGGGTTGAGCGAAGGTCTCGCTCCCGTCGCCGAGTTGTTGGAGCGGTTCTTCACGGACGCTGAGAGACAGAGCCAAGCGCGCAGACTGCTCGAAGCCGGTGAATGGGCCGACGCTCAAGTTCTGGTGCCGGCCTATCCAGGCGTCCGAGACAAGGGTTCGGGTTATCGCGACCGAGCGGACCGCAATCACGGCCTGGACCTGCTGTTCGCAGCGGCGCGCATCGACCCGGCTTCGGCGCCACGCTTGGCCGCGGAGCTCCGGGACACGCCCCAGTTCGCGGTACGTCGGTGGGGACACGAAGCAAGTCAGTCGGCGGACCCGGTCGCGCGCGCGGGGATGCTGGCGTTGGAAGCTCTTGCGCTCGCCCGTCGCGGATTGGGGAGCGAGGCTTGGTCGCTTCTGCTGTCGAGCTCACGTGACGCCGGCGAGAACGTCGACGCCAGGATCATTTTGGAGACCGAGGCGGCCCTTTACTGTTGGTGGCACGTTGGCTCGAAAGAAGGAGCCGTGCACAGTGCCCGCATCGGCAGCCTATCGGAGAGCGCGACGCTGCCCGTGACACGCTACCTGTCGCTGTACTGGGCGGCGTTCACCGGTCAATCGGCAGGCAACTGGGAGGCCGCCGACAAGGCGTTCGCGGCGGCGGTCAGCATCGCCGTCGACCAGGGATTTGTGGCCTCCGAGTCTGCGGGCCGGGCCGGTCGTTCCGCTGTTCTCAGCCGTCGCTATCAATGGGCAGACGCGCTCGCTGAGGCCGACCGCGCGCTGGCTGCAGGCGAGTCACTGCAGCGAGACGATCTTGTGGCCGAGGCATCCTGTGCGCGGGTCGAGCCGTTGCAGCGACTGGGCCGCGGGGAAGAGTCTCTGAGAGCGGGCCAGCTTGCGATCGAGGTGAGCCGCCGCGCCGGAGATCATGAAAACCTGTTCAATGCCGAGATTGTCTATGCGTGGGCAGCGATCAAATCGGCCAAGCAGGACGAGGCGCTGTCGGTTTACGATCATGCCATCGAGCTGGCGAAGCGTCATGACCTGTCCCGGCTCCCTCAGGCGCTGCGTTTGAAGGCAGAACTGCTCGAAGCTCAGGGTCAATATGACGAGGCGATGTCGCTCTTGAAGACCGCCCTCAAGGATACGCAGGAGGAGACTGACGAGAGTTTGCTGGCCCGGTACGCTCTGCTCCGAACCGGGAAGTGGACCGAAACCTCCGACGTCGTCGAGCACCTGGAGAAGGCCGCACGGTACCTGGACCAATCAGGCCGCTGGCTTTCTTTCGACGTCGTTTCTGCCGGTATTGCGGCCGTAGCGCGCAGCAGCGCCTGGACGACCCTGCTGGAGCGAGCGCCCGCCATTCTCGAAAAGCGCCCCAATTTGGGGCCCATCTTCGGCGATGTCGGCGTCGTGTGGGCTGATCAAGCACGACGACTTGGCCGAGCTACTTTCTACGCGTCAGTCGCCGAGCAGCTCCCTCACATTGTGGGACTGATGTCGATGTTGCCGGTCGGACCACGGGCAGGCGATTCCCTGGTCGCCTCGCGGCAGCTGCATTTCATCGATCTCTTGAGCGGCGTCGCCAGGAACGTAGACGATCCGGGACTGCTCGACGATCTTGCTGATCTGCTGTCAAGGACATTCTCGGTTGAATCCGGTCAGTGGCCGGAGCGACTGCGGGCGTTCGCGGCGGTGCGCTCCGCATCCGACAAAGAACGGGCCCTTCAGCAATTGGATCCCGATCTGGCAACGACCATTCGCACCGTTCTGGATCTCCCCGACCCGTCGGATCTATTGGCCCAACGCGGCCGTCGCCGAGGGCGGTGAGGCGGACCGGGGGCTCCCGGAAGCCGTAAGAAGGAACTGCTTGCGACTTCGAGGGTGACGCAGCAGCCTCAGCGCATGGCTTCTCTCGTCGAGCGCGACCTGGCGGTCTTCTGGCACCCGTGCAGCCAGATGCGGGACTACGGCGATTTTCCGCCGCTGGAGGTGGTGTCGGCGCAGGGCTGCCGCCTGACGTTGCAGGACGGCCGGCAGGTTCTGGACGCCGTGTCCAGCTGGTGGTGCAAGTCGTTGGGGCACGGCCATCCCGGTGTGCGGCGCCGCATCCAGCAGCAGCTGGAGCGGTTCGAGCACGTGATCGCCGCGAACACCACCAACGAACCGCTGGTGACCCTGTGCGAGCGGTTGCTGCGCATGGCGAACGGCGAGCCCGACACCAACTGGGGCCCCGACGCCCCCGCGGGACGCGCCCCCGCCGGTCACTTCGGGAAGGTGTTCCTGGCCGACAACGGCTCGACGGCGGTCGAGATTGCTTTGAAGATGGCGCTGCAGGCCCACGCGCAGCGCGGTCAACCGCAGCGGACCCGGTTCGCGGCGCTGGACGGTGGCTATCACGGCGAGACGGTGGGCGCGCTGTCGGTCAGCGATCTGGGCCTTTACTCCGACCCCTATCGGCCGCTGATGTTCCCCGTCACCAAGCTGGGGCCGCTGCCGCTGCGGTCCGGGCCCGACGATCCGCGCTGGCTGGACGCCGCGCCGGAGTGGCCCGCCATCGAGGCGGCGCTGGCGCCGCTGGCGGACACGCTGGCCGCCATCATCTATGAGCCGGTGCTGCAGGCGGCGGGTGGCATGCGCCTGTACAGCCCGGAGCTGCTCGGCCGGATGCGCGCCTGGGCCGACGCTCACGGCGTGTATCTGATCGCCGACGAGATCGCGGCGGGGATGGGGCGCCTGGGCGCCATGCTGGCCAGCCACCTGGCCCCCCATCAAGGCAAGCAGGAGGCCGGCGTGCTCCCTGATTTCGCGCTGCTGTCGAAGGGGCTGACCGGCGGGTACCTGCCGCTCTCGGCGGTGCTGACGACCGACGCGATCTACGACGTGTTCGACGCCGACTGGTCCGCGCGGCGCGCGTTCCTGCACTCGAACACCTATACCGGCAACGCGCTGGGGGTGGCGGCGGCGCTGGGCGCCCTGGACGCCTATGCCTCCGAGAACGTGCTGGCGCATGTCTCGTGCGAGGGGGCGCACTTGCGCGCGGCGCTGGCCCAGGCGGGCCGCGCGCGCCAGACGCTGGCGAACGTGCGCGGCTGCGGGATGGTCGCCGCCGTCGATCTGCGTGCCGCCGACGGGCGGCCTCTCGATCCCGGTCGCCGCACCGGCTATCGGGTCTACCGCGAGGCGGTACGCCGCGGGGCGCTGCTGCGGCCCCTCGGGGACACCCTGTATCTGTTTCCCCCGCTGAACACACCGGCCAGCGATCTCGATCAGATGATGGGCGTCCTGACGGCCAGCGTCGACGCGGTTGTCGGAACCAGCTGAGCCGGGCGCCGTTTTCTGTCGACGCCGCACGTCTCATATAGTAGACAAGAAGCGTCGTGGGGAATCTGCCCGGGGACCTGCCAGCGACGATGGCGCGCGTGCGGCGAGGCACGCAAACGCGCTATGGTAGCGGACCCGCCGCGACACCCCGTCGCCGGCCGTGAGAGGAAGCAAGGTACCAAGCACATGAACGCCGCCAAGACCTGGAAAGAGAAGCTGGGCAACACCGTTCCCGAGGCGTGGGCTCGCGAGATCGACGTCTTCGAGACGCAGATCGAGCTGCGCAAGAAGGGGAAGATCGAGGAGAAGCTGTTCGCCGAAACGCGGTTGCGGCGGGGGACCTACGGCCAGCGTTACGATAATGGACAGCGGCACGACGGCGCGGTCACCCAGCTGCTGGCGTACCCGTCCGGCGAGATCACCAAGGGGCCGACGACGCTGTGGGACGCGCCGGGCATGCAGCGGATCAAGATCCCTTACGGCCGGCTGACCATCGCGCAGCTGGAGACGATCGCCGACCTGGCCGAGGAGTACTCGGACCGCATCCTGCACGTCACCACCCGTCAGGACATCCAGCTGCACTTCGTTCACATCGAGGACACGCCGGACCTGATGCGCCGGCTCGCGGCGTCGGGGATCACCACCCGCGAGGCGTGCGGCAACACCGTGCGCAACGTGACCGGCTGCCCCTACGCGGGCGTCTGCCAGACCGAGTCGTTCGACGTCACGCCGTACGCGAACGCGATGACGTTCTTCCTGCTAGGTCACGACGACACCCAGAACTTCGGGCGGAAGTTCAAGCTGTCGTTCTCGGGCTGCAAGGATCAACCTTGCGCGCTGGCGAACTTCCACGACATCGGCTGCATCGCCCGCACCCGCATGGTCGACGGCAAGAAGGAGCGCGGCTTCGAGGTGGTGGTGGGTGGCGGTCTGGGCTCGGTGCCGCAGAACGCGCAGCTGTTCGACGCCTTCGTCCCCGAGACCGAGCTGCTGCCGCTGGCGCAGGCGATGAGCCGCGTCTACGCGCGCCTGGGCGAGAAGCAGAACCGCGCCAAGGCGCGCCTGAAGTTCCTGGTGAAGAAGCTGGGCCTGGAGGAGTTCAAGCGGCTGACGCTGGAGGAGCGCGCCACGCTGCGCCCCGACCCGCGCTGGACGGCGTTCCTGGCGGATCTGCACGTCACCGACGAGAAGCCGCTGCGCGCGGCGGGACCGCTGCCCGCGGAGCCGCACCCGGCGGGCTTCGCCGCCTGGCGCGCCACCAACGTCGTCCCGCAGGCCCAGCCCGGTTACGTGATGGCCGGCGTGACGCTGCCGCTCGGCGATCTGACGTCGGATCAGGCGCGCCAGCTGGCGGACATCGCCCGCCGGTTCACCGGCGACACTCTGCGCACCACGGCCGATCAGAACATGCTGCTCCGCTGGGTCAGCGAGGCCGATCTGGTGGCGCTGTATCAGGCGCTGCAGGCCGCCGATCTGGCGGGCGCCGGCGCGGGCACCCTGACCGACATCGTGGCCTGCCCGGGGACCGACACCTGCAAGCTGGGCATCTCGTCGTCGCGCGCGCTGGCCGCCGAGCTGGGCAAGCAGCTGACCGGCACGGAGCTGGCCGACAACGCAAACGCCAAGGGGCTGCACATCAAGGCTTCCGGCTGCTTCAACGCCTGCGGCCAGCACCACGTCGCCGATCTGGGCTTCCTGGGCGTCAGCCGCAACGTGAACGGCCGCCGCGTGCCGCACTTCCAGCTGGTGGTGGGCGGACAGTGGACGAACAACGCCGGCTCGTACGGCCTGGCCATCGGCGCCGTGCCCTCGAAGCGCGTGCCCGAGGTGGTGAAGCGCCTGGCGGGCCGGTTCGCGGCCGAGCGCCAGGGCGACGAGACGTTCGCCGCGTTCACGACCCGCATCGGCAAGAAGACCATCCGCGCCCTGGTCGAGGAGATGCAGGCGGTGCCGCCGTACGAGGTCGATCCCAGCTTCTACACGGACTGGGGCGATCCCCGGGAGTACACCATCGACGACATGGGCGTGGGTGAGTGCGCCGGCGAGGTGGTGCCGATGGTCGAGGTGGGGCTGGCCGACGCCGAGCGCGAGATCTTCGAGTCGCAGATCCTGCTGGAGGAGAAGAAGCCGGCCGAGGCCGTGGCCCGCGCGTACAGCGCCATGCTGGTGGCGGCGCGGGCGTTGACGCGCGAGAAGAACCCGAACCTCAGCAACGATCCCAACGAGATCGTCGCCGAGTTCCGCAAGCACTTCTGCGACACGCAGCTGTTCTACGATCCGTTCGCCGGGCCGAAGTTCGCCCAGTACTTCTTCCGCATCCACGACGAGCACGCGAACGCGAAGGACCCCGAGGCGGTGCACCAGCTGATCGAGGAGGCCACGCTGTTCGTGGACGCCGCGCACCAGGCGTACGCGCGTCTGGGCGCCTCGCTGGGCGGCCCGGCGCTGGGGATCGCGCCGGCGGTCGATTCGGCGCCGGTCCAGTCGTCTCCTTCTTCGGGCGCGGGGGCGTGAGCCAGATGAACCCGTCGAAGCTGCAACTGAAGCTGTTCGTCGAGCGCAACGGCCACAAGCCGGAGTCGGAGGCGTTCATCCCGATCTTCCATCGCTGGATCAAGGATCACGTCCTGTCCGAACTGGTGATCGACGTGGCCAACTACGCGCATGTGCCGAAGGGCCCGGGCGTGGTGCTGATCGGGCATACGGGCGACTACTACCTGGATGACGCCGAGGGGCGCTTCGGACTGCTTTACAGCCGCAAGCGCGGTCTGGCCAGCGCCGCCTTCGAGGCGCGGCTGGAGGATCTGTTCCGGCGCGCCCTGCACGCGGCGTCGCTGCTGGAGAAGGAGGCGGTCGCGACGCCGGCCGGCGAGACGCGGCTGCGGTTCACGACCAACGAGCTGCTGTTCCGGATCAACGATCGCCTGGCCGGTCCCGCCAACGACGAGACGTTCGCGGCGGTGCGCCCCGCGCTGGAGGCGATGGCGCGGCGGCTGTTCGAGGGCTCGTTCGAGCTGACGCGGGTCGGGGATGCGCGCGACCTGTTCGGCGTCAAGATCGCGGGCACGGGAAAGGCGGCGGACCTGACGACCCTGCTGTCCCGCGTGGGAGGGCCGCCGGCCGCCGACCTGCCATGACGATGCTGGCGCCTGCAGGAGCCCGGGGATGAGTGAGCCCGGCGCCGAGCTGTTCCCGCTGTTCCTGAAGCTGCGCGACCGGGCCGTGCTGCTGGTCGGGGGCGGGCCAGTGGCCACCGCCAAGGCGGGCGCGCTGGCCGAGGCCGGCGCGCGCGTGACCGTGGTCGCGCCGCAGCTGACCGACGCGCTGGCCGCGCTGGCGGGCGCGCGCGGATGGACGGTTTGCCAGCGCGGCTTCGTCGCCAGCGACGTCGAGGGCATGTGGCTGGCGATCGCGGCGGCCACCTCCCCGGTGAACCGCGCCGTCGCCGACGCGGCCGAGGCGCGGCAGCTCTTCCTGGTGGCGGTGGACGACCCGGCCTCCGCCAGCGCGTACGGCGCCGGCATCGTTCGCAAGGCGGGCGTCACCGTGGCCATCTCGACGTCGGGACAGGCGCCGGCGCTGGCCGGACTGCTGCGCGAAGGCCTCGAGGCGGTGCTGCCTGACGACCTGAACGACTGGGTCGAGCAGGCGGCACGCCAGCGTGCCGCGTGGCGCGCCGACGGGACGCCGATGGCGGATCGACGCCCGCGCCTGCTGGCCGCGCTCAACGAACTTTACCGCCAGCGAAACAGGCCCCTATCGAGCGAGGACGCGGTGGCGGCCGGGGGGCGAGTCACGCTGGTGGGCGCCGGGCCCGGCGACGCCGATCTGCTCACCCGGCGCGGCGCCGAGCGGCTGGGCCAGGCGGACATCGTCTTCTACGACGCGCTGTCTTCCGAGACGATGCGGACGCTGGCGCCGGAGGCGCGCTGGTTCTACGTGGGCAAGCGCGCCTGCCGGCAGTCGATCGCGCAGGACACGCTGAACCGCCTGCTGATCAAGGAGGCATCGCGCGGCCGGCGCGTGGTGCGCCTGAAGGCGGGCGACCCCTTCGTGTTCGGGCGCGGCGGAGAGGAAGCCCTGGCCCTGGCGCACGCGGGAATCCCCTGCGAGGTGGTGCCGGGCGTCTCGTCGGCCGTGGCCGCCGCGGCGCTGGCCGGTATCCCCGTCACCCATCGCGGCGTCTCGTCGGCGTTCACCGTGGTCTCGGGACATCATCAGGCGGTCTACCGGCCAGTGCTGGAGGGCGTTCCCCGCACGGGCAGCACCATCGTCGTGCTGATGGGACTGCGCCACCGCGCCGCCATCGCGGGGCACCTGTTGCAGCTTGGTTGGCGCGGCGAGACCCCGGCCGCGGTGGTGCTGGGCGCGGCCACTCCGGCCGCGTCGCGCTTCGTCAGCACGCTGGCCGCGCTGGCCGCGGCGGGCGCCAGCGACGACACGGGAGACGAGGACTTCGGCCGACCCGGCGTGCTGGTGATCGGCGAGGCGGTGGGGGTGGCGGCGGAGATCGAACGCGCCTACGCGGCCGCGGCGGCGCCGGACGCCGCCGAGAAGGGGACCCGATGAACTCACTGGAGAGTGTGGCGTCGCATCCGTCCATCCTGACGGCCATCCCGTCGCCGTCGTCCCGCGAGCCGGGGGTGACCGTCGAGGGCCTGACCAAGCGCTTCACCGCCCGCGGGACGCCCGCGGTCTCGGACGTATCGTTCAAGGCGCCGTCGGGCGGCATCACGACGCTGCTGGGCCCGTCGGGCTCGGGCAAGTCGACGGTGTTGCGCATCATCGCCGGCCTGGAGAACCCCGACAGCGGGCGCGTGCTGTTCGGCGACAAGGACTACACGGGCGTGGCCGTGCAGGCGCGCGGCGTCGGCTTCGTGTTCCAGAGCTACGCGCTGTTCAAGCACATGACCGTGCGCAAGAACATCGCCTTCGGCCTGGGCATCCGCGGCCAGAACAAGGCGGCCATCGAGAAGAAGGTCGACGAGCTGCTGGCGCTGGTGCAGCTGGAGAGCTATGGCCATCGCTACCCGGCGCAGCTTTCGGGCGGCCAGCGCCAGCGCGTGGCGTTCGCGCGCGCGCTGGCCATCGATCCCAAGGTGCTGCTGCTGGATGAGCCCTTCGGCGCGCTGGACGCGCAGGTGCGCATCGAGCTGCGGGCCTGGCTGCGCAAGTTCCACGATCAGCGCCACGTCACCACACTGCTGGTGACGCACGATCAGGAAGAGGCGATGGAGGTGTCGGACCACATCGTCGTCATGTCCGACGGACGCGTCGCCCAGGCGGCCTCGCCGCGCCAGGTCTACGATCACCCCGCCACGCCGTTCGTGGCCTCGTTCGTGGGCGGCGCGAACGTCCTGCAGGGGACGATGCTGGACGGCCGCCTTTCCGTCGACGGCATTCCCGTCCAGGAAGCCAGCGGCACGCCATCGGGCGCGGCGGTGCACGCCTTCGTGCGCCCGCACGACGTGAAGGTGACCAAGACCTCGGCCGACGCCACCCCCGAGCACCCGCAGGTCTCGATGGCCCGCGTCGAGCGCCTGGCCTGGCTAGGCGCCCACGTGAAGCTGTCGCTGAAGCTGCGCGACGGCCTGGCCATGACCGTGGAACTGCCTCGCAACGAGATCGACTCACTCCGCATCGCCGAAGGCGACTTCGTGATGGCCGACCTCCGCCAAGCCAAGCTCTTCGTCGAGGACTACAGCATCTAGTCAGACTCCCGATCCGGCGACCCAGGCATCAGAGGGCGCGACCGCGCCCGGGTCCAAGCACCGGGAGGCTCGGCTTCGCCGAGCCGGCGTCGACGCCCCACGGATCCGGTGGGGGGGCTTTGCCCGCCGATCCCACCCTGCCCGCCATTTAGAAAATCTGCCCGCCAATTCGCGGCAGGTGTCACATGTTGCAGAAGACTTCGCAGAACTCCTGTGTCGTGGTGTCGACAAAGTAGGTCAGCGCGCAGGCTGCCGGGTTGTCGAAAAAGAGCACTTCATTCCCCTGGAAGACGAGTGGACAGGCGCCGGTTGCGCCCCGATACATCCCGGTCCCAAACTGCGTCGATATCGAATACTCCCCTGACGTCGTCGTCGTCGCGATCTGCCCTGCGTACCCAGCGCCGTCGCACTCGACCGAGCACGTACCTGCCGAATACGTCAAAGTGTTCGACACACAGCCCGCAGTGGATTGGCTAAACGTCACGACTGTTCCGGACGTCAAGAAGCATCCGCCGAGGGCACTGAAAAGTTGCTGGCCTGACGAAGTCTGAATGACGAGGTGCCCGCTTAGGGAGTCTGCGGCGATGACTGTTCCTGCTTCTGGCTGGGGTGGCGTCCCTCCGGTGCAGAGTGACGGTTGAGAGCAGACTTTCGTCGTTGAATTGCTCAGCGGCGCGCAGCACCCGCTGGCGCACTCACTGCCCGTGGTGCAGTTGAATGCGCAGGCCTGGATGCCACCGGAGTACAGGACGCACGTCGAGTCCGAGCAGCAGCTATTCGGATCGGGGCAGTAGGTACCAGCCATCATGCAGGCCACAGCAGACCCGCCGGATCCACTGGTGGAGGGTGCGCCGCCATGGCCACCGATGCCGCCAGTTGAAGTCACCACGGTTCCGCCCTGTCCACCTCTCGGCGAGGCCCCGCCCGTCGCTATGGGGGCGTTCCCCGCTGTTCCCGGAGAGCCTCCGATGGGGGCCACCCCGCCGCCGCCGGTGGTCGCCGCCTGGCCGCCTGCGCCTGTCTCCGTCGATCCAGCCGATCCGCCGACGCTGCCGACGTGGAAGCCGCCTGGCGATCCACCTAGGCTGCCGGATGTGGCACCGGTGCCCACGACCTGGGTGCCCTTGCCGCCGCCACCACAGCCGATTCCGAACAACACTGCCACCAGAACTGTCCGCCTCATCCGGGCATGGTGCCCGGCCAAGGCGCCGACCGGCAAGGCTGCACGTCTGCGCAGCATCTCGGGCTAGAATCTGCTTGTGTTCCCTCATCAAATATCCGTCCAGTGGAGTGACGAGGCTGGCGCCTACGTGCCGCGCGTCGCGGCCCTTCGGGCTGAAGGCTAGCGGCAAGACGCCCGAGGCCGCCGTGCGCGAGGCGGTCAGTGCGGCCAAGGCGATGATCGGCCAAGGCGCCGAAGTGAAGTCCGAGAAAAGCCTCGCCGCCGCTGCCATGGGTCGCGCGGGAGGCGCCAAGGGTGGCGCCGCGCGCGCGGCGGCATTGTCGAAGAAGGAGCGATCGGAAATCGCCAAGAAAGCGGCTAAGGCTCGCTGGGGGTAGGGTCTGGTTCCATCATCGGCAGGCTAAAGGTCTGACCCTTTTTCGGATGAACCTGATCGACCATTCGATAGAACCGCTTCCACCCATGCGCGTTAGCAATCGCCAGCCGCTGAAACATGATGACGGAGTAGAGATGCTGCGAAAGCAGGGGGTGTCCTATCTCGTCGCTTAGCCACTGAAATAGCTTGTCCGGGCGTTCTCCGTTTTCGCCCGCGGGTTTCTGATTTGGAGTTCCCTCAGAAGTCCAGCGGTACAGGCGTGATCGATCTGACGACGGCGGAACAGGCGAACGTCTTGATCGCGCTGCGCTCTTGCGGGTGAAGGCCGGCGGCTGGAAGCCGCGGGCCGATGGGCTGGGCTTCTCCCGGCACACTCTGCGCCACGTCCGGCTCGGTGAGAAAAACGTCAGTCCGACGATGGCGGTCCGGGTCGCGAGGCTGGCGGCCGTGGGCGTCGATGACGTGCTGCGGGGGCGATTCCCGATTGCCGGAACTTGCCCGCACTGCGGCAAACCCGCCGTTGGCTGATCGCCGACACTGCGCACCACGACTCGGCCGACAAAAGTGGCGGCCGAAAATGACCACGTACCTGAACAGATGACAGTTTTTCTTGTCCAAAATACTGATATCAGACCCTTTTTGTACATATACCAACAACACCTTAGCTTAGTCATAAAGCCCTGGAATAACATAGCTTTAGCTTTACATCGCCACTTCCGATGAGTATGGTACGGACCATGGCGAAGCCAATCTTACCGACGCCCGCAGTGTGCGGCGACGACGCTAAGGCGCTTCTGCGTTCGCTTGAGAAATCTGCCACGCGAGCGCAGATGTCCGAGCGTATCGAGCGAGCCAAGCGACGATTGAACGCAACGGCTGGAGGCGCAGCAGTTTATACTGCCGCCCTTCGACCGCATGGCGATCGTCGATAAGCCTCCTCTGATCGAGATCCGACTACTTGACCCTGGCGATAGCCTCGCTGGGTTCTCTTGTGGAACTTCGGATCTTGATGAATGGCTGCGCGACGACGCCGTTCGCCTTCAAGATCGCGGATCGGTCGCGGTCTATGTTGCGCGATCCGATAACAAGATTGTCGGTTACGTCTCGTTACTGTCCGACTGCATCCGGGTGAATAGCCGCGAACGGAAGGATCTTAAGTTTTCACACGATGACCATCCGAGTATTCCCGCCGTCAAGATCGCGCACCTTGCTGTTCAACGGGAGCTACAGAAAAAGGGGATCGGGACAGCCCTTCTTCGATTTGCGTCAGACAAGGCATTCGTCGTCGCGGAATCAGTCGGCTGCCGCTTACTCACTCTGGATGCTTACCCGGAAAGGGTTTCCTGGTACGAAAGCCATGGGTTTGTACGGAACAAGCAAGTGGCGAAAGAGGCGGCATCCGAATGGAAGTGCCCGGATGGCTGCCCCGAACACCGAAAGGTCGACGGGGAGCGCGTAAGCATGCGGCTCGACCTTACAGGCGATGAAATTCCCGACTGGATGAAAGACTAGTACGGCCAGCCGTTGTAGCCTGGCGACGAACCGACTGCCCGCCATTTCCCCCGGCTGCCCGCCATTTCATGGGGCTACCGGATTTGGCGGGCAAAGCCCCGGTGGGCGGGCTCGTGGGGGGATGCTGCATCCCCCGACGGTCCTCAGTTATCCCAGCCGGTGGTGCTGCAGGCGCCCAGGATCGCGTCGACCTGGTAGACCATGCCGCCGTACATCTTGAACAGGTGCATGTCGCAGTTGCCCATGAAGTTGTCGAAGCCGACGCCCAGGCCGGTATCAGTGTCGGCGAAGATGGCGTGAGACTTCAGCACGGGGGTGCCGGTGGGCATGCCGGCCTGGCAACTGGCGCCCGCGCTGCACGAGAACGAGCCGCCGCCGTTCTCGAGCCGCTTGCACGAGCTGGCGGTGTTGCACACGCCGGCCGGGAAGACCTTGAAGTACTTGTCGATCCAGGACGTCAGCTCCATGTACGAGTTCTGCATGGCCATGGGGACCGCCTGCTCCCAGT
>Ga0207652_10003238_pt1 | contig 13509 bp, 14 predicted proteins | sample KBSC63BmetaG_FD_184334 | JGI IMG/M metagenome (GOLD analysis project Ga0207652, IMG submission 184334) | Corn rhizosphere microbial communities from Kellogg Biological Station, Michigan, USA - KBS C6-3B metaG (SPAdes) (version 2) | ecosystem: Host-associated > Plants > Roots > Rhizosphere ... | reverse complement strand
AGTCGCGCCGTCGCCGAATCAAATCTCAAGGTCGTGATCGAGCAGACGTTCAAGCTCGAGGACGTCGTGCAAGCACACCGCCGGCTCGAGCAGGGACACGTCGTCGGGAGAATAGTGCTGGAGATCCGTTGATACGGACGGGACGAGCCAACTACATCCTGTCGCGCTTTGTTTTTGCTCGTAATCGACTAGACTCAATTCATGCGATTCCGTCGCTCGGTCTCGATTCTGTCAGGCATATGTGCTTTGTCGCTCAGCCTTGGGCGAAGCAACAGCGCGTGCGAGAACACGAGTGGTGTGACAATGTCGGCGGCCGTGACGAATGTGCACGCTGGAATGCCAATGCAATCGCAAGGCGATGGCGATCAACAGATGCCTTGCAAATCTTCCGCAGTCGTCTGCTGCCAGGCGATGACCTCTTGTGGGCTCTCGATCCAATTGGGTCGCACTGTCTCCGGGGGCGATACTTTTCCCAGTGAAGATCGGCTGCCAGCTGTTCCGTTCCAGACGCCGCTTAACCGCATAACCCCGCCAGAGCCCCCGCCTCCGAAGGCATAAAACACGAGTTCCGTGTTCCAGTTCGCGCACGCGTGACGACTTCGCGCGCGAACCCTTAGACGCCTGCCGCGGTGGCAGAGCGCTCACACAACAACTTCGGATGCAAGAATGTTTTCGTTGGCACTGGGTCGCGCGGCTCGCCGGGCGTTGGCGCTCGCCCTCGTTTCTTGGTTCGCAATAGCTCCGGCTTCCGCCCAGCAGCCCCAAGGCACACCACGCGATACCGTCAAATCCAACTTGCCTGCTGGGATGCCTGGTCATACGACTGAAGACATGATGATCGGCCCAGCAGGCGTCAGCATGGAAAGAATGGGATCGGGTACGACATGGATTCCTGACGCCGTGACGATGCCCAATCGTCGGAGGATGTTCGGCGACTGGATGCTCATGGCGCACGGTTTTGCATTCCTGCAATACGACAAACAGGGCGGCGAACGGGGAGACGATCAATGGGGTTCTCTGAACTGGTTGATGCTCATGGCGACCCACGATTTAGCGGGCGGCCGGTTTCAGGCGCGGACGATGCTCAGCCTCGATGCTCTCACTGTCACGAGCCGAGGATATCCGTTACTCCTCCAGACTGGCGAGAGCTTCGACGGCCAGCCGCTTTACGACAAGCAACATCCGCACGATTTCTGGATGGAACTCGGCGCCCTTTACCAGCGACCGATAACGAGGTCATTGGCGTGGAGCTTTTACGCAGCGCCCTCGGGAGAACCAGCACTGAGTCCGGTGGCGTTCATGCACCGGCCTTCCGCGATGGATAATCTGACAGCCCCAGTCGGCCATCACTGGCAGGACGCAACACACGTCAGCTTTGGTGTGCTGACCACGGGGATCTTTACTCATAGCTGGCAGCTGGAAGGCTCCGTATTCAACGGCCGCGAGCCAGACCAGAATCGATGGGATTTCGATCCGATCAAGCTCGATTCATATTCCGGCCGCTTCACTGTGAATCCGAGCGTGCATTGGAGTCTCGAGGCCGGATACGGCTACCTCAAGAGTCCGGAGGCGCTCGACCCAGGTATGGCTATGCATCGGATGACGGCATCAGTCCAGCACGGCGCCAAGCTCGGGAGCGATGGCCAGATAGCAAGTACCTTTGTCTGGGCGGCAAATAAGCACAGCACGATGCCAGGGCTGTCGCACAGCTGGCTGCTGGAGAGTGAAGCCATTCTCGACAAGAGCAACACTTTATTCGGCCGAACGGAGCTCGTTCAGAAGAGCGCCGAAGACCTCGTGGTAGCTGACCCCGTGACAACGAGCAAAGGAGTGTTGCTTCCCGGATTCGCAGCGACGGAGCATTTCAACGTTGCGACCGCGCAACTGGGCTACGTCCGCGAGGTGACGCGCACCCATTGGGCGACGATCGGCCTTGGCGCCGCCGGCACTCTCAACTTTGTGCCTGCCCCGCTCGAACCGTATTACGGATCGAGGACGCCACTCGGTGCATTCGTCTTTCTTCGGCTCCGGCCTTTTCACGCATCTAAAAAGGGAACGACGGATATGGGCGGGATGAAGATGGACGCCGGGCATGAATAGAACGCCGCAGGTCCAGCACGCGGGCCATAGCGAACATCAAGGCCACGACCAGCATGCCGGTCACAGCGTCAAGATGTTCCGCGACAAATTCTGGTGGTCGGTAGCGCTGACTCTTCCGACGGTCATCTGGTCGCCGATGGTCCAACAGTGGCTTGCATTCCATGCACCGGCTTTCCCAGGATCGCGCTACATCCCCGCCGTTTTCGGAACGCTTCTGTTCTTCTACGGCGGAATGGTTTTCCTCCGTGGGGCCGTCCGGGAGATAAAGGAACGGCTGCCCGGCATGATGACGCTGATCTCGCTCGCCATCGTCGTCGCGTTCGTCTTCAGCCTTGCCGTCACCTTCGGTTTTTCGGGCATGGATCTGTGGTGGGAGCTCTCGACGCTCATCACGATCATGATCCTCGGCCATTGGATCGAGATGCGCTCGATCGCGCAGGCACAGGGCGCGCTCAAGGAGTTGGCGAAGCTGGTGCCCGATACCGCCGTGCGGTTGGTCGGCGAACAAACAGAGGAGGTCGCCGTCGGCGATCTCCGCGAGGGTGACGTGATACTGATCCGGCCCGGCTCGAGCATTCCTGCCGACGGTGTCGTCATCGATGGCAATAGCGCGGTGAACGAGGCAATGATCACTGGAGAGTCGCGCCCTCTCGAGAAGAAACCCGATGACAGGCTGATCGCAGGTACCGTGAACGGGTCCGGCTCGCTTCATGTGAGAGTCACGGGCGTTGGGGAGCACACTGCCCTCGCCGGGATCATGCGCCTGGTTGCGCAGGCTCAGAGCTCCCGATCGAGGGCCCAGGCATTGGCTGATCGGGCGGCTTTTTTTCTGACCGTCGTCGCCATCGTCTCCGCCGTTATTACACTCGTCGCCTGGCTCCTCGTCGGAGCGTCGTCCGCGTTTGCCGTCGAACGTGTCGTCACCGTGCTCGTGATCGCGTGCCCGCACGCGTTGGGCCTGGCAATCCCGCTCGTCATTGCGATCTCGACGACGCTCGCCGCGCGCGCCGGACTTCTGGTTCGCAATCGACGCGGGCTGGAAGAGGCACGCAATCTCAACGCCGTATTTTTTGACAAGACCGGAACCCTCACGCGCGGTGAATTCCGGGTTGTGGAGATTACGCCGGTGGCCGGCCTTTCAGCCGATGAAGCTCTGCGACTCGCAGCCTCTGTGGAACAGGAGTCGGAGCACACCATCGCACAGGGCGTCGTCAGGAGCGCCCAGGAGAGAGCGCTTAAGTTGTCCCCCGCGGAACAATTCCAGTCGATACCCGGTCAGGGGGTAACGGCTGCGGTCGAGGGACGCTCGCTGACGATTGGCAGTCCAGCCATGCTTCGCCAGCTCGGGATCGAGCTCTCACCCGAGCTTCGCGATGCGCTCGAGCGCGCGGCACGCCACGCCCAGACAGCGATCATTATCGCCGAAGCTCGGGCACCCCTCGCCGTGCTCGCCATAGCCGACGCGATTCGCGAGGAGTCGCGCGAGGCCGTCGAGCGCCTGCAGCAGCTGGGGGTAGAAGTCATCATGATGACCGGAGACGCGAAGCCGGTCGCCGATGCGGTTGCAAAGGAGCTTGGAATCAAGACCGTGTTTGCGGAAGTATTACCGGATCAGAAAGCATCGAAGATCGATGAGGTGAAGCGGAGCGGAAAACGCGTTGGGATGGTTGGCGACGGCGTCAACGACGCCCCGGCGCTTCTGACGGCGGATGTTGGTATCGCGATCGGAGCGGGGACGGATGTGGCGGTTGAAGCGGGCGACGTCGTACTGATCCGAAGCGATCCACGCGACGTGGCGCGGATCATAACGCTGAGCAAAGCCACGTACCGGAAAATGGTCCAGAATCTCTGGTGGGCGGCCGGCTATAACATCGCGGCGATACCGCTCGCTGCAGGAGTGTTCGCGCACTGGGGACTAGTGTTAAATCCGGCGGTCGGAGCAGTGCTCATGTCGTTCAGTACAGTGGTAGTGGCGGTCAACGCGCAGCTCCTCCGTCGGACGGCGCCATGAGAGACTTTTTCTGGTGATCAGGCCCTGACACGGGCGGGCGTAGGTTCAAGCTCGCTGATGCGCGGCATCCTCCCGGACCGATATAGATCCGACAGCCTCACGATGTCCGCGCGACTGTCGCCGACGAATGGGCCGTGCTGCACGATCGGATCACCCTGACGCTGGCCCGCGTAGAGAACCAATCGCGCGCCGTCCTTGCCCGCAGTGATACGGACGGAAGCGACATCCGACGGCGCGTTGCTCTCTGGTTCCGCGAGCCATCCCACGCTGCCCTTTTCCACTCGAATCTCCCTCTCGCCGACTATCACATCCCCATCCAATACATATAGAAAGCCGTTGTACGAGTTCGGCAGCTCCTGCTCGAAGCGCGCGCCAGGCTGGAGCCGAACATCCACCAGCGTCACCGGGACGTAGTTATGCGTCGTCGCGCGAAGATCTCCCGAGCTCCCGCTATAGACGCGCGCTTCCACTCCGGGTTCTCGCCGCACTGGCACTTCGTCGCGCGCGATCCGCTCGAACCTCGGCGCCGACCATCGCGCGCTCCGGGGGAGCGTGAGCCACAGCTGCAGTATTCTCGTCTTGCCGAGTGGAACGACATGCTCGTTGTGGATGACGCCACTTCCCGCCGTCATCCACAGGATGTCCCCCTCCTTGAGCGTGCCTTCGTCGCGATCCCGCAGCTCACCTTCGGCGACGAACGTCACCGTCTCGAAGCCGCCGTGCGGGTGCGCGCCGCCCGCCTCGCGTCCGGGCTCGAGATCGATGAAATCGTCCATGAGGACGATGAAGGGATCGTTGCGCGCGAAGTCCTTTGCGTCGACTACTTCGACGGCCGTATGTCCTTCGCCGATGAATCCTGGTGACGGAGGCGCCGTCACCACCACTCGGCCAATTCTGCGATCAGACATGGTCACGCCTGTGCGGTGACTGCGGGGCGACGACGGAGCGCGAGATTAGCGAATCCGCCGACGACGCCGAGTGCGAGAGCGATCCAGGTGTCCGTCGCCGGAAGATGCCCGGCGATGCCGAGCGCGTTGTCGAGCGAGTACTGTCCGTAGCCCGTGAGCGCGAGGCCAAACGCTGCTGCAGCGTAAAGGAGCGGGAGCTCAACGCCGTTGTTCTGGGCGAACAAACCATGTCCCCAATGGACCGTGATCGCGGCGACGATCATGACGGCGATCATGAGTGCCGGCCCAACGGGGCCGAGGAAACCGAAGGTGACGAGAAGGCCGCTGACGATCTCACTGATGGAGGCCGCCGCCGCGAAGGCGGTGCCGGGTTGAAAGCCGAGCTGCGCGAAGAACTCGCCGGTCTTGCGGACGCCGTATCCACCGAACCAACCGAACAGCTTTTGCGCGCCGTGTCCCGCCATAATGAGCCCCACGACGACTCGCACGAGGAGGAGTCCAACGCTCAAAGTCTGTAGATCCGCTGCATAGGTACCCATAGTGCCTTCCCCTCTATTATATATTAGATTACTAACAGTAACTAGAAGGAAGCTATCACGCTCGTTCGGGGCAACAAGAAGGCACGTGAAGGTGCCCCAGACACTTGGGAGTAACCATGGCAAAAGCGACGCTCAAGCGACCGCCCGAGCTGGAGCACACGCCGGCAAACTGCGCCGCGCGCGAGATGCTCGTGCGCGTCGGCGACAAGTGGTCCGTGTACGTTATCAACGTGCTGGGGAATGCCGGCACATTGCGGTTCAACGAGCTGCGAAGCCAGGTGGATGGGATCAGCCAGCGGATGCTGACGGTGACGCTGCGCGGAATGGAGCGCGATGGGCTGGTGAAGCGCACCGTCTATCCCGAGGTCCCGCCGCGCGTGGAGTACGCACTCACGAAGCTCGGCGGCACTCTGCGCCAGCTCGTGCGCGGGCTCGTGCAATGGTCGGGAGCGCATCTCGATGAAGTGGACGCCGCGCGCGCTGCGTACGACGCCCGAAATCGACGTCCCGTCAAGCCACTATAAAACTCGGAGACAACATGGGTCAGAAAGTTGACGACGCCGCGCTGGACGCGCTCTTCCGCGAGGCGCGCACCTACTCGAAGTGGCAGGCGAAACCGGTTTCCGATCAGATGCTGCACGACTTGTATGATCTCCTGAAATGGGCACCCACCAGCGCGAACGCGGGTCCAGCGCGTTTCGTGTTCCTTCGATCGAAGGAAGCGAAAGAACGTCTGCGCCCGGCCCTGGCCCCGATGAACGTCGAGAAGACGATGACCGCGCCCGTCACCGTGATCGTCGCCTATGACCTGAGGTTCTACACCCAGCTTCCCAAGCTCTTTCCCCACAATACGGGGATGGCAAGACTCTACGAGAACAATCCGGACATGGTGGAAACGACCGCCAAGCGGAATTCCAGTTTGCAGGGGGCGTACATGATCATGGCCGCGCGCGCGCTCGGCCTCGACTGCGGGCCGATGTCAGGATTCGATCAGATGAAAGTGGACGAGGAATTCTTCGCCGCCGGCAAGCCATGCTTCGGCTGCGATCAGGAATTCTTCCCCGAGGGCCACGTGAAAACAAACTTCATCTGCAACATCGGCTACGGAGATCCGAGCTCCTTGTTCCCGCGCTTGCCGCGGCTCGCGTTCAACGAGGCGTGTTCGATCCTTTAGAAAGCGAATCCGTAACGTGCGACTAACTGCGCACCGGGCGACTGGCATCCAGAACGGAGGGTTCACCCGGATGCTTCGGATGACGCGGATCAAATGGATCGCTCCGTGAGGCGTTACGGCTCCTCGTGGACGGGCCGGGATTTTTTGGGCACTGCCTCTCAGGCGGCATCGGGATGCCACCCAGACCCGTAAATGCAAAATAAGAAAAAAAAGATCACGGCCCGCGAAGACGCACTCTCGCGCCAAGATGAGCGATCCATTTGATCAGCGTTATCAGAAGTATCCGATTCCGAACCTTCCGTTATGGATGCCATGCGAGCCGTACGCAGTTGGCTCAATCCCTGAATATCTAAGCCGTAACCGGCGTCTTCAGCGTCTCGTCAAAAAGCTCGATGAGTTTCTCGAACCCGCGCTCCGATTGCACGGGATGGTAGACCCGCCCGCCCGGGATCATCCAGCCGTGCAGCGCGCCCTCGTACGTCTCGCTTTCGTATTTCCCGCCCCACGCTTGCAGTGCTTCTTCCAGTTTTGCGATCGCCTCCGGCGGCATGCCGCGATCGTTCACCGCGTGGCCGAAGTAGAGTCTCGCTTTCACTCTTGGCAAAACGAGGTGCGGACTCTGATCGCTGTCGGTGAACAATCCTCCCCCGTGGAATGACGCGGCGGCGCCGATGCGATCCGGTCGGGCGGCGGCGACCCGTAGCGCGACCTGGCCGGCGAAGCAGAAACCGACGACGCCCATCGGGCCGCGGCTGACGCGCGGCTGCGCGGCGAGGAAATCGACGTACGCCGACGCGTCGCGCGCCATCGCATCGGGCGTCAGCGGGGCCTTGAGCTCGGCGAAACGCTTCACCGTCTGCTCGCTCGTAAAATCGGGCTCGAACGGAAAGACCGGCGGCTTCGTCGTCCGATAGAATATGTTCGGCGTCAGCACCACGTAGCCGTGCTCGGCGATTCGCTTCGACTGGTCCGCGAATGCGGGACGGAAGCCGAGTCCGTCCGTGAGATTGATGACGCCGGGCAGCGTCTCGGCGGTGTCGGGGCGCACGAGCAGCGCGTCGACGGTTCCGTCCGCGGTCGGAATATCCACGGTTTGTGTGATCATGATCAGCAAACTAATCACGGGACTTTGTCAGTGCCCTGCGATGCAGTTAATTGAAGTGGAGGAAGCATGAAAGAGCGAATCGCATCGGTCGGCTTGAGAGCAGAGCGCGGAGGCGGGATGAGTGACATCGACCGAGGCGCTCTGATCCGGCGCGGGCTGTTGCTGAACTACGCGACGATCGGATACAACACCGTCGAGGCAGTCGTCTCGCTCATCGCCGGGATGTTGGCGGGAAGCGTCGCGCTGCTCGGGTTCGGGATCGATAGCGTCATCGAGGTGACCGCGAGCGGCGCCGCGCAGTGGCGCCTGCGCTCCGACGCGGAACCTGTACGCCGCGAACAGGTCGAACGCATTTCGTTGCGGCTGATAGGTGCATGCTTCCTCGGCCTGGCGGCGTACGTCACCATCGATGCCGGGAAGTCGTTGTGGCTCCAGGAGCGTCCGAATCGAACTATCGTCGGCGTTGTAATTCTTGCCCTATCCGTTTTTGTCATGCCTCTGCTCGCGCGCGCCAAGCGCGACGTCGCCGATAAAATGCAAAGCGGGGCACTGCGCGCCGAGGCGAAGCAAACTTCGCTGTGCGCCTATCTGTCATTCATCGCTCTGGCGGGGGTGGCGTTGAATGCCACCTTCGGATGGTGGTGGGCGGACCCGGTTGCAGCTCTCGCGATGGTGCCGATAATTGTTGTTGAGGGAATCGCCGGTCTACGAGCTAAGGTTGATGACTGCTGTTGAGGCCGTGCTTTGAAGCAAACCACGAGACACGGAATTCCGCTCGCCCTGGGGGCGGCGGCTCTGTTCGGCCTGAGCACGCCGTTCGCCAAAGTGCTGCTCGGGTCCGCGCGTCCGCAGCTAGTCGCCGGCTTTCTCTACCTGGGCTCGGGAATCGGAGTCGGCTCCTATTGGCTGGTCAGGCGATTGAGAAGGGACGACAATGAAACACCGCTCAATCGAGCGGACCTTCCCTGGTTGGCGGGCGCCATCATCGCGGGCGGAATTGCCGCGCCCCTGTTGCTCATGCTGGGTCTCTCACGCACTCGAGCGTCGGGTGCTTCCCTGCTGCTAAATCTCGAAGGCGTGTTCACCGCTCTGCTCGCCTGGTTCGCATTTCGGGAGAACTTCGACCGGCGTATCGCGCTTGGGATGATGGCGATACTTGCCGGTGCGGCGCTCTTGTCGTGGCAGGGAGAGCTCCGGCTGGGCGGAGCGACAGGGCCACTTCTGATCGCAGCAGCGTGTTTCGCCTGGGGCGTCGACAACAATCTCACTCAGAAGGTTTCGGCGAGCGATCCGCTGCAAACGACCGCCCTTAAAGGACTGGTTGCAGGCGTCGTGAACACAGCAATCGCACTCTTTCTTGGTGCGAATTGGCCTCGCCCATTGAGCGTTCTCGCGGCGATGACTCTTGGCCTCATCAGTTATGGCTTGAGTCTGGTGCTGTATGTGCGCGCGTTACGCTTGCTCGGTACGGCCCGGACGGGCGCCTACTTTGCGATCGCACCCTTCGTCGGAGCCGTCCTTTCCGTCCTGATCTGGCGTGATCCCATCACGCCGGCACTCCTTGCCGCTGCCGGACTAATGGCTGTGGGGGTCTGGCTTCACGTGTCGGAGCGTCATGTGCACCAACACGCGCACCACGCGACGGCCCACGATCATGCGCACGTACATGACGCCCACCACCAGCATTCGCACGGTCCTCTTGACCCGATCACTACCGATCCAATACCGCACCGCCACTGGCACCAGCACGCCGAGCTCATTCACACGCACGTGCATTATCCCGACATCCACCACCGGCACGGCCACGAGGACATGTGACGGATCCGTGCCAATTTCACGCCGGCGTTGGGAGCTGAAATGAATCGCAAATCGCATTGGGAATCGATCTATTCAACGAAGAGATCGTCCAGCCTGAGCTGGTTCCAACCTCACCCGCAAAGATCCCTGGATCTCATCGAGCGCACGGACATTCCCAAAAATGCGAAGATCCTTGACGTCGGCGGTGGAGATTCCCTCCTGGTGGACGAGCTCGTTGCACGAGGCTACGCCGACATCACGGTCCTCGATCTGTCCATTGCCGCAATCGATCGGGCACGCCACCGCCTGGGAGACGCCGCGACTGGTCGCGTCACATGGCTGGAAGGGGACATCCTCGACGCAGATCTGCCGCACGAGGACTTTGACATCTGGCACGATCGCGCGGTCTTTCATTTCCTCACCGGTGCAAAGGAACGCGAATCGTACATTCAGAAGATTCGGAGCGCGGTTCATTCAGGCGGCCACGTTATCGTCGCGACTTTTGCGGAGGATGGTCCGACACAGTGCAGCGGATTGCCTGTCGAGCGGTACTCGGCGACAGAACTGCACGACACTTTCGGTTCTGACTTTCTGCTGGTGGAATCCGATCGAGAGCTTCACCATACACCCTCCGGTGTGGAACAGAGCTTCACCTATTGTTGGTGTCGTTACGAGCCGATAGCTGCCTCAAGCGGCTGAGCGACCGCCGGCGTATCGTTCCATTATGAACCTCGCCGTCAATCCGCCGGTACTGCCGATGCTCGCGAAACGCGTCAGTGAGCTTCCACCCGGCGAAGGATGGATCTTCGAGCCCAAGTGGGATGGATTTCGCACGCTCATCTTCCGCGACGGCGACGAGGTGTTCATTCAGAGCCGGGATGAGAAACCGCTCAACAGATACTTTCCCGAGCTGATCGAGCCGCTGAAGGCGCAGCTGCCGAATCGATGCGTGCTCGACGGCGAGATCGTGATCGCGGGAAGTGAGGGGCTCGAGTTCGAGACGCTACAGATGCGCTTGCACCCCGCCGAGTCGCGGGTGAAGAAGCTGGCGGCGGAGATTCCGGCGTCGGTCGTGTTCTTCGACCTGCTGTGCGAAGGCAGCAAGAGTCTTTGCGAGATGCCGTTTGGCGAGCGTCGCGAGAGGCTCGAGGCAGTGCTCGCCAAGGCGAAGGCTCCATTTCATCTGACACCGGCCACGCGCGACAGATCGACCGCCGCCGACTGGTTCAAGCGTTTCGAGGGAGCCGGGCTCGACGGCGTCATCGCGAAGGCGAGCGACAGCACGTATCAGCCGAACAAGCGCGTGATGCTCAAGGTCAAGCACGAGCGCGACTGCGACTGCGTCGTCGCCGGATTCCGCTGGCACAAGACGGGCGGAAAAACGAAAGTCGGCTCGCTGCTGCTCGGACTCTACGACGACGCGGGAAATCTCGAACACGTCGGCGTGTGCGCGAGCTTCACGGATGTGAAGCGAAAGGAGCTGGTGACATTTCTAACGCCCTATCGCAAGAACGCGCTCGACGGACATCCATGGCGCAACTGGGCGGAGGGCGAGCCTGACGACGCGGAGGCCGAACCGCATCGCCGTCCGGGCGGGCAGAGCCGGTGGAGCGCGGGAAAGGATCTGTCGTGGGAGCCGCTGCGTCCGGAGCTCGTCGTCGAGGTGGCGTACGACCACATGCAGGGTACCCGGTTTCGACACACGGCGCAGTTCCGCCGTTGGCGCGACGACAAGCGTCCCCGCGATTGCACCTTCGATCAGCTCGAGGTGGTGCCGCCGCAGGAGCTGATGGAGATCTTCGGATGAAACGCCTGCTGTTCGCGCTCTTCGCCGGCGTAGCATGCGGACACCTCACCGATCCGCAGCTCCCCGAGAACGCGCTGGTGTTCCATCCGCCCGCGGTCTACGCGAAATGGTGGGCGATGGTGGAGGCATGCTCCGGCCTCACCGGCTCGCTCGAGAGCATTCACTGGTACTCCACGCTCGGCGATCTGCGTGACCCGAACGACAATGACGCCAGCATCGCGGGTTATTGGTCGCTCGCAGGAAATCGCGTCGTTCTCACAACCAGCGATACGATTGCCGGCGGCGTCGTCCGCCACGAGATGCTGCATGCGCTGCTGGCTTCACCAGGTCATCCGCGGGCGCCGTTTCTCCAGGCGTGTGGCGGCGTCGTTTTCTGCGGACAGCTGTGCGTGCGCGATGCCGGTCCTCCCGCGTCGCCACCGTCCGGCACGCCGTCTATCGCGCCATCGGAGCTCGAGGTTACCAGCGTCGTATCGCCCGACGCGCCGAGCTCTCTGATCGATGGAGGCCTGGCGACATTCACGATTTCGGTTCACAACCCGTTCACCCACGGCGTGATTGTCTCGCTCCCGCCCGGAGCCGGAAGTGTGCCCGTGAGTTACGGGTACGCGATGCGCGAGAGCGCGGGCGGGGGAGTGACGTCCGGAGATTTCGCGTTCGACAGTGGCATCACGTACTTCGCGGCGGGCGAGACGAAGCGCGATGTGATCGACTTCTTCGTCATCCCGCCGGATTTTCCATCGTACGTGGGTCCGCCGGGGCTTGGCGCGAGCGGGATCGCGCTCCCGCCGGGGACGTACTCCTTCGAAGGGGATTTCGGAGGACAGAAGGCGGCGGCTTTGACGGTTGTGCTCAGCCAGTAGCTTCTGGCTGCGAGCTGAACGAGCTAACGACTAACACACTGGATGCGGGCTTTCAGAGGCGCAGCTGGTAGTTGCCAGTGGTACTACCCACTGACGTCCCTCAGCAATCTTAGAGCACAAGCAGTTGCTTTTCTCAATGAGAGACGAAACGTCAAAGGGTAGTTTCTGACCTCTAAACTCTATGCCTCTGACAGCTCGCATCCCATTCTCTGCAGTTTGAAGATCTTGACCGCGTCGCTTCAGCCAGAGTGGTAACTTTGCCCCCATCGGTCGCGTAGTGTTTCTATGGTACAAGGAGCTCTCATGACTCAACCCTCGAAGCTCTGGCGGGTGGCCGCCGCGCTCTACGTATTCATCAATGTGGCCGGCGCGGGTTACGCCATTGCGATGGGGGAGCGGCCCCACGCCCTCACGCACGTCGCACTGCTCGTCGTCGGATTCATCGGCTGGCAATTCGCCCCCTGGAAGCGTCGGCAACCTGCGGCGCCGGACCAGCTTCCCGACGCGCGGCTCGATTACCTCCAGCAATCGGTGGACGCCGTCGCGCTCGAGGTCGAGCGCATCGGTGAGGCGCAGCGATTCGCCGACAAGCTTCGGGCGGAACAAGGGCAGGCTCCGCCCGTCAAAAAGCCACCGGAGGTCTGATGGGAACGTCGGCTGGAGCTCCTGTCGCTAGAAGCAATCCAATCCTCGGATGGCTGGGCGGACTCCTGATCATCGTCGCCTTTTTCTGCCATTACTTTGCGGCGCGCGCGATCGGCGGAAGCTACGTCGCGTTCAGAGATCACATCGCCGGGTTCTTCCTTATTCTCATCGTGACGGGCGCCATCATCGCCGGCCTCGGCTGGCGCTTCTGGAAAGGACGCGGCGACCTCACACTCTTGATCGTCGGCGTCGTGCAGGCGCTGTTTGGAATCGTGGTGTACATCCAGCGATACCACGTTCACGGCTGAAATAAAGCTCTAGGATTTCTTCGCGCGCGCCTCCCGCCATACGCGCGTCGGATCTTCGTCCGGATCGGGAGTGTCCTGCGGCGGCCTGATCTTCCCCGGCACGTTGCGGAGATTGACGCGAATCCGCGTCCACGTCGACGACCGGCCGCGCATTGAATCCACGAGCACATCATCTACCGCGAGATGCGATGCCGCATCGGGGTATCTCGCCTTCCATCTTTCGAGACCAGCGAGCGCTGCCTCCTTGTCGGG
>Ga0207652_10003237_pt1 | contig 13514 bp, 12 predicted proteins | sample KBSC63BmetaG_FD_184334 | JGI IMG/M metagenome (GOLD analysis project Ga0207652, IMG submission 184334) | Corn rhizosphere microbial communities from Kellogg Biological Station, Michigan, USA - KBS C6-3B metaG (SPAdes) (version 2) | ecosystem: Host-associated > Plants > Roots > Rhizosphere ... | reverse complement strand
GGTCTTCGACGGTGGCGATGACCTCGGCGTCATGGGTCTGGGAGCTGTGTGAGGCGATGGCCGTACGGTGGTAGCGGAGGTCGATGTCCGGCTTGTAGCAGGCCACGCGCTGGCGGGCGATGCGGGCGCGCTTGAGGCGGCGGATGAGTTCTTCGGACTTGCCGGAAAACATGGGGCCAGTAATGACTTCGAGAACGCCGGGGGTGAGGGTCTGTTGCATGGGTTGATTGCGCCTTCGACTAGATTCAGTTCTATCGTACGAGGCGGCGCGGTGGATAAATGGCAGGGATTAGGTTGGGGTGGAAAGTCCGGCCTCCCCTAAGGGGGAGGCCGGTTGAGTGATACAGCGTTAGGCGCAGAGGAGTTTGCGGCGTACAGCGCCCGCGATCCCGAGTGCTCCGGTACCGAGCAATGCGAAAGAAGAGGGCTCGGGGACCGTGGAGCCGGTGGGCGGAGTTACAACGACGTCATCCTGGTGCAGAACGATGTTGTCGATACCTACAAACGCGGCCTGCATTGTGTCCGAGTATCCGGGCAGCGAGAATTGCAGCTCGTCAACGTTCTGGCCGGCGAGGTTGCTCGCAGTTTTCGTGGTCCAGTTGAAGGCCGTCTCAGTTGACATGGTGTAGACGTCGGCGCCAACGTAATTGCCGTTGAGGTAGCCATAGACGATGAGGGTTTCGCTGGGCATCAGGTCAGTGCGGAGGGCGTAGGGAAGGGCGTCGACCTGGACGAAGCTAAACAGTGAGGGAGCGCCAACTGTTTTTACGTCCAATACACCACCCGAGGCTCGGTTATTTCCTTCCATGTCGTAACCGGGGTTGCCGAAAATGTCCAGGTACACTGATCCGACCGCGGTCGTATAGATATATCCGTTTTCTATCGTGGAACCGGAATAGGGACCCCGATCTCCAAAGGCGAAACCGATGGTCGTGTTTGTGGCGTGCGCGGTGCTCAAGCCAGGAATGAATGCGAGGGTGGCGGATGCCAGGACTGCGTAGAGCTTGATCTTCATGGTGATCTCCTAAGTGTTCGCGCCTCTGGCGACGAACCCGTTTGTGATTGGCGGTTCTATCTAAGCAATCGGAGTCGCGAGGCGAAAAGTATCATTCGGGCTAAAGCTTTTTAGAATCGCCCGTGGGAGGCTTCGCGCTGCGTTTTGTATTCGTGCGTGAAGGCTGGAAGGCGTTATACCCGGTGGTTAACCGGACACCACAGAAAAGAAAGACGAGGCCCCGGAAGGAGGCCTCGTGAGGCGAAGCAGGATGCAGGTAACAGCTATACGTGGAAGAAGCGGCGGCGTGCCGAGCCTGCGATCCCGAGGACTCCGGTACCGAGCAATGCCAGAGTGGAGGGTTCCGGGACGGGAGAGGAGGTGGGCGGAGTGACGACGACGTCATCCTCGTGCAGGACGATGTTGTCGATATCCACTTCTCCGAAGTTGAAGGTTTCTATATTGCCGGGGTTGATATTGAATGCGGGCAGCGAAATTTCCAGTTCGTTGACGGTCTTGCCGGCGAGGCCGCTCGCAAGTTCCGTGCCCCAGGGGGATGTAGGGCTTTGTGTAAAGAAGCTACGTAGGGTGTAGCTGTCAGCGCCAACGTAAGCGCCGTTAAGGAAGCCATAGACGGTGAGGAGTTGAGTTGGCATCAGGCCCGTGCGGGCTGTTACGGCAGCAGCATCGATCTGAACGAAGGTAAAGGGTGTGGCGGTGCCATCTTTCTTGATGTCCAGCACGCCACCGCCCTGCAGTTGATTTCCTTCCATGTCATGACCAGGGTTGCCGTAAATGTTCTCGAACAGTGATCCGGATGCGACGGAGTATACAAAACCGCTCTCTACGGTGGAACCGCTGTACACGCCCTTTGAACCGGCGGCAAAGCCAATGGTCGTGGTGGTGGCGTGCGCGCTGCCGAAGCTGAGAATCGAGGCGAAGGCGGCGGGCAATAGGATGGCGTAAGACTTGCTTTTCATAGTGATCTCCTGGGTGTTCGCGCCCTTTGGCGACGAACTTGTCTGTGATTGGCGGTTCTATCCAAGCAATCGGAATGGCGAGCCAAAAAGTATCGTTTGGTTTAAAGTTTTCGAATCGCTCGCGGAAGGCTTCGGGCCGCGCTTTTGTGTTCGTGCGTAAAGGCCGGAGGGCGTATCCTGCTGTTGTTGCTCAGGAGGCAAGACGATGCGTGCAGGTTGGCTGGCAGTGGCGGTGTGTGGATTGGCGATGGCGGCGGCAGGTATCCAGGCGCAGAAGCCGGGCGAAGTGAAGACGGTGATCAAGAATGCAGCGGGCGAGGATGTCGGTTCCGCGACGTTCAAGACGGTGAAGAAGGGCGTCAAGGTCACGATCAATCTGAAGAACCTGCCGATCGGGGCGCATGGTGTTCATATCCACCAGAACCCGACGTGCGAGGGGCCGGATTTCAAGTCGGCTGGACCGCATTTCAATCCGGATGGCAAGGTGCATGGCTACGACAACCCGATGGGGCACCACAATGGCGATCTGCCGCAGAATGTGACCGTGCAGGAGAACCATATCGGGGAAGCGTCCTTCGTGGTGACGTCGATTTCGCTGGACAAGGCGGCTCCGAACTCGTTGTTTGCCAACGGCGGGACGTCGATCGTGGTGCATGAGAAGGCCGACGATATGAAGACCGATCCCAGCGGGAATTCCGGGAACCGGATTGCCTGCGGGGTGATTCAGTAAGGTTGTGGTGTGGTCGAGAAGCAGGTCTCTCCGTTGCGGCGGCAAAAGCGCCGCCTTCGGTCGAGATGACACATTTTGGCTGCGCTTCGGTCGAGATGACACATTGTGGGCAGTACTTCGGTTGAAATGACCGAAGTGTGGGCGGAGAATCGGGCCCGTTGAGTCTTCCGGAGGCCGGATGGAACCACGAACGCTACTGGTGCGTATAGGTTTGCATGGGCGCGGCTTCCATCTCGGCAGTCTTAACGGGTCGCAGCTCCCTGTGGGGCGGACGGGCCGGGCAGAGTGCCGAGGGCCGGGTTTCCGAGCACAGGGCCCAGGCGGCAGTGATGGAGCGTGATGTGCGTGCGCCCGGCGGACCAGTACCGGTCTCCGCCGACAAGACGGGTTCTCCGCATCCGATGGGGCTGGAGCCGCCGGCGGGTGAGCGGGCTGGTGTGACTCCCGAACGCGCTGCTGTTATTGCCGAGCAAAAGGCGATGGCTGCGCTTGCCGCCCGATGTGTGGCGGGTGATGGAGCGGCCTGGGAAGAGCTGGCGCGGTCGCAGCACCGCAGGATTTATGGGATTTGCTACAGGTTTATCGGGTCTGCCAGCGAAGCTGAGGACCTGACGCAGGATGTTTTCATCAAAGTTTTCAGGAATATTGAGAGTTTTGACCCCTCCAAGGGCGGCTTCAATACCTGGCTGACGACGCTGACGCGCAACATGCTGGTCGACAACTATCGCCGGGCGCGGATGGATCGCGTGACTGACTCGCTGGACGAGACCGCGAGCGGCGAGGAAGACGGTCCGTCGAAACTCGACCGGCTGGCCGATACCGGGCGCAACCAGGAGCAGCAGCTCGCCGGGATGGAGTTGAGAGCGCAGATTCAGGAAGCCCTGAAGCAGGTTTCGCCGGAGTTGCGCGAAGCGGTAATATTGCGCGACCTTGAAGACATGGATTACAAGGACATTGCCGAGGTTCTGGGTGTACCGCAGGGAACCGTGAAGAGCCGCATAAGTCGTGGCCGCAGTGAACTTGCGAAGCTTTTGAAACGTATAGAAGGGCAGGTGATGTAAGGTGACGGACCAGACTCAATTCGAGCGGTCGATGGGCTGTGAAGCGTGCGAGGCGATGTGCCTGGACGCAGTAGACGGAACGCTGACGGCGGCCGAGCAGGTAGTGTTCGATCGGCACGTGGCCAGTTGTGTGGAGTGCGCGGAGCAGCTCTCGGAGGCCCAGCGCGGCGCAGCGTGGATGGAGATGCTCAAGGAGCATCGTCCGGAACCTTCGCCTGGCCTGATGCAGCGCATCCTGGCGCAAACCAGCGAGGCCGAGATTTCGAAGGTATTCCCACGGTTCGGGGTTGTGCCGACGCCACGGTTTGCGGTTGTGCCGCAGCGCGGGTTCCGCGAAAAATTGTGGGACAGCATTGAAGCGACCTTCATGTTCGATACATCGCAGTCGCACTTTCAACCCCGTATGGCGATGACGACGGCGATGGCCTTCTTTTCGATTGCACTGACGCTGAATCTGAGCGGCGTGCGGCTGAGTGACCTTCGTCCCGGCACGATCCAGCGGACGGTGGCAGAGGCGAGGGCTTCGGCGGCGCGGCAGTTCCAGAGCATCAAGGTGGTGTATCAGGTAGAGTCGCGGGTAAACGAGTTGCGCAATGACGACCGCGATCCAGGTGGACCGTTCGGCGGCGGCAATGCTCCGAAACAGCAGCAGCCTCCGGCGGTTGCTCCGGGGACGCAGGAGGAGAAATCGCAGCCCAGGCCGCAGGCTCCCAATGGAACCAGCGAGTTGATGTTGCCGGGAGCGTCAAGGCTACAGCGGACGGTAAACGATTCGAACAGAAATAACGACGAACAAACCGCGGCGGACGCAGACGCGTTGCGTGCGCAGAAGGGAGCCTAAGACGATGAGTGACGAAACTGTTAACGATAACCCTGAAAGCCAAGCGACCGGAAGTTCCGAGCGCGTTGGATTCTGCCAGGATTGCGGACGTCCGCTGACGCGGGAAACCGTGCGGACTGTGGGCTCCGGAGTATTCTGTGAACCTTGCCTGGAGGCCAGGCTGGCGGGTGGAGCGGCTGTGCCGCCGCCGTACGGCGCTGCCGGATCTGTTGGTCCTGTACCGGTGGGAGGGAATGTGCCTCTGCCTCCGCTGGGCGGAAATAACCCGAGCCCGATGCTGGCTGGCCTGCTGGGCCTGATCCCCGGCGTCGGCGCGATGTACAACGGGCAGTATGCCAAGGGATTTGCCCATCTCGTGATTTTTATGCTGCTGTGTGCGATGGGCGGCGTGAATGGTGTGGGTTGGTTGTTCGTCCTGTGCTCCATTGGCTGGGTCTTCTATCAGTCGTTCGAGGCGTATCACACGGCCAAGGCAAGGCGTGAAGGTTTACCGCTGCCGGACCCGTTCGGTTTGAACAATATTGGCTCGCAGGTGGGAACACAGTTCCGCGCGACGGCTGCGGGAATGCCGCAAAACCCTTATGCGAACTGGAGCGGAAATCCGCCTCCGCGGGGTGGAACGGTCCCGGCGCCAGAGACAGGTGTCCCGCCGACGGCAGCGTGGGGAAGTGTGCCGGTACAGGCTGCCGCTGGGCCATACGCTCCATATGCACCGTATGCAGCACCTCCGGCTCCAGTGTGGACACCTCCGCCTTCGGACCAGCCGGGCCAGGAATGGGCGAATGCGCCTGGGTATCCGGCTACACCCGTGTATGAGGCGCCCGTCTATCCGGTGCCGCCTGTGCGACGGAACACCGTGCCAGCAGCCGCAGCGTGGCTAATCGGGCTGGGCGTGGTCTTCATGGTGTTCAACTTCATGCCCGAGTGGCGGTTCAGCGTTCACAAGGTGTTTCCGTTCCTTCTGATGATGTTCGCGATCTGGTTGTTTGTGCGGCGAATGTTTGCTTCGGGCGGCCTTGCGCCGATGGAAGACGAGGGTGCGGCGTACAGCACCCGTGCCGTATGTTTTCTGCGGATGCCGGTACTCCTGTTCACGGTTTCTGTGCTGTGGGTGCTGGAGGAGTTCCATGTGGCTCGCTTCGGGCAGACATGGCCGGTGCTGGTGATCGTGCTGGGCTTGCTGCTCCTGCTGGAGCGCTCTGTTGGGAGCCGTGTGATACCGGTTGTGGCGGCTGTGCCGCCCGTCGATGCTAGCGTCGCAAGCGACGGGAAGGGGATCTAACATGGCAAGCTATCCTCCACCGTATCAAGGCGCCGATTGGAAGGCGCAGCGTCAGGCGATGAAAGCGCAGGCACGCATACAGCGTAACCAGATGCGTATGCAGAGACGGGCATTGCGGCGCGGTTCGATCGTCGGACCGTTACTGCTGGTGACGCTGGGAGTGACGTTCCTGCTGGTGCAGTTGGGGCGGCTGAACTGGTGGTCGGTGACGGACTGGTTCGGGCGCTGGTGGCCGTTGCTGCTGATCGCCGCCGGAGTTGTTCTGCTGGCTGAATGGGCCATCGACCAACGCACGCAGGAGGCGCGCGTAGCGCAGGGATTGCCGCCAACCGGGTCTCGGATTCTGGGCGGCGGTGTGATCTGGCTGCTGATTTTTGTGGCGATCATTGGCGGTTTCTCGCATGCGGCGGTGCGGTCGTGGGATTGGGACCACGATCACTTCAGGTTCGGCCTGGGTGACTGGGACCGGACCATGGGTGATCCGCATGACAGCGACGCTTCGATGAGCCAGGCAATACCGGCGGATGGCGTGTTGACGGTGGATAATCCGCAGGGCGATGTGATCGTAACTGGCACCAGCGACGACGGGCAGATGCATGTCGCGATCCATAAACAGGTGTTTTCATTCAAGGACGACGATGCGGAGCGCAAGGCTGGTGAGTTGCAGCCTTCCATCAACGGCGATGGCGGCCGATATACCATCAATGTGCCGAAGGTCGAGGGTGGTCATGCGGACCTGACCATCGATGTGCCGCATGGCGTTACTGTGACCGTTACGGCGGACCGTGGCGATGTGCGGGTGAGTCAACTGCATGCGCCGGTGACGGTGAACGCGAACCATGGCAACGTCGATCTGAACGGCCTGACGGGCACTGCGATCGCACACATGCACAATGATGACGCGAGTTTTTCCGCGCACAGCGTGACTGGGCCTGTGACACTGGATGGACGCATAGGCGACATCAATGTGTCGGATGTGCATGGCGATGTGCTGCTGCAAGCGGCCGCCTCTGGAGAAACGCATGTCGAGCGGGTCGATGGCGCCGTGCATTTCCTGACCCATCGCACAGACCTCCAGATGGCGCGGCTGGATGGTGAATTGAGCCTGAACACCGGAGCTGACCTTAGCGCCGACCAGATACTGGGGCCAGTGGTGTTGAAGACCAGCGACCGCAATATTTCGCTGGATCGGGTGCAGGGCAATGTGAAGATTGCAAACACCAACGGCTCCGTGATGATTACCAGCGCCTCGCCGCTGGGCGCGATCGAGGTGAAAAACCGGCGCGGGTCGGTGGATGTGGGTGTGTCGGAGTCGGCCGGGTTTATGGTGCAGGCATCGACGCGGCACGGGTCGGTGGAGAATGATTTCGATCTGCCGAAGACCGGCTCGGAGGATTATCCGGAGTTGAAGGGGACTGTGGGACGGGGCGGACCGGTCATCAGCATCGACACCACAGACGGCGATGTGACGCTGCGGAAGAGTATGGTGGCACCGCTGCCGTTGACGTCTCCAGCAGCGCCGAAGTTGACGATGGCGCCGGTAGTTCCTCCGGCTCCGGCTGAGCCGAAAGCACCCAAGGTGCCGAAGGTGAAGGCCCCGGCGCCTCCGGCTGCTCCGAAGCTGTAGGCGCTAGCTAGCCTAGCCAGGCCGCATACTAATTGATGGCTACGCAAATCGGCCGACAAAATGGTCAGCGGATAGCGTCTTCAGTGCAACTTCGTCTCGTTCTCCAGCATGGACAGAATCTGGTGCATGCGTTTTGCTCGCGTTTCCGGCTTTTTGGCAGAGTGCAGCCGGTAATAAATCGAGAACAGATTTTGCCTGTTCAAGGTGGCAAAGAATTTCTTTGCCCTTGGAAGCTGGTTCAAGGCCGTCAGGAAATCTTCGGGAATTTCCATATCCGCGGAGCCGGCATAAGCCTTTTCCCAGCGCCCATCTTTTTGGGCTGCTTCAACCTGCGCCAGTCCCGCTGGGGCCATGCGTCCCTCTTGCATCAGCTTCTTCGCATGTTCGCGGTTCCTGCCGGACCAGTTGGAACCGGGCTTGCGTGGCGATAGCCTCTGCAAAAATGAGCTGTCGTCCAGGGGTTTCTTCTGGCCATCGATCCACCCGTAGCGGAGTGCTTCGACAACACAATCGGCCCATGTCACTGAGGGCTTGCCTGAAGCCGATTTGTAAATTCTGACCCAGAGCTCCTTCGTGCTCGCGTGATTGTCAGCCATCCACTCGGCAAGCGCCTGCGAATTTGGAAAAGACTGGTAAGAAACTGGCTTCATAAAGATTGGAGCGGCTGCAGAATATGGCAGTCCACGCATTCACCTTCCCGGTAATATAACCGCCTCACCCGTTGGACTCGCCACCGCGCGATTGAGGCTGAGGTTTTCTGAGGCTGCGGGCCTAGCCAGAAGAGGCTGTAGCGGCTTATCCTCGTAAGTTGCGCCGGGCCCGGTGCTCGCTCACTTCGAGGCCTGGCGCACTTTTGGAGAAAATGTCATGGCCGCTGCTGCTCCTGTCCTTCCTGTCCCTGCTCAGAATGAGCCTCGCGTGGATTTTTTGCCATTGCGCGGGACCGATCATGTTGAGTTCTTTGTCGGCAATGCGCGGCAGGCGGCTTACTTCTACCGCGCGGCGTTTGGCATGTCGCTGGTCGCGTATGCAGGGCCGGAGACGGGGCGCCGAGACCGGGTTTCGTATGTGCTGCAGCAGGGCAAGGTGCGGTTTGTGCTGACCACACCGCTACGGCCGGACAACGAGATTGCAGAACATATTGCGCGGCATGGCGACGGCGTTCATGCGATTGCGCTGTGGGTGGACGATGCGCGGTCGGCGTGGGAAGAGACGACGAAACGCGGCGCGCGCAGTGTGATCGAGCCGACAGAAACCTCGGATGAGCATGGGTCGGCAGTGGTGTCCGCAATTGCCGCTTATGGCGATACGCTGCATGCGTTTGTGGAACGCAGGAACTACAGCGGGCCGTTTTTGCCGGGGTATCGCGCGGTGAAGGAAGATCCGATTGCGAGGCCGGTGGGGTTGTTACATATCGACCATTGCGTAGGCAACGTCGGCTGGAACGCGATGAACGAGTGGGTGAAGTTTTATGAGGATGTGATGGGGTTTGGGCTGTATCAGCACTTCGACGATAACGATATTTCTACGGAGTATTCCGCGTTGATGTCGAAGGTGATGGCCAATGGAAATGGCTATGTGAAGTTTCCGATCAATGAGCCAGCGGAAGGAAAACGGAAGTCGCAGATCGAGGAGTACCTCGACTTTTATGGCGGACCGGGCGTGCAGCACATTGCGCTGGCGACGAACGATATTCTCGACACGGTGTCGCGATTGCAGGCGCAGGGCGTGGAGTTTCTGACCGTGCCGCATACCTATTACACGGAGTTGCAGGAGCGAATCGGGGCGATCGACGAACCGATCGATGAGTTGGAGAAGCTGGGAATCCTGGTCGACCGCGATGACGAAGGCTACATGCTGCAAATCTTTACGCGGCCGGTGGAAGACCGCCCGACGTTGTTTTACGAGATCATTCAGCGCAAGGGCAGCCGGAGTTTTGGCAAGGGGAACTTCAAGGCGTTGTTCGAGGCGATCGAGCGCGAGCAGGCGAGCCGGGGAAATCTGTAAAACAGTGGAGAGAGCGTAGAGTGTAGAGCGGTACTCGTGTAGGTGTAATGCGAGGCTTCGGCCCCGAGTGGCGTTTTCCCCGGTGAAAACGCCACTGTACGCCCTCATTCGCGTGCGCAGCAATACGAGTACTGCTTTAGAAAGGCGCTGGTGGGGACTGCATCGACAGAGCGAGAGAGACTGCTGCGGCGGGCACGCTGTTGGATCGGTATTTTCATTGTGGGCCTGACACTGAGTGGAGTGACGGCGTTTCCGCTGGAGAGTGAGTTGCGGTTGGCAGTGAAGGTTTGCGACCACCTGGCGTGGGTGCCGGTGGAGTTGTCGGTGTGGCTGCACCGCGTCTATGACGCACTGGCGGATGAAAACGCGCGCTATCCGTTTCTGGCGTATGGGACGGATTGGCTGGCGTTCGCGCACCTGGTGCTGGCGGTGCTTTTCATTGGCCCGTGGCGCGATCCGGTGCGGAATAAGTGGGTGTTGCTCTTCGGCTTTATCGCTTGCGGCAGTGTGTTGTTGCTGGCGTTGATCGCCGGGCCGGTAAGGGGGATTCCGTTTTACTGGCGGCTGATCGATTGCAGCTTCGGCGTGTTTGGAGCGATGGTGTTGTGGCCGGTGTGGAGGATTGTGACACGGCTGGAAACAGGCTCTAGCGGCGTTTGAAAAGGTACGAGCGCCGGCTACAGGAGTTGCACATCCAGGGGAAGAGGCCGATCCAGGCGAGGACGGTTCGGGGCAGAAGGCCGCGACGGGGCACCCGCGCCAGGCGCGGAACGAAGCATCGGCAATTCCTTGGCATACACGCAATCTACATCAGATTTTGTGCCTTTGCGAATCTCAGTCGTAACGCGACGACGCAAGCGTTTGAGCAGGTTTTCTTCGAAATATTGAGACAGTGTTGATGACAATTACCAGCTCAGTGGGTGGGGGATTCATCGGGAATCGGGGCTTGGTATTCGGAGGCGAGCGCCTGAGCTTCGGCGTCCTTTTGCACCATGTACTCATCCATCAGGACGGCGACCAGCGCAGCGGTGGGCACAGCGACAAGAGCTCCGGTGACGCCCGCGAGAGCGGAACCGACCAGCAGAGCGACCAGGACGCTGAGGCCCATGAGATCGACACTGGTCCGCATGATGCGCGGGGTCAGGTAGCCGTTTTCGATCTGCACATAAAAGAAGTAGAAGATGAAGACGCCGGCCATCTTCTGCCAGGAATCCAGCGCCGCGACTCCGCCGGCCAGCAGGATGGTGATGATGCCGCCGGCTACGGGAATGATGTTGAAGAGCCCCATCAGGATACCGAGCAGGAAGAAATAGCGGACGTGCAGCAGGTAGAAAGCGATGGTGCTGCTGACGCCAAGAATCAGCATCAGAGCGCCTTGTCCGAGGAGCCACTTGCTCATGCGCTGTTCGGCGATTTGCAGCGTGGCAGCAAGGCGTTCGCGTGACTTGGGACGGAAGAACGCGAGCAGGTAAGCGTACGCGTGTTCGCCTTCGAGCATGAAGTAGATGCAGAGAAAAAAGGCCGCGGCGATGTCGAAGATGCGCGCCGCCCATTTGGGAAAAGATGCGATGAGGAAGGTGGTTGTCGACCCGAGGATGCTCTGGAGTCTTTCCGTCAGCGAATCCAAACCGAACTTGTCAGCCATGGGCAGGCGCTTGATTTTGGCGACGACGATTGGAATCTTTTCCGGAAGGTCGTTGCTGAACTGGCGCATGTCATGGAGTACCGGTGGCAGGCCAACGATGAAAAAAACCGTGAGCAGCACGGCGACCGTAGTCAGCAGCAAACCGATGGCCGCAGGGCGGGGGAGGGACTTGCCTGCGACGCGGACAGTGGAAATGCGTTGCACGATCGGCATCAATACGACTGCGAACAGGGCGCTGACGTAGACGATTTCGATGACGTGCAGGAGTTTCCAGGCGATACCCAGGAAGCAGATGACCGCAATCGTGAAAAGGATGTGGCGACGGACAGCGCGACGCTCCTCCGCCGTTTCGGCGATGCGAGTTATGGTGGCCTGCGATTTTTCTTGTGGCTTCGCGTTGGACAGAGCGGCTCCTCTTTCGTGTTTCACGGCTGCAAAAGGTCTGCTGGGTTCGATGCAGGCTATTGCAGTGCGGTGTCCTGCATAATCGCAAACCTACGCTGGTGAAGTCTTTACGGCAACGGCGGCGAGGACGGCAGCGGCGGAATCCTGGGGGCTGAGGCCGTCCGTTTCGATACTGACGTGCGCGAGACGGCCGTAGATGGGGTGGCGGGTGGCGAAGCGGGCCTCGGCGGCGGCGGGGTCGGCGAAGTTGGGGCGGACGTTCGTGAACTGCTGCGCGCAGCGTTCGGCAAGCGTGGCGAAGGGCGCGGCGAGGTAGACGATGGCGGTGCCGGGGGTTTGTTCGAGCAGCAGACGGTTGCCGAGGGTCTCGGGTGCGCCTCCGCCGAGGGCGATGACGGTGCGCGCGCGGCCGAGGACGGCAGCGAGGGCGGCGGTTTCTTCCTTACGGAAGGCGGCTTCGCCTCTTTCGGAGAAGATTTGCGGGACGCTGAGGCCAGTGCGGCGTTCGATCTCGGAGTCGAGGTCGATGAAGGTCCAGCCGAGCTCGGCGGCCAGCAGAGGACCGATGGTCGACTTCCCGGAACCCATGAAGCCAGTGAGGACGATGCGGCTGGCGGCGCGGGCGGGTCGGGTTGTTGAGCGGCGAAGTGGAGGCATGGGAGCGGTTGTGGTAGCGGTGGCGGTCTGTGCGTTCATTGTCTTCTCCTGCGTGCTGTTTGAGCAAAATGTTTGGGACAAAAGAAGAACCGCAACCCGGTGGGGTTGCGGCTCGGTGGATTCGTTCGATCTCTCTGGGTGTTTAGAGAAGCACGCACGTCCGCCGAGCCGCTGGGGTATACCAGTAGCTGCTAAATCGGGCGGAGATGCGGTGCGTCGTCATCGTGAGGTTTAGCCTACCGCGCGGCGGGAGAAAGTGCAAGCGAGATGGCGCGATACGCCTCAGCCCCTGTCGAGTTTGTGATTCGAATGAGCAAGGACGGAAAGGCAGGGTCTGCAGACCCTGCCCCTTCCGGGTTTGTGTAGACCTTGGAAATGGAGCGGGACTCAAAGCGATAGCGCGTAAGAGCCAGCGTGGGAGCTAACCTCATGTGGCCTGGCGGAGAAGCTCGTCGACCTCGTCGTAGCCGCAGGGTATGTCGATGCCGGAGGTGGTGGCTCCGGCATCGAGCAGTGCGGCGACCGATTCGGGGGTGCGGCGGCTGGTCCAATAGGAATCGACCGTGGCTTTGATGGCAAGTTGCAGGGCGGTGCGGCCTTTGCCGTCGAGGGCGTTGACAGGGGTTCCGGCTGCGATGAGGAAGTGGACGGCTGCGGGGCGGGCTCGCCATGCGGCTACGTGCAGCGCGGTGCTGTCTTTTGCGAGGTCAAAGTAGGGATCGCCTAAGGTGTCGATGGCCGCCGGACTGATACCAAGCGAGAACAGGCAGCGCAGGCCTTCGACGTTGCCGTTGCCGGCGAACTGCGCGAGGAGAGTTCCGCTATAGGGGCCGAGTTCGGGGGTGAGGTGTCTAAGTTGCGTCGCGGTTTCCCGGTCGCCTTTGGCGCAGGCGGCGATGAGTTCGAAAACGCCGTCGAGTGCGAGCGGAATGCCGCGTTGCTCGAACAAACGGAGGACGTCGCCGCGACCGCGGTGGGCGGCGATTTGCTTGGCGGAAAGATGGTGGCGGTTGGCGATGAGGGCGGGGTTGGCGCCGTGGTTCAGGAGCCGCTCGATGATGGAAAGAGAGTTGTCGCGGAGCAGCGCGTGGTGGAGGGCCGTGTTGCCCCACTGGGTGCTGAAGTTGGGATCGGCCCCGTGGTCAAGGGCGAGTTGCAGGCCGTCTTCATCGTGCCAATCGGTTTTGCGGAGCAGGATGGTGGCGAGGCTTTTGGGGGTGAGCTTGCCGCTTTCGAGGAGGATAGCGGTGACGGTGTTGTCGTAGCCTTCCGCGACGTGGTAGGC
>Ga0207652_10003234_pt1 | contig 13519 bp, 21 predicted proteins | sample KBSC63BmetaG_FD_184334 | JGI IMG/M metagenome (GOLD analysis project Ga0207652, IMG submission 184334) | Corn rhizosphere microbial communities from Kellogg Biological Station, Michigan, USA - KBS C6-3B metaG (SPAdes) (version 2) | ecosystem: Host-associated > Plants > Roots > Rhizosphere ... | reverse complement strand
CGCCCGATTCGTGGTACCGAACGATGCGCCGGCGCGGAATGTGATGTCCGTGCGGGCAGTAGACGGCATCCAAGGGATCGCCGCCGGGCGGCGGTTTGATCCAGCCGGCCATGCGTTGGCGGTGGGGTGCGCCCTCGTCGGCGCGAGCAGGGAGCATCGGATCAGGGCTGGGCCATCAGGGTGGACGCGAGAGAGAACGGATCCGTCACCAGGAGCGTGCGGGTCATGATGCCCCGGTCCGTGCGGTGTCGGCGAGCCGCGGAATCCAGTCCCACACCACGCGGTCCTGCGCGATGAGGATCCGGCCCTCCGCGCGCGTGATCGTCGGATAGTGGTGCAGGAAACCCTGCGCGGTCCCGAATTCGGCGCGCGTGCGCTGGGGTTTCACCGTGCGGAGCGTGATCGGGCGGTGCGCGAGCAACTCGCCCAGGTCCTCCACCAGGTACGCGAGGCTCAAGGGCTGACAGACGATGAGCAAGAAGGCGCGCGTGGGGGATCTGGGTGTCGCGAGCGCTTGCACGTCTCGCAGTTCTTCGAGCTGGTGATATTGTTTCGGCTCGTGGTGATAGGTGGCCTCGCTCCAGCTTTTCGCATCGAACACGACGGAGCCGAGCCCTTTGACGGTGCCGGAGAAATCGCAGGGTCCCGCACCGGCGTGGCGCCATTCGCCGCGGAGTTTGACCATGGGCGGCACGCGGCGATGCAGCACGGCTTTGCCCTGCGCGCGGTAGATCGCGTGACCCTGCTCCAGTTCCTTCTCGAACCACTGGCCGGCCCGGGCGCGGCGCCTGGATTTGATCGCATTCTCGAGCTTCACGTTGACGAGACCCGGCAAGAGCGGCGAGTCCGGACCCAGCGCGATGCCGGCGTGCGCTCGGACGCGCTCCTGGGCGTCGGGTGCCAGGTCGGCGAGGGCGACCGCGCGCGTCACGGTGTGGCTTCTCCCGGCCGGACCCCGAAAAACGCCACGTCCGGACAATGCGCGTCGCAGTAATAGCGGACGCCGGTGACCGACATCGGCGCGCGGGCCACTTTCCATGTGGCAAGACTCGCGCAGAAGTCGCGGTGCTTCGGATTGCCCAGATAACAGGGGTGCGACCCGGGCTTGCCGCTCCAGCCACAGCCGACGTTGCGCCTGTCGAACCGGAAGCGGTAGCGCGGCGCATTGCTGGAGTGCAGCATGCGCCACTCCTGTTCTCGGCGCGCGATCTCGTCGTGGTCAGAACGGTTGTTCATCGGCATCGTCCTCATCCTCGTCATCGTCGTCATCCTCGTCATCCTCGCCCTCACCCGCGATCTCGAATTGCGCATCCTCGTCGCTCCGTCCGGCGGCGGCAACGGCCGGAAGCTGCCTCGGGAGTGCAACAGGAATCGGACTGCTGTATCGCTCGATTTCCTGTGCGCAGCGCCGCGCGGTCGCCTCATCAGTTGGCGTAATGCAGTAGATCGAGCCCGGTCCAATGAATTTCGTATAGCCTGGCTTCACTTCTTCGACGTGGCCCTCGAAGGCGACGATCTGCTGCCGCATGCGGCGCGTCTCCGGGACGTCGATACGGAGCAACGCCGCGCCGCCGATGGCCTGCTCGCTGATGCGGCCAGCAATAGTCTTGTGGCCGAGCAGCTCCACGACCGCCCAGCTATCGAATGTCTGCGATATGTCGTCCATCGTGCGCTCCCGCGCTGCATGTGAATTGCTCATCTCGTCATGGTCAGCCATTGGGAAATCCTTCCTCGCTCGCCTCCAGCGCCCGAAGCGCGCGCACCGCCTCGGCGATCAAGAGCGCCCGCGTTTCGAGGTGCGCAACCACGGCGCCGTAGTCGATGCGCTGCGGTTGCGCCGGCGATTCCGTGACAACCAGTGAGACGGGCGGCGTCGGCACCAGCGCGACCGCCCGCGGTTTCTTCGCGGGCTCCTCTGTACGGCATGTCGGGCAACGCCCTGGCGGCCGACCGTTGCCGGTGTGCTCGAACTCGCGCGCGCACGTAGTGCATTGCCGGGTGCGCCCGAGCCGTTCCCATGATGCGCTCATTTGCGTGTCTCGCGATCTAAGGTTTTCTCAGGTTTTTGGCGGACGCAGACCTGCTCCACGACGCCCCGGTAGATGAGCCGCGCGGTGCACCGGACGAGTGCGCGCTCGCGCTCGGACGGGACCTGATCGACGTGCCGCATGGCCTCGCCGCATTCGCGCTCGACCGCCGCGAGGATGCCCTCGCGCGTCACGGTGTCGCGGACCACGTGCGCGGCGTTCACGACGGCACCCGCCGGTCATGGTCCCGGAGCTCGGCGATCGCCGCCGCCGTAATCCGCACGACGCGGGGCGCGGCCCTGGGTGCGGCCCTGGGCGCGCTCCAACTGATCGGCGTCCGCGCGCGCGGGATGGCCTGCCGCGCATCTGTCACGCGTTCGCGCCGCGCCACCCAGAACGCGAGGAACGCCATCCCGACGTACATCCCCAACGCGAACACCATGAGGTATGGCACGAGCGCTTTCATGAGCGGCACCAGTAGCAGAGGGTTTCGGGGCGAGGGAACGCGAACCGGCCGCATTTCGCGCAGGGATACGTGGTGAGGGCCGTGAGGATCTCGGCCCGGCGCGCGCGCAGGAGCTCGACGAGATCGGGCGTGATGCCACCGGTGATGCGCGGCCGCGCCCGGAGATCCGCGCCCTCGCGACGGATCACCACGCCCCGTGCCGCGAGCCACGTGAGGAACGCGCGGGTCTCTGCCGGCGGATCGGCAGTCGTGGCGACCACAGGGACAGCGGGCCCGATCATGCGCCCCTGGAAGAGCCCGCGCGGCGGTTCTTTCGGCCCGCGGGGCACTAGGGGATCAATGAGCGCGAGCGACGCCGGGGCTGTTCCGGCCCGGAACGACTCCTGAGTCACCCTGTTCCCTCCCCCCTTTAAGGGGGGAGGAACAGGGCTACGGTGTTCCGCCCCTGTTCCCGAGTGGTTCCCGAATGCGTTCATCAATCGGAAAACCGGCGTAAGTCGTTACGCCGCCTGTGTTCCCGCTGCGGCCGGGAATCCGGGTCGGCAGCGGGGAGAATGGGAGTAATGGGAACAACCGACGCGGGGGCCGAGGCCACACCCAGCCATGACCGGGAATGGGTCGTCGGGTCGCCCGCATCGGTGATATAGCCGCGCGTATGGAGCTCATTCACGGCGGCGAGAATCGTCTCATCCCGCCCTTCAATGCCATCGCGCACCTGCTTGCTCGTCACGCCATCGCGCGCGCGGATAAAGGCGAGCACGCGCTCGATCACTGATTGCGCGGGATCGTGGAGGAGGTAGGTCCGCCCGCTATATCGCGCCTGGAATCCGTGCACGGGAATGCGGCCGAGCATCCGGAAATGCCGCCGGGCTGGATCGCCGTCCTCGTCGGGCACGGTCATCTCGGCGATCACATCCACAGCACCGCCGATCGCCGAGGAGCCGCGGTAGCCGCCTGCTTTACGCGCATGATGCGCGATCATGATGCTGACGGCCATCTCGTGCGCGAGGCCCGTCAGGTGCTGCACGACTGCGTGCATTTGCGTGGCGTCGTTCTCGTCATCGATGCTGGAGCTGGCGTATGCCGCAAGCGTATCGATGATGACGAGATCGGCCTTGATCTCGAGCGCATGCTGCCGGAGCTGCGCCAATCGCGCGGGCGCGCCGCCCTCACTGATGAGCCGATCGATGATGTGCACGCGCGTCGCCAGCGCGCCGAAGTGCCGAAGCCGCCGCGCGAGATCGCTTATCGATTCTTCGAGCGAGACGATGAGCACCGTTGATGGCGCGCAGGGCTGATCGAGAAAGGCGCCGCCCAGACTCGCGGCGGCCGCGAGGAATCCGAGCAGCGTGCTCTTGCCCGACTTCTCTGCTGCGGCCAGCAATGTCGTGCGACCGCGCCACGCGAGCCGCGGAATGAGCGGCACGGGAGGCCGCATCAGCGTCTCATCCGCCAGCAGTTCATCCAACCGCCATCGCGTGCGCGTGGCATTGGCCAGCCGCTCGAGCTGCGCCGCGGTGCCGCCTGCCGCGATCCAGTCCGAGACATCCCCCTTCTCCGCGAGATCGGGGAGCATCACCGCGCGCGCCGCGATGCCCGCAGCCGTGAGCGCGGCCACCACGTGCGTCGCATGCTGGAGCCCGGGCGTATCGTTGTCCGGGAGGACAATGACCTCCGCGCCCGTGAGCGCGCCGGTGAAGGCCGGGGCCCATTTCCCCGCGCCGCCGGGCGCGGTCGTGGCCGTCAGTCCGAGCGCGATGAGTGCGTCCGCGTCTTTCTCGCCCTCCGTGATATAGACGCGATGGCCGAGCGCCGCGGCCTCTCGCACCTCGGGCAGCCGATAGAGCACGCGCTCGACGCCCTCGAGATTCCAGATCCAGCCGCCGCTCCCGTCCGGACGGCGCTGACGAAAGCCCTTGGGCTCCATCCGGCAGACCTCATACTGCATGCGGCCGTGGAGATCCACATATGGATACGATTTGACGAGCGATGGCCGGTCATTCGATGGCACGATAGGCCGCGCCCGATCCTGGCCATTGCCGCGCGCGAGCGCGCCCGCGGATGAGGGCGAGATTGATGCGCGTGACGCCGGAAACAGGTCGCCCATGGTGAGCCCAATGGCATCGACGACGGCCTCGGGCGCGCAGCCCGCATGGCAATGGAGGACGACACGCCCATCCCGCCCCGCGCGCACGCTGAGCGACGGCGTGCGGTCCTCATGGGCCGGGCAGCGGGCATTCCACTGGTCGCCGTGCCGGATCGCATTCGGGAGGCGCGACAGGACGAGATCAATGGGCGCGTCAGACACGGCGGAGAACACGGTCACGAGCGGGAACGGACGAGCGATAGCGCGGGCCGTCTGGTGGCGCGATGCAGGGCCGCGGTGCCGCGCAGCTTCGCCGCGATCGCCGAGCAGGTCGCATGGCACTGCGCCGCGCCAATCGCATCCGGATGCGCGAGCCAATATGCGGCTTCGCGTTCCCAATCCGCGGCGTCGGCGTCGTAGCAGGCTGCATCACGCTCCGCATCCATTACGCGCGCTGCTCGGCTTGGGTGGGATTGTCGAGGACCGCGCCCTCACATCCGGCGACGATCTCGGCGTAGTCGTCGAGCCACTCGGCGATGAGCCGCGCCGTGCGCCACGAGACGGTGACGCCGCGTCCGGATTCGCGCGTCGCGCTGGCACGGAGATAGCGCCGCATGAGATCCAGGTCCGAGGTGTCAACCATCACGCGGCCCGCTCCTGCCGGCAGTCCTTGCGCTTGCATCGCGCGCAATATTTCGATGCGGGCCCGGCGGGCTCGAATGTGGCGGCGCATCCGCAGCCGCATCGACACGATTTTGCGCGATAGGTGCGCGGCGCGTCCCTGCGCACGAGACCGGTCCGCGCGCCGTTCCGCCGGCGCAGTTCGCGTTGCCAGCATTTCGGGCAGCGAATCCGATTGGCACGCGGGGTAATCTTCCGCGTGAGCGCCCGTCCGCATCCAGAGCAGGCAATCGTGAACGGCCCTTTGGGCCTGGGGAGCTCGCCCTGCCATGTCGCGCGCCGCTTCAAGTCCTCGACGGTGAGCCCGAAGTGCCGCGCCACGAAGCGGAGCGCATCGGCCTCATATTGTGCGCGGCGTGCGCGTTGCGCTGCAATGCGTTCGCAGGTGGGGCAGCTCGCCCGGGTGACGCCGCGAAGTGCGTCGGTGGTGATCAGGAGCGCATGGCCGCAGGCCGGACAGCCCGCATGCTCGATGGATCGCGCATCGGGAATGATCTGTCCGACGGCGGCGATCTTGGCAGTGTGCATGCTCATGTCGCTGCCTTCTCCGGCTCCGGCGCGATTTTGCGCACCGCCCGCTGGAACTGGATGAGGGGCGCCAACAGCGCGAGCTGCTGTTCGCAATTCTTGTAGCCCTTGTTCCATGCGGTGGGATCGATGAACGGACCGAAATCGAGCGCGCGTTGCGCGATCTCCTGCGCGCCGTCGAGATCCAGGTCGCGCACGACCTGCCCCAGGAGCACGACGGAATTCATCACACTCTTGAACTCATCGGCCCTCATGTCGCGGCTCCCTCGAAGAGATCCCACGCATCGAACGCCTCGTCGGCCGCTGCGGGTTCGCTGGCCGCTGCACTCGCGTCCGGCGCCGCGTGCTGACACGCGTGACAGATGGTCGCGCCGGGATCGAGGCACACGAGACAGAGCCGCTCCCCGCACGCGGCGCACGTGCGCACCCAGTTGTACGCATCCAAGCTCTCGCGGCCCGGCACACTCCGGAGCGGTGCCGGCGCCTCGCAGCCCGGGCAGTAGACGAGCCCGTAGCCGTCGGGCGTCAGCACGAATCGCGTGCCCTTGCGGCCCCATCGCTGCCCGATCATGCGGCCACCTCGCGCGCGTTCCGGCCGCGGCGCGCCGCGTGGCCCCTCGTGCGCGCCTTCGCGAGATGCGCGCGATTGCGCGCGCGACGGGCCAGGCGCTCGGCTTCCGCAGTTGCGGCCCGCGCCTCGCGCACGGCGTGCATCGTGCCGTCCAGGATCTCCGCGAGTGCCTGGCGACAGCGGCGACAGAGGCGCTCACCGCCCGTCATCGTGACGTGCTGTGTGCCGGCGCAGAGCGCGCATCGGTCCATAATGCGGGCTCTCATGTGAGCCCCGCCGGGAAGAGCAGCGCCGTGGCGCTGACCGGGCCATTTGCCGGTCCCTTCTGGATGAGGCCCAAGCTCCGGAGTGTTGAGATGTTTTTCTCATAGCCGCTCGAGGTCGGCGATTGCGAACTGATCTCCGCAAGGCGCTCATAGTCGATAGCGCGCGGATATTGGCGGATGAGCGCCGCGAGCATTCGCCACTGTGGACCGGAGACGTATCGCGACCATGCTTCATGCAACGCATCCAGCGATGCCGGTCGGTCTGCCGCGCTCGCGATCTGTCGGCCGGTCTCCGTCAGCGCGAAGCGCTTTCCCGGCCGCGTCTCGATGAGCGCATTCGAGCGGAGGATCGAGACGTTCTTCTCGAATCCGCTGGATTTCGGCGACTGCGTGCTATAGACCGCGAGCTGGCCCCACGTCAGCTCAGGGATGTCGAGCTCCTCGAATGCGGCGAGTGAGTCAAGCATGCGCTGCTGCGGCCGCGAGACGGCTCCATCCCCATTCGGTGGTGTCGCGACCGTCCGCTCCATGTCCCGCGCCGGGGTGCGCACGGTCTGACGCGCGGGCGCGGTGATCTCCTCGGGAGCGACCGTCACCGGAACCTCCGGCTCGGTCCGCATTGTCTCTAGGTAGGCCAGCGCTGCGGCGAGCCGCGCGCCGGCGTCGCTGAGCGAGGCCCGACCAATGGCGGCGAGGAGCTGCTTCAGTTCAGCGAGATCCTTCCGTCGCGCGCTGGCCCTGAGCCGTTCCGCCGCCGCGACCGCCCGCTCGACGCGCCGCGCGACCGCGGCCTCGTCGGGCTTGGCCGGCGCCGGCATCGCGCGCGTGTGCCGTGCCTCGCGTTCGAGCTCCGCGATGCGGCGTCGGAGCTCCTTGGGATCCTCCGCCTTCGCGCGCTCGATCGTCGCCGCCATATCGCTCCGGAGTTTCTCCAGATCGATGGTCGCGAGCTCCCGCGCGTCGGCCCGCGCGCCCACCTTTGGTGTGCTCGACGCGTCGAATGTCCAGCGCGTCCCGATAGCGATCACCTTCGAGATGTCGAGCCACGCCGGGCTCCACGCATGCGCGTGCCCACGAGCCAGTTTCGGCAGCTCGCCCGAGATGTCCTCGTCGATGCCCTTCTCCGCGATCCAGCCATCGACGGCCTTGCGCTCGTGCGGCCCGCTGAGCTGGAAGCAGAAGAGCAGTTCGGTGAGGTTGAGGACCTTCTTGTTCACTTCCTGCGGGCGCTGGGTGAGCAGCGAGCCGCCGATCCCGAAGTTCCGGCCCAGCTTCCAGATCCGCGTGAAGGCGTGGAGCATGCGGGCCTCCTCGCGTTGCGGATTCTGCGGGATGAATTCCTGCGCCTCTTCGAGGAAGAGATGCACGGCCGAGGGTGCGCCCTTCTTGCGGTAGAAGAAGCGCGCCGCGAACTCGGTGGCGAAGCGAGCCTTGTCCGCGTCCGACTCGAACTGCGACACATCGATTACCAGCGAGATGCCGCGGTCACAAATCACATCGGCTACGAGCTTGCCCGATGTGGGCTCGAGCGGCACGTCGCCATGCAGGCCCCCGAAGACGGGGATCGCGATGCCCGGCGCGGTGCCGTCCGCAGCCAGGCGGAGACTCCACCACTTGCCGACGGGATCGAGCACGACGAATTGCGCGCGCGCCGCGTGCATTTCCTCGGCGAGTTTGGACGCCGCGTATGTCTTGCCGCTCCCGGTACGGCCCAGGAACGCGAGCTTCTCCGTGACGGCATCGAGCGGCAGCGCCAGCGCCGGCGAGAGATGGAGCTTCACGCGCGCGCTCCGCTCGCGCTGAATTCCACGGTGACTTCGGTCGCCGGCGCGTCGGCCTCATGCTTCGGCTCGAACATGTCGCGCTGATCGCCCTGGCCCGCGACGAAGAGCATGACCTGCTCCTGCAATCTCGAGACGGCTGTCGAGAGCCCGGCCGGCCATCCTTCATCAAGTAGGTGCGGCGTGTTGATCACCATCGGGGCCTCGCTCCCGCTCACGTCCCGCAAGCAGGTGATGACGATGCCCAGATCATCCCCGTGCGTGAGGGTGACGCCCGACATGCGGAGCTCGCCGCTCATGTCCTCGGAGAATTCGCAAATCTCCCGCGCGTACGCGGCCAGCGCCTCGAACGCGTCGAGAAACCCGATCGTGGGCGAGCGGCTCGAGGTGAGGGTGTGCGCCGTCGTGTCCCCGAGCTGCGTGGTCTCCCAGCTCACGGTCGTCAGCCCTTTCGAGCGCTTGATCTTCGTGATCTGCATCGCGTCCGCCCTCAGTGAGGGTGTCTATTCCGCGATGTAGGCTCAGCAAGTAGGCTCACCGCCCAAATGCGAAACGCCGACACCGCGCCGGGGACCATCCCCAAACACGATGTCGGCGTTCGACTTCCGCCGTGTGGTCCGTCAATCGGGACGGCGGGATTTGAACCCGCGACCCCCTGAACCCCATTCCCGGGTTCACCGGACCGACACCGTGTATCCTGCGCTCGTTCCTGCACTTCCCGTTGCATCCTGCACCGAACCAACACCGAACCGCGCCATCCTGCGCCGCCAACTAGGCCCACAAGTAGGCTCAGTCTTGGGCAACGCCCCTCACGTCTTCCGACTCCCGCTCGCGCCGGCGCTCGCGCTTGCGCTCGCGCGGCGCTCCAGGAGCTTCCGGGGCTCCGTCACCACCGCCATCATCGTCTCCTCGTCTGCACCCTCGTAGCAATTGGCGAGGCTCCGCTCATCGGTCCAGCCGCCGGCCTCTTTCACATCGCGCCGCGGCAGATGCTTCCGCTCCGTCGCCCACTTGCGCCGATAGGGATGCCAGCTCCCGCCCGCGAGATGCGGCACTTGGGCGAGCTGCTCCGCCTCGACGAGCCATGCCGTGGCCTGGCGCTTCGCGATCGCGCGCGCGGGATCGCGATAGCTTGGGAACAAGGGCACCGCGCCCACCGCCGATCGCGCGCGGAGCACGCGCTCCAGCGTCGCGCGCGTCTCTGGCGAGACCGGGATCACCTGCTCCGCATGCCGCTTCATGGGGCGCCAGCGGAGCGCCGTGATCTCGCCCGCCCGGTTCCGCCGGATGTCGTCGGCGCGCAACTGGCAGATCGCGGAAATCCGCCGGCCGGTCTGCTCGATGAGTTCCAGCAGCTCCGGGAGATAGCTCGGCTTCAGATACCGACTCTTCGGCCCCTCGGTGCGCCGGGCGCCGTGGCGTTTCGTGCCGGTCGTGATGAGATGCGCTTGGGGATCCGTCCGGCGCGCCAGCATCAGCACGCGGGGCGCGGCCTCGCGCACCGCGAGATAGCGATCATAGGTCGCGATCGGCCGCATGGGCGCGGGGTTCGTCGGACGCGCCAACGTGCGTTTCACGCCGGGCGCGGGCGCGGCCCACGGGTTCAGATCGAGCAGCGGCCGCCCCTGCACTTTCCAGCCGAGCGCCCAGTTGAAGACGGCGATCAAGAAGACGAGATCCGCATCGACGGTGCGCGGCCCGACGGGCACTCGCTCGTCCGCCTTCGCGATGCGCGCGCCGCGTGCGTCAATCATCCCGGCGCTCCGGTCGCGAATGAAGCTCCACCATTCCGCAGCGCCCAGCGTGGCCACGCGACGCTCCGCGCCCAGGACGCGGACCCAGAGTTCCGCGCGGCGCCGGTCGTCGCTCCGGGATTGCACGGCCTGCTTGAGTGGGGTGGCATGCAGCAGATACTGATTCAGCACGCCGCCCACGGTCGCTGCCGGCGGCAACGCGGCGAGCCCCGCGCGCAATTTCTTCGCTTCGGCTTCCGCGTAGAGCCGCGCGGCTTCGCGGTCCCGATGCCGGAGCGAGCGGCGGACCTGGCGCTTGAGCGCGGGGTCCCAGGCGCGCGCGTAGAGCACGCCGCCAGGGGCGCGCTCGTGCACCTCGACGCTCGACGGATATTGCCCGGCCGTGTAGGACCAGCACGTGGCGCGTCCCGTCTGGCGCGTATGTCCCTTCACCCTCCGCCGCGGCGTCACGCGCGCCTCCGGTGCGTGCGCGTCTGCGTCTGCCCGGTCAGAATATCCTCCGCGAGCGATGGTGACGCCCCGGTGAGCCGGGGCGCGCGGCGGACGCCATGCCCAGGCTTCCGCGGGAGATCGCCGCGGCGGAGCGTCGTCTTGCCGTCGGCCAGGAGCCGGCGGAGCTGCGACTCCGAGAACCCGGTGATCGCGTGCGCCTCACGCAAGGTCACTTCTTCGAGCTCCCAGGCGCGCATGCGCGTCTCGAGCTCGTCGGCCACGCGCGCATAGACCGCGGCGGCGGGGCTCCCCTCGCTCTGGCGGTCCTCGGCGCGCTGCCGGAGCTCTCCGATGAAGCTGGCGACGAAATCCATGGGATCACGGTCGAATGAAACGGTGAGACGGTACGGCGGAGACAAGCGATCTTCCGAAAGCGGCCGGCAGGTTCTGCCCCTGAACTCCACGCTGGTTCGTCACGTATTCCGCCGTGACTCAGGAGCGATTCGGCCCCTGCCCTGCTCGCGTGGCGCTCTGCCTTGAGCTACGGCCGCAACATCACCAACAGAATAGCGGGAGCCGGGATCGAACCGGCTTATCTCTCGGGTATGGGCCGAGCGAGATCACCATGACCTCCCTCCCGCATGTGCTGGTTTTGTGCGCTCGTGGGCAACATGGCCGAAGCACCCGAGCGGCCGGACCAGCAGCCGGCCTGCATTCTATCCCGCTTCGCTCCGCTCGGCCCCGGCCTCCTCTGCGTCCTGCATCGCCATCGCGTGCACCGGCTCGCGCTGCGGGCCGCAGACATGCGGCGTGCCGTCATGATTGGCGTAGGTGCGTGCCGTCCGCTCTATCACGCGCACGGTCTCTCCGCACCAGGCGCAGAATACCACAGCGTCCATTATCGGAGCCTCGCTTCGGCCGCGTAGCAGGTGAGACAGTGCTCGCGGTTCCGGATCTGCTCGTTCACTTCCATTTTCGCGTTCATGAGTTCGCCGTATCGTGTGCGTTTCGATTCGAGGAGCTCCACGAACGCGACGTGGCGCGGGTGGGCATTCGCCATCCGTTCGAGCGCCGCTTCAGACGGCTCCTTCTCCTTCCGCGCCTTCATGTCGAGGAGGAGATCGCGACTGACGAGTGCGCGATGCTGCTTCCGCTTGGCATCGGCCAGCGGCGATTGTCCGCCCTCGAAGAGCGCGGCCAGGGGCGCCAGCTCGGCCACGATCCGCCGGCGCTTGGCGTGCAGGTAATCCAGCGACTGCACATCGGCCCGCGATTCGAGCGCGGTGCGCGCGTCACGCTCGCCCTCGAGGTCGTCTGGCCGGTCGCCGTAGTCCTGCGGCAGATAGCTCAGGACGTCGGAGTCCTCCAGCGCGCCGACCTGGGCTTCGTATTCGTCGAGCGAGATCTCGCGCTCGTCAGTGGTATCCATGTGCGCCGTCATGGCTAGAATGGCAGTCCGTCCCGGTCATCATCTGCAGGCGTCGCGGTTTGCTCGTGCAGCTCGATGAAAGGCGCCCCCTTGAGGTCCGAAGAGCGCCGTTCAATCTGCGCTGCGCCGGCGATGCGTTCCTCGAGCATCATCTTCGTTTGCGCGAGCTGATGCGGCGTCATCCCGCCGGCGAGCTGCTGCTCGATCTGCTCGGCGATGTCCTGGCACGCGGGCTCGGTCAAGAGCGCGCGAATGCGCTGCGTCGGCGTCTGGAACTCTGCGCGCGCGGGTTCCTCGGACGCGGGCCGCGGCGTCTCGGCGTTCTGAGCGCCGCGTGCCACCTGCACACGGAGAATCGCATCATGGAGCCGCTCGTAGTCGCCGGTCGATTTCTGGGCCGCGCGGCGCTCCGTGATCTTCTTGGCGCAATAGTCCGCGTAGCCCGCGAGCGCCTTGCTGTCGATCGCCCCGAGCCGCCTACCTTCATGCGGTGAGCCGGGGAGCGGCAGCACCACATCTTCCGGCGCGGCGGATGCCGGAGCCTTCGCGCGCGTCGGCGCCTGCGGTTCCGGCGGCCACTCGCCGGGCCAGTAGACGCCATCGCACCCGCGATCCCGGCATTTGAAATCGGGCGCCTTGGGGTTCTTCTTTCCCTCGCGGTTATCCCACATGGGCCCTTTGCAGATGGGGCAGCGCGCTTCCGGCTCCGCTGGTTCGGTTGCGGCGTCAGGCTCGCGGGCCTCGGCATCGGCCAGCTCGGGGTTGTCCTCCACGTCCTGCGTGAATTCCTCCGAGAGCCCGAACGCCGTGCGCGTGGCGCGGACGTATGCGCGCTTCTCCGCCATCTGGAGGACGGTGTTCTCTGCCTCGCGCGGGCGGTCGATGTATTTCGCTTCCAGCGTTGAGGCGCTCGCGATCGCTGTGCAGACCGTGTTCCCACTGGCGCGCTCGATGAGCGTGCATTCGACGACGAACCGATAGAGCCCGAGCGAGACGCCATCGGTCACGTCCTCGCCGATGCGCTTCCCCTTCTTGCCGTTGGCCCACTCGTATTTCGCCTTCACCTTGCGCCACGGAATCTCCCGGACGTGGTCAATTTCCTGCTCGATGATGCGAAACGTCGGGTAGACGCCGTAGCCCGTGCAGACGCGCTCGGCGCCAGGCTGAAACAACGACTTCTTGGCGACGCCGGGAATGATGCCGTAGTCGCGTCCCTGTTTGAGGGCGGCGGCGATGAAGGCCCGCGTCTCGTTCTGCACTGCAATCACGTCAGCGGGCGGCGCGATCGGCCGCAAGAGCGCCGTGGGGCGATTGTCGCGAACCGCCGGCAGCACTTCCCCAGTCTCCGTGTCCACGCGCTCGCCCGCGACCAGAGCGGTGCTAGTCATCGTATCCTCCAACGGACATCTCGTCCGCGAGCGGCACCGTGGACGCCTCGTGCCGATCGAACGTGGGATTGTGCTCCGCGACCGAGGCCGCGAGGTGCTCCGAGCGGATC
>Ga0207652_10003233_pt1 | contig 13528 bp, 14 predicted proteins | sample KBSC63BmetaG_FD_184334 | JGI IMG/M metagenome (GOLD analysis project Ga0207652, IMG submission 184334) | Corn rhizosphere microbial communities from Kellogg Biological Station, Michigan, USA - KBS C6-3B metaG (SPAdes) (version 2) | ecosystem: Host-associated > Plants > Roots > Rhizosphere ... | reverse complement strand
ACCTGTTCATCGACCCCCGCAAGGATTACCAACCCAGAGGCCTGCCACCCGGCCCACCGCGCAAAAGCAAATAGTCCGAACCCACGAATTGCAGGTCCGGACTATTCCGATGTCCCGAGACATCACATTGGCGGTGGAGGTGGGATTTGAACCCACGGAGGAGTTGCCCCCTCACACGCTTTCGAGGCGTGCTCCTTCGGCCGCTCGGACACTCCACCGCTATTGAGCCTAGCGGAGCGGAGCGGCACCCCTGCGCTGCTCGAACCACTCGCTAAGCAGCTGTTCGCACTCCCCCGCGAGCACCCCCGCGACGACTTCCGGGCGGTGGTTGAGCCGCCGGTCGCGGACGACATCCCACAGCGAGCCGACGGCGCCGGCCTTCGGGTCGAGTGCGCCGTACACGACCCGCGACAACCGAGCGAGCACTGAAGCACCCGCGCACATCGTGCATGGCTCGAGGGTGACCACAAGGGTGCAGCCGTCGAGTCGCCACGACCGCCGCAAGCGGGCGGCGGCCCGGATCGCCAGCACTTCGGCGTGGGCGGTCGGGTCGTGGGCGGCCTCGCGTTGGTTGTGTCCTCTGCCGATCACGCTGCCCGCCTCGTCGACGACGATTGCGCCCACGGGAACATCGCCCGCGGCGTCAGCCGCGCGCGCTTCGTCGAGTGCACGGCGCATCAGAGCGTCGTACGGCGACTCAGCGATCACGCGAGGCCCCGATTAAGCGAGTCGAAGCGCGTCCAGCGGTTCCAGACATCCGGCCCGCTCGCACACGGCGCTGATGATGTCGGCCGGAAGCTGCCCCTCCTCCGCGCTCAGCTCGAGCAGCTGCCGCCCGGACGTGCCGAGATCTGCCATCAAGTCGGCGTCACCGACCGGGTCTCCCGCGGTCTGGACGACGTCCTCGTCGTCCTCCTCGTCCTCTTGGACGTCATCGGCATGTATTTCCTCGCGTGGTTCAGCGACCGTCGCCGCCTCGCCGAAGAGCGAGCCGAGCTCACTGCTCTCCATCGCGCGTGCATCAGAAAGGAACACCCGCGGGTCTCCGTCCTCGTCCAGCCGGACGATGGCGAACCACTCGTCGTCCTCCTCGACGAAGAGCAGCTGGACATCCGCGTCGTCTCCGAACTGGCGCATCTCGTCGATGACACCGTCGAGATCTTCGACACCCTTCAGTTCGAGCTCTTCCCCCGCCCAGCCCGTGGGTCGGCGGTAGAGCGCGGCGGCGAAGTGCGGCACGGTCTCCCTCTCTGGATCTAGTGTGCGGCTGCCTCGACAGCGCGGTCGTAAACGTCGGCAAAACCAAGTCTGCCCGCAAGCGTGATCAGCATCTCGTCTGCATAGGCGTCTATGTCGGCGAGTACGGCTCCCATCTCCATCTCGTCCACGCCCAAGTCATGGAACATCGTCAAATCGCCCGCAGGCCAGATGTTCTCGAGGTCATCCTCGCTCGGCGCCTCCAGCCCCAGCCGGTCGACCACTTGCCGGGCCAGGTCCCAGGCGACGGAAGCGGTGACGTCCGAGAGGAGCACGCGCACATCCTCACCTCGGACCCGAACGGCGACAAAGAACTCGTCCGCCACGTTGACGAGCGCAATCGCCCCGTTTTCGGCCGGTTGCTGCCGAAGTACGGCGACGAGCCCGTCGAGGTCGTCCGAGACCTTCTCCGGGAGCAGGCCGGACTGCCAGATGCCTTCCTCGCGGTAGACCACGACGGCAAGGCTGTCGTCGGTGTCGCTGGACATCCGCCACCTCCGCGCGCCCAGACTGACTGCTCCCGGTCGCCCGCGATCGTGGCAGACGCGGCCGTCCCCTGTCAGCAGTGGCGGTAGGTGAGCATCCGGTGCAGCTGCGCGGCCCGGGCCCGGCGTGAGCGCCGGGGCGCCACTCGTTCGCGGAGTGCTCGCGCTTCGGCCAGCTCGGTGAGAAAGGCGGCACGGCGGCGCAGGCGCGCTCGCTCGTCTGGGTCCCTACTCACGATGTGGAGGTACCCCGCGGCACCTGCCCTCAGCGTGACAAGACCGTCACTCCGCGTTCGGCGCCGGCGGAGCGAGCTCGTCAGGCGTGCCGGTTCCCAGCATCTTCAGTGACCACGCACGTCGACATGATTGGCACCACCAGGTGCCGTGCGTGTCGCCGAGTGGACGCAGGTCCTCGTCGCCGCAGTACGGGCAGTAGAACGGGACCGCGCGCTCGGTCATCTAGAGAATTGAGGCTTCGTCGGCCCGCTGCACCCACGAGGCGAACGGCTCGCCACTGGCGCGCTCGGCGACGTAGTTGCGGAGTACGCGCTCGATGTAGTCGGGCAGTTCGGCGGAGGTCACCTTGAGACCGCGAAGCTTGCGGCCGAACGTCGCGTCGGCCCCGATCGAACCGCCGAGATGCACCTGGAACCCTTCGCCATTGTCGACGATCGAGCCCTTCAAGCCGATGTCGGCCGTCTGGAAGCGCGCGCACGAGTTGGGGCAGCCATTGAGATTGATGGTGATCGGGGTGTCGAACTCGGGCAGGCGTCGCTCGAGCTCCTCATAGAGATCGATCGAGCGAGCCTTCGTTTCGACGATGGCCAACTTGCAGAACTCGATGCCAGTGCAGGCCATCGTGCCGCGGCGGAAGACCGACGGCCGCACCCGCAGATCACGCGCGTCCAACTCGGCGACAAGTCGATCCACCTGCGCGTCCGGCACGTCGCGAACGATGATCTTCTGCTCAACCGACAGCGCAACATCGCCGCTGCCATGGCTCGCGGCGAGATCGGCGATCTCGGTGAGCTGTGACCCAGATGTGCGCCCGGACTGCAACGCGAAACCCACGTAGTTGTTGCCGTCCTTCTGCTTGCGGACGCCGACGTGGTCACGAGGACCGCTCGGTGCCGGCGGCTCCGGACCGTCTTCCAGTGCGTAGCCGAGGTATTCCTTTTCGAGCACCTCGCGGAACTTCTCCGGACCCCAGTCGGCGACCAGGAACTTCAGTCGGGCCCGGTTACGCGACTTGCGATACCCGTAGTCGCGGAAGACCTTCGTGACGCCGGCCCAGACGTCGGGCACTGCGGCTTCTTCGACGAACACCCCGAGCCGTTTGGCGAAGATCGGGTTCGTCGACAGTCCGCCGCCGACCCACACGTCGAAGCCGACGCGGCCGTCGGAGGCGCGTACGCCGATGAACGAGATGTCGTTGATCTCGTGCCCGACGCAGTAGACGGGGCAGCCACTGACCGCCGTCTTGTACTTGCGCGGCAGGTTGGAGAACTCCTTGTTTCCTTCTGCCAGCGCGTTGGTTGCGCGCAGCGCCGCCGTACCGTCCAGCACCTCGTCGGCATCCACGCCGGCAAGCGGGCAGCCGAGCATGTTGCGTGGGGTGTCACCGCAGGCTTCGGTCGTCGACAGGCCGACCGCCTCGAGCCGCTGCCAGATCTCCGGCACGTCCTCGATCCGGATCCAGTGCAGCTGCACGTTCTGCCGGTCAGTGACGTCCGCGACGTCGCGGCCGAACTCGGTGGCGATCGTCGCGATGACCCGCAGTTGCTCGTTGGTCAGCTGCCCGCCCGGGATCCGGACGCGAAGCATGAAGTATTCGTCGTCGAGCTCTTCCGGCTCGAGGATCGCGGTCTTGCCGCCGTCGATGCCGGGCCGGCGCTGGGTGTAGAGCCCCCACCAGCGGAACCGGCCGCGCAGGTCGGCCCCGTCGATCGAGGCGAACCCGCCCTTGGAGTAGATCGTCTCGATGCGCTGGCGGACGTTGAGGCCGTCATCGTCCTTCTTCGTCCGCTCGTTGGGGTTCAGAGGCTCGAGGTGCCCCAGCGCCCATTGGCCTTGGCCGGCGGTACGCCGGGACGGGCGCGGACGCGCTGGCTGATCGGACATGACGAGGTAGGACCTTCCGGACGGCGAGCAGAACGGGACGCTGTCTCAGATGGCGAGACAGATGGCGCTGGCAACGCGCCCTAGGTCCACATGGCGTCGGCTATGCAAAGCCGCCCCCCGCCGTCGCGGGGATGCCACTCTGTTGCTCACGCAATAAGTGTGGCACACTACCGATATGTCCTCGACCGTGCTCCTGGTCGCGCGCCTGCATGTAGACCTGCAGCGCGTCCAGAGCGCGGTGTGTCGAATGTCCTGACCTTTCCAGGGTAGGTATTCGACCAATTCCGAGCGAGGATTTCATGACCACGGCGCCCGAATTGCTTTATTTGCGCCACGACGAGTCCGTCGAGCTCCATGAGCTGTACGACGACTCCGACGGCCTCCCGCACCTGGCGATGCACGCCGGCGCGGCGCTGGAAGGCGCCACCCCGCAAGAGGTCATCCGCTGGGCGTTCGACCGCTTCGGCGAGCGCTTCGTCGTCGCCACGTCCATGGCGGAGTGCGTCCTTCCACACATGGCCGCGCAGATCCGGCCCAACTGCAAGGTCGTCTTCCTCGACACCGGTTACCACTTCGCCGAGACGATCGGCACGGCCGACGCGGTCGAGTCGGTCCTGCCGATCCAGCTCCTGCGGGTCCGCCCGGAGCAGACCGTCGCCGAGCAGGACGCCACCTACGGCAAGGACCTGTGGTCACGCGACCCGGACCTGTGCTGCCGGCTGCGCAAGGTGCTGCCGCTGCGCAAGGCGCTCGCCCCCTACATGGCCTGGGCGTCTGGCGTGATGCGGGCCGAGACGGAGGCTCGTAAGGGCATCGGCCTGGTCGAGTGGGACAGCACCAACGGGATGGTCAAGGTCAACCCGCTGGCCGCGTGGACCCAGGACGACGTCGACCGCTACGTCCACGACAACGGCCTGCTCTCCAACCCCCTGCTGTCCGACGGCTACGGCTCGATCGGCTGCGCTCCTTGCACCCGCCGCGGCAACGGCCGCAGCGGCCGCTGGACCGGCACCGGCAAGGTGGAGTGCGGGATCCACGCCTGACCCCGCTGGTCATCGCCGCGCATGGCAGCGCGGACCCGCGGTTCGACGAGGTCGTCAGCTCGATCGCGGCGCAGGTTCGGCGGCTGCGGCCCGACCTCGACGTCCGCGTCGGTTACCTCGAGCATGGCCCGACCCTGCTTGCCGAGGTGGTCGATGCGGGCTGCGTAGTCGTGCCGCTGCTGCTGACGAGCGGTTATCACGTGCGCGTCGACATCCCCGCCCAAGTTTCCGGCGTGACCATCGCAATTGCGGTCGGTCCCGACGCTGCACTCGCGATCGCTCTCGCTGATCGGTTGTTCGAGGCCGGGTATGACGGGCGAGGCGCGGTCGTCCTGGCCGCCGCTGGCTCCAGCGACCCGCGCGCCAACACCGAGGTCAACGACGCAGCACGACACCTTGCGGCGCGGCTCGATGTTGACGTCACCTGCGCCTTCCTGTCCGCGAGCAGTCCGCGACTCGACGAGGTCAACCCGCAGGTCGTGTCGTCATATCTGCTTGCGCCGGGCGCTTTTCACGACGCCGCCATCGCGACGAACGCGCCGCTCGTCAGCGCACCACTCGGCGCGCATCCCGTCCTCGCCGAGTTGGTGCTCGCGCGCTATGACGCCGCGGCTCAGGTGCCGGGGCGGACCGCTCCCGCGTAGTCGGAGCGGAGGTACGGCGAGATCCGGACGTCTGCACCGGTGTGCGGCGCCTCGATCATGTTGCCGTTGCCGATGTAAAGCCCGACGTGATGCAGGTCGCTGCCGAAGAACACCAGGTCGCCCGGCTGCAGGTCAGCCTGCGAGACGTGCTGGCCCTCGTTCCACTGCGAGCCCGTGTAGTGGTCGAGATAGACACCGGCCTTGGCCCATACGTACTGCGTGAGCCCCGAGCAGTCGAACGAGTCCGGCCCGGCCGCGCCCCACACATACGGCTTGCCGAGCTCGCGGTAGGCCCACTGCACGGCGACCGAAGCACCGCCCGAGCCGGTGACGACGGGCGAGGAGACGGGCTGCGAGTAGAGCGCCGTGACGGCGGCAGCAGCCGCTGCGCGCTGAGCAGCCAGACGAGCCGCCTCGCGCTCGGCGGCCAGTCGGGCGGCACGGGCGCGGGCCGCAGCGATGATCTGGCGCTGCCGCTCCTGGAGCTGGGACAGGATCTGCTGCTCCTGGTGCGCCGCGGCGACGACCTGGTCGCGGTCCTGCTGCATCTGCGTGGTGGCGTCCTGCTGCGCCTTCAGCGCGGCCGAGGCCGTGGCGCGTGCGGCCGTCTCTTCCTGCTGCGCAGCTGCCAGCTGAGCCAGCGCTTGACTCTGGCTGTTGGCGACCGCCTGCAGCGTCGTCATCTTGTCGAGGAACTCCTGCGGCGACTCGGCCGTGACGCCCATCGTCGTGTCGAGCGCCTGACCCTGGTAAGCCGCGACGGCGAAGGCCTCTACCGACTTCTGCAGACCGCCGAGGACGTGCTGGGCCGCGGCCAGCCGGTGTTGCGCGGACGCCGCGTCGCGCTGGTCGCTCGACAGCTTGATGCGGGCGTTGTTGTAGCGCTCGGCGGCCGCTTCAGCCTTGGCGTTGAGCGCGTTGAGCTGCTGGTGCGCGGCGGCGATCCGCGCCTTCAACGAGTCGGCACCGGCGGGGGCGGCGGTCACAACCGCGCTCATCGACGCAAGTGCGGCAAGAGAGACGACTGAAGTTACCAGTCGGAGGGAAACAAGACGACGAGACGAGCGGGGGTGCGCCACGGGGCGGCGTACTCCTTCTTCCGTTATCCGCCTACCGGGTTAGCTGTCGGGTTCGGGCGCGGAAGAACTTCGCCCTACGGCCCCGCGAGCAGTTGTGCTGAACGCGGTGCCGACTCACCCCAGGGGAACGTGGGTCCCCGGTTCCTGTTGGACTCGGCGGTACGTCTCGTCGCCGCCCCCGATGGCCGGCAGGTCACGAAACGGTTGCGATGACCGTAGCGGTCAGTGAAGAGTCGGACAAGCACTGTGACGGCGCGGCTCGGCATTTGCCCCGGATGACCCGACTCGCTGTCGGATCCGTCAATCATTAAGGTGCGTTCGATGACCGTGTCGACGCCTGTGCTGGGACGTTCGGAGTACGCCGACCTCGACGGGCCGGTCCACTACCTCGACTTCGGCGGCAACCCGCGCGGACCGCTGATCGTTTGTGTGCACGGGCTCGGAGGCGCTTCCTGGAACTGGTCGTCGCTGGCCCCGCTGCTGATCGACGACGCCCGGGTGCTCGCGGTTGACCTGGCCGGGCACGGACGCACCCCCACCGGCGGGCGGCGTACAACTGTTCCCGCCAACCGACGGTTGCTCGAGCGGTTCCTTCGCGAGATCGCCCGCGAGCCGGTCATCCTCGTGGGTAACTCGATGGGCGGCGCGATCAGCGCGCTGACGGCAGCAGCCGCTCCTGACCTCGTCAACGGACTGGTTCTCGTCGACCCGGCGCTGCCGCGGCCACCCCTCTCACCGATCGACGCTCGCGTTGCCGCAAGCTTCGCGCTGATCGCATTGCCGGGGCTCGGCGAGGCGGCGCTGGCACGCCGCCGGACGCGGGTCAGCCCGGAGGCGCAGGTCCGCCAGACACTGGCCCTCTGCTGTGTCGATCCGTCGCTCGTCTCGCCGGACGTCGTCGCCGTCGGCGTGGAACTCGCACGGGAGCGTGCGCAGGACCGTGCGACCGGTCCGGACTTCCTGCGCGCGGCCCGTTCGCTGATCAAGTTGCTGACCCGCCCGCAACGACTCAACGAGGCGCTGCGGGCGATCACGGCTCCGGTGTTGCTCATCCACGGCGACACCGACCGCCTGGTGCCCCTGCGCACCGCCCGCTCCGTCGCGAAGGCGCACCCCACCTGGCAGTTCGAGATCGCCGAAAACGTCGGCCACGTGCCGCAGCTCGAAGTTCCCGAGTGGACGGCACGGGTCGTGCGCGAGTGGATGCGCGCGAACGCGCTGCTGTCGTCGTAGCCGCGGGTCAGGCGCGTACGGCGAGCCGGCGGCGACGGCCGAACGCCGTCATCACCCCGCCGATCATCGTCGTCGCCAGAGCGAGCAGGGCGGCACGCGCCGTATCGGCTCCGGTGAACGGCAACGCCGCGGCCTGCTCCGGCGCGGGCAGGTGAGCAGCCGGGCGGCCCGGGCTGGACAGACTGCCACCGGTGGTGCCCCGCTGTTCCGGGGTTGGCGTTGAGGCCGGCGAGTCCGCGCCACCCGACGCCGTCGCACCGCTGACAGTGCCACCGAGCGCCCCGCCGCCGACGTCGAACGTCGCGACGCTCACGTCTTCGGTCGTGACGCCGTCCTTGCCGACCCCGCCGTTGGCGGTGAGGCAGATGAGGTCGAGAACGGCCGGCACGCTCAGGCTGCACATTCCGTTGAACTGGTCGCTGGAACCGATCTCATTGTCGTTGACCACGAGCAGGTCGGAGTGGCCCTTGCCGGTGCTGTGCGCCTCGCTGTGGAGCACCTTCACGTCGAGCATGCCGAGGGCACTCACCTCGGCGCCATCACTGTAGGAGTCACCCGTCGACGCGGCCGGCGACCAGCTGGCGAGCGACTTCGAGTGCAGCACCCAGACCTCGGCCACGCCGGCGGCATTCGCGTGGGCCAGGGCGGCCTCGGCGGCCGACTGCGTCCCGCCATTCTTGTTAGTCACCGCAGCCGTCCACGGCGCGAGTTCGGCGTCGCCCGCAGGCGTGTCCCCCGTGCCGATGATGTTGCCGCCCTTCGAGCCAACGCCCTGCTGCGAGCCGCCGAAGACCTGCTGCCCAAGCACCGTGAGGGCGTCCGCATCGGCCGTCCCCCCGTCGGAGCCGGCATGCGCCTTGGTCTTGGCGACCGTGATCACGCCGTTGACCTCGGCGGCGACTGCGGAGGAGTCGCCAGGCGGGGCTGGTGTGCCGACGGTCGTCGTACCGGTATTGCCGGTGCTCCCTGCGTAGGCCAGCGTCGTCGGCAAAGCGACGACGGGAGTGAGTGCGAGCACAACGGTCGCTCGCCGGACTGACTTACGCATGGAGCTCCTCCTATAGCTGCCCGCCCTCGGGGCCGCTGCGACACCTTTACCCTGAGTAATCGTACGCAAACTATGCGTAAGCCGCTATGCAGGCGTATGGCGCATATGGGTCAACGCAACAGGGCCACTTGGCCGGGTTTGCCACGCGCGACCGTGGGCCACTGCCCGTAATGTCGGGTTACCGGCTGGCGAAGATGAGGACATATGAGGGCGGCCGAGCAGCCGTCAACTGGATCGGCGGCTTCCACCGGTAGCTGTTAGCTCGGTGGACGGTTGGCCTTCGTCCCCAGCTTGCTCAGCCAGTCCAGCGCTTCGCTGCTGGGCTCGCCGGCGGCTGAGCGGTTCGCGGCCTGCAATTCGAGAAAGACCTCTTCGCGATGGACCTGAATACCCCGCGGGGCCCGAACACCAAGGCGCACCAGATCGCCACGCACTTCCAACACTGTGACGACGATGTCCGGACCTATCACCACGCTCTCGCCCGCCCGGCGGGTCAGGACCAGCACGGTGACTCCTTTCGTGGTCGCGGCTGCCCAGGATAGGTGCGGGTGCCCCGGCCGACGTCAGACCGCGACGAGCAGTTGGCGGATCGGCAGCACGTCCGAGCGCAGCACGACCTGCGCCGCCTCCCGCGTCCGCACGTTGACGACGATCGGCGCCAACAGGTTGACCGTCGACTGGTCGAGCGGGTCGGCCAACGTCACGACAAGCAAGGTGATCGCATCGTCGGTGGTGGCCAGGCCTAGCCGATCGGCGGCGTCGTCATCAATCTCAGGCGCGTAATCCGGAAGGAAAACAGGAGGCGCCGCGACGACAAACTGCACGTCGGCGTCCAAGCACATCATGCGGAACAGGCCGCCATCGCTATCGGCACCGATCGGCACGAGCGTGAACCGATGAGCGTCAGGGAAGCCTGGTAGACCCTCGTCAAAGTGCAGAACGGGAACGTCGTCGGACCTGCTGTCGCCGCTCACCTGAGGAAGTCCATCAGAGTCGGCTGCACCACGCGCGCGGTCGCACCAAGAGCGGCCTGGTAGGCCGTCTGCTGCAGCTGCAGGTCCATGATTGTGTGTGGGATGTCGACGCCCTGCACATCAGCAAGCGTATTGCCAAGGGCGGCGCTCCGGTTGTCGTTGAGAGTGCGCATCGTGTCAACTCGGTTGTATCGAGCACCTACCGTCGCGAGCTGGTTCTGCACGGACTGCAAACTCGTGTCGATCTGGTCAAGTCGACCGGGCAAGTTCGCCTGGTTGCTGCGCAGATCGTCGGCGATCTGCTGAGCCAGAGCGAACAGGTCGCCGCCCGCCGGCCCGAACACGTCGGGGCCTGGGACGTTGACGTCGACGGAAGTGCCCGGTCCTACGGTTCGCTTCGCGACTCCCAGGTCACCCTGATAGCTGCCATTCGCGTCGTAGGCGTCGGTCACGTCGGCCGTCCCGGCAAAGATTGGCCGTCCCAGGTAGCGAGTGTTTGCCTGTGCCAGCAGGTCGGCTCGGATGGACTCGACTTCCGCCGCGGATGCGGACAGCGCGTCCGGGCTCTGACCACCGTTGATCCCCTGCGCCGCTAGTACTCGCAAGCGACGGATGTCGTCGAGCATCGTCGTCAGTGCGGTGTCGGCAGTCCCGAGGAGGTCCGCACCGTCGCTGGCGTTGCGGCTGTACTGGTCGGCCCGGCTCTGGTCGGTGCGCACCTGCATGATCGAGACCGTTCCGACGGGATCGTCCGACGGGCGGCTGATGGCGACGCCCGAGGACAGCTTTTGTTGCAACTGCTGGAAACGGTCGAGGCTCGACTGCAGCCCCGCGAGGGCCGTGTTGGCGACCGACCGCTGTGTCGTGCGGAACTCGATGCTCATACCGATGCTCCCTAGCGCCCGACCATGCCTGTGTGATTGACGAGCGTGTCCAACGCCTCGTCGATCGCAGACAGGAACCGACTGGATGCCTCGTAGGCGTGTTGGAACGCGACCATGTTGGTCATTTCTTCGTCAAGGTTGACTCCGGCGATCGACTCTCGCGAAGCATCGAGGTGTTGAACGACGGCCTCTTCGATGCTCTGTTGACGGTCGGCGGTCTGCGCATCGACACCGAGGGACACGACAAGCTGGCGGTAATGCGCATCAACGCCGTCCGACGCACTGCCAAGTTCGCCGACGGTCTGCGCTGCCGCACCGTCGAGGCTGCCCGGCGCGCTGTTGGCCGCGATCTGATCCGGCGAAGTTAGTGCCATGGTCAGCGAGCGCGCAGTCGTCCCGGTGAACACCGGCCCGCCGGCGTTGCCATTCTGGTCGAAACCGTTGGCGTGTGCCGCGTTCACGGTCGTCGCCAGCTGCTGGGCCAATGTGTCGAGACGGTAGCGGTATCCAGGGATGTCCGTGTTTATGGCAGCCAGTTGGCCGCCGGCCGTGCCCGCAGCCAGACTGGCTGAGTAGCCACCCTCCGCCCACACGACGTCGACCGCCGGCGCGCCTCCCAGTGTCGGGTCGGGGACAGCGTCGAATGACGTGACGCCGCTGACTGCGAGAGCATTTGCATGCGTGCCACGGACGAGCGCGCCGCCCGCAAGGTCGACGTCGACCATGCCGTCCGAACCACCCCGGACTGTCGCGCCGCTGAGCTGGGCAAGCTGCTGAACCAACTGGTCCCGCTGGTCAGCAAGATCGTTCACATCTGACCCGGACTGCGTACCCCGTTGAATAGCGGCGTTGAGGACGGCCACCTGCTGCGCTGTCGCATTGACGTTCTCAACCGTCGCGCCGAGTTGCTCTCGCAGCGATGTCCATTGGGCCTCGAGACCTCCGCCGACCTGGTTGAACTGGCCGGCAACAGTGCGCGACTTCTCGAGCAGTTGCTGGCGAGCGGCGAGATCATCCGGATGATTCGCGACATCGTCCCAGCCGTTCCAGAAAGCGGACAGCTGTGCCTGGATGCTCTGGTCTCCGGGCTCGCCGAACACATCTTCCACTTGATGCAGAACACCAGTCCTGGTCTGGTATGCCGACAACTGGCCATGCTCGATTGCCGCACGCTGCTCGAGGAAGCTGTCCCGCAGCCGGCTGATGGAGTCGACCGACACACCGGCACCGGTGCCGGCCCACGTCGAGTAGATGGAAGGCACCGTCGGCCCTTGCAGGGCCGACATCTCGACGCGCTGCCGGCTGTATCCATCGGTATTGGCGTTGGTGATGTTCTGGCCCGCGACGTCGAGGGCGCGCTTCTGGGCATAAAGCCCGGTCAACGCAGCATTTAGTGATGAGAACTCACTCATACGGTGCCGTCGACCAATCGACGTCCGGGCAAAGTGGCCGGGCGGCCGTTGGCGTCATACCCGTCCTGTTCGACGCCACCAACCTGGCGCAGCGTGTCAGTCACAAGCTGATAGCCGCGCTTGAGCAGATCCCGATTCGCCGACGCAACGTTCGATACTTCGGCGACGGCCTCGAGGAATGCCCGTCGATGCTGCGCGAACAAGTCGTTCCATGGCTCGGGGGCATGGTCGACGAGTTGGGCGAGGCTCGCGTCGGAGCGCAGCCCCAGCTCAAGCGCGACATCCTCGACCAGCACGGCGCGCGTCAGCTCGCTGCGGCTGATCTCCGCCAGGACCATCTCTACCTCGCGAGTGGCCTGCGGAAGCCAACGTGACCGGCCGGCGGCCAGGAGCAGCTGCTCCTCCTCGAGCTTGAACAGCAACAGCTGCAGCAGCTCGCGCTGGCGCCAGAGCACCGTCGATAGCTCCGCGAGTCTCATGCGCGCCTATCGACCGGCAGCCCTCGCGGCTGAGTAGTTCGGCGAGGGTGCGACAGCAAAGTACGCCGGATGGAGCAGTGCTGCGGCGCGAGTGCATGGGGTCAATAGCACGCCGCGGTGCGGTGGTCTAGTTCCCTGGAACGACTTTTCGGCGATTCCTCAAGCGCCGTGAACGCCACAGCCGAGTTCCCTCCTCGTGCAGCCCGCGACCTCGACCGCGAATGATGCGGACCGAATTGAATCCTTGATCACCGCCAACCTTCCGCTCGTCGGGTACCTGGTTGCCGAGATGAGCGCGTCACTGCCGACTCACGTGTCGTTCGCCGAGATGCGATCAGCTGGACACGTCGCCCTGGTGCTGGCGGCGCGGTCCTATGACGAGTCGCGCGGCGTACCGTTCGCGCGCTACGCGAGCGTCCGCATTCGCGGTGCCATGATCGACGAGCTCCGCTCGAATGACTGGGCGACCCGGTCGGTTCGTGCACGCGCTCGTCGACGCGATGCCATCGAGGACGAACTCGCCACCCTTCTCGGTCGACGCCCCGCTCCCGAAGAAGTCGCCGAGCGAATGGGCGTCGGCGTCGATGCGGTGCACTCCATCAACGACGACGTGCACCGCTCCGTCGTCCTCAGCATTCAGGGCTTTGAGAGCGACGACAGCATCGACGCGATGGTGCGCAGCCACAACGTCTCGGCGGAGGACATGCTCCTTCAGCGGGAGCGCACGGCATACCTCGTCGACGGCGTCGCCGAGCTGCCGGAACGACTTCAGATCGTGATCACGGCGCTCTATTTCGAGGAGCGCACGATCGCGGAAGTTGCGGCCGAGCTCGGGGTGACGGAGTCACGCATCTCCCAGATGCGTACCG
>Ga0207652_10003232_pt1 | contig 13530 bp, 11 predicted proteins | sample KBSC63BmetaG_FD_184334 | JGI IMG/M metagenome (GOLD analysis project Ga0207652, IMG submission 184334) | Corn rhizosphere microbial communities from Kellogg Biological Station, Michigan, USA - KBS C6-3B metaG (SPAdes) (version 2) | ecosystem: Host-associated > Plants > Roots > Rhizosphere ... | reverse complement strand
GGCGATGGCGAGAAGGGTCGGGGAGTAGCGCAGCCCGGTAGCGCATCTGCTTTGGGAGCAGAGGGCCGCAGGTTCGAATCCTGTCTCCCCGACCAGCATTTTGTGACTCAAAACCGTCCGGGGGACGGTTTGGCCAAAATGCTCCCAAGCGAAGCGCGGGAGGCGCTTAAGCAGGGCGCCCGTCTTCACAAAAGTTGGCTACGGCACGCCACGACGGGTGTATGCTGCGACAACGGAGGGGGCGAATCGCAGGAGGAGCCCTGGCCATGCCGACCTACACGCTATTGTTCGCCCCGGAAGGGAACGAGGACACCGAGCGGGTCGAATGTGTCGCACCCGATCCCTGGCTGGCTCTCGAGAAATGCCGCCAGACGATCGGCCAGCGGACCATCGAGCTTCGCGAGGGCAACCGCAGCTTTGGGCGCTTTCGCCACGGCTTCCCGGCTGGTAGCGGGATCTGGGAAATGTCCCCTCGCTAGCTGACAGCCACGTCACGTTCCTGTCAGTCTCCGGCAAGGTGGCATCCGGCAAGCCGGTGCGGCGGAGGCGCGATGGGGCACAAGATACTAGTCATCGAAGACGACGCGACAACGGGATCGTTCGTCGCGCGCGGCCTCGACGAGCACGGCTTCTCGGTCGACTGCGCGGACAACGGCCGCGACGGTCTCTTCCTGGCGACCGACGGCACATATGACGCGATCGTGCTCGACCGGATGCTGCCGCAGATGGACGGCATGGCGGTGCTCGGCGCGCTGCGTGCGGCGGGCATCGAGACGCCGGTGATCATTCTCTCGGCGCTCGGCGCCGCCGACGACCGCGTGGACGGCCTGAACGCGGGTTGCGACGATTACCTGGTCAAGCCGTTCGCCTTTGCCGAGTTGCTCGCCCGCCTGCGCCTGCTGATCCGCAAGAGCGGCACGGGAAGCCGCACAGTCACCTCGCTCGCGTGCGGCGATCTCGAAATGGACTTGCTGACCCGCCAGGTGCGCCGCGACGGGCGGACGATCGAGCTGCAGCCGCGCGAATTCCGCCTGCTGGAATACCTGCTGCGCCATGCCGGGCAGGTCGTGACCCGCACGATGCTGCTCGAAGGGGTGTGGGATTATCACTTCGATCCCGGCAGCAACGTCATCGACGTCCACATCAGCCGCTTGCGCAAGAAAATCGACGAGAGCTTCCCCGAGCCGATCCTTCACACCGTGCGCGGAGCAGGCTACCGATTGGGCGGTACGCGCTGAGGGTTCCAGTTCCCGCATGACAATGGCCGCGATCGCCCTGGATTTCGAACGCTGATGGGCCGCCGGCTCGCGGCCCTGCTGTTCGCGGCGATCTTTTTGCCGACCCTGGCGATGCTCGGGTTCATGGACTTCGCCAGCGCCCGCGCGCTCGCCATCGAGCGCTCCTCGCTGGTGACGGAGTTGCGCGACGAGTTGATGTCCGAATACGTCGGCAACGGCGCGCCGGAGCTGACGTCGGCCATTCGCGATCGCGTGCGCTTCAATCCTCTCGGCGAGGAAGTGATTTCCTACGCCGATCCCTCGGGCAAGATCGTGGCCGGCAACCTGCCCGCCTGGCCGCAGGCTTTGAACGAGCGCGCCCGCTGGCTCGAGGTCGATATGCGCCGGCCGGGCGATCGCGTGGCGCATCCGGTGCTTCTCTTGCTGACCACGCTGCCCGACCGCTCCCGGCTGGTGACGGGATATGTGGTCAGTGGCGGCAGGCAGCTGAGCAATGCGAACCGATGGGCTTTCCTGCTGGCGCTGGCGATTGCCGGGCCGCTGGCACTGGGGCTGGTGTTCGTGCTCCTGCGGATCATCGAAGGCCGCGTGACGCGCATCGCCGGGATCGCCGAGCGGGTCGGCGAAGGGGATTTGTCTCAGCGGGTCGACGTCGGCGACGGCGACGATGCGTTTTCCCGCCTCGGCCGCGGGTTCAACGGAATGCTCGACAAGATCGAAGCCCTGGTGATGGAATTGCGCCTGGTCACCGACGGGTTGGCGCATGACTTGCGCTCCCCGATCACTCGCCTCCAATCGGTTATCGAACGGGCCGCGGTCGGCGCGAAGGACGCGGGCGCGAGGGCGGCTCTGGAATCCGCACAGCAGGAGGCGGAAGGCTTGCAGGCGATGTTGACGGCCGCGCTGCAGATCAGCCGCGCCGAGGCGGGAATCGGCCGCGACCGGTTTACGGCGGTCGATCTCGCGGCGGTGCTTGACGATCTCGTCGAGATCTACGGGCCCGCGGCGGAAGACGGCGGTTTCGTCTTGACCGCCGAAAGCGAGCGCGGCGTGGTGCTCCCGGTCCACCGCGAGCTACTCGGCCAGGCGCTCGGCAATCTGGTCGAGAACGCGCTGCGCCATGCCGACGGCGGATCGCGCATCAGCCTCAAGGTCTCGCGGGAGCGTGAGGCGATCGTCATCTCGGTCGCCGACGACGGTGCGGGCATCCCGGCCGATCGGCGCGAGGAAGCCTTGCGCCGATTCGGCCGCCTCGATCACTCGCGCCACGCCGGGGGCCATGGCCTTGGCCTGGCGCTGGTGGAAGCCACTGCCCGCTTGCACGGAGGCGCCATCGAGCTGGGCGACGCGCGGCCGGGACTGATTGTCCGCCTGGTCCTGCCGATCGCGGGTTGAGCGGCCGGCTCGCTGCGGCGAGTTCCCCCTGGCTGGGACCTTGGGGCTGGACCGCCAGGGGGAACTGCCGCGCGTGACCTGATAATCGGCGCGAGGCCAATCCAGATCGCACCGCGGGAACGAGCCGGGTAGCGGGAACGGGAGCACCCGCAACACTGCCCGACCCACGCCATCAGGAGCGCGCGCGGGATGAGCTTCGATAACGCCAGGCGCACGTCGCGCCGCTGACGACATTATGAAATTTTTGTCATCGGACACGCCGGCGGAGGTCGGGACACAGCCGCAAATCGGGGAACGGGGCAGCCACCGCCGCCCCGTTCCGCCATCGTCATTTCTGCAGCGACTGGGCCGTCTGCAAGTGCTTCTTCAGCGTCGGGAGCGTCTGCTTGGCGAGGTCGGTGACCTGCGACGGATCGCTGCTGTTCGCTTCCGCCTGGAACTTGTCGATGTCCTTCTTGTGTTCCTTCACCATCATGGCGACGAAATCCTTGTCGAAGGCCGCGCCGGTCATGCCCATGGTCATCTTGAGTTCCTGGTCGGCTTCCGGCGGAGTGTCGGTCGGCACCGGCACGTTCATCGCCTTGGCGACCTGGCTCGCCTGATCGCGGGCCTTGGTGTGATCGTCGACAAGCATCTTGCCGAAGTCCTTGACGCCTTGGCTCGAGCCCATCGACTGGGCCGCCTGCCCGGCCTTGATTTCGGCGTTGTCGCCGCGGATCGCGTCGGTGAGGAATTGCGCGCCGGGGGTGTTAGCCGCTGCCGCGGGGGTTGCGGTGTCGGCCGCCGGCGTCTCGGTGGCCGTGGCGTTGGTTGTGGTGGTGTCCGAATCGTTCTTCGAACATCCGGCGGTCGCCAACGCGATGCCGCTCGCCAGCACAAGTGCCGGAATAAACTTAGATTTCATTTGAGTCTCCTGCGCCGCAATCCCGTCGCCGTTCCGCAATGGCGGGTGCGCGCAAAAGTTCCGCGTGGCGCGATGGGACGCCAGCCCCTTGCTGCGAGGCGGCGCTTGCTCCCGGCAGCCCCAGCCCCTATCTGCGCGGCAACTCCGCACAACCCAAAACACGTCAAGGACCCACGATGGCCGCCCAGTACGCATATGTCATGAAGGGCATGACGAAGACTTTCCCCGGCGCCCAGAAGCCGGTGCTCAGCGATATCAACCTGCAGTTCTACCAGGGCGCCAAGATCGGCATCGTCGGCCCCAACGGCGTCGGCAAGTCGACGCTGATGAAGATCATGGCCGGGATCGACACCGAGTACACCGGCGAGGCCTGGCCGGGTGAATACATCACCGTCGGTTATCTGGCGCAGGAGCCTGAGCTCGATCCGACCAAGACCGTGCTCGAGAACGTCAAGGACGGCGCGCGCGAGATTGCGGACATGGTCGACCGCTTCAACCAGATCGGCATCGAGATGGGCGAAGACGGCGCCGACTTCGACGCGCTGGGCGCCGAAATGGGCGAGCTCCAGGAGAAGATCGATGCGGTCGACGGCTGGACCCTCGACAACCAGCTGGAGATCGCAATGGAGGCCCTGCGCTGCCCGCCCGGCGACTGGAGCGTCGAGAACCTCTCGGGCGGCGAGAAGCGGCGTATCGCCCTCACCCGCCTGCTGATCCAGAAGCCAAGCATCCTGCTGCTCGACGAGCCGACCAACCACCTCGACGCCGAGAGTGTCGAATGGCTCGAAAACCACCTCAAGGAATACGCCGGCGCGGTGCTGATGATCACCCACGACCGCTACTTCCTGGATCACGTGGTCGACTGGATTCTCGAGCTCGATCGCGGCAAGTACTTCCCTTACGAAGGCAACTACTCGACCTACCTGGAGAAGAAGGCCAAGCGCCTCGCCCAGGAAGAGCGCGAGGAGAGCGGGCGGCAGAAGGCTCTCACTCGCGAGCTCGAATGGATTCGCCAGACCCCGGCGGCGCGCCAGACCAAGAGCAAGGCGCGCATTCGCAAGTTCGACCAGCTGCAGGAAGCGCAGAAGGACCGTAAGCCCGGCAAGGCGCAGATCGTCATCCAGGTGCCCGAGCGGCTCGGCGGCAAGGTGATCGAGGTGAACAACATCTCCAAGGCCTACGGCGACAAGCTCCTGTTCGAGGACCTCAGCTTCACGCTGCCCCCCGGCGGCATCGTCGGCGTAATCGGCCCTAACGGCGCCGGCAAATCGACACTGTTCAAGCTGATCACGGGCAAGGAACAGCCGGATTCCGGTTCGGTCGACATCGGCACGACGGTGCGCCTCGGCTTCGTCGACCAGAGCCGCGACCACCTCGACGCGTCGAAGAACGTCTGGGAGGAGATTTCCGACGGGCTCGACTACATGAAGGTCAACGGCATGGACATGTCCACGCGGGCTTACGTCGGCGCGTTCAACTTCAAGGGCCAGGACCAGCAGAAGAACGTCGGCAAGCTATCGGGCGGCGAGCGCAACCGCGTGCACATGGCCAAGATGCTCAAGACCGGCGGCAACGTGCTGCTGCTCGACGAGCCGACCAACGACCTCGACGTCGAGACTCTGGCGGCACTTGAAGACGCTATCGAGAACTTCGCCGGCTGCGCCGTAGTCATCAGCCACGACCGCTTCTTCCTCGACCGCCTGGCGACCCACATCCTCGCCTTCGAGGGCGACAGCCACGTCGAATGGTTCGAAGGCAACTTCGAAGCTTACGAAGAAGACAAGCGGCGGCGCCTGGGCGATGCGGCTGACCGGCCGACCAGGTTGGCCTACAAGAAGCTTACGCGCTGAGGCGGTCGTCCTGCGGCTCCGGCTGGGAGACGACCGACTCCCGCTCGATCACTTCGAACGGGATAATCTTGTGCACCGACTTGCGGTCGCCGGTGCGGATCGCGTCGATGAGCAATCGGGCGGCCATCTCGCCCATCTGTTCGAGCGGCTGGCGCACCGTGGTCAGGCGCGGGGTTGTCGTCTTGGCGACCGCGTTGTCGTCGTAGCCGACAACCGAGATCTGTCCCGGAACGGCGATGCGCGCCGCGCGGGCGGCGTCGATGATCCCCGCGGCCATCTCGTCGTTGCTGGCGAAAATGGCGGTCGGCCGGGCGGCGAACAGCTTGGCGGCCTGCTCACGGCCGGATTCGCGCGAGAAGTCCCCCTGGGCGACGAGCGTCTGGTCGACGCGCAGGCGGCTGGCACCGAGCGCGTTGGCATAGCCGTTGTAGCGGCGCATGCTGACCAGCTGGAAGTCCGGCCCGCGCATGATCCCGATGCGCCGGTGGCCCTTGTCGATCAGGTGCTGGGTGATGGCGCGCGCGGCGTCGTATTCATCGATGGTCACGGTCGAGCCGCGGTCCATGTCGAGCATCGGCGCCACGCGGACATAAGGCAGGCCGCGTGCCTCGATCTGGCCCAGCGCGTGCCGGTCGTCGGAGTACGGCGGCGTGAGGACGACGCCGGCGATGGTCTCGTCCTCGAGCAGCTCGGCGAGAGACGTTCCGCTGACGAACGCGTTGTCCATCTGCGCGGTGAAACCGGTGCTGGCGCATATCTTGCGCGCGCCGGAGTCGATGCGGGCGACATATTCCCGGCCGGAGTTGTTGAACAGCAGGAGGATCTTGGTGCGAATGTTCATGATCAGGTTCCGATCCGCCACTCGGGCATTGGAGCCGGTATGGCGCGGAAGTTTGAAAATATCGCCACGAGGGCAGGTTAAGAATATCTTTTCACCAACGTCCGGGTAGGCCGCTCAGTCGGCCAACAGGGCGGGCGGAGGGCCGCGCCAGGGCCGGAATCACGGCCGTCCGGCGCCGCACGCGAGGTCATCGGTTAACATTTTTGATGTTCATGTTGGCGATGCCAAACATGAACGGGAGGCTACGCAGCCAGTTCAGAGATCGGACAGCCCGAATCGCCTAATTGGAGCTTACCAGACGCCGCATCCACTCTGCGGCGGGATCAGGAGATGCCGCAGATGAAACTTAGCTTTATCACGAGTGGAGCGGTAGCCGCACTGGCGGCCTCCCTCGCTCTCGCCGCCGTGCCCGCCTCGGCGCGGCCGAACGACAACAATTCGCAGTGGCAGGGCCACGGGGGCAATGGCGACTCCGGCGAGCATCGCGGGTGGGCACAACGCGAGCAACGCGCACCCGCGCAGCAGGCGGCTCCGCAGGCCCAGGCGCAGGTTCGCCAGGAACGCGGAAACTGGGGCCAGTCGCGCCAGCAACAGCCCCAAGCGGCGCAGCAGCAGCAGCAGCAGCAGCAGCAGCAGCAGCAGCAGCAGGCATGGCGCCAGGCTCGCCAGGAGCAGCAACGCACCTACACGCCCCAGGCGGGTCAGGAGCGCCAGGCTGGCGCGCGTACGGAGCGGCGAGGCAATTGGCAGGGGCAGCGCCAGACGCAGCCGGGCGAAACCTGGAGCCAGCGGATCCAGCGCAACTCGACTTACTCCGACCCCAGCCGGAACACGAGCTACCGTGACGGCAGCCGCGACAACGATCGCAACTGGCGCGACCGCCGCGGCAGCAATGATCGCAACTGGCGCGATCAGCGCAGCGGCAACGATCGCTGGCAGCGCAACGACCGCGATCACCGCCAGTGGGACCGTAACTGGCGCAGTAACAACCAGTACGACTGGCAGCGCTATCGCCAGTACAACCGCAACGCCTTCCACGTCGGCCGGTATTACGCGCCGTATCGGAATTACTCGTACAGGCGGCTGAGCATCGGGTTCTACATGGATCCGCTGTTCTTCGGCCAGGATTACTGGATCGGCGATCCCGGCTATTACCGCTTGCCGGACGTTTACGGCCCCTATCGCTGGGTCCGCTACTACGACGATGCGCTGCTGGTAGACGTCTACTCCGGCGAAGTGGTCGACGTGATCTACGACTTCTTCTGGTGATGCGCTGACGAGCTTCTTGCCGGATTGAGTGGTCCGGCAAAAGCGAAGCCCCCGGTCGCAAGGCCGGGGGCTTCTGTCGTGCCTCGCTCCAGGGTGTGTACCCCTATACCCCTTGGGTCATGACGGAGCCGATTTTGGCCCGAGGTAGGAGCGAGGAGGGAGCCATGCTGTAGCATCGTGACCGACGAGCGACGCCGCGTTCGGGCCAAAAGCGGCCCGCCCCTTCGGGGTCGCCCGGGAAAGCCCGCCGGACAGCGTTGCGCCGCTTGTCCGGGCCTATGGGCCCGCCCTGCGCGACGCGCCTTGCCGGCGAACTTTCCCGGGCGATCCTGACCTAAGGGGTATATGGGTGCACACCCTAGGACTTGGGCCTGCCGAACGGCAGCATCCGGTAGAGGTTGCCGTCCTTGTCCCAGAACTGGTGCTTCAACGCGCCGATGACGTGCAGCACGATCAGGTAGAGCATGATCTCGCCGATGGTGCCGTGCAGTTCCTGCAATTCATGGCCAAGCCCGCGGTTGTCCCCGAACGGAAGATTGGGAATGGTGAACAGGCCGAAAAAGTCCGTCGGCTGGTTCCACATCGAGGTGCCGATCCAGGCCATCAGCGGCAGGCCGATCAACAGTAGGTAGAAGATGAAGTGGACAGCGCGGGCGAGCAGGCGCTCCCACGCGGCGAGGTCGCTCGAGAACGGCGGCGCCTTGTGCGTCAACCGCCACAGCAGCCGCACGATCGTGAGCACCAGGATCGCCATTCCGAGCGCGAAGTGCGGCTGCAGCACCGCGAAGTGCTGGCCGCGCGGCGCGTGCTCGGCGGCGTCTGCCAGCCGCCAGTCGACGATCACGGCAATGGCGATCAGCCAGTGGAGCGTCATCGCCCCGATGGAATAGCGGGTAGTCGGCATGGCGGTTCCTTTCGCCTGCCAACCTAACGGCGGACGCGCGTGTCGCAAGTCTCGGGTCTTGCGTCGGCAAGGCCGGAATGGATAAGCCGGGATCATGGCCAGCTTCCTCTCCGCCCGTTTCAAGAAGCCCGACGTTCCCGACCAGGCCGCGCTCAAGCGCACCGGCGACAATGTGCGCAAGCGCCTCGCCGCCAATCCCGCGATCTATCGGCTGCCGACCGACAAGGCCGAGATCTTCGCGATGGCGGACTTCATGTCGCCGACCGAATGCACCAAGCTGATCGGCATGATCGACAAGGTCGCCAGGCCGAGCTCGGTGTTCAAGCTCGAGTATGGCGCCGATTACCGCACGTCCTATTCCGGCGACGTCGATTCCTACGATCCGTTCGTCAGGAAGATCAGCCGGCGGATCGACGATCTGCTCGGCCTCGACGGATCCTGGGGCGAGGCGGTGCAAGGCCAGCGCTATCTTCCCGGCCAGCAGTTCAAGCCGCATTGCGACTGGTTCTTCACCGAAGCCGAATACTGGCCCCGGGAAGCGAGCCGCGGCGGGCAGCGCAGCTGGACGGCGATGGTCTATCTCAACAGCGTGGACGGCGGCGGCTCGACCGATTTCACCGAGCTCGGCCTGTCGATCGAACCCAAGCCGGGCGCGATCCTGATGTGGAACAACGCCGACCTGGAAGGGGTGCCGAACCGCTGGACGATCCACAGCGGCACGCAAGTTTCCGCCGGGGTGAAGTACATCATCACCAAGTGGTACCGGACGCGAAGCTGGAACTAGCTTCAGCTGAACACGAACATCGCCACCACCGCGACGGCCATGACGCCGGTCGCCGCCCAGCCGAAGGTCAGCTGCCACTTGTTGGCGACGTAAGCCCCCATCTGCCGGTGGCGCCGCGCCAGGACCATCATCGCCCCCATGATCGGCACCGAGATCACCCCGTTGATCACCGCCGCCCAGAACAGCATCTTGATCGGGTCGATCGGGGTGAAGACGACCGCGGTGGCGATGACCATCGCGGCGCCGATCACGCCATAGAACGTCTTCGCCTCGGCCGGCTTCCTCTCCAGTCCCTTGGGCAGGCCGAAGGCCTCGGCCATCGCGTATCCGGCCGACGCCGCCAGCACCGGGATGGCGAGAAAGCCGGTGCCGACGATGCCCACGCTGAACAGCAGGAAAGCGAGCGGCCCGGCGATCGGCCGGAGCGCCTGCGCCGCCTGGGCCGAAGTGGCGATGTTCGTCACGCCCACGGAATAAAGCGTAACGGCCGAGGTCAGGATGATGAAGAACGCGATCAGGTTCGAGATCGCCATTCCGGCGAACGTATCGATGGCCATGCGACGCAGCTCGCGCCGGGCGGCCTGCCGGTCGCTGTGCTTGAGGTCAGGCCGGTGCTTCAGCTCCATGTCCTCGACCTCCTCCGCCGTCTGCCAGAAGAACAGGTACGGGCTGATCGTGGTGCCGAAGATCGCGACGACGACGGTGATCCATGCGGCCGAGAAATGGACTTGCGGCGCGACCACGCTCCGCGCCACGTCCAGCCAGTCGATGTGGACCGAGAAGACCACGCCGACATAGGTAAACAGCACCAGCGTGGCCCATTTCAGGTAGTGGACATAGCGGTGGTACGGCACGAAGACCTGCAGCACGAGCGAGATCGCCGCCGCGGCGATCGCGAACGGCACCGCGCCCCCGCCGGCCAGTAACTGCGCCGCCGCGCCCATCGCGGCGACGTCCGCGCCGATGTTGATCGTGTTGGCGACGAACAGCAGCAGCGCCAGCGCCACCACCGCCGGCTGCGGCAATATCTCGAGCAGATTGGCGGCCAGGCCTTTGCCGGTGACCCGGCCGATGCGCGCGCTGATCACCTGGACGGCGACCATCAGCGGGAACGTGAGCACCACCGTCCACAGCATGTTGGGCCCGAACTGGGCACCGGCCTGCGAATAGGTGGCGATGCCGCTTGGATCGTCGTCCGCGGCGCCGGTGATGAGGCCCGGGCCCAGGCGGCCGAGCCCGAGTTGCAGACGCCGTTTGGCGCGAACCGCCGAGTGGTGGGGCGACGGCTCGCCGCCGCTCACCTGGCGAGCGCCTCGGCGATCAGGCGGCGGGTGTTGGCGACGCCGTACAAGGCGATGAAGCTGCCCATCCGTGGTCCTTGCGAGCTGCCGAGCAGCGTCTCGTAAAGCGCGCGGAACCAGTCGCGCAAGCTTTCGAAGCCGTAGACCGGGTTCTTGCCGATCTCGTAGACTTGGGTCTGCAGGTCCTCGGCCGAGGTGTTTTCGGGAGCAGTCGCCAGATAGCCGTCCAGCGCCGCCAGAGCCTCACGCTCGCCGGCCTCCGGCGCGCGCTTGTGGAGGGTCGGCGCCACGAAATCGCGGTTGTAGGCGACGGCGGCCGCGATCATCTGATCGAGCGCTCCCTTGGCGACCGGCGCGCCGATGTACCGCTCGACATATTCCGCCAGGCTCGCCGCCGTCGCCTCGGTGCCGAGCACGCCGGCGAGATTGAGCAGCAGGCCAAAGCTGACCGGCAGCGTATCGCCCTCCCCGCCCTGGTACCCGTTGGCCCGCAAGAGATGCCACGCCGGGTTGCCGAGCTGCTGTTCCAGCGGCTGCTCGGCGATCTTGCCGCGGAACTGCCAGTATTCGTCGACCGCCTTGGGAATCACGCCGATGTGCAGGCTCTTGGCGCTCTTCGGCTCGCGGAAGATGTAGAAGCCGAGGCTCTCCTCGGTGCCGTACGTCAGCCATTCTTCGATCGTCAGGCCGTTGCCCTTCGACTTGGATATCTTCTCGCCCTTCTCGTCGAGGAACAGCTCGTAGATCAGGCCCTCCGGGCGCTGGCCGCCGAGCACTTTAACGATCCGCGCCGACTGGGTGACGCTGTCGGTCAGGTCCTTGCCGCACATCTCGTAATCGACGCCGAGCGCGTACCAGCGCATCGCCCAATCGACTTTCCACTGCAGCTTGGACATGCCGCCGAGCGCCGCCTGCTCGACCACGCTGCCGTCCTCGTCGGTGAAGCGGATGGTGCCCGCCTGCGCGTCGACGACTTCCACCGGCACTTGCAGCACGACACCACTCGTCGGGCTGACCGGCAGCACCGGCGAATATGTCCGCCGCCGCTCCTCGCGCAGCGTCGGCAGCATGATGTCCATGATCGCATCGAAGTGCGTGAGCACGTTCCGTAGCGCGTCGTCGAACGCGCCGGAGTTGTAGCGCTCGCTCGCCGAGACGAACTCGTAGTCGAAGCCGAAGCGGTCGAGGAAGTTGCGCAGCATCGCGTTGTTGTGGTGGGCGAAGCTTTCGAACCCGGCGTTGAACGGATCGGGGATACGGGTCAGCGGCTTGCCGAGATTGGCCGAGAGTAACTCGTGGTTGGGCACGTTGTCCGGCACTTTGCGCAACCCGTCCATATCGTCGCTGAACGCCACTAGCCGCGTCGTTGCGCCGCCGCTGACGATCTCGTACGCGCGCCGCACCAGCGTCGTGCGCAGCACTTCCTGGAACGTGCCGATATGCGGCAGCCCGCTGGGACCGTAACCCGTTTCGAACAGCACCGGCGAGCCGCCCGGCTTGCCGTCGGGATAGCGTTTGACGAGCTTCATCGCCTCCTGGAACGGCCAGGCCTTGGATACGCGGGCGGCTTCAATCAGCTTGTCGTCAATCATCGCGCCGGGCTTTTGCGGATGCGAAGGCGCGGCGCAAGCGGCAACCGCGCGATTCCCCGCTTGCGCTCCGGCCGCGCTGTGGCAGGATAAAGTCAACGAAGTCAGGGAAGAGGGGGATCCATGGCCTTGCAGGCCTATCCGGACGTGCCGCTGTTCCGGTATCCGTACACCGACCTGAGCCTCGCGCAGATTGCCGCCGCGCTGGCCGCGCCCGCGCGGGTTGGCCCGAACGGCAAGGGCGCGCTGGACAACAACCTTGCGGGCAAAGTGCTCAGCTTCACGGGCAATGGCGGCCCAAAGCTGGCATGGAAGTTCGGGGCCGGCAACCGGGTGAGCTTCAACGGCAAGGAAGCCGGTTACGGCTCGCTCGATCTCGATCACCTGACTCTTTTCGCGCACATCGTGCCCGGCACGACGACCGCTTACGCCGTAGCCTGGGACAGGTTGAGCAACGCCGCCACGGTGTTCGAGCTGTGGTTCGGCGGCGGCCCCGCGCCTCGCACCCGCGAGCTCAATCGCGAGGTCTATTTCGGCTCGATGGCCGGACCCGGAGACCCCAAGCAGCGCCACCAGCGCACTCTCAGAGTCGAAGGCCGCGGCTTTCTATGGCACGAAGACACCGGCAACCGCACGGTCGAGTACTATCCGAGCTCGACTTACAGCCACTGGGTCGAGCTCGACCGGCTGAAGGACTTCCGGGGCTATTCCGCGCCGACCGATTACGTCCAGCTGACCGAGGAAGTCTACGCGGTCGCCCGCATCGAGGCCGAGTTCTCGGGGCTCCTGCACATGCACCTGAGCGACGTGAACCGGCTGCAGCAGGTCGGTTTGCGTTTCGGTTTCAACGGCGCTGACAACCTCGAATTCTACATGTTCCGCGGCACCGGCGAATGGCTCGGCCAGATCGCCCGGTTCGAGAAACTCGGCGATTTCTCGGCCGATCCCCTGCCGATCCCCAACGCCAGGAAGGGCGAGCGGCGGGTGTATCGTCCACTGGCGACAATGGACAAGCTGACCCGCGCCGAAGTCGACGCACTGGTCGCGGCCGGCAACGTCCACGTGTTCGACAAGCCGAGCCCGATGGCCGGCAACGGCATGGCGACCAGCGGCGCCCTCGCCGGCAAGCAGTTCGCGATCGAGTACGACGGCGGGCCGAAGATGGAGTACCGCTTCACCGGCCCCGACACGCTGCAATGGGCGATCGACGGCGGACCTGTCGTTCCCGCGCGCTACAACGCGTGGGAAATGATGCCCGGCGTTTTCATCTTCGGCCACTTGCTCGAAGGCCAGCCGAACCATGACGGGCACATCGTCGTCGTCGACCTCGAGAACGGCATGGCGACGAATTATCATGGCTATCTCAACACCCCGTATTTCGCCAACGAGGCTGGTTGCGAGACGTTGTTCGGCAAGATCGTAGGCCAGGGCATCCCCAACCCTGGCAGCAAGCGG
>Ga0207652_10003231_pt1 | contig 13540 bp, 11 predicted proteins | sample KBSC63BmetaG_FD_184334 | JGI IMG/M metagenome (GOLD analysis project Ga0207652, IMG submission 184334) | Corn rhizosphere microbial communities from Kellogg Biological Station, Michigan, USA - KBS C6-3B metaG (SPAdes) (version 2) | ecosystem: Host-associated > Plants > Roots > Rhizosphere ... | reverse complement strand
AGCCTCAAGCGCAACCGCTTGCTGACGGTGCTGATGGTGCTGGCCATTGCGATCGGCATCGGCGCGTCGATGACCACGCTGACGGTGATGCATCTGTTGTCGGGCGACCCGCTGCCGGGCAAGAGCGCGCGCATCTTCTACGCGCAGGTGGACGGCGACCCCACGCCGGATTACAGCCACCGCGAACCGCCCGACATGCTGGATTACCAATCCGCGGTCGACCTCTGGAACGCGCACCGCGCGGATCGCCAGGCATTGCTGGTCGACAGCCAGATCAAGGCGCGCTCGCCTGACGCCAATCGCCCGCCGCTGATGCTGATGATGCTTTCGACGACTTCGGATTTCTTCCCGATGTTCGAGGTACCGTTCGAATACGGCAGCGCGTGGAGTGCGCAGGATGATGCCAATCGCGCACGCGTCGCGGTGATCTCGTCGGATTTGAACGACAGGCTGTTCGGTGGCCGGGACAGCGTGGGCAAAAGCCTGCGGCTGGGCGACGCCGATGCGCGGATCGTCGGTGTGCTGAAACCGTGGCGGCCTTCGCCGCTGTTCTACGCCGTGCGCGGCGGGCGCTTCGCGAATGGCGACACCGCGGATTACTACACCAAACCGCAGGACGTGTTCACGCCGTTCTTCACCGGCCTCGAAATCAACGACGGCAATTTCCAGCCCTTCAACTGCTGGTCGCCGCCGCCGAAGCCGGGCCATCTCGTCAATTCGCCCTGCAACTGGGTCGCGCTGTGGGTGCAGTTGGACAGCTCCGCCAGGATCGCGGCCTACCGGGATTTCGTGGGCGGCTACGCCACCGGGCAGAAGGCGCTGGGCCGGATCGGCTACACCGAAACGCGGTTGCGCAACCTGATGCAGTGGCTGGACTTCAATCACGTCGTGCCGCGCAATGCGAAGCTGCAGGCATGGCTGGCGTTCGCGTTCCTCGCGATCTGCCTGTTCAACACGGTCGGGCTGCTGCTGGCGAAGTTCCTGCGCCGCGCCGGTGAGATTGGCGTGCGCCGCGCGTTGGGTGCGTCGCGGCGGTCGGTGTTCGCGCAGTGTCTGACCGAAGCGGGCTTGATCGGCTTCATCGGCGGCGCGGGTGGCTGGCTGCTGACGCTGGTCGGCTTGTGGCTGGTGCGGCGCCAGCAGACGCCGTATTCCGACCTGGTGCACATGGACGTGCCGATGTTCCTGGTCACGTTCGTGCTGGCCGTCGTGGTGAGTCTGCTGGCGGGGGCGTTGCCCGCGCTGCGTGCGAGCCGCATCGCGCCGGCGCTGCAGTTGAAAACGTTGTGACGGCGATGCGTACAACGATGACGTCATCCCGGCGTCGGCTGGAATCCGGATTTGATGCCATCCGTGCGATTGGGTCCAGGCCATTCCCTGGCCGGAATGACGACTCGCGAATTTCACGAGGGTGACCATGCAGATCCAACCCATCCTGTCCGCTTTGAAAAAGCATCGCCTCTCGACTGCGCTGATCGCGCTGGAAATCGCGCTGGCCTGCGCGGTGCTGTGCAACGCCTGCTACCTGATCGCCGGACGCCTGTCGGCGATGCGCATCGACAGCGGCGTGGATGAAACTTCGCTCGGCTTCCTCTCGCTGCAAGGCTTCGATGGCAGCCAGGCCAGCGACCTCAATGCGCGCGTGGTGGCCGGGCTGCGCGCCGTCCCGGGCGTCGAATCGGTGCACGTCATCAACTCGGTGCCGTTCGGGCCGCAGGCCGGCGCGGTGGGCATCACGCTCGACCAGGCCGGCAAGCAGTTCCGCGGCGTGCCGGAGCTCTACATCGGCGATCCCGGCACGCCCGAGGCGCTGGGCCTGCAACTGGTCGCCGGCCGCATGCCGACGGCGGACGACTACCAGCCGATCAAGACCTTCGTGCCCGCCAGCTCGCGGGTATTGATCACGCGCACGCTCGCCGAGCACCTGTGGCCCGGCAAGGATCCACTCGGCAAGGAATTCTGGAGCGGCCCGTTCCACTTCCGCGTGATCGGCGTGGTCGCGAACCTCGCCATCCAGCAATATGACGAAGAGGGCGAGCACGGTGCGCAGTGGACGGTGTTTGTGCCGGCGCAACCGGGGCCGCAGTTGGCAGGAACCTACCTGGTCCGCGCCAAGCCGCGGGATCTCGATCGCGTGATGACGGAAGCGAAAGCCGCGATGGCCCGCATCGCGCCGGATGCAGTGGTCGACCATGAAGACAGCCAGACCATCCGCGAACTGCGCCGGCACTTCTTCCAGACCGACCGTGCGATGGCGGGGTTGCTGGTTGGCGTGATCGTTGCGCTGCTGGGCGTCACCGCGTTCGGGATCGTGGGACTCGCGAGCTTCTGGGTCGCGCAGCGGCGCAAGCAGATCGGCATCCGCCGTGCGCTTGGCGCGACGCGCGCGGACATCCTGCGCTACTTCCAGACCGAAAATTTCCTGATCGTCACGTTCGGGATCGTGCTGGGCATCGCGCTGGCGATCGGCATCAACCTGGGATTGATGAAATTTTTCGAAGTGCCGCGTCTTCCTTTGTGGTACTTGCCGGTCGGCGCGATCGCGCTGTGGTTGCTTGGGCAGTTGGCGGTACTGGTGCCGGCGCTGCGCGCCGCGGCGGTGCCACCGGTGGTGGCGACGCGGAGCGTGTGAGCTTGGAAGCCCTCCCCTTCAAGGAGAGGTTGGGCAGGGATGGGTTGGCTGTTCGGAAACGACACGATGAAAGGGCAAAATAACCAGGTGTTCGAAAATATGGAAGAAGTGTGCGAGACGATTTGGCAGGTGCTGCAGATGCGCGCAACCCAACCCCACCCCGGCCCTCCCCTTGAAGGGTGGGGCGACCCGCTGGAGCGATAAGGCATGTTTCGCTACTACCTCGACCTCGCATTGCGCAGCTTCAAGCGCAACCGCGTACTCACCGCGCTGATGGTGCTGGCGCTCGGACTCGGCATCGGCGCGTCGATCACCACGCTCACGGTGCTGAAGCTCTTGTCCGGCGATCCGCTGCCGCAAAAGAGCGCGCAGGTGTTCGCACCGGAGCTCGATCCGTTGACCGCGGCGAGCACCACGCCGGAGGAGAAAGTATTCCAGAGGTGGGGCAACCTTATGACCTACACCGACGCGATGAACCTGCTGCACGCGCGCAAGGCCAAGCGGCAGGCCGTGATGGCGCTGGCGTCCAGCAAGGTCTCGCCGCAAGTGCCGGGCCAGCATCCGTTCTTCAGCGATGGCGTCATCACCACGTCTGATTTCTTTTCCATGTTCGGTGCTTCGTTCCAGTACGGCAGCGGCTGGGGCGCGAACGATGACGAAAACCGTGCGCACGTCATCGTCATTGCGGGGTTCCTCAACGACAAGCTGTTCGGCGGCAGCAACAGCGTCGGCAAAATCCTGCGCGTCAACGACCACGATTACCGCATCGTCGGCGTGCTGAAACCGTGGGCGCCGCAGCCGCGCTTCTACGCGGTGAACCTCGGTGGCCGCGGGTATGGCAAGGGTGACGCGTTGTTCATGCCGCTGCAGGCCGCGATCGCGGACAAGGTGAACACGCAGACCGTCAACTGTTTCGATTCGGATGTCGACATCGATCATCTGGAAACCGCACCCTGCGTGTGGGTGTCGACGTGGGTGGAACTGGCGAATGCGTCGGACGCCAAGGCCTACAAGACGTTCCTGTCCAACTATGCGGCCCAGCAGATTTCGCTTGGACGATTCCACCATCCCGGGGTCGGGCTGCCCGACCTCATGGGTTTCCTTGCACAGCAACGGGTGGTGCCGAACGACGCGCGCATGCAGACCAACCTCGCGTTCGGGTTCCTGCTGATCTGCGTGGTCAATACCGTCGGCCTGCTGCTGGCGAAATGCCTGCGCCGCTCACGCGAGATCGGCGTGCGCCGTGCGCTCGGCGCGACCCGCGGCGCGGTGTTCACGCAATTCATGGTCGAGTCCGGGATGGTCGGTGTCGCCGGTGGCGTGCTGGGCCTTGTGTTCGCGGAGCTCGGGTTGTGGGCGATTCGCAAGCAGCCCGCCGAATACGCCAGCCTTGCGCATCTGGACGTTTCCATGTTCATCGCTACCTTCGTGATCGCCTTGGTCGCGAGCCTCATCGCGGGCTTGTTGCCCGCGTGGCGCGCCTGCGTCGTGGCGCCGGCGCCGCAGTTGAAGTCGGTTTGAGGGGACATTCATGGATATCCAACCCATCTTCGCTGCACTGCGGAAGCACAGGATTCCGGCCGCGCTGATCGTGCTGGAAATCGCGCTCGCCTGCGCGGTGTTGTGCAACGCGGTATTCATGATCGGGCAGCGCATCGGCGAGATCCATTCGCCGAACGCGATAGACGAGCAGGGCATCGTCGACATCGGCGTGCAGGGCATCAATCCCGACACCGCGAATGTCGACATCCCGCGCGATCTCGCCACGCTGCGGGAAATACCGGGCGTCACCGCGGCGGCGGCGGTCAACATGCTGCCGCTGGGCAACAACAGCTGGAACATGAATGCGGGCACGTCGCCCGACCAGCTGCTGTCGAAGGACAGTCCCAATGTCGCGGAATACCTTTTCACGAAAGATGGACCCGGTGCGCTCGGCCTGAGCCTGATGAAAGGACGCTTTTTCAACGACGACGAATACGCCGACAGCAAGCTGGGCAACAACTACCTCCCGAGCGCGCACGTGGCGCTGGTGACGCAAAGCCTGGCCAGGCGCCTGTGGCCGGACGCCGAAGCACTCGGCAAGCCGATCTGGATCGGCAAGAACAATCGCTACACGGTGGTTGGCGTCGTGGCGGACGTGCTGCGCCCCGATGCGAATGGCGGCGAGACGGGGCACTTCCTCTCCGCGTTCTTCCCGGTCAGCCCGGCCGCCGGTATCCAGGATTACGTGGTGCGCAGCGCGCCGCAGGATCGCGCGCGCATCCTGCGCGATGGCGTGCAGAAGCTGGAAGCGCTGTCGCCGTCGGTGGTCGTCGAAGGCCGCACCTTCACCGAAATCCGCGACAAGTATTACGCGAACGCGCGCAGCATGGTCTGGATGCTGGTGCTGGTGTGCGTGGTGATGCTGGCGGTGACCGCGTTCGGCATCGTGGGGCTCACCAGTTTCTGGGTCGGCCAGCGGCGCCGCCAGATCGGCATCCGGCGCGCGGTCGGCGCGACGCGCGCCCACATCATGCAGTACTTCCAGACCGAGAATTTCCTGCTGAGCAGTGCCGGCGTCGCGGTCGGCATGATCCTGGCGTTCGGCATCAACCTTTATCTGATGCAGCACTACCAGTTGGACCGGATGCCCTGGTATTACCTGCCGGCCAGCGCGATCGCGCTGTGGCTGCTGGGGCAACTCGCGGTGCTGGGACCGGCGCTGCGCGCGGCCAATGTGCCGCCGGTGGTGGCGACGCGCGGTGTGTGATGTTTGCTGTCCCTTCTGCTTCGGGCGAAGGTGTCCAAAAACGGCGGATGAGGGGACGCACCTTGCGCGAACACCCGCGCAAGACCCGCATCCTCGCCCCGGCGCCATGCGCTCGGCCTGCCGTCGCCTCTCCCGAACGGAACGGGGGAAAGGCGTGATAGCCTCGAACGATGAAGATGCCTATTCCCAGGAACCATGCGAACGATACTGATCATCGATGACCAGAGCGCGGTACGCGACGCGCTGTCGCTGCTGCTGTCGTTGCACGAAATCCGTCCGCTGACCGCGACCATGCCCGACGAAGGCCTTGCGCTGCTGGCGCGCGAACGGGTGGACGCGGTGATCGCCGACATGAATTTCAGCGCCGACACCACCTCAGGCGAAGAGGGCGTGGCGCTTTTTCAGGCGATCCGCGCGCGCTATCCGGATCTTCCGGTGATCCTGCTGACGGGCTGGTCGCATCTCGAAACCGCGGTGCAACTGGTGAAGGCGGGGGCGGCCGATTACATGTCCAAGCCGTGGGACGATGCCAAGCTGCTCGCGACGGTCGAGAATCTTCTGGAGCTTTCCGAGAATGCGCGCGCCGCGGCCACCACGCGGATGACACGTCGGCGCCGGCGCGAGTCGCTGGAGCGCGACTACGATCTGCGCGGCATCGTGTTCGCGTCCGACGAAATGCTGCGGGTGCTTGAACTGGCCTGCCGCGTCGCGCGCGCCGACGTGCCGGTGCTGGTCACCGGGCCCAACGGCGCCGGCAAGGAACGCATCGCGGAAATCGTGCACGCGAATTCGGCGGTGCGGGACAGGCCGCTGGTGACGGTGAATTGCGGCGCGCTGCCGAGCGAATTGATCGAAGCCGAATTGTTCGGGGCCGAGGCCGGCGCGTTCACCGGCGCGGCCCGCTCTCGCGAAGGTCGCTTCGAGGCGGCCAATGGCGGCACCCTGTTCCTCGACGAAATCGGCAACCTGCCGCTGGCCGGACAAATGAAGTTGTTGCGGGCACTGGAATCGGGCGAGTTCGAGCGGCTTGGTTCGACCCGCACGCGCAAGGTCAAGGTGCGCGTGATCAGTGCCACCAACGCGGATGTCCCGGTGATGATCCGCGATGGCAAGTTTCGCCAGGATTTGTTCTACCGCCTGAACACCATCGAGATTGCGCTGCCGCCGCTGTCGGACCGCCCCGACGATATCCTGCCGCTGGCCGAGCATTTCCTCGACGACGATGCGGTGCTGTCGGATCAGGCGCGGGACGCGCTGCTCGATTACCCGTGGCCGGGCAACGTGCGCGAACTGAAGAACACCATCGACCGCGCGAAGTTGTTGTGCGGCCGCGGCGAAATCACGGTGGCGCATCTTGGGCTTTCGGCGGTGGCTGCGGCGCCCGCGCGCAGCCTGGACGAACCGTCGCGCGAAGCGGTCGAGGAAGCCTTGCGCAAGACCGGTGGCGTGATCAGTCGCGCCGCGCGGTCGCTCGGCCTGTCGCGGCAGGCGTTGTACCGGCGCATGCAGCGGTACGGTATTCCGACGGACGGGTGATTGAACGTTGGCTCGGACTTGATTTGGTGGGCCAACCTGCGCTGCTCTTGCGTCATTCCGGAGCGGGCCGCAGGCCCGAATCCGGAATCGGTTGGTTCATGCCGGCTGCCAGATGGTCTGGGGGGAAGTCGACCCGCTTGGGCTCGTGCACAGGCGGACCGATTCCGGGTTTCGTCCGCATGTGACGCGGGCAGCCCCGGAATGACGAAGTGTTGTTAGGCTTCCCGGATCCCGATTGGTCCCGCCAGACCCGAAACCGAACCCATGCGCTTCTCATCCCTGGAAGGCAAACTCGTGCTGTTGTTGATCGCTGCCGCGGTAATCGCTGCGGCGTCGGCCGCGGCGCTGACGGAATGGACGCACAACGCGTGGCTGGGCGGCGCCATCGCGGTTGCGGTGTGCCTGGCGCCGGTGACGTGGTTTGCGCATTCGGCGATGCAGCCGGTGCGGCGTTTGTTGCGCGCCCTGTCGGGCAGTGTCGCAAGCTATCGCGATGGCGATTTCAGCATCTCGCTGCGCACGCGCCGCCGCGATGAACTGGGCGCGCTGATCGAAGCCCACAACGAACTCGGTCACGCGCTGCGCGAGCAACGCCAGAACCTGGTGCAGCGCGAACTGCTGCTGGATACCGTGGTACAGCACTCGCCGACCGCGTTGATCCTGACCGATGCGAGCGACCGGATCGTCTACGCGAACCTGGCCGCGCGGCACCTGTTCAACGAGGGCAGGAGCCCGGCCGGTTTGCGCTTCGATGATCTGCTCGAGGCTTGTCCCGACGCGATGCGACATGCGCTGACCGCCAGCGAGGACAGCCTGTTCGGCGTCGAAATGGGCAGCGACGAGGAATATTTCCACTTGTCGCGACGCGATTTCCGTCTGCAGGGACGCCCGCACCAGTTGTACCTGGTGCAGCGCATGACGCGCGAGTTGTCGCGTCAGGAAGTGGCGGTGTGGAAGCGCGTGATCCGCGTGATCAGCCACGAGTTGAACAACTCGCTGGCGCCGATTTCGTCGTTGGCGCACTCCGGCGCGGAACTGGCGCGGCGCAACGACCTGGCGCGCTTGCCGAAAGTGTTCGAGGGCATCGGCGATCGCGTTCGGCACCTGCATTCCTTCACGGCCGGTTACGCGAGCTTCGCCAAATTGCCGCAGCCGAACCAGGCTCCGGTCGAGTGGGCGGCGTTCCTGGAATCGTTGAAGCTGCATTGCAAATTCCGCCTCGTGGGCGAGGTGCCGGATGAAACCGCACATTTCGATGCCGCGCAGATCGAGCAGGTATTGATCAATCTGGTCAAGAACGCTGCGGAAGCCGGGGGCGATCCAACCGAGGTGACGCTTGCCATCAAGCACGCCGCGCAGAATTGGCGCATCGAAGTGGCCGATCGTGGCCCCGGCATGAGCGACACGGTGCTGGCGCAGGCGTTGCTGCCGTTCTACTCGACCAAGCGTTCCGGTACCGGCCTGGGTCTGGCGCTGGCGCGGGAAATCGTGGAAGCGCACGGCGGCCGTATCGGGTTGGCCAACCGCGAAGGCGGCGGCTTGCGGGTGACGGTGTCGTTGCCGGCCGCGCGGGTCTGAGTCCCGCGGACCATTCCGGCATCCCCGCTGGCTATACTGCGCCGACATCACAGAGGGAGCGCACCATGGGGCCGGCCGCAATCGTCGCAATCATCCTTGTCGTCGCCGCGGTGATCTTCCTCGCTAAGTGGGTGCGGATCGTGCCGCAGGGTTACGAATGGACGGTCGAGCGCTTCGGCAAATACACCCGCACGCTGTCGCCGGGGCTGCACCTTCTGATGCCGGTCATCTATGCAGTCGGGCGCAAGATGAACATGATGGAGCAGGTGCTGGCGGTGCCCTCGCAGGACGTGATCACCAAGGACAACGCGGTGGTCCGCGTCGACGGCGTGGTGTTCTACCAGGTGCTGGAGGCGTCCAGGGCTGCGTACGAAGTCGCCAACCTGGAACAGGCCACGCTGGCCCTGGTGATGACCAACATCCGCACCGTGCTGGGTTCTATGGACCTGGACGAATCACTCAGCAAGCGCGACGAAATCAACGCGCGATTGCTGAAAGTGGTCGATGAGGCGACCCACCCGTGGGGCGTCAAGGTCAACCGCATCGAGATCAAGGACATCAGCCCGCCCAAGGACCTGGTGGACGCGATGGCGCGGCAGATGAAGGCCGAACGCGAGAAGCGCGCGCAGATCCTGGAGGCCGAAGGCCTGAAGCAGAGCGCGATCCTGAAGGCCGACGGTGAAAAGCAGTCGACTATCCTGCAGGCCGAGGGCCAGAAGGAAGCCGCGTACCGCGAAGCCGAAGCGCGCGAGCGGCTGGCGGCAGCCGAAGCCACGGCCACGCAGTTGGTGTCCGACGCGATTTCGGCAGGCAACTTGAATGCGATCAATTATTTCGTGGCCACCAAATACGTCGAGGCGTTGAAGGCGATGGCCGATTCGCCCAACCAGAAAATGTTGATGCTGCCATTCGAGGCGTCGGGCATCCTTTCCTCGATGGCAGGCATCGCGGAAATCGGCAAGGAAGTGCTGGCGAAAAACTCGTCCACGTCGCGTTGAGGAATGGCAGACATGTGGGGCGTACCGTTGCATTACTGGTGGTGGGTGCTGGCGCTGCTCTTGATCGCAGGCGAGGTGCTGGCGCCGGGCTTCTTTTTGCTGTGGATCGGCATCGCGGCCGCGGTGATGGGCATCGTCACCTGGGTATTGCCGGGGTTGGGCGTAATCGCGCAGGCCGTGCTGTTCGTGATCCTCGCATTTGCGTCGTGCCTGTTCTACTGGAAGTTCGTCCGCGCGTGGCTGGCGCGTCACGACGATCCGGTCGCGCGCACGCTCAGCCGGCGTGGCGAGCAGATGATCGGCCAGCGCTACGTGTTGATCGAGGCCATCGTGAACGGCCGCGGCAAGGCGCGCGTCGGCGACGGCCAGTGGCTGGTTGCGGGACCGGACCTGCCGGTGGGTGCGGAAGTCGAAGTGATCGGCGTGGACGGCGCGCTGCTGAAAGTGCGCGCGGTGACGGCATGATGCCGTGGCCGGACGGGGTTCGTGCGTGACGGAACTCGCGTCCGCCGGACAGGCACGCGGCAGCCTGATGTCGGACGAACGGGTGCGCGCCCGCGTCGGCTTCGTGATCGAACTGGCGCGCCGCCTGCACCAGTACGGCGCCGCGGCGCCGCGTCTCGAGCAGGCGATCGGGAATGCCGCGCAGCGGATCGGGCTGGCCTGCGAGGTGCTGTCGACGCCGACCTCGATCGTGCTTTCCTTCAGCGCGCCGGAGGGCGACGGCATCGCCGACGTGACGCAGGTGGTCCGGATCGCGCCCGGCGACGTGAACCTGACGCGGTTGTGCCGAGCCGACGAGATCGCCGACCGCGTGGCCGACGGCACGCTCGATCCGCGGCGTGGATTGGCGCAGTTGCGTGCGCTGGGGCGCCCGTTGTCGCGCGCCGCGCTGTGGGCGACGGTCGTGAGCTACGGACTGTCGGCCGGCGCGATCGCGGTGTTGTTCCGCAATGCGTGGCAGGATGCCGCGGCGGCGGGCCTGATTGGCCTGCTGATCGGCGGCATCGTGGTGGCGGGCTTCGGTCGGCCGCGCCTGTCGGTCGCGAGCGACGCGATCGCCGCATTGGTTGCCACGTTCATCGCAACCATGATCAGCGCTTGGCTGGTACCGCTCGCGCTGAAACTGGTGGTGCTGTCGGCATTGATCGTGCTGGTACCCGGCATGTCGCTGACAAACGCGGTGCGCGAACTCACCAGCCAGCATCTCGCTTCGGGCGTCGCGCGTTTCGCGGGCGCGGCGGCGACCATCCTGAAACTCACCTTCGGCACCATTGCGGCCGCGCAGGTCTGCACGATCGCGCACATCGTGCCTTCCAGCCATTCCCTGACGCCGTTGCCACTATGGGCGCAGTGGCCGGCATTGGCGGTGGCCGCGGTGGCGTTCGCGATGCTGTTCCAGACTGCCCGCCGCGATTATCCCCTGGTATTGACCGCGGTGATCGTCGGTTATCTGGTGACCTATTGGTGCGGCAATGCGCTGGGCGCACCGTTCGGGGTATTCGTGGGCGGGCTGGTGCTGAGCGCAGGCAGCAATCTGTACGCGCGGCTCAAACACCGCCCGGGCGCGCTGGTGCGCGAACCGGGCGTGCTGTTGCTGGTGCCGGGCAGCGTGGGTTTCCGCAGCGTATCCGATTTGCTCAGCAACCAGATCGCGAGCGGCACTCACATCGCAGCGCTGCTGGTGACGTTGCTGATTTCACTGGTGGCCGGACTGCTGTTCGGCGACTTGTTGATTGCGCCGCGCCGGAGTTTGTGAGGACGGGAATGGTGAATCGAGATTCGGGAATCGGGAAAGCTCGCCACTTGCGGCGTCGTCGATTCCCGATTCCCCGTTCCCGATTCCCGGCTATTTGATCAGCAAATCCTTTTCCTTCTTGCCGGATTTCATCGCGGCAAGGAACCAGCGCGGGCGCTTGCCGCGGCCGGACCAGGTTTCGGTTCCATTCGGATTGCGGTATTTCGGGGCAACCTTGCCCTTGCCGCCACGCTTCTTGCCGTAAACCTGCGCAAAGGTGACGCCTTCGGACTTCAGTACCGCATTGATCTTGGCCTTGACCTTGGCGATTTTCTCCTTGTCGATATTCTTCATGCGGCCGCGCGCCTTGCGGATGAGATCCCTGAGCTGCTTTTCGCTGAGCGAGCTGACATCAATGGCCATGTTGGCTCCGATCGTTCGTGGGAAATGGAGAGGCTAGTAGTCCGGCCATCGATGCGATTAACTCAGCCGGCAAGGCCCATTTTCACGCAAATGGCCGACGGTTGCAAAATACCGCTATTGAAAGTCAATCAACGGGCGGAAACTGCTTCATCAGCGCATCGCGATCAAGGTTTCGGCTTTCGCTTTCGCGCCGGCCCCGATATTCGAATGTGCCGGCGGCCAGCCCGCGTTCGCTGACGACGATGCGATGCGGAATGCCGATCAGTTCGAGGTCGGCGAACATCGCGCCGGGGCGCAATCCCCGATCGTCCAGGCAGGTTTCGATACCGCGCGCATTCAATTCCGAATACAACGCATCGGCAGCAGCATGCACGCCGGGGTTGTTCTTCGGGTTGATCAGGCAAATGACGACACGCCAAGGCGCCATCGGTTCGGGCCAGATGATTCCGGCGTCGTCGTGATTTTGTTCGATGGCCGCGGCCACGATGCGGGTGATGCCGATGCCGTAGCAGCCCATGTAAAGCACGCGGTTCTGGCCCGCATCGTCCAGCACCGTCGCGCCCATCGCCTCCGAATATTTGGTGCCGAGCTGGAACACGTGGCCGACCTCGATGCCGCGTGCAATGCCCAGCGTGCCTTTTCCATCGGGCGAGGGATCGCCCGCGACCACTTTGCGCAAGTCCTCGACGCGGGTGATGCGGGCATCGCGCTCCCAATTGGCGCCGATGTAGTGCGTGCCCGCGGCATTGCCGCCGCACACGAAATCCGCGATCGTCGCGGCGGCGCGGTCGACGATCACCGGAATGTCGTCGGGCAGGCCGACCGGGCCGAGGAAGCCCGGCGCGCAGCCAATTCGCTTCACGATCTCGGCTTCGTCGGCCAGCGTCGATTCGCCGGGAAGCTCCGGCAGCTTCGCAGCCTTGATCTCGTTGACTTCATGGTCACCGCGCAGGCACAGCGCGACCAGGCCGTCGTTGCCGCGCACGATCAGGGTCTTGATGCACTGCGCGGGCGATACTTTCAGGAATGCGCTGACTTCATCGATGGTCTTTTGGGTCGGGGTATCCACCCGCGCGAGCGGCAGCGCCGAGGCGGGGCGCGGGGCGGCCGGCGCCAGTGCTTCGGCGCGTTCCACGTTGGCCGCGTAGTCGGACTGGTCGGAAAACGCCAGCGCGTCCTCGCCCGATTCAGCCAGCACGTGGAACTCCTGCGAGGCACTGCCGCCGATCGCGCCGGTGTCGGCCTGCACCGCGCGGAACTTCAAGCCGAGGCGCGTGAAAATGCGCGTGTAGGCGTCGTGCATGATGCGGTACGACTCGGCCAGGCCCTCCGGCGTCAGGTCGAACGAATACGCATCCTTCATCAGGAATTCGCGCGCACGCATCACGCCGAAGCGCGGACGGATTTCATCGCGAAACTTGGTCTGGACCTGATAGAGATTCAGCGGCAATTGTTTGTAGCTGCGCAATTCATTGCGCGCATAATCGGTCACCACTTCTTCGGCGGTCGGACCGTAGCAGTATTCGGCTTCCTTGCGATCCTTGATTTTCAGAAGCTGCCCGCCGAATTTCTGCCAGCGGCCGGTCTCTTCCCACAATTCCTTCGGCTGGATCGTCGGCATCAAAAGCTCGATCGCGCCGGCGCGGTTCATTTCCTCGCGCACCACGGCCTCGACCTTGCGCAAGACGCGCAGGCCCAGCGGCGACCATGTGTAAACGCCCGACGCCAGCTTGCGGATCATGCCCGCCCGCAACATCAGCTTGTGGCTGACGATCTCCGCATCGGCGGGTGCCTCGCGGGTAGTGGCGAGGTGAAATCGAGACAGGCGCATTGCTTCAATCCGGCATGAAAACGCCAAATTGTAACGGTGAACCTGCCGTGTTTTT
>Ga0207652_10003229_pt1 | contig 13547 bp, 14 predicted proteins | sample KBSC63BmetaG_FD_184334 | JGI IMG/M metagenome (GOLD analysis project Ga0207652, IMG submission 184334) | Corn rhizosphere microbial communities from Kellogg Biological Station, Michigan, USA - KBS C6-3B metaG (SPAdes) (version 2) | ecosystem: Host-associated > Plants > Roots > Rhizosphere ... | reverse complement strand
CCGGCACCCGGGAGGGGAGGACGCGGCCCCTGGAGCTGGCGCCCGGTAGGGACGGGGACCCTCAGGCGGGAGCCCGGGGGAAGGGACGGGCCGTCTCGTCCACGGCCCTGGCAGGCTGTGGCCGTGGCCGAGACGGCCGGGTGTGCGAGGAGCGGGGGGACCCGTGGAGCGTCCGTCACGAGGGAGCCACGGATCCGTCACCGCAGGGACACGGATCCGTGACGGGAGTCCGACCCCGTCACGGAGACGTCGGGAACTCCACGCTTCCTCCCGTGTTGTCCAACTGTGACGGACGCGCTGTCGACTTTGGGGCCCCCATAGGGGACCAAAAGTCGACAGCGCGTCCCCGACCCCTCGATCCCGGCCGGAAAAGGGCCTCCCGGGGCCGGAAAGTGTGACGTTCCCGGCATCTTCGTCGCCGATCGGGCCGAGGTGTGGGATCTCCCGGACGGGATCGTCACGGAAGTCCGACCTCCCCCCGTCTCTGTGACGCCTCCCCCACAAAGCCTCACGTCCCGGGCGCCTCATGGGGGTCACAGCCTGCCAGGACCCCCATGAGGCGCCCGGGACCACCATCGACGCGCCTCGGACGGCCGCCAGGGCCTGGACCCCGGCCGTCCCTCCCCAACCCCGCCCGTCCCTTCCCAGCCCGCCCCTCCCTCCCCCGGACCCGCCCATCGCGGAACTACTCATCTAGCCTAGGCTGGCCCGAATCGGGGGACCGCGCCGCAATCTGGAGCTGAAGGCACGCGATCGCGATCCGGCGCGATCCCTCCGGGTCTGCCGCGAGCTCGGCGCCAAGGACGAGGGGACGCTGATCCAGCGGGACACCTACTTCAAGGTGCCGCGGGGACGGCTGAAGCTGCGCGAGGAACCCGATGCGGCCGCGACGCTGATCGCCTACGAGCGCCCGGACCTGGCCGGCAACAAGGAGAGCCGCTACCGCTTGGTCGAGGTCCCCGAGCCCGCCGAGCTGCGGGAGGCGCTCGCGGCAGTCCTCGGCATCACCGCCGTCGTCAGCAAGGCCCGGCGGCTCTTCATCTACGCAGGAGTGCGTATCCATCTCGATCGGGTCGACGACCTGGGCGACTTCATCGAGTTCGAGGGCGTGTCCGCCGACGGCGCCGATCCGGGCCGCTTCGGCGACCGGTTGGACTCGCTGCGCGAATCCCTCGGCATCCGCGACGACGATCTCGTGCGCGAGAGCTACTCGGATCTCCTCCGCGCCGCTTGAAGGCGACGGCGGCGCGAGACGCGCGAAGGTTTGCGGTGGGGCTCGGTGGGCAACCCGAAAGGAGAAGAGAAGAACCGCTCACGAAGGGATTGCAAAATGTTGGCTGTCAGCGAAGAAGCAGCATCCGCGATCGGCAGCATCCTCGCTGCCCAGGATCTGCCTGACGAGGCGGGCCTGCGCGTCAGCACCGACACGACCGGGTCCGATGGCGAGGCGCAGCAGACGGCGCTCCGACTCGAGATCGCCCCGGCCCCGGCCGCAGGCGATCAGGTGCTCGAGGAAGGACCGGTCTTCCTCGAGTCCGACGCGGCGGAGCTGCTGGACGACAAAGTGCTCGACGCCGAGGTCCGCGGCGATCAGATCCAGTTCAGCGTGAAGGCGCAGAAATAGCGGGAGCGCCGCGAGGCGCGAACGCCCGCGCCTCTCGTTGATACCGGGGTTCTGCCCGAGGGGTCGAAAAGACCCGCAATTCTCGGGTTGCGCCGGGCCGGCTGGATCGCGAGGATGCCCTCCGTCTCCACTTTACAAACCAGTACCGAAACGGAGGAACGTTTTGAAAATCGCCCCGAAGCTCGGCCACCTCGCTGTTCTGGTCGGCCTCCTCAGCTGCAGTGCCATCCTCGTCTTCGCCGGCCCGGCTTCGGCGGCGACCACGACGCTGACCTTCAAGGAACCGGAAAAGGGCTCGACCTTCGCGTTCGTCGACAACGCCCCGACGAGCAAGAAGAAACACGGCTTCCCAGCCCGCATCAGCGCCGGCGACGAGGTGATCTTCACCAACCCGCTCGAAGCCGAAGGCAAGCTGATCGGCAAGATCCGCGTCATCTGCACGGCGACCAACAACGCCGGCGCGAAGAACTTCGCCGCCGCCGGCTTCGTCTGCTCGGGGATCGCCAAGATCCCGGGCGGCACTCTGGTCGTCGTGGCGGAACTGAGCGAAGGCAACACCGAAGGCGCGGTCGTCGGCGGCAGCGGCACGTACGCCGGCGCGCGCGGCTCCTTCGTCTCCAAGGAAGGCAAAGGCAGCTCGACCACGACGGTGACGCTGCTCGAATAAAGACCGCCAAGGCTGAGCGCGGCGGTCCGCACGGGCCGCCGCGCTTCAGGGTCGGGAGCGGTCCGGCCTCGGATCAGGACCCCCGCACTGACCGGTCGGCTGGTCCTGGGCGCGCCGTCTACCCGAAGACGTAGCGGGTGTGGCTGAACGGGCCCTTGCCGAACGCGAGGATCTTGGCCGGCCGCACCGCGAAGACGTGGACGATGCCCTCGCCGTCCTCGTGCGCGAAGCCCTCGGCGACCGGCCGGTACTGCCACTGACCGTCCCACTTTTCTCCCCAGGCCGTGGCGAGCTCGGCAAGGCGAGCAGCGTCCGTGACCCGCTCGGCCTCGCCCTCGACCACCACGCCCAGACCCCGCTCCCAGCCATTGCAGCCGGTGGTCAGGGCGACCTTCGCGTTCGCTTCGAGATTGACCGCCTTCTGCTCGCCGGGTCCGGTCCCGAAATGCAGCGCGCCGTCGTGCCAGACCGCAACCAGCGGCGTCACATGGGGCCGACCGTCGCGACGGACGGTGGTGATCCAGAACAGCTGCGCCGTCTCCAGCACCTGCTCGGTCTCCTGCCAGGGCGTCGCCTCCGCCCCGGGGCCGCTGAAGCGCCTGTCGAGCCGGCTCTTGACTTGATCCATGGCCTCCTCCTCGCATACTTGGCTGATTGCAATCTGCAAGTGGTGTGCACACGCTAGCCTCGAACATCCTCGATGACTGCCGACAGTCGATTCGACGACAGTCACCTGCTCATCCGCCCATCCTGGCGGCGACGCTAGGCTCATCGCATGGCGGAGCTCCCCGAGCACGTCGCGACCAACCGCGCCTTCTGGGACGGGCTGGCGGAGAGATACGTCGAGTCGGGTCGGCGTAACTGGGAACGGGAGGAACCGGTCTGGGGGATCTTCTCCGTGCCCGAGTCGGAAGTCGGTCTGCTCCCGGCGGCGATCGACGGCCGCGACTCGATCGAGCTCGGCTGCGGCACCGGCTACGTCTCCGCCTGGCTCGCGCGGCGCGGCGCCCGCCCGGTCGGCATCGACAACTCCGCCAGGCAGCTGGAGACGGCGCGCGCCTTCCAGCAGGAGTTCGGGATCGAGTTCCCCCTCCTCCACGGCGACGCCGAGCAGGTGCCCTACCTCGACGCCTCCTTCGACATCGCGATCTCCGAGTACGGGGCGAGCATCTGGTGCGACCCCTACGCCTGGATCCCCGAGGCGGCGCGCCTCCTGCGCCCCGGCGGCGAGCTCGTCTTCCTCTGCAACTCGATCTTCACGATCCTCTGCGGCCCCGACGACGAGACGATCCCGGCAGGTGACCGGCTCCTGCGCCCGCTCTTCGGAATGCACCGGGTCGACTGGCCCGGCGAGGACTCGGTCGAATTCCACCTGCCGCCGGGCAAGATGATCGCCCTGCTCGGCGCCTGCGGCCTCGAGGTGACCGAGCTGATCGAAGTCCGCCCGCCCGCCGACGCGGAGACGAGCTCCACGAGCGTCGCCCTCGACTGGGCGCGCCGCTACCCCTGCGAGGAAGTCTGGCGCGCGTGGAAGCGCGGCTGAGCGCCGGCGGCCAGGCGAGCGCCTCGCACGTAGTAGTGCCCCCGGCGGGACTCGAACCCGCGCCGCGCGGCTTAAAAGGCCGCCGCTCTAACCAACTGAGCTACAGGGGCGAAGCGACAATCGTAGACGGCGATGGGATGTGGGCGGCGGCTCGCCGGGGCGGGGGTGGTCAGGAGAGGTCGGGGATGCCCTCGTAGGCGGTCGAGGGCTCGGCGTAGGTGCGCTGGGGGATGCGGCCGGCGGAGCGGGCGAGGTGGCCGGCTTCGATCGCGGCGCGGAGGGCGCGGGCCATGGCGGTCGGCTCGGCGGCGCCGAAGATGGCGGAGGCGGCGAGGACGGCGGAGCAGCCGAGCTCCATGGCCAGGGCGGCGTCGGAGGCGGTGCCGATGCCGGCGTCGAGGATGACCGGGACGGAGGCGCGTTCGGCGATGATCGCGATGTTGTAGGGGTTGCGGATGCCGGCGCCGGAGCCGATCGGGGAGCCGAGGGGCATGACGGCGGCGCAGCCGACGGCCTCGAGGCGGCGGGCGAGGATCGGGTCGTCGTTGGCGTAGGGGAGGACGGTGAAGCCGTCCGCGACGAGCTGCTCCGCCGCGGCGACGAGCTCGACTGCGTCGGGGAAGAGGGTGCGATCGTCGCCGATCACCTCGAGCTTCACCCAGTCGGTCTGGAAGGCCTCGCGGGCGAGCTTGGCAGTCCGGACGGCGTCGCGGGCGGTGTAGCAGCCGGCGGTGTTGGGGAGGACGAAGAGGCCGAGGCGGTCGATCACGTCGAGGACCGAGCCCCCGGCGGTCGGGTCGATGCGGCGCAGAGCGACGGTGACGATCTCGGTGCCTGCGGCGGCAAGGGCATCCTGCATCTGCTCGAGCGAACGGAAGCCGCCGGTGCCGGCGATCAGGCGCGAGGTCCACTCGCGGTCGCCGAGCTGCCACGTCTCGGCGCCGCCCTGGATCGCGGCGAGGACCTCGACCGCGGCGCCGTCGGCGAGCGGCGTCGACTCCCATTCGGAGCGCGGCACGACTTCGCCGTCGAGCGCGACCGCGATGCCGCGGGCGGACTCGGGCGCGCCGGCCGCGCGCGCGGCCTCGGCGAGCGTCGTCCCGTCGGCGAGCTCCACCGGCTCACCGTTCAGCTCGACCCTCATCGCGCCGCCCCTACGGGGAACCCCTTGTCCTTGGTCGCCCTCTGGACTACCAAGGACGATCGGTTGGGGTCGGCTTGCGCCATCACGGCGGGCGGCTCGGTGCCGGCGAGGGTCGCGGCGACGGTGTCAGCGGTCAGCGGGGTGAGCAGGATGCCGTTGCGGAAGTGGCCGGTGGCGAGGACGAGGCCGTCGACCGCGCCGCGGCCGACGATCGGCAGGTTGTCCGGGGTGCCGGGCCGCAGGCCGGCGATCGTCCCGGCGAACTCCATCTCGGCGACGTCGGGGAGCACACGATAGGCCTCGCGCAGGAGCTCGTGGACGCCGCCCGCGGTGACTACGGTGTCGAAGCCGCGCTCTTCCTGCGTGGCGCCGACGATCAGTCGGCCGTCGGGGCGCGGCACCATGTATACGCGCTCGGAGCAGACGATCCGTGAGGCCGGGGCGCCCTCGCCGGCGCGTGGGCGCAGCTCGACCGTCTCCCCTTTCACCGGCCGGACCGGTGGCCGCGCCTCGTCCGGGAGCCAGCCGGTCCGTCCCGCCCAGGCGCCGTTGCAGAGGACGACCGCGTCCGCATACACCTCCCCGCCGTCCGCCCCGTCTCGACGCTTGGACGCATATGGCGGCAAAGCGTCGGCGGGGCTGGGGGTGGACGGGGCCGTGCGGACGCCGACGAGGCGCTCGCCGTCCCAGAGGCCGTCGACCACCTCGGTGCCGGTGCGGAGCTCGCCGCCGGCCTCGCGCAGCGCCGCGGCCAGGGCGCGCGCCAGGGCGCGCGGGTCGACCGCGCCCTCCGCCCCGGCCAGCACGCCGCCGACGAAGTTCGGGGCCAGGCCCGGCTCGAGCTCCCGGCAGCGGGTCGGGGTCAGCCACTCGGCCTCGAGGCCGAGCTCCCGCTGCAGGTCGTGGTGGCGGCGCAGCTCGCCCGCCTCGTCGCGGTCGAGCGCCACGTGGAGGGCGCCGCAGCGCCGGAAGCCGGTCGCCTCTCCCCCGGCCGCCTCGACCTCGGCCGCGAAGTCCGCCCAGAGCGCGCCCGAGGCGAGGGTCAGCTCCAGCAGCACGCGCTCGCCGAAGGTCAGCTCGCCGACCGGCGCCAGCATGCCGGCGGCGACGTTGGTCGCGCCCGCGGGCGGCTCGGAACGCTCCAGCACCAGGACCCGCGCGCCTTGCCGGGCCGCGCGCCAGGCGCTCGCGAGGCCGATGACGCCTCCGCCGACGAATACAGCATCAAAACCATCGAAACCGCTCTTCTCGCTCAAGCTTTGCCTCCGCCGGCATTACCCGGATCAGGTCAGACGGTCGGCGACCTCGATGTCGCCCTCTCAGCCCGGCTGCGTGGGGCTCCCGCTCGCCTCGATGGTATCCCTTCGCCGCCGCCGGCCGGGTGCCCGGCCCTTGTCGCCGGCCATAATTGAGGTGTGAGCATTGCTGCCCCCGAGGGCAAAGGACCGCTGCGGCGCGAGCGGCTGCGCACCGCCCGCCTCTACTTCGTCTGCGATGCGCGCCCCGGCGGCGGCGACCCCGAACCGCTGCTGCGGGCGGCGCTCAGTGGCGGCGTCGACATCGTGCAGCTGCGCGAGAAGCAGCTCGGGCGGGCGGAGATCGAACGGGCGGCGTCGACCTTCCGGCGCATCGCCGACACCTACTCGGCACTCTTCATCGTCAACGACGAGCCCGACCTGGCGCGCGCCTGCTATGCCGACGGGGTGCACGTGGGACAGGACGACACCTCGGTCGATGAGGCGCGGGCCGCGCTTGGGCCGGGCGCGATCATCGGCCAGTCGACCCACTCCGAGGAGCAGATCGCGGCGGCGAACGAGCGTGACATCGATTACTTCGCCGTCGGCCCGGTCTGGGAGACGCCGACGAAACCGGGGCGCGCGGCGGTCGGGCTGGAGCTGGTCACGCATGCCGCGGGGGTCGCCACGAAACCGTTCTTCGCGATCGGCGGGATCAGCCCGCTGAACGCCGGCGAGGTCGTTGCCGCGGGCGCGGAGCGGATGTGCGTCGTCCGGGCGATCCGCGATGCGCCGAACCCTGGCGTCGCCGCCGAAGCGCTGCGGCGCGCCTTCGAGGTCGAGGGATCGCGGAGGGGCGTGGCGCCGGGTGGCTGAGGGGCCGCGGAAGCGCAAGCGCCGCGGCGGGGAGACGCCGGAACGCCAAGCGGGCAGCGCCGAGACGGCAAGCGCAGCAAGGCGCAACGGCACGGCCGCGAGCGAAGGCGGCGCACCAGCCGCTTCGCGCCCCCGCTCCCCCCGCGAGCGCATGGAGGCGGGCTACGCCAAGGCCGAGGTCCGCAACCAGGCGGCGCGCGAGGCGCTCGTGCCGCTCGCCGAGGGCGAGCGACCGCCGGTCGTCACCGTCGCCGCGATCCTCGCCGCCCTGGTCGCGCTCTCGATCGTCGTCACCTTCGCCGCCGGGGTGAAGGTCAACGGCTCGACCCCGAAGGTGAGCACGGTCGCCGCCCCCGCCCTGATCATGGGCGTCCTCGCCCGGGGCATGTGGCGGGCGCGCTACTGGGCGGTCGTCTGCTTCCAGGTCGTGCTCGTCTTCCTCATCTTCACCGCGGTCTACGGGCTGCTCGTGATCGCCACCTCGGTCGGTGAGTTCGCGGTGACGCTCGGACTCCTGGCCGTCTCCGGGACCCTCTTCTGGTTGATGGTGAAGGCGATGGCCCGGATCCAGATGCCGGAGCGGATACCCAGACAGTAGGCGGGTTCTGGGGGTTTGTAGGACTGCCCGGCGAGGGCGGTTCTATAGATTGACTCCCCATGCCAGAGAGCTTCGATGTCATCGTGATCGGGGGTGGCCCGGGCGGTTACGTCGCCGCGATCCGCGCCGCCCAACTCGGACAGAAGACCGCCGTCGTCGAGCGCGACAAACCCGGCGGGCGCTGCCTCAACTACGCCTGCATCCCGGCGAAGACCATCCTCCGCTCGGCGGAGCTCTACGACGAGGTGAAGAACGGCGCCGAGCTCGGCATCACCGGCGACGTGGCGGTCGACTGGCCCGCCCTGCAGGCGCGGCGGGCAAAAGTGTCCGAATCGCTCTCCAAAGGCGTCGAATTCCTCTGGGACAAGGGCAAGATCACGAAGATCGAGGGCGAGGGCTCGCTGACCGCCGACGGCAACGTGTCGGTGAACGGGGAGACCTACGAGGCCAAGGCCGTCGTCCTGGCGACCGGCTCGGTCGCCCTGCCGATCCCCGGCGTCGAGTTCGGCGGCCGGGTCGTCGACACCTGGGGCGCCTGGTCGCTCACCGAGCAGCCGCAGAAGATCGCCGTGGTCGGGGCGGGCGCCTCGGGCTCGGAGATCGCCTCCGCCTACGCGCGCCTCGGCACCGAGGTGATCCTGATCGAGATGCTCGACCAGATCCTCCCCGCCGAGGACAAGGACACCGCCAAGGTCGTCGAACGCGTCTTCAAGAAACAGGGCATCGAGATCTCGACCGGCGCGCCGGTCGAGAACGTCGAGGTCGGCGAGGGGAGCGTCAAGTTCACCTACGGCGACAAGAGCGCCGAGGTCGACTACCTCTGCGTCGCCGGCGGGCGCGGCCCCGACACCGAGGGGCTCGGGCTCGAGGCGGCGGGCGTGCAGCTCGCCGAGGGCGGCCGCAAGATCCAGGTCGACGAGTTCCAGCGCACCACCAACCCGAAGGTCTTCGCGATCGGCGACCTGGTCAACAAGAAGGCCCTCGCCCACAAGGCCGAGGAGGAGGGCGTCGTCGCGGTCGAGACCGCGGCGGGCGTCGAGACCGAGCCGGTCGACCAGGAGCTGCTCGTCGGCGCCACCTTCACCCACCCGCAGGTCGCCAGCGTCGGCCTCACCGAGGCGGCCGCCAAGGAGGCGGGCCACGACGTCAAGGTCGGCAAACAGAAAATCTCCGGCGAGGGCGCGGGCACCGTCTACGACGACAAAGACGGGATCGTCAAGCTCGTGGTCGACTCCAAGTACGGCGAGATCCTCGGCGCCCACATCGTCGGCAACCGGGCCTGCGACATGATCGCCGAGCTGGTCGCCGTGATGGCACTGGAGGGCGGCCACCAGGAGCTGGCCCGCATCGTGCACCCGCACCCGACGGTGAGCGAGGCGGTCTTGGACGCCGCCCGCGCGGTCGACGGCTGGGCCATCCACGCGTAGGGCTCGCCAGCTGTTCCTTATCGGCCTCAGAGGCGCATAAGGAACAGCTGACGCGGGCGGCCGCGATAATTCCCTCGGTGGCTGAACGCGCGATCTTCTATTACGACCTCGGGTCGCCCTACGCCTACCTCTCGGCGGAGCGGATCTCGGGGCTCTTCACGGAGGCCGAGCTGGAGCAGCCGGAGTGGCAGCCGGTGCTGCTCGGCGGGCTCTTCAAGCACTTCGACCGCGGGTCCTGGGCGCGGACCGAGGCGCGCGCGGAAGGGATCGCGGAGGTCGAGCGGCGCGCCGCCTCCTACGGCCTGCCGCGGCTCGTCTGGCCCGAGGCCTGGCCCGGCGAAATGCTCACCGCGATGCGGGTCGCCACCTTCGCCAAGCAGACCGGGCGCACCGTCTCCTACAGCCTCGCCGCCTTCCGCCAGCAGTTCGCCGCGGGCAAAGACCTGACCGACCCCGAAAACGTGATGATCGCCGCCGCGGCCTGCGAGCTCCACCCGCGCGCGCTCGAAGGCGCGATCAAGACGAGAGGCGTCAAAGACGGCCTGCGCGAGGCGACCGACGCCGCCGCCGCGGCCGGGATCTTCGGCGTCCCCACCGTGCGGGTCGGCGAGCAGCGGTTCTGGGGGGATGATCGCCTCGAGGAGGCGGTCGCCGCGGCGGGGCGGTCGTCCTGACCGGCGCTGTAGGTGGTTTAGGACGACCGCGGCGCGGCGGGGGCTATGGTGAGGTCGTGCCCGATCTTCCGGACGCCGCGACCTGTTACGAGCTGCTCGCGCGGATGGCGCTGATCCGGCGCTTCGAGGAGGAGGCGGGGCGCCAGTACCAGCGGGCCAAAGCCGGCGGCTTCCTCCACCTGGCGATCGGCGAGGAGGCAGCGATCGTCGGCACCACCTCGGTGATGCGCGAGGAAGACTTCCTGATCGGCACCTACCGCACCCACGGCCATGCGATCGCCCGCGGCACCGAGCCGAACGCGGTGATGGCGGAGCTCTTCGGCCGCGTCGACGGCACCAGCGGCGGGCGCGGCGGCTCGATGCACATCTTCGACGCCGAGCGGCGCTTCATGGGCGGTTATGGGATCGTCGGCGGCAACCTGCCACTCGCCGCCGGGCTCGCGCTCGCCTCCCAATACAAGGGCGAAGACGCGGCGACCGTCTGCATGTTCGGCGACGGCGCCTCCAACACCGGCAACTTCGGCGAGACGATGAACCTGGCGGCGCTCTGGACCCTGCCGGTCCTCTTCCTGGTCCAGAACAACCTCTACGGGATGGGGACGTCGGTCGAGCGGCACTCGGCGCAGACCGACCTCTCGAAGAAGGCGGAGGGCTACGGCGTGCCGGGGACGCGGATCGACGGCATGGACGTGATCGCGGTGCGCGAGGCCGTGGCCGCGGGGCTGCGGGCGGCGCGCGAGGAAGAACGGCCGACGCTGATCGAGGTCGTCACCTACCGCTACCGCGGCCACTCGGCGGCCGACCCGGAGGTCTACCGGGAGCGCGAGGAGGTCGAGGAGTGGCGGGAGAAAGACCCGATCGAGAGCTTCGCGCGGCGCTGCGTGGAGGCCGGCGTGCTCGGCGAGCGGGAGGTCGGCCAGGCGCGCGAGGCGGCCGAGGAGACGGTGCGGGCCGCGGTCGAGTTCGCCGATGCCTCGCCGGAGCCGCCGCTCGACACGATGTACGAGAGCCTCTACGCGCTGACCGATTATCCGGGCGGCTGGTACGCGGTCGACGAGCGCAGCCCGGAGCCGCATCGCGGCGAGCATGAGGCCGACATGCCGGCGCGGGCGCGCGAGCTGGCCGAGGCCGGCGCCGCCTACGCGGAGGTCGAGGAGGAGGGCGAGCGGCCGAACCCGGCGGTGGCGGGCGACGCGCAGGACAGCACCGCGTCACGGACCGGGCCGGATCCGGCGGAGCTCGAGGGCGACGGCGCCGAGGTCGGCGAGCCGCCCGCGGCGCGCGAAGCCGACCGCGCCGAGGAGCGCGAGAGCTGATGGCCGAGCTGCGGATGCGGGAAGCGCTGCGCGACGCGATGGCGGAGGAGATGCGCCGCGACGAGTCGGTCTTCGTGCTGGGCGAGGACGTCGGCGTCTTCCGCGGCGCCTTCAAGGTGACCGACGGGCTGCTCGACGAGTTCGGCGAGCGCCGCGTCCGTGATACGCCGATCTCCGAGAACACGATCGTCGGCACCGGCGTCGGCGCGGCGATGAACGGGCTGCGGCCGATCGTCGAGCTGATGACGGTCAACTTCAGCCTGCTGGCGCTCGACCAGATCGTCAACCACGCCGCGGCGATCCCCTACATGTTCAACGGCCAGGCGAAGGTGCCGATGGTGATCCGCATGCCGGGCGGCGGCGGGCATCAGCTCGGGCCGACCCACTCGCACAGCTTCGAGGCGCTCTACCTGCAGGTGCCGGGGCTGCTGGTCGCCTGCCCCTCGACGCCGGGGGACGCCAAGGGCCTGCTGAAGTCGGCGATCCGCGACGACAACCCGGTGATCTTCATCGAGCACGAGAGCCTCTACGGGGTGCGCGGCGAGGTCCCGGACGACGCCGACGAGCTGGTGCCGTTCGGCGAGGCGCTGGTGCGCCGCGAGGGCTCGGACGTGACGATCGTCGGCATCCTCAAGATGGCCAACGTGGCGATGGAAGCGGCGGAGACCCTGGCGCGCGAGCACGGCGTCGAGGCCGAGGTGATCGACCCCCGCACGCTCCGTCCGCTCGACCTCGACACGATCCTCGAGTCGGTCGCCAAGACCAACCACGCGGTGATCGTCGAGGAGGGCTGGCCGCACGGCGGCGTCGGCGCGAACCTCTCGACGCTGATCACCGAGCAGGCCTTCGACGACCTCGACGCACCGCCCCAGCGGGTGACCGGCGCCGACGTCCACATGCCGTACTCCAAGCGCCTCGAGCAGGCGGCGATCCCGCACCAGGAGCACATCGTCAGCGCCGCGCTGGCGACCCTCGAGGGGGCGATGGCCTGATGGCCGAGATCGTGATGCCGCGCCTGTCGGACTCGATGGAGGAGGGCACCGTCCTCAAGTGGATCAAGCAGGTCGGGGACGAGGTGGCGATCGGCGACGAGCTGGTGGAGATCGAGACCGACAAGGCGAACATGGCCTACGAGTCAGACGTGGCGGGGACGCTGACCGAGATCCTGGCGCCGGAGGGCGAGACGCTGCCGATCGGCGCGCCGATCGCGGTGGTCGGGGACGCGGGCGAGGCGCCGACCCGGGTGGAACCGGCGACGGAGGCCGAGGAGCCGGCGGAGGCGGAGACCGAAGTGGTGCGGGAAGAACCGGTGCAGGCGGCGCGGCCCGCACCGTCTCCTGCGGCGGATGGGGAGCGCGTCAAGGCCTCGCCGCTGGCGCGACGGGTTGCGCGGGAGACCGGCGTCGATCTGGCGGCGGTCCAGGGCTCCGGGCCCGGTGGGCGGATCGTGAAGGCGGACGTGGAGAAACGGAAGCCGTCCGAGGTCCCCACCTCATCCACCCCCCCAGCTGCGGTTAGGGGGGTGGATGAGGTGGGGACTGCGGAGACGGCCAAGGGGACGACCACGCAGCAGGAGCTGTCGCGCCTGCAGCAGGTGGTCGCCAGGCGGATGGCGGAGTCGAAGGCCACGGCGCCCCACTTCTACCTGCAGTCGGAGATCGACATGTCGGCGGCCGTGGAGGCCCGTGGTCGTCTCAAGGCGCTGACCCCCGAGGGGGAGGTCGTCCCCTCCTTCAACGACATGGTGGTCAAGGCCTGTGGCCTGGCCCTGAGGGAGCACCCGTTGGCCAACGGCTCCTACAAGGACGGACACCTCGAGCTCCACTCGCGGGTCAACGTCGGCGTCGCGGTCGCCGCCGAGGACGCCCTCGTCGTCCCCACGGTCTTCGACGCCGACCGCAAGGGCCTGCGGGAGATCGCCGCCGACGCCCGCACCCTGGCGTCCAAAGTCAGGGACGGCTCGATCACCCCGCCGGAGCTCTCCGGCGGCACCTTCACGGTCTCGAACCTGGGGATGTACGGGGTGTCGAACTTCTCCGCGGTGATCAACTCCCCCCAGGCCGCGATCCTCGCGGTCGGGGCGATCACCGAGCGGCCCGTGGTCCGTGACGGCTCCCTCACCACCGCCCACCTCCTCGGCGTCACCCTGGCCTGCGACCACCGGATCCTCTACGGCGCCCCCGCCGCCGAGTTCCTGGCGCGGATCCGGGCGCTGCTGGAGGAGCCGCTGTCGCTGGCCCTGTAGTGCGCGTTTTCCGGCTTTCCGATCGGGAAACCGCGCTGTAAGACTTTCGGTACGGTAAGAATTCCCCGCATGCTCTGGGGAGCCCACATAGCCGGGATACCCGTCGAGGAGACGGCACTCAGCTTTGCGCCCTTCATCGCAGCGACCGGCGGCATCGCAGGGATGAAACTGCGAGAGCGGATGAGTAAGAGACGAATC
>Ga0207652_10003225_pt1 | contig 13558 bp, 12 predicted proteins | sample KBSC63BmetaG_FD_184334 | JGI IMG/M metagenome (GOLD analysis project Ga0207652, IMG submission 184334) | Corn rhizosphere microbial communities from Kellogg Biological Station, Michigan, USA - KBS C6-3B metaG (SPAdes) (version 2) | ecosystem: Host-associated > Plants > Roots > Rhizosphere ... | reverse complement strand
CGCTGGCTTCCGACCTCGAAGCGCGCGCTCAAGCGGCGCTCGCGCCTGCTCGTGCACGCGGGCACGGCGCAGACGCTGGCGACCTTGTCGCTGCTCGACACGGCCGAGGTCGAGCCGGGCGGCAGCGCGCTGGCGCAGCTGCAGCTCGACGAGCCGATGGTGCTCCTGCCCGGCGATCGCTTCATCCTGCGCGGCTTTCAGCTGCAGCGCCATCACGGCACCACCGTCGGTGGCGGCGTCGTCCTGCGCACGCTCGGCGCGCGGGTGCGGCGCGGGACGCCCGAAGCGCTGGCGGCGCTGCGCGACAGTGAGCGCGCGCTCGGCGCCCACGACGTCGACGCGCACGTGCGCCTGGAGGTGGCGCGTGCCGGCGAGGCGGGCCTGGCGCGCGCGGCGCTGCAGATGCGCGTGCCCTATACGCCGCGGGCCGTCGACGCCGCGCTGGCCAAGCTGTCGGCGTCGCGCGCGATCGTGCGCTTCGACAAGGAGCGCGGCGCGGTCATCGCCGAGCCCGCGCTGGCGGCGCTCAAGCAGCGCGCCGTCACCGCCGTCGCCGCCTTCCACGCCGCGCAGCCGCTCGCGCCCGGGATGCCGCGCGAGGAGCTGCGCGGCAAGGTCGCCGACGATCCGAAGCTCCTGCACCTCGTCGTCGAGTCGCTCGCCACCGACGGCGCGCTCGTCGCCGATCGCGACACGCTGCGCCTGCCCGCGCACGATCCGGCGCGCGATCGCGCCCGCGCGGGCCTGGCGCCGCTGGCCGAGCGCACGCTCGCGCTCTACGCGACGGCCGCGCTGCAGCCGCCGCGGCCGGTCGAGGCCGCCGCCTCGCTGTCGGTCGATCCGCGCGAGCTGGCGCCGGTGATCGACCTGCTCGTGCGCGGCGGCTCGCTCGTGCGCATGAAGGATCTGGTCTTCCACGCGCCGGCCGTCGACACCCTGCGCGAGCGGCTCGTCGCGCACCTGAAGGCGCACGCGCAGATCACGCCGCAAGAGTGGAAGGAGCTGGTCGGCGCGTCGCGCAAGTTCGCCATCCCGCTCGCCGAGCACTTCGACGGCGAGAAGCTGACGATGCGCGTGGGCGAGGTGCGAAAGCTACGCGGGCTTCAGAACAGGTAGGTCGCGGAGAGGCCGGTGAACATCGCGTCGCGGAAGCCGATCTCCCAGCTCACGGCCATGTGCGGCACCGGGTAGAAGCGCAACCCGACGAGGATGTTGACCACGCCCATCACCGGCGGCACCGATCCGGGATGGCGGTGCGGTGTGGTGTTGGTGTCGGTGCCGCCGCCCTCGCTCGCCTTCAGCTGCTGCTCCTGCTGGGCGGTGGGCTTGCCGTTGATCGGCCCGATGCCGACGGGGAAGCACTGCGTCGTGTCCTTGGCGTTGGCGGCGTTGCACTGCGGCCCGTCGTTGGTGATGAGCACCTGCCCCGGGACGTAGCCGATGCCGAGGCCGCCGCCGTAGCGCAGCTCGAGCCAGGGCAGGAACTTGTGCCAGCCGATGATCGACACGTCGGCGGAGATGAAGCTGAGGTTGCGGAACTGCGTGTAGTGCGTGTCGAGCGACGGGTCGTGGCCCGAGCCGAGGTAGTTGCCGTCGCCGACGTCGAGCCACGAGAAGTCGAGCGAGGTGACGATGTCGTAGCTCTTGCCCGGCTTGCGATAGGTGTACTCGAGCCCGACGGAGTAGCTGTTGAGCTGCGTGCCAGTGTTGGCGTTCAGGTAGGGCGAGAGCATCGCCTTGGTCACGAAGATGTAGCGGGCGCGCGCGCCGAGCTGGTGCGTGCCCAGCTCCGACGGCGGCGAGGCGTCGAGCGGCTTGGCCGGCTTGCCGGTCGGCTCGTCGGCGATGCCGCCCGGCGGCGTCGGCTCGGCCTGGGCGAGGGTTTGCGCACTCGCGGTTGCAGTCCCCAAGAGAAGCGCAGCGACGGCAAAGAAACCACGCATGCGCGCACAATAAGCAGATCGCGATTCAGTTGTCGACTGCTTCCTCGCCGTCTTTTTCGCTCGAGGGGTCGCTGCCGCCCTCGTCCTCGTCGCTGCCACCGCCCGCCCGATGGTTGATTCCGAGCGCCCGCATCTTCTTGTACAGGTGCGACCGCTCGAGTCCGAGCTCGCGCGCGGTGTTGGCGATGTGGTGCCCGTTGGCCTCGAGCGCGGCGAGCACGATCTCGCGCTCGGCCGAATTGACCAGGTCCTTCAGCGACGCGCCGCGCTGGTAGCGCGCGCGCACCGACTTCACGCCCGGCAGCGCCGCCTGCACGTCCTCGTCGCCGATGGTGTTGCCGCCGGCAAAGATGACCATGCGCTCGACGTGGTTGCGCAGCTCGCGCACGTTGCCCGGCCAGTCGTGCTGCATGAGCAGCGACATGGCAGTCGGCGCGATCGACAGCTTGCGCTTGCCGTTGGCCGCGCACGCCTCGACGAGGAAGTGCTCGACCAGCGACGGCACGTCCTCTTTGTGCTCGCGCAGCGGCGGCACCTCGATGGGCACCACGTTGAGACGGTCGAACAGATCGGCGCGAAACCGCCCCTTGGCGATCTCGGCCTTCAGGTCCTTGTTGGTCGCGGCGATGACGCGCACGTCGACGGTGATGGTCTCGTTGCCGCCGACGCGCTCGATCTCGTTCTCCTGCAAGACGCGCAGCACCTTGGCCTGCGCGCCCACGTCCATGTCGCCGATCTCGTCGAGGAACAGCGTGCCGCCGTGCGCCTGCTCGAACTTGCCGCGGCGCTGCTGCGTGGCGCCGGTGAAGGCGCCCTTCTCGTGCCCGAACAGCTCCGACTCGATGAGCTCGCCGGGGATGGCGGCGCAATTGAGCTTCACGAACGGCCCGTCCTTGCGTCGCGAGCCCTCGTGCATGGCGCGCGCGATCAGCTCCTTGCCGGTGCCGCGCTCGCCGGTGATGAGCACGCGCCCCGTCGACGGCGCCGCCTTGCCGATGGTGTCGAAGATGCGCTTCATGCGCGGCGAGCTGCCGACGAGGTAGTGGGCGAAGGTCCGGCGCCGCTCGACGCGGTCGGCCTCGGCGTCGCGCTCGAGGCGCGCCAGCTTGAGCGCATTGGCGACGGTGATGAGCACCTTGTCGGTGGTGAGCGGCTTCTCGAGGAAGTCGCAGGCGCCGAGCTTGGTGGCCTCGACGGCCGTCGCCAGCGTGGCGTTGCCCGACATCATCATCACCGGCAGCTCGGGCCGCAGCTCGCGCAGCGCCTTGAGCGTGGCCAGCCCGTCCATCTCCGGCATCGCCACGTCGAGGAGCACGCCGTCGAAGGCGCGGCTCTTGGCCTTCTCGAGCGCGATCCGCCCCGAGCCCGCGACCTCTACGTTGTATCCCTCTAGCTCGAGCGCGCGACGCAGGGTGGTCAGGATGTTGGGCTCGTCGTCGACGATGAGGAGCGTGGCCATGTTGATCATTATACGTGGGCGGCCGCCCCAAGCTTCTGTTACCGTGGCGTTCGGCGGAGGTGCGACATGCGGGCGGCAATCCTCGGCTTTCTCCTTCTCGTGAGCGGCGTCGCAAGGGCGGATTCGACGGGGGCGCGCGGGCACTTCCTGGCCGGCCTCGAGCTGTACGCGCAGGGCCGGTACGCGCAGGCGCTCGCCGAGTACCAGGCGGCGTGGGTGACCTGGGAAGATCCCGAGCTGCTGCTCGACATGGCCGAGTGCAACCGCCACCTCGGCAACCTCGACGAAGCGCGCACGCAGTACCGCGGCTTTCTGGCGCGCGCGCCGCACTCGGCATTGCGCGGCAGCGTCGAGCGGCAGCTGGTGCGGCTCGATCGCAGCGACGGCGAGGCGCCACCGCCCGCCGAGCTGACCGTCGCCGCGCCAGCGACGACGAGCGCGATGGCGGCGGACACGCATCCCGGCCGCACGCTGCGCATCCTCGGCGTCACCGGCTGGGTGCTGAGCGCGGCCGCGTTCGGCGTCGGCATCTACACCTGGCAGCACTATTCGGCGCTCGAGGGCCGCGCGCACGACGATCTCTCCATGCTCGCCGGCGCCGGCGCCGTCACCAACGCCACGCCCGCGGAGCGCGCCTTCTTCACCAATCCCGGCTGCTCGCCGCCGTCGTCGATCCCGAACACCGGCGCCTATCGCCACGACTGCACACAAGGGCAAGCGTACTCGGCGGCGACCACCGCGATGTTCGTCGGCAGCGCCGCGCTCGGCATCGCCGCCACCATCGCCTACGTCGTCGGCGCCAAGAAGGCGAGCCGCGGCCGCGAGCGCCCGACGGTGGCGCCGATGTTCGCGCCGTCGTTCGGCGGCCTGCAGGCTCGCGTCAGCTTCTAGCCGCGCGCGCGCCGCCGACGCCCGCCGGCAGGCGCACGTGGAACGTGGTGCCGCGCCCCACCTGCGAGTCGACCCAGATGGCGCCGCCGTGCAGCAGCGCGATCTCGCGCGCGATCGACAACCCCAGCCCGAGCCCTTTTTGGTTGCCCGACCCGTCGATGCGCTGGAACGGCTCGAAGATCATCGCCAGCTTGTCGGCGGGAATGCCCGGCCCGTCGTCGTGCACCTGCACGTGCGCCGAGCCGCCCGACGCCGGCGTCACGATCACCTCGACGACGCTCGCCTCGCCCGCGTACTTCACCGCGTTGCCGACGAGGTTCGACAACAGCTGCTCGATGCGCGTCGCGTCCCACTGCCCCCACATCGCGTCGGGGCCGCTCCAGCGCAGGTCGAGCTTATCGTGCATGGTGCGGAAGCGCAGCGCCACCTCGCGCACGATGGCGACGAGGTCGCAGGCGCGCGTCTCGAGCTTGAGCTTGCCCGCCTGCACCGACGAGGCGTCGTACAGATCGCTCACCATGCGCGCGAGCCGATCGACCTGCACGTCGATGCGCTGCAGCGTCTGCCCCAGCTTCGTCGACGGCGTCTCGTCGCTGCGCGCGGCCACCTCGCGCTTCTGTGCCAGGTAGACGAAGCCGCGCAGCGCCGACAGCGGCGTGCGCAGCTCGTGCGTCACGCGCGACAGGATCTCGTCCTTGGTCTGCGCCAGCGCGCGCGACTCGTCCATGCGCTCGCCGTAGAAGGCGCAGATGAGCGCGACCATCGACAAGAGCGCGGCCAGGTTGAGCGCGCTCGTCGGCAGCCAGCCGCCGCCGTCGCGGACGCAGACGGCCCAGCACATCGCCGCCGCGGCGCTGGCGTAGAGCACGACCCAGGCGCGGCGCGCGAAGAAGAGCGCCGATGCCATCACCGTCAGCGTCAGGAAGGGCCAGAACGGGCTGGCCGCGCCGCCGGAGAAGTGGATGGCGATGGTGGCGACGAGCAGATCGCCGAGCACCTGCACGTGGGCGAGCGCCTGCAGCTCGCGCCCGTGCGCCGACGGGTCGACGCCCCAGCGCCGTAGGAGCGTGCGGTAGACGACGTTGAGCCCGAGGATGAACGCCAGCAGCGCCAGCGTCGGCAGCGTCGCGAACAGGTGGCGCCGGCTCACCAGCTCGACGAGAAAACCGAGCGCGACGACCGCCGGCGGCACGATCCAGCGCAGCCGCGCGAACCACACCTGACGGATCCACAGCTCGTCGGTGTTACCGAGCGCCGGGTCCATCCGGTGGATATAGTCAGATCCGAATTTCTTTCCAGGCGCCTTCGGCGAATTTCCAACCCATGATGCTACACAGGAGCAGGATGTAGGCGAACGCGCCCATCCAGACGCCGAGCACGCCCCAGCCGAAGACGATGCCGCACAGATAGGCGAGCGGCACCAGGCAGAAGAAGTGGAGCCCGAACTCCACGAACATGACGAACTTGGTGTTGCCCGCGCCGAACAGCGCCTGCGTCAGCACCAGCGCCGAGAGCACGAACGGCAACAGCGCGCCGCAGATGCGCAGGATCGGCCGCGCCACCGCGATCACCGCTGCGTCGCGACAGAAGACGTGCAGCACGGCGTCGGGGAAGCCGATCACGCCGAGCCCGATCACGATCGTGACGTAGACGCCGATCTTCACCGCCTCCCAGCCGTAGCGCTCGGCGAGGTCGTACTCCTTGGCGCCCATCGATTGGCCGACCAGCGTCGCCGTCGCGGTGCCGTACGCCATGCAGCCGGTGAAGAAGGCCATGAGGATGACGATGATGTTCTGCGTCGCCGCGGAGTAGATGGTGCCCTGGCCGGCCTGCGCGTCGAGGATGCCGACGATCTTGTAGAACAGCGAGAAGCCCGACATCACGAACGCCGTCGCCAGCGCCGACGGCGCCGACAGCGCGATCAGCTCCCACTGCTGGCGGCGCGACAGGTTCTTGATGTGGTAGCAGTCGTAGGTCTTGCGGTAGCGGTCGTGGAGGCTCCAGCCCACGAGCATGGCGAGCCCGATGTACGAGCTCACCATCGACGCGATGCCCGAGCCCTCCATGCCGAGCCGCGGGAAGCCCCAGTGGCCGAAGATGAGCAGCCAGTTCAAGAGCGCGTTGATGGCGTTCATGATGATGGCGATGCCCATGAAGACGCGCGTGCGCCCGAGCCCATCGAACCAGCTCTTGTAGGACATCGTCACGACCATCGCGAACACGCCCGCCATGCGCCACTTCAGGTACGGGATGCCGAGAATCAGCTCTTCGGGCACATGATGGATGAAGCGGAACATCGCCGGCGCGGCGAACCAGCCGACCACCGAGGCGAACGCCGAGCTCACCGCGGCGACGGTCAGCGAGTTGAAGAGCACCTGGCCGGCGCGCTCGTGGTCCTGCTCGCCGAGGCGGCGCGCGGTGAGCGCCTGCGTACCGACGCTGATGGCGGCCAGGCCGCCGCCGACCATCCAGAAGAGGTTCAGCGCGGGGCCGAGCGCGGCCTGACCCGGGATCGACTCCGACTCGGGGAGCCAGCCGATCATGATGTGGTCGACCCAGTTGATCAGGGTCTGCGAGACCATCGCGAGAACCACGGGCCAAGCCAACGCGAGGAGGCGGCGGGCAAGCGGGCGGTCGATCGCAAACGTCATGCGGGAAACGAGGTTCTAGCGTACTCGATGCAGCACTTCAAGCAACGCCGCCGCGGCAAAACCGCGAATCGCGGAAGATTGACACACAGCGACGACGGGTCTAGCTTCGCGGCATGCGATTTTCCCACCTCTGGCTGGCGGCGGTGGTCTGCCTGGCGTTCGCCACCGGCTGCCCACCGAAATACCCCAAGTGCAGCGGCGACAAAGACTGCCACGAGCACGAGTACTGCGTGAACGGGCAGTGTCAGCAGTGCCGCTCCGACGGGGATTGCCCCGGTGGTGGCAAGTGCAACGCCGGCCGCTGCGAGCAGGCGCCCCCGCCGGCGAACCTGAGCTGCACCGACGATCGTCAATGCCCGGCCGGGCAGTCGTGCATCGACGGCGTCTGCAAGCCGTGTACGTCGGACGATCAGTGCGGCGAAGGTGGCAAGTGCAACGCCGGCAAGTGCCAGCGCGCCAGCCACGAGCCGCCGCCGAACGCCAAGTGCACGCTCGAGCCGGTCTACTTCGACTTCAACGAGTCGGTGCTGACCACCGAGGCGACGGCCGCGATCGATCGCAACGCCGACTGCATCAAGCAGAACCATCACAACGTGACGCTGACGGGACGCACCGACCCGCGCGGCACCGAGGAGTACAACCTGGCCCTCAGCGACAAGCGCGCGCAGTCGGTCAAGGGGCGCATGTCGCAGCTCGGCGTGTCGACGGACATGAAGATCAACGCGCGTGGCGAGATGGATGCGACCGGCAAGGACGAAGCCGGCTGGGCCAAGGATCGCCGGGTGGACGTGTCATGGTAAAGCGCATCGGATGGATCCTGCTGGCGGCGATGGCGTCGTCGGGCTGCTTCGCGTTCGTGACCAAGGAAGAGGGGCGCGAGCTCAAGCAGCAGATCGATGACGTCAGGACGCTGTCGGCGAAGAACGAGCTGAAGGCCGCGGAGCTGGCCAAGGAGCTCGACGAGCAGCTGCACCGGCTGCGCGCCGTCGTCGACGAGGCGACCAAGGTGGTGACGCGCAACTCGGCCGACGTCGGGCTGCAGGTGCAGAAGCTGCAGACGGACCTGGCGCAGATCACCGGTCGCGTCGACGATCTGCAGCACGCGCAGGACGCGCTCACCAAGCAGTTCCAGGACTATCGCGCGGCGTCGGATACCAAGCTCGAGCAGCTGGTGAACAACTCGGCGGCGGCGAAGAACCCGCCCATCCCCGAGACGCCCGACGCCCTCTTCAGCGAGGCGGAGAAGCGGTTGCAGGCGCAGCAGTGGCAGGAGTCGCGCCGGCTGTTCGACGCGTTCGTCAACCGTTATCCGGCCGATCCGCGCGCGGCGCGCGCGCAGTACAACATCGGCGAGGCCTATTACGGCGAGAAGCGCTTCGCCAACGCCATCGCGGCGTACACGAAGGTGATCGACAACTTCCCGAAGAGCGACGTGGTGCCCGACGCGATGTACAAAAACGGGCTCGCGTTCTACGCCATCAAGTACTGCGGCGACGCGAAGGTGTACTTCCAGGAGCTCATCAAGCGCTATCCGCGCACGAGCTGGAAGAAGGACGCCAGCGAGGAGCTGAAGAAGCTCTCGCACGATCTGAAGAACAAAGCCGTCTGCTCGTCGTAGTGGGCGCTGCCGTGACCTCCCCCGGCGACGACGATCGCCGCTTCGTCAACAACCCGTTCGCGCGCGCGCTGCATCCGCAGAAGCCCAAGCGCACGGTGGGGCAGTGGGTGGCGCTCGTCGTGGTGTCGCTGTGCGGGGCGATCATCATGGGCGCGGCGTTCGTGCTGCCGCTGGTGTTCGCGCACGGCCTGTTGACGCGATCGCACGGGCGGATCGGGATGATCGCGGCGGGCGTGGTGGTGTCGCTGATCTACGTGCTCATCGTGGTGAGCCTGGTGAGGCGGCGCAAATGACGGCGGCGGTGCGCGGGCTGTACGGCATGATCGATCTGCCGGTGGAGGCGGCGACGTCGGATACGGCGCTCGCGCTCGCCGGCGCGCTCGTCGACGGCGGCGCGCGCATCATGCAGCTGCGGGTCAAGGGCGCCGACGCGCGCGATCTGTTGTCGCTGGCGCGGGTGATGGCGCCCTGGTGCCGCGCGCGCGAGGTCGCCTTCGTGGTCAACGATCGGCTCGACGTCGCGCTCGCCGCCGGCGCCGACGGCGTGCACCTCGGTCAGGACGATCTGCCCGCCGCCGCGGCGCGCCCGCTCGTGCCCGCCGGCTTCACCATCGGCGTCTCCACGCACGACGAGGATCAGGCGCGCGCGGCGCTGGCGCACGCCGACTACATCGCCTTCGGCCCCTGCTTCACGACGTCGTCGAAGCGCAACCCCGACCCCGTCGTCGGCCTCGAGCGCCTCGCGCGCGTGTGCGCCTTCGCCACCCGCCCGGTCGTCGCCATCGGCGGCATCGATCTCACCACCGTCGCCGACGTCGCCCGCGCCGGCGCCTCCGCCGCCGCCATCATCCGCGCGGTAAACGGTGCCGACGACGTCGCTGCCGCCGCGCGGTTGGTAAGCGATGTGTTCGCAGGTAAAGACTAACAGGGAGATCAAGAGATCAAGAGATCAGGAAAACCAAAACATGATTGAAGAGGCATCAATTATGGGTCTTCTTCCTGATCTCCTGAACTCGTGATCTCCCTGTGAGCTTTTTCATGAGCTACGGCGTCGCACCATTCCGGCCAGCATCTGGTCCACGCGTTCCAGTTGCGTCGCCAGGGTGTGCGCCAGGGCCTCGGGCACCGCGCCGTGCAGGTCCGCGATCTCGACGCAGCTCATGACCTCGTTGGCGCTGCTGCGCGCTGTCTGGTAGTGCCGTCGTTGCTCCGCGCGCGACGCCTGAGCCGACCCGGCCGCGATCTCCGCCACCAGCGCCAGCGTCGCGCGTGACAGCCGCTCGGCCAGCTCGCCCGGCAGGTCGGCCCACCGGCGGCGATTGTCGATCGTCAGCTGCGCGATCGCCTTGGCGACCCCGTAGACCTCGAGACGTTGGAATGCGAACCGCGCCATCCTGCCCTACGAGCTCTTCTAAAGCGAACGATAGAACGATGACCATCCCGTCCACCCCGATTGCACGTAGCCGTTGTACGTCGAGAAGCGCCACCAATAGGTCGTGAGCCACTGCGAGGCCGGCACCGCGACGTCCTGGTAGGGCACCGCGAAGCTGATGGTCGGCAGGAACTGATTGGCGATCGTCGTCAGATCCGAGTCGCACAGCCGCACCGTGCCGCCGTTCGCCGTTGGCACCTCGTTGATGCCGACGGCGCACACCGCCTCCTGCACCAGGTTGGCCAGCCCGAACAGCGACGACGTCTGCAGGTTGATCTGGCGCGTCGACGGAGACACCGTCTGCTGCGCGGTGCGCCACACGTCGCTGTAGCAGGGGTATGGGAAGATGCCGGCCCAGCAGGTCGACCACACGCGATCGTACCAACCGACCTGCACCGTGTAGCTGCGCGTCGGCTGGAAGTGGTGGTGCTTGTCGCCGTCGTACAGCATCACGTGCGTCGAGCTGCCGAACACCAGCGGCCAGCCGTTCTTCGGCCCCGCGTTGCGCAGCCGATCGTTGGGCCGCCCCGCGCCGCCGTAGAACGCCGTGTTGATCACGCGCTGCTGCGACGGCGAGTGCGCGTAGTCGAAGCCGTCGCCGGGGCCGCGCACCACGTCGCTGCCGTTCATGAGGTTGTTGCCGCTCATGTGCCAGGTGCCGCGGCCGAAGAACATGCCGCCTTCCCACTGGTAGTACTCGCTGCCGTATCCCGACGTGTAGACCGTCGCCGGCCAGGGGCCGAGCGCGATGTTGTCGTTGCCGTTGGCGGCGATGATCTCGCTGATGTTGTAGTCGTAGGTGCCGACCAGATCCGAGATGGCGTTGACGAAGCCGCCCCAGGTCCAGTCGAACAGCGCCAGCGGCGTGACCGCGTCGAGCGAGCGGATGTTGAGCTCCTCGAAGCCCTGCTCGACGTACTCGTCGAGGTAGTTGAGCCCGGCGTGCGCCAGCTCGTGCGACGTGATGTACGCGCCGCGCTCGTTCAGGTCGGCGCGCGTGAACTTGGCCACGCCGAACGCCTTCTGCACGAACGACGGCGGCGCCGCGTTCGCCGTCACCGGCGTCTGATAGGTGTCGAACAAGACGCCGGCGGTGAACGGGTTGAGCCCGTGGATCTCGTTGGCCGCGATCTGCGCGATCTTGGCGTACACCGCCGCCTGCGACAGCGACGTCGCATAGCCGCGGATCGGATGCTTGGCGACGAGGCCGCCGAACGCCGCCTGTGGTGTGCCGAGCGCGCCGCCGGGCGTGAAGTAGCCGATGAAGAGCAGGCGATCCTTCATCTGCGTGCTCCAGACGCTGCCCGCCGTCGTCATCATGCCGACGATGCGATCGAACTCGGAGAAGAAGTCGTTGCGCTCGCTGTCGGCGAAGCCGGTCGACGTGATGAACACCTGCTTGTACCAGGGGTTCGTCAGCTCCGACGACGCGCACGAGGCGCCGTTGGCGTGCACGCACTTCCAATTCAGCGGCAGCCAGGCGATCGGCGGGAGCTTGATCGTAATCGGCGACAGCAGCTGCGCGCGCGCCGGCAGCGACATCGTCGCGACGAGCGCGACGAGCGCCCATTGCAGCAAACGCTTCTTCAGCGTTGATCCCGCTCGCTCACTCATGGCTTTTCCCCCGTACCGCCCCGCTCGGCGAGCGCGGTCATGCGATCGATCAGCTGCTTCGCCGCCGGCGACACCGCGCCGTCGGGCAGCTTCATCCCATCTCGAAGCCCCACCAGCGCCAGCGTGAACGCCAGCTGCTGCTTCTCCGTCGACGTCAGCGTCCGTCCGTCGAGCTGCGCGGCCAGGCTGGTGGCGAACGCGGTGTCGAGCGCGCTCGGCCTGAGCAGCGGCACGATCTGCCGGCGCGCGTCGTCGTCCTCGGGCAGCGTCGGCAACAGCGCGAGCAGCTCGGTCTGCGCCTCGTGCGTGCCGATGCGCCCGAGCGCCTCGACCGCCGCCACGCGCGTGGCCGGCTCGTGCGCGCTGCGCGCGATCTGACCGAGGCGCGGAGCCAGCTCCGGCGGCGCCACCGTCGACGCGATCTGCACGCGCAGCTCGCGCTCGCGGCTGTCGACCAGCGCCGGATCGAGCGCGGTCAGCCGCGGATCGGGCGGCGGCTCGGCCACCATCTTCCAGCCCGCGCGCGTGAACGCCTCGGCCTCGCGCGCGTTGTCGCGGTTGCGCTGCGCGACCGTCGCGTCGACGGCCTTGCGCTGCGCGGCTACTGACACATCGGTGGCCGCCGGCGCGCCGGGCCCCGAGTCGGTCCCCTCCGCCGACCCGGGCTTCCCGGCGTCGCCGACGCTCACCGGCGAACGGAGGCAGCACCACACGAGCAGCGCCGCCGAGGCGCCCCCCACGACCCACCAGCCGTGGCGAAGCCACCCGCGCGGTGTGACCTGTCCGTTCATGTGGGAGTTATCGGCGATCGCGAAAAAGAGTTGCGTGCCCGGCGCAAAAAAGAAGGCGATCGGCGCGTGTCAGGAGACTTCGCCCCCTCGTCGCCCGCAAGGGTTGTAGCGGGACTCACATGCTATGCTGACGCCCCGCATGGCATCCGATCGTCCCTTCAAGCTCGTCTCCGAATATGAGCCGCGCGGCGACCAGCCCAAGGCCATCAAGGAGCTCGTCGACGCCATCAAGCGCGGCGACAAGCACCAGACGCTCCTCGGCATCACCGGCTCGGGCAAGACCTACACCGCGGCGTGCGTGATCGAGGCGGTGCAGCGCCCGACCTTGATCATGGCGCACAACAAGACGCTGGCGGCGCAGCTCTACGGCGAGTTCAAGGATCTCTTTCCGGAAAACGCCGTCGAATACTTCGTCAGCTACTACGACTACTACCAGCCCGAAGCGTACGTGGTCTCGTCCGACACCTTCATCGAGAAGGACTCGCTCATCAACGAAGAGATCGATCGCATGCGCCACGCGGCGACGCGCTCGGTGCTCTCGCGGCGCGACGTGATCGTGGTGGCGTCGGTGTCGTGCATCTACGGCATCGGCGACCCCAACTACTACCGCGGGTTGGTCGTCGATCTCGACGTCGGTCAGGAGCTGCGGCGCGACGCGCTGTTGCGCCGGCTCGTCGATCTGCAGTACGAGCGCAACGACGTCGACTTCCACCGCGGCACCTTCCGCGTGCGCGGCGACATCGTCGAAGTCTTCGTCGCGCACGAAGAGGAGACCGCGCTGCGCATCGAGTTCTTCGGCGACGAGATCGAGAACATCAGCGAGATCGATCCGCTGCGCGGCAAGGTCAAGGGCAAGGCCAAGCAGGCGCACATCTTCCCGGCGTCGCACTACGTGACGCCGGCGTCGCAGCTGGTGCGCGCCATCGACGAGATCAAGATCGAGCTGCGCCAGCGGCTGCAAGAGCTGTCGGCGAACATGAAGCTCGTCGAGAAGCAGCGGCTCGAGCAGCGCACCATGTTCGACATCGAGATGCTCGAGCAGATGGGACACTGCAACGGCATCGAGAACTACTCGCGCCACCTCTCGGGGCGCAAGGCGGGCGAGCCGCCGCCGACGCTGATCGATTACTTCCCGAAGGACTTCATGCTCTTCGTCGAC